>Ga0210400_10001239_pt1 | contig 25579 bp, 41 predicted proteins | sample IncBWH26MmetaG_FD_155456 | JGI IMG/M metagenome (GOLD analysis project Ga0210400, IMG submission 155456) | Forest soil microbial communities from Barre Woods Harvard Forest LTER site, Petersham, Massachusetts, United States - Inc-BW-H-26-M | ecosystem: Environmental > Terrestrial > Soil >...
AAGGACTGGAACTTTTGAGGACCATCCCCATCTAACCAAATGAGCGTTTAAGACGCTCCTCGCTCTTCTCCCTGAGCGAGCATGACCCGGTTTGTCATCCCCATGCCGGGTTGGTCTGCCCCGATGGATGCCACAAGCATCCATCGGGGCTTTTTTATGCCGGTTGCGCGGCCCTATTTCAGTCGTGCAGCCACCGGTCCATCACCTCGCGCGCTTCTTCGATTCCTTGTTTGGCATGCGCCGAAAACAGTTGCGCGGATACCGCAGCGTCCGATCCGGCCGCCATCGTATCCTTCAGTACGCGCAGCGAATCACGCCGGTTCAGTTTGTCTGCTTTTGTCAACAAGACATGCGCGAAGCGACCTCTCGACAGAATCCACTCGAGCATCGCGACGTCCTGCGCGGCGAGGCCGCGGCGACTGTCGACGATCAACATCAAGCCCACCAGCGATTCGCGCACGTTGAAGTAGTGTTCCATCAGAGCCAGCCAGTGCAGGCGAACTCGCTCGGGTACCTTGGCGTATCCGTACCCCGGCAGGTCCACCAACCGCCGCTCGGGTGCGAGCTCAAAAAAATTGATGAGCTGGGTGCGACCCGGAGTGCGGCTGACGCGGGCGAGTCCGGCGCGCTGAGTGATGGCGTTGATGGCGGTGGACTTGCCCGAATTGGAGCGGCCGGCAAAGGCGATTTCTCTGCCCGAGTCCGGCGCAAGCTGATGCGCTTCGGCCGCGCTGGTCATGAACTTCACGTTGGAATAGGTCGTCATGGCCGCCGGTGGGACGCAAATTATTGACTCTAGTGTACAATTTAGGGTTGACAGCGGGTCACATTAAAATGGGGTATTAGGGCGTCATGAAGCGGCTTTGGATTCTCGCGGCAACACTTTCCGGCACTCTCGTCACGACCCTTGCGATCCCCGCGCCCAGCGTTGAAGCCGGCGCCACCAAGGCTGCCACCTGCCAGGCCTGTCACGGCGCCAACGGCAACAGCACCAATCCGGAATGGCCCAGCCTCGCTGGACTCGGCGCTGACTACATTGCCGACCAGCTCAATAACTTCAAGACCGGCAAGCGCGCGAGCCCGGTCATGATGCCGATGGCCGCAAATTTGACGCCCGGCGACATGGCCGATCTCGGCATGTATTTCGACAGCTTGACCAATACCGGATTGGAAGCGGATCCCTCTTACTGGCAAGCGGGGGAGAAACTGTATCGCGGCGGCGACCTGGCGCGCGGAATTCCGGCGTGCATGGCCTGCCACGGCGCGACGGGCAAAGGCAACGAACCGGCTAAATTTCCGGCGCTGCGCGGCCAACAATCCACCTACGTCGCCAAGCAACTCAATGATTATGCCTCGGGCACTCGAGCGACCGGACCAAACGGCATCATGCAAACGATCGCCAAGCGCCTCTCTCCCGAGGACATTCGAAATCTTGCCTCTTACGTGCAAGGAATACGCTGATGCGGCTTCGCGCCGTGCCGTTGTTGGCGCTTGGAGTTGCGCTGCTATTGGCGGCCTGCGGCAAGCAGGAGCCGTCGGGGCTCGCTCCCGCGAAAGAACCTGGGACGGCCACCGCCCCCGTGAACACCACGGCACCGGCCGTGCCGGGCAAGACCGCAGCCGACGCGGCGAAGCCTTTGACGATGACGCACCTCAACGAAGACGGGTCCGAATCGGTTGAGGAGACGCCGGGAGACACAAGTTCCCAGAATAAATTGCTGGCGGCCGTGGCCTCGACGGTTGCCGCGGCGACCTCCACTGCCGCGGCCGCTGCGGCCAGCGGTATCCAGTGGCAGGACGGAGTGCACTACACGCGCATCGTTCCGGCGCAGCCGACCAACGTTGGCGCCGGCCAGGTCGAAGTGCTGGAGTTTTTTTGGTACGCCTGTCCGCATTGCTACTCGCTCGAGCCGACGCTTTCGGCCTGGCTCAAGACCAAGCCGGCCTACATCACCTTCACTCGAGTGCCGGTGCAATGGAACGAAGGTCACCGGGCGTTGGCACGGCTTTTCTATACGCTCGACAGCATGGGAAAATTGAACGACCTGCATGGCGAGATCTTCAAGGAAATACAGGTGAACGCCAACACATTGATCGGCGCTGACAACGCGGCGGCAGCGCAACGCGCGCAACTCATCTTCATCAAGAAGCTGGGACTGTCGGACGCCGCCTTCGAAAAGGCATATCACGACATGAACGTCGAAACTGCTCTGCAGCGCGCCGATGAACTCGTGCAGCGCTACCGCATTACCGGCGTGCCCAATTTCGTCGTGAACGGCAAGTACATCACCGATGTGGGCATGGCGGGCACCCCTGAGAGACTGGTGTCCTTGCTCGGCGATCTCGCGGCGCAAGAGCACAAACACTGAAAAATGATGCGCACTCATACCGGCGGCTGCCACTGCGGCCGCGTCCGCTTCGAAGTCACCGCGCCGGCGGCCATCGAAGTGGATGAATGCGACTGCTCGATCTGCAGCAAGGCCGGATTTTTGCATCTGATCGTGCCGGCCGAGCGATTCAAATTGCTCAGCGGCGGCGATGCACTCACGACCTACACCTTCAATACCGGGGCCGCAAAGCACTTGTTTTGCACCGTTTGCGGCGTGAAATCATTTTACGTTCCTCGTTCCCACCCCGATGGAATCAGCGTCAACGCCCGTTGCATCGACGAGGGCAGCGTCGAATCCATGACGGTGAGACCCTTCGACGGACGCAATTGGGAAAGAGGCCGCGCGCTATACCACACGCCGGACGCCTGAACACCAGATCGCATCGCAGCCACGACATAACGGGGCAATCTCGCGGCATTGCGTCGCGATAAACGGGGAAATCTCGCGGCATTATGTCGCGATCCGCAACACGCCGCAGCCGTTCGGCGAAAATGCAGCGATGGAACCGATCGGGGGAGCTGGCTGTACTCAGCGGCAACCGCACAACGGCGGGCTTCGCGAAAGCCTGCTGGCGATGCTGGTGCTTTATGGCCTATTGCCGTGCGACGCGTTCGCCGGCGAACAGCCACGAGACGCCCATGCGCTGCGCGACGCGGGCGCAGGAAAATTTCAGGCGCGCCTGCCTGAGCATCTATTCCCAGCGCCATTTGCCTATGAGCCGGCCCGCCCCGAACAGCAAACATTCTCGGCCACGGAATTTCGGCCCCGAAAACACGGTCTCTTGGATGCCGACCCCGTCAGAAGCGAGGTCTCGGTGATCGATGCGCCGATTCGCCGTGACACTTCGCTTGCCCGCGAAATTGCGGAATTCAAAACTCAAGATCGTCTGCGCCTGCTGACCTTGTGGCAAAACCGGGCCAGTTCGCTGTCCCTGCAAGCGGGCAAGCACGGCGCGCCGTCGCTGCAATGGAGCACCCCATGGATGCATCGCGACGTGAACTCGCGAGGACTATTTGACCGCCTGTTGACGGTATCGCCACGCAGTTTTGGCGCCGCGTCCCCTCGAGGCGCTGCACGCCAAGCGCCGACGGTCGCGCCTGTCAGGCCCTTGGACTTGACTCTACCCGGCCATAGCAAGTGAGCCGGCCTTTGAGCCAGCCCGGCCGCGACGCTTAGGGGCTCGCGGTCTCATAGCGGCGGAAGAAGCTGTCCTGCTTCCATTGAGGCCGCTTGGGGTCATTGGCAACCTCGATAGTCAGTGCACGGATGACTTCCTCGTAGCCCGCGGCCGTCGCCAGGTTGACCGGCTGCTGGGCATCATCCGAAGGCGCGTGATAGCGCTCGGTACGCCACGTCTTGAGCGTAGCGGCCTCGGGTGAACCGGGAACGGCACCCACATCAATCATGACCGAAGGAATGCCGTGGCGAACAAAATTATATTGATCGCTGCGGATGAATACATTGAGCAGCGGCAGCGGATCCGGCTGTATCTGCACGTTCAGATGTTCACCAACTTGCGTCACGCGCTCGCCTAAGTCGGACTCCGCAAGACCAAAGACGGTGAGGACCTTGAGCGGCACGATGGGCAGGAACATGTCGGTGTTGATGTCGGCGATCATGGATTTTGGCGCGACGGTCGGATGCTCGGCGAAATACTTCGATCCCAGCAATCCCTTCTCCTCGCCCGTCACCCACACCAGCAACAGCGAACGCTTCAGCGTGGTGTGCGATTCTTTCAGCGAACGGGCGATGTCGAGCAGCAAGGCGCTGCCCGACCCGTTGTCCATCGCGCCGTTGTAAATTCGATCGCCATTGATCGGTTCGCCAATACCGACATGATCGATGTGCGCGGACAGCACGACGTATTCAGCCTTGAGCTTGGGATCGGTTCCCGGGATCCGGGCGACAACGTTGGTCGAATCGATCTCTCGCGAGTGCGTGGCGGTTGTGGCCCTGACGGATACCTTCAATGGAAAGTGCGGCAGCGGTTTGCGATCCTTGCCGAGGGCGGCGAGTTCTTCAAACGTGTGCCCGCTTCCCTGCAAAAGCAGGTCCGCATGGGCCGGATTGAACGCGACCGCGAGTTTGGCGCCGGAGGTCTCGTCAAATTCCGGGCCGACCAGATCCATGCTCAAATGATTGCGGTTCAGGGAGGATCGCGCCCAGGGCAGGTCCACGGAAGCCGGATTTTGAATCTGGATGACGCCGATCGCGCCGGCCGCCTTGAGCGCCTTCCACCGTTCGGCGCGCGACTGGTAATGAGCACTCAACGCCGAGGGCACGTCGGCCGGTGATCCGGTGAGGATCACGGCCACCTTGTCCTTGAGGTCCAGGCCCGCAAAATCGTCGTAATGCTTCTCTGGAATATTCAAACCATAGCCGACGAATATCAGTGGTGCATCGACCTTTGGCGCGAGCGGATAGCGCGTGCTGAAATAGGCGTGTTCGCCCAGGGTAAGCGTTTGCGCATGGCCATCGCGCACCAGCGAGAGTTGGCAATGGGATTCATCGATTTCGAGCGTACGCAGTTTGACGCCCTGGAAATAGCCGTCCGAGCCCGCCGGCTCGACGCCCAGCGCCTTGAGCTTGCCGACAATGAATTCTTGCGCTTGATGCTCGCCCTTGCTGCCGGTATCGCGGCCCTCGTACTTGTCGTCCGAGATCTCCTTCACCGTGTCCCACCACGTTTTGCCGTCGAAATGCTCCGCCCCCTGGGCGGTGCAGGCAACGATGATGAGCAAGAGCGCCGCTGATCTTTGCAACATATGAGGTTCCCTGGCTTATTTTATTTGGGTTGCGTAGCTTAACCCGCAACGGGCTCAACGGGAATTGCAGGACGCTGCAAGGTCGAGTCGATGGCCTCAAGAAACGTTCTTTCCTCGCTGAGGATGAATCGCAACGATTGCGCCATGCCAAAATTCTCTCGCCCCTCGGTATCGTCCATCAGGCGCCTGCGATACGCTTCGTACGCGGCGAGCGACTCGAACGAAATCAGCCCCCACGCGACGTCATTGGTGCCTTCATGCGGCAGAAAATAGCCGATCAAGCGACCGCCGCAGCGGGGAATGATCCTCCCCCACTGTTCGGCATACTCTTTGAAAGCGGGGCGTTGAAACGGGTCAATCCTGTAGCGAATAAAGCACGTAATGGTCATTGGATACCTTCCCTCAGGGCAGCAACTATAAGGCTTGCTCCCAGTCAATGGTTCGGTTACCGTCGAACTATGAAAGATGGCCCGAATATCGCGCGAATCGCTGCTCTGATTGGCGATCGAGCGCGAGCGGACGCACTCACGGCGTTGATGACGGACCACGCTCTGACAGCGACTGAATTGGCAGCGATAGCCGGTGTCACCAAGCAGACGATGAGCGCACACTTATCCAAGCTACTCGATGCTGGGTTGGTCGAGGTCGATCGACAGGGTCGACATCGTTATTTTCGCTTGGGCAACGAGGACATCGCGAGGCTGCTCGAATCGCTCATGGGCGTGGCTTTTCGCACCGGCGCGGTGCGACTGATATCGAGTCCGCGCGATCCTGCCTTGCGAAGGGCGCGAAGTTGTTACGGCCACCTGGCCGGCGAAATGGGCGTTTTGGTATATGAGGCGCTTCTGCGGCAGGGGGTGCTGGAGATTTCCAAGCAGGCGCTGCGGCTGACTGAAACCGGCATCGGCTGGTTTGCGGGAATCGGAGTCGATACCGCCGCGGTTGCGCAGCAGCGCCGCGCATTTTGCCGGCCCTGCATGGACTGGAGCGAGCGCCGGCATCATCTGGCGGGATCTCTTGGTACTGCGATGTTGTCTCAGTTCTGTCATCTCGGCTGGGTATCGCAGGGCAACAAGTCGCGTTCGATTCGGATCACACCACTGGGCGAGCGTCAATTTCAAGCCTTGGTCAAAAGTGCCAGTTGAATACGGGCGCGTCCGGGACGAAACCCTCCGCGGGGAAAGCATTGGGGTGTGAACAGGCTGTCAACACGAAGTAGAATGCTGCATGGCGAAAGAACAAGAAGCTGTTGATAACCTTCTGGACGCTCTCGTATGGATGCGTCGCAAGGCCAAAAGGCATGAGCCGGTTGACGCTCTGATCGATGAGCTGGTGAAGATGCGACGCAAGGCGAAGAAAAAGGTTGCCAAAAAGAAAGCCGGCAAGAAGCGCAAGAAGGGACGACCTAAGAAGGCTGGCAAGAAGCGTAAGAAAAGACAAGCCAAGCGTTGAGCGTGATCAATTTTTCATCAGTTCAACATAAGCGGCTGAATGGTGTTGACGTTTAGATCGCGGCGAACCGGTTATGCACAGGGTTATCCCCCGAGATTTTGGATAAGTCGCGCCACATCGTGACAGCGGGTACGCGCCGCGCGTGCGCCCTGAGGCCTCGCTCAGCCGCCAAACAGTCCCACAATTTCGCCGTAGGCCAGCACTCGTCCTTTCATTGCATTCATCACGCCTTCTCGATCGCGCGATGCCGGTACGATCCGCGGTACATCCAGTGCGTAGACGCGAAACATATAGCGGTGTTTTCCCAGCGGCGGGCAAGGAGGCATGTAGGCGGCCGCGCCCGAAGAATTAATGCCGATATCTATTTTTTCTTGGGTCAGCTCAGCGGACTTGACGGCACTTTTCACCCCGTGCACACCTTGCGGAATGTTGTACAGAACACAATGAGTGACATTGCCGAGACGAAAGCGCCGCAATGGGCTGTCCCAATCGGACGCGATCAGTACGTAGGACCGCGCGCCAGCCGGCGGACCTTCCCACGACACCTCGGGAGATACTCCTTCGCCCTTGCAGGTATAGGAGGCCGGAATATCGGCGCCAGGATTAAAGCTGATGCTATGTAGAAAAATGGTATTTGGAATGGCCGCGTGATACGCCCGATCGGCGTCGCGCGCACTCGAAGCGCGCAGGAACGCAATGGCGATGACGGCCGCCGCCAACGCGAAAATCGCGAGGACTACAATGCCGGGGCGCTTCACGCCGATAGGGTAGCAAACTGGTGCGCCCGGCGGGATTACTCGGTGCTACGCACCTCGCCCTTCGGGTCGCCCTTCGGGCGATCGCCGCCGCTGGCGCGGCGTCGTCGAACCCGAGCTTGTTTTATGTCGTGGGTTCGACCTGTAGGCTACTTTTTGGGTGTCCGATCATCAGCGATTTTTTTTCAAAATGAGTGCGCCCGGCGGGATTCGAACCCACGACCCTCGGCTTCGGAGGCCGATACTCTATCCAGCTGAGCTACAGGCGCAGCGCAGGGGTGGCGATACTACTCGCCGACGGCAAGTGCCGTCCAGAGGCAGCGCCGTAGAGTCGCTTCCCGGTTGCTCATGTCGTTTCTTTCGCGGCGGCCTGCAACTTTAGGACGGTGGCCCAGTTGCGGGATGTAACGGTGGCGCCGGCCTTGCGGTTAAATGCCAGATTTAACTTGCCGTCGAGTATGCCGGTCGCGCACCACAGATAGGCCGCGCGCTGAGTGATCGCAAGTGCATCGGGCTTCCAGGTTTCCTTCAGCATCGGACGGAGCGGCTCGAGGTACTTGGGGTGGGCGACGAAAGCGACCAAGTGCTTGGCGTGATCCTTTACGGAATGCAGCAAGGGATTTTCAGCGACGATGCGATCCAAGTCTCGCGCCGTCATTACCATCACCGCTGCCGAGAATCCGCTCTTGGCAGTAATGGCCGCTTCAATGCCAGCTCCGATCTTGGCCACACTGGATGCCTTGCTTCGGAACAGCAGATTGCCGCTATTCAAGAGCGTGCGGACATTCGTGTGACCGAGATCGGCCATCAGGTCGCGCAGGTCCGCCATGGCGATGCGATTGCCGCGGCCCACATTGATGCCGCGAATGAGCGCAATGTACTGGCTCATTGTTCGGCGCACATCACAATGGCATCACGGGAACACACAATTTGCACTCGAGCACTCCGGTCGCCGGATCGTAGCTTGAATCGACCGGGTAGTACTCAAACATGGGGCGATTATCGAGCTGCAATCCGCTGGATGGAAGCCAATCGCGCAAGAGCGCATCCCACGCGGGTTCGAAGTCGGCAACGACTCCCTTGAAGCTGAGTGCTGCGTATTTTCCACCCGGAATGGTCGTCCGGTGCGCATCGGCACCCGCGAGAGCGTGCTCGGGAATTTCGCATCCGGCGTCGTATCGGCATTGCTCAGGTGCCGTGACAGTCGGGTCATCGTGACTGATTCCAAACCGTGGCTGTCCGATGAGTCCGTGCGTCGCCATCCAAGGATAAACTCGTGCCTGCCAGAACTGGCCGATCGGCTCGCCGTAAGGCCCGACGTGCCGCAGGTAGGCAATCGGCGTGGGTTTGCGTTCAATGACTTCAACTTTCATGGGCGTCTCCGTTTTAATGACATTCGGGACACCATTGTTTCGCGCCTCGTGCCGCTGCGCCTGATCCGGCTTGCTGTTCGCCTGATCTGTGTTGCTATTCATGCGCAGTGCGGATTGCCGCAGGCGCCAGGTCGTGGGAGAGCAGCCGAAGCGAGCGCCAAATGCATGGGTAAATGCCTCCGCCGAACCAAATCCCACGCCCAGTGCAATTTGCAGTACGGAAAGCTTCGGCTGGGCCAAGAGGCGCGTGGCCGCCACATCGCATCTTCGGCGGCGCAGATATGCCCCGAGCGTTTCTCCCATCAATGCCGAAAAAAGGCGATGGAAGTGAAACGGCGAGAAATGCGCAACCTCGGCGAGCGTCTCGAGATCCAAGAATTGATCCAGATGCTGATCGATGTACTCCGTGACACGGTGCATGCGATCGACGTACACATCGCGGCTTCTGGGGGTATTCATCGCTATCGCGACATGCGCAGCTTTAGTAGAGAATCATCTGCGTGCAGCGAAATACCGCCAGCGTACGGCCGGACTCTTTGTGCGTGACGACGGCATCCCATACCTGGGTGGTCCTGCCACGATGCACCGGTGTGGCGACGCCGACTATCGTGCCGTCTCGAGCGGTGCCAAGGTGATTGGACTTCAGCTCGATGGTGGTGAAGCCGGTGGCGTCCGCAGGAAGATTGGCCACGCAGCCGTATCCCGACAGGGTATCCGCCAGCGTGACAACGGTACCGGCATGCAAATAGCCGTTGGGCGCCATGACAGACTCCACCACCGGCAGTTCGCCGCTGACGCGTGCTGCGCTGACTTCCGTGATGATGATGCCAAGATGACCCGGCAACTTGCGGGTGCCCGCCTGGTTGAACGCCTCCGGTGTACGCGCGGTAATAAGTTCAGTGCCTTTCATCGGTAACTGCGGCTCGCCTCTGTATGTGGCCGACGTCGTTGATGGGCGAGCTACGGCATATGGTCAAAAAAATCGACCACGCCGGTTTCCAGCGAGTATTCGGCGCCCACGACCATCAAGCCCGCGTTTTGAATCAGATTCTCGATGATGTCCGAGCCGTGCCTCAAGTGATTGACCGACGCTCGAATATTGGCGCGGCAGGCCTCGCGCACCAGGGCATCGTGATCGTTCTTCAGATCGGTCGCCAACAGGCCCTCCACAGCGGGCCTGATGAAGTCCACGATGGAATGCAGATTGCGGGATTGATTCTCCACGGGCCGCTGCAATTGCTCCAGCGTGGTTTCGATTGCACCGCAGCGAGAATGACCGAGCACCACCACCAACCGCGTGCGGAATTGTTCAGCCGCAAATTCGACGCTGCCGATCAACGAAGGCGCGACGATGTTGCCGGCCACTCGAATCACAAAGAGATCACCCAGGCCCTGATCGAAAACAATTTCGACGGGAACACGTGAGTCGGAACAGCCCAAGATCGCCGCAAAGGGTTCCTGCCCTGCCGCCAATTCCAAGCGCCGGGCTCGCCTTTCAACCGCGTCTCGGCTGGGGGCTTCTGACACGAAGCGGCGGTTCCCCTCTCGCAGCAGCGCAAGCGCCTCTCGAGCCGAGATCATCGGAAATTCACGGAATTCTGCAGTGCAGTCTGGCGGCTACAGAGCGCGTCGGGTTGAGTTATCGCGGTACCCAAGAACGCGCGCGGGCAGAAACAGGATCGCCCGAAGCAGCGCAAAGATCGCTTCGAACGAAATGCCGATCAGGCGAAACGGCAGGGACAGCAGCCAAATCAGAGGCCAGAGCACGAGCGCCAGGATGGCCACAGGCCAGCACAGGACCAATAAAACACACCATAAGAGCAAGGTTTTCACGTCCGCCCCTCCTCAATTCTTGGGTGTAACTTTATCACACCCGTGGATGCAGCGCGGTGGCGGACGCCGGCGGGTTTTACGAACGCAGGAGCTCCATTTGCCTTTCCGGATTTGCGGGCGCCGTGAATCCGAACTGTGCGTAGAGGCCGTGCGCATCCTGGGTGCCGAGCGTATAGCGCACGATCGTTCGCAGCTCCGGGTGCGCCAGGATGTTTTCCATCAATAACTTGGCGATGCCCCGGCCGCGGTACTCGGGAAGAACGAAGACATCGAGCAGATGCGCATAGCGAACGAAATCGGTGACCACCCTGGCAAAGCCAATTTGGCGGCCGTCGGTGTACACGCCGAAACAAAAAGAATGCTTGATGCACTTTTCCACGCTGGAACGGGATATACCGGGAACCCAGTAGGAGTCATTGGCCAGAAAAGCGTGAATCACGCCCACGTCGAGCCGATCCTTGTCCGTCGAAATTTCGATCTTCATTTTTTAAGCAGCAGCCTCTTCGGCGCGACCAATCCGTAACTTAATTCCACCAGATTCCGCACTTCGGACCAATCGACCCCCTCACCGTCAAGGCGCAGGCCAAACCAGCCGCGCGGGCCGATGTATGGAGGAAGATAAAAGCGCTCGGGCTCTCGCGAGGCGCGGTCGACATTTTCTCCGAGTGCCGATTTGCAGCACACTGAAACTATCCCGTCGCCGTGATGATTGTTCAGAAAATACGCGAACACTTTACCGCGAACCCGAAAATCAGCGTGCTCGTTGAGGTCGCGCCGCGCGGCTTCGGGCAGCGAAAGGCAAATCTTGCTCAATTGACGCAAGATCGGATGCTCGCGCACCGCAGTCTTGGCCGTCGCTTTGGGCGTCGGCCTGGGCTTGGTCACCGGCCGAGTCTTGGGTATCGGCGCAGCCTTAGGTTTGGGTTTTGGCTCGGCTTTGGCCATTATCGCTTCTTGGAGGCCGGTGAGCCGTTCGCGCCGGACTTGACGTATTCCACGCGCCTGAAGCGCAGTGCCGACCAATCCGCATCGATCGCCACCATGCGCACGGACTCGAAGCCGGCAGCTCGAATCACGCTCCATCCCGAATCGCGATTGAATTCGCACTTGTAGCGCTTGGAGGTTCCCTTCGGGTAGGCGAACCAAATCACGGCATCGCCCTCGGAGGCTCCTGCGAGAACCTTCGAGGCGCGATCCAGCTGCGCTTGTGTCATGGCGAAAGCCAGGCCGAAGCCGATGGCTTTTGGCTTGACTGGGTCGCGCGCGATTTTGATGCCTTTGAGCTGCTTGAGCTCCGATTCGAAGGAATCCGGCGCATTGAAGACCGCGATTTCTTGATGGACGCCAAGATTGAGCTTTTTGAACAGCGGCGATTTGACGGGGACGCTAGTGCTCATGCGCCAGTGCCAACCGGATACCGATGAACACGAAGACACTGCCGACGCAGCGATTGAACCAGCGCTTGAACGCAAGGCCTGGCGCCAGGCGGCTGCTGAGGCGCGCAGTCGACCACGCGACGAATAGATTCCACAGCGTGCCGTTGAAATTGAATATCGCGCCGAGCAATAGAAACGCCAACGGCTTCGAGCCGGCATCGACGGCCACGAATTGGGGCAGGAACGCCAGAAAAAACAGCGCAACCTTGGGGTTCAAGACATTGGTGAGAAAGCCTTGCACGAAAATACTTCGTATCGAGGCCGGCTGTACGACGAGGGCGCCTGGCGAAGATCGCGACGCGCCCGCGGAGCGAATGAGGGAAATGCCCACATACAGCAGGTAGGCTGCGCCGATGAATTTCACGGCGGTGAATGCGGTGGCGGAGGCGGCCAGGATTGCGGACAAGCCCAATGCGGCCGCACAAATGTGCACCAATGTTCCCGCACCAATACCCAGTGCCGCAACGGCGCCCGCGCGCCAGCCTTGAGTCGAGCTGCGCCCGACGATATACAGGGTATCCGGGCCCGGCGTAATGTTCAGCAGAAATCCGGAAAGCACGAATAGCCAGAGATCATGCGTGCCAAACACAAATTACCTCATCTTCTCGCCTTCAATGCGGCGTACCGATTGAGGCTGTCTTTCGGCCACTGTTCCGCGGGCTTGTAAAATTCGGCAAACGCGGGAATGCCGGCGGGGAGTTGCACCCACGGCTGCTTTGATGCTGTGAAAATATGAACGTCCGGCGGCTGATTATCCGGTTCGTCGAGCGTTCCCACGCGCACGAAGCTCACGCTATCGCCGGCGCCGGCATAGTGGCTCCACAGCGCCACGAAGCACTTCGGGCAACGCGCGATGCGTTGGCCCTTGCCGCTGTTGGATGGCGTATCGATCATCTGGACCCCGCCGGCCAGGAGTTGAACACGATCCGCTTCGATCATTGCATTCAACACAAACGCACTACCGGTTTCCCGTTGGCACCAACGGCAGTGACAGCAATGAACGAAGAGCGGTTTGTCGGTCATGCGGTAACGAACATGGCGGCAGTCGCAGCCGCCCTCCTGGGATCGCGCCGACATGTCGGTGGTTGACATGGGGTTAGGCAGCGCCCTTGCGCGCGGTGACTTCGATTTCAATTTGCATGCGAGGATCCAAGAGGCCTGCGGAGATCATCGTCATCGCGGGACGGCTGGCTCCAAAATACTTGCGCAGCACCGGCCAGCAGTCTGCGAACCGCTCGCCCTTGGGCAGAATGTAATTCACCCTCACCACATCCGCAAAATCGGCGCCCGCTTGACGAAGCGCGGACTGGATATTCTTGAGGCATTGTTCGGTTTGATCGAGCAGACTGTCGGAAATGGTCATGGTGTCGTAGTCGAAACCCGTTGTGCCGGATACGAAAATCCATTCCCCATCGATTACCGCCCGCGAATAGCCGACGTCATGTTCGAATTTGGATCCTGAGCTGATCAAGCGTCGCGTCATTGCGTTGCCCCCCTCAGGCGCCATTGTACTTCGACCGCCGGAGCGAGTCTGGGTGGGTGTCAAAAAACCACAGGGCGCCCGAAAATGCAAACCACCACGCCGCCGCGAGCCACCAGCCGCCGAGAAAATCGGCGTAGGCCCTGGCAAAAAACGCCAGTGAGGTTGCCAGCAAGCAAAGTAAAGAGATGGCAAGGATGCGCCGCGGGGAGAATTTTCGGATCCAGAGTATTCTAATCAACGAGCCGTAAGTGATGGCACCCGTCACCGAACAGAGGCCCAGCACAAGATAGAGTCGTTCGTTTCCCGGGACGACGGCAAACAACACCAGTCCGACAATGCCCACGTACATGGTGAAGATGCTGAGTGCTGCGGCAATGGCGATGAAGGCGAATTTGCGAAGGTTGCTTTGCGGCGAGCGAAGCGTCAACGCCAGGCTGGATGCGTGCAGCGCGCCGTTGATGCCAAACGAGGCGATGAGTGAATCGCTCAGGAGATCCCAATGCCCCAACAGGAATAGCACGACCGTGGCTGCGCCGAGCACAGTGAAGTGCCGTGCGTAATAGAAGTGGCCCATCCTAAAGCTTAGATCGGGCCGCGCGGCCCGCGTTCGGTCTGCAGCGCGGCGTTGCGCAGGAACACAGGCAGATCGGTTATGGGCGGGCGCGCAGGTATCTGATACATCATGGCGGCGATGTGGCCGCGGTGATACGTGGTGTGATTCACGACGTGCAGCAGGATATCGCCACGCGTCATCGCACCGTCGCCGCCGCCGATAAAGGTAAAGTTCACGATCTCCTCGCCCAAGCGGTCGGACATTTCCTCGGCATAGCGAATGTACCAACTGTCGAGCGTGGCCTGTGCGGTGCGCAAATCGGAAAACGAGATGTGCACGTCTGGCGTGCGCGTCGTGAAGCCGTGGGCCCTGCCCTCCAGATGCGCCTGCCACACAAGATCGATGGTGTAGACGTGATTCAAGGTGCGGATCAAATTGCCGAAGACGATCTGGCGCGGCGTCGTCAACTCGGCTTCGGGAACCTCGCCGAGCGCCAGGTACAGCAGCGAATTCGCCCAGGCGGAGTAGCGCATCAGCATCCGGATATTTCGCAGCGTGGACATGTTTAGGAGTGAGGCGACGCGCTGGGTGGTTTAAGGGTTGGCATGGAAGTTGACGCACCCCGTTTTAGAATCATCAGCAGCGCTCCGGCCAGTATGGCCGTGTCCGCCATGTTGAAAATGCCGGTGCGCAGGGAACCAATGCCGACATTCAAAAAATCCGTGACCCGGCCATCATATAACAGGCGGTCAATCAAATTGCTCATGCCTCCGCCTGCGACGAGCGCCAGAGCGACAAATCGAGCGGTGCTAAGGCGCCGGGCGAACAAGGCGGCGTACACCAATCCGATCAGCAGCGCCGCGACCACCGCGGTAAACAGGGCGAAGCGCAATTGCTGCGGCAGCGACGCGCCGAGGCTGAGGAAGGAGCCGGCATTCTCCGTGAGCTGCAAGCGCAGGGAATCGGCAAACAGCGACTCGGTGGTCCCGGAATGGAGCAAGGAACGCGCGGCAGATTTCGACACTTGGTCGCAGCCCACGCAGCAACACAGCGTCAGCATCACAACGATGAATCTGGGAATAGACCGCATGGTGACTCCTTTCTTCAGATTCCTCTGATCGCATTGCCGGGACAAAGGTTCAGAACTTTTGTTTGCCGGTCAAAATATCCCACCACAACCGCCAGTCGCCCATCAAGCTGTAGCCGGGATAGCGAAATGTCGCGGGTTTGTTGCGCTCGAAGAAAAAATGTCCCACCCACGCGAACGCGTACCCTTGCACCAGCGCCACCGCGGCCAACCACCATTTCTGAGTCACGATGGCGGCGATGAGCAGCACCAGGGCGACACTGGTTCCCGCGAAATGCAGCCGCCGTGACGTACGGTTCGCGTGCTCGCTCAGGTAGAACGGATAGAACTCGCTGAAAGTGCGAAATTGTTTGCTCAATGCCCGGGGCCTGCGCCGCCGGCCAATGCCAAGGCGATCGCTGCGGCGTGAACGGCCAATCGCTGTGTCGACATGAACCCCCCGACCTACTGTCAAATTCCCACCCTGCCCAAGTGTGCGCCGTTCGCGGGAATCTCGAGCGTTGCCGCCTATTGCGGCGAGAACGAAGCATAAGCGAAGTGGCGCGAGGCGGCGACAATTACTCGGGCGGGCGCTAGAAACTCAACAAATCGCCGCGAAAAGGCTGATGGGAAGCATAAAGCGAGGCACGTTGCCGCAAAGGCGCCAAATCCCATCCGAGACGGGTGGCTTCATTCAAGGCCTGTGATTGCGCCTTGACGGCTGCGTTGTAGTCCACGCGCGCCGCAAATGCGGCGGCTCGAATTTCCCAATAGCTTGGATCTTCCCGGTAGGTACGTTGTATGCCCTCGGTCAGCGCGAGGGCACGAGCCGGATCACGCATATCAGCGAATGGATTTGCCGCCAAGATGGAGGCCAACAGCAGCTTTGCCGTTATGTTGTTCTGCTTCACCGCTCGCTCGAGCCATACCACTGCGCCCTGAAGTGCTTCGGTGCTTGGCTTGCCTTGCAAGAGATACTCGGCGAGCGAGACCTGCGCATCGGATTGATCGGCTTGCGCCGCCTTTTCCAGCCAAATCTCGCCTTTGATGTTGTCGCATTGGCAGCCGCGGCCATGCAGCAGTCCGGCGCCAATCTGATATTGCGCGTACGGGGCTCCCGCCTGCGCGGCCTTGAGAAACCATGGCACGGCTTTGTCATAGGTCTGTTTGAGCTGCGGCAAGCCGGCAAGCATCATGCCGTAAAGCATCTGCGCCGATGGATCGCCCGCCTCGGCTTTGTGTTTTGTTTCGTTGACGCGGGTCTCGAGATTCCCGTAGTCGCGAATGGTCACAGAACTGTTGACGAAGTGATAGAGCATGCTCATCGAGGCAGAAACCGGCTCGCCGTTGATTCTTGCCGGCAAAAAGGTGGAGCGCATGATGCTCTCGCGCACACATTCCTCGAAGTAAGGCAACGAATACAGTATGCGGGGCATCCGCGGATGGCCGTCGGGCGCAACGGTGAACTCGACATAGGTCTCGCCCTGGATCCCTTTTCTTTCTGCATCCGAAGGGTAGGCGGGCGGGTAAGGCTTCGAAAGCCGCGGCGGGTCGCGATCTTCGTATTCTTTTCCGAGCAATACGTGCGGCAACAGCCGCTCATTGAGTTTCGCCTGGCTGTACTGAGCCTGAAGCTCTGAAGAGAATTGCAATGAAGTCGGCGTGAGCATCGGCTCCAGCTTGTCGGCAAGTTCTTTGCCTCGCGCCTCTCCATTCTGGCCAGCCAACGATGCCCAGGCATGGGCATTGGTATTGCTGGGTGCTACGCCCTCTCCTCGCGCATACATGGCGGCGAGATTGAACTGCGCATGTGGTTGACCCAGTTCCGCGAGCTCTTTGAACTGCCCGAATGCGGCGGCGAAATCGCCTTTCTCGTAAGCCTGCGCCGCCGAGTACAGGTCGGCCCTGGCCGGTGTCGAGCTCAGAAATGCGGCCACCGCAACGAGTGAGATGAAAGTTCGAATGATATCCGTGCGCCTCACTTTTCCCTGTTTCGCATAGGGTAGCACTCCTCACCGGCAACCGATTGATGAGCGCACGTTTCGACGATATTCACGGCCGCCGCGGGCGTTGCTTTGCCGAAATTGACTTAATGATGAGCCGCCGGCGTTGCTTGGGATCCAGCGGCTTTTTCGCCGACGCTAGAGCGAGCGACATCAGCTTTTTGACCGCGGGTTGCTCCAGAATCTTCGGCTCGGTGAGAACGATGTGGCGGACCTGCGCGCCGCTTCCCCGCAAAACTTTGTCTGGATCTGGCAGCTTCGCGCCTTGCAGAAAAAACAGGCTGACCCAGCGCGGATAAACTGCAATCGAAAAAATCGCCTCTGAGGCCTTCTCGCTGGGCCCGAAACCGATCGCCAATGCGTTGTAGTTGTCATACACCAGTTCGATCGCGCCCGGCAGCCGCTTGCGAAGGCGCGCAAGCGCCGCACGAGCGGATGCAGCAACCCGTGGTTCGAATTTTGCCAGGAAGGATCCAAGTGTCTGTGCGGGAGTTGTCAGATGCCGACCTCGTAATATGAGCTCACGCCGTCAACTCGGAGGCTTGGGCTGCTTGCGCGTGGCAATTTGCCAGGTGTTGCCCCACTGATCTTTGACCATTCCGCGGCGGTCGCCGTACGGCATGTCCGATGGGGCCTCGATCGACTGCGCGCCGGCCTCAACCGCGCGCTGCCAAGTGAAATCTGCGTTCTCGACATAGACATAGAGACACGCCGGCATGGGATCCCGCACTCCCGCACCACTCACCATGATGATGGAGTCGCCAAGCCGCATCTCGGCCGGCACTTGTGGGTGATACTGTCCGGTGGCGCCAAAGACATGCTTCAGAAATTCGACCAGCTTATCCGCTCCATGAACGATGATCCGGGGTGTCACCGTAGGCCATCCCTCTGGTTTGAAATTGGAACGCTTCACCATGTGTTCCTCCCGGGCCGAGAAAATCTAACTCTCTTCGGGAAAATGCCGGAGATCGGCATTCAGCGCAACCCACGGCAATTTATCCGTAAGCCATATCTCCTTGGTGGGCTGGATTCGGCCAGGCTCATCGAGTGAAGCCGTCGTCAATTCGATCGTGCCGGGCGCGGACTCATGCTCGTAGGTCAATTGAGTGCCGCACTTTCTGCAGAACCCGCGGCGCACCGGCTTGGACGATGGGTAGACATTAAGGACGCCCGACAAAAGCTTGAACTGCGCGCGCGAGACGCCGAACCAGCTGACGAGCGGCGCCCCGCTGGCACGTCGACAACTTCGGCAGTGGCAAATGCTGACGGACGACGGCGTCCCTTCGACTCTGTAGCGTACCGCGCCGCACAAGCAGCCGCCTTGGACCGAGAGACTACTCACGACATTCTGGCCAGCAGCCACTGGATCCCGGCCAAATGCTGTTGATCGTGACTGCAGAGGTTGTGCACGAGTCCGCGCAATGTGACGGAATGCCCTTCAAATTCCGCGGCGCGTGCAAGTTGCTGGGGCGTCAGGTTCGAAATGAGTGCAACGGTTTTGCTGCGAGCGTTGCGGAATTCTGCAAGGACTGCCACCGTATCGGCGGTTGCATAAGAGCGTTCCGCAGCGAGCACTTCGCCGTCGAGCGAAGCGAGCACGGGATTCGACTCCTCGAGCGTGCGCCGGAAGCGCACGTGGTAGCCGTCGATTTCGATGTCCTTGACGTGGCAGACCTGTTCGATGGGAGTGAATGGTTCACTGGGAACGCCATCCCAGGATTGAGGACGCCAATTCTTGTACGCGCTGGGAACCACCGAATAATAAGCTTCGAGCTGATCGGGGAAATCTGCGAGAGCGGCGAGGGTGATGCGATCCATGGTTTTCACTCAAACCATATTTCAATTTCGTAGCCGTCAGGATCGCGAACGAAGGCATAGGGTAGACCGGGTGCGAACTCGCCGCGAGACGTGAGGACGCCTCCGGCACTCTCCACTGCCGCAACAGCGGCATCGATGTCTTCCGGCCGGGTCAGCCGAAACCCAAAATGAATGATGCCGCCAGAGACGCCCGCGTCCGCGGGACGCTTCTCGAAGGCGAGAACATCGTGCGGCCCTGGTCCCAACACTTGAATGGTGGATTCGCTGCGAAAATATTCGCGCACACCGAAGACGGACTGATAAAACGCCAGGGATCGATCCGGATCGACAACCGACAAGGCCACGTGGCTAAGACCGTGCGTTTTGATCATGCTAGCCCCACTCGATGCTATTCTTCGGAAAACCGGGACGCTGAATTCTCACGACGCAGAACCGTTGACCGGTGGGCGCCTGCATCACCACCCAACGCTCCAAGCGGTCCACGACTCTTGCACCCAACTTTTCAAGGCGGCTCACCTCGGCGGGGATGTCGTCGGTCTCGATGTCGATGTGCACGCGACTCTCGTGCTCCACGCGCTGAATTTGCACGATGGGCTCATCGGGCGGGGTTTCCAGCATGAGGTAGTTGCCCCGACTTCCCGGGTGCTTGAGGTCTACCGGGCGGCCCAATGCCTCGCCCCAGAAGCGGGCGGCCTCATCAAGGTTAGAGGTCCTGCAGTCGATCAGCACGGCGCAGAGGCGGGAGTGGTGCATATGTCTCTCGGATTTCTCGTTTCAGATCAGCCACCGTGACACGCGCGCGCGGTACGCCTGCCACTCTGCGCCGAATTGGCGCGCCGCCCACGGCTCTTCGAACAACAGAACGCGAAGGTAAAAACCGATGGCGACCAGCGCGCTGTAGATGATGAGCGGGAGCGAGTCCCACAGTGTGCACCAACCCGCCAGAATCGCGACAACCCCGACATACATGGGATTTCGCGAAACCCGGTACGGCCCGGTGGTCACCAAATGCCGCGGTGGATCCCAGGGCGCCAACGTACCTCGTCCGGCATTGTAGAATTCGCGTACGCACCATAACAACAGCAGCGTGCCAAGACACAGCGGTATTGCGGCAAGTGCGCGGTAGCGCATGGGATGGTTGGTCGAAGTGCCAATCGAGATGGGTATGGCGAATGCGACGAGGCCGGGCAGGGCAATAAAAGCGGCTAGGGCGCGAAACAGCATCGAGGTCAATCGCCGGGCAGGTCCAGCGACATGTAAAGCGTCCCTGCGATCGGATTGTTGCAGTACGCTGCGATCTCGACGAATCCCATGGAGCGATACATTGCCTGTGCGTCGGTCATGGTCGGAAGCGTATCGAGCAGGACCCGGCTGTATCCTGCGAGGCGCGCTTCTTTTAGCAACGAATTGGTGAGCAGCCGACCTAGACCTGAACCGCGTCCCGCCGGACGGACATAGAGACGTTTCATTTCGCAATCAGTGCCGCGCAGGGGGCGCAGACCCACTACACCAAGGATGGATGATCCGTTCGTGGCGAGAAGCAAGCGACCTGCGGGGCGTGCGTAGTTGCCTGGTAACGAAGCCAACTCCTCGGCAAAGCCCTGAAAGCAGAGATCCACGCCTAGCGAGGATTGGTATTCGAGGAAGAGCTCGCGCACTTGCTCGATGTCGGCGGCGGTCTGCGCTTCGCGAATCGTTGCTTTCATCGATTGCCTCTCATATCCAATAGTGACGCCTGAACCGCTACTCAGCGCACTTGAACTTGACTGACTGTTCGGCCAGCTCACGAAGGCGCCGCTGCATGAAGCGGCCCTGCTCCGGCGAATACTGTTTTTTGAGCGCGCCCTGGATCTCGCGCTGCTCAGTCTGGATTGAGACGCAGGCGGGGTTGTCCTGCGCTTCCGCAGAAAGAGCGACGTTCGGTGCGGCGCGCGAGGCAATGGCGGCGGCCGAAGTGTCTCCCGATGCCGCCGGTGGGGCGGCAGTGACGGGCGGCGCGGGCGGCGCGGCACTTGCGGGGCTCGGCGCGGCACTTGCGGGGCTCGGCGCGGCACTTGCGGCGGTCAGCGCGGGCGCGGCGCCATCCACTGGAGCCGTCGGTGCCGGTGTGGGGCGCTCCACCGCCGAGGCGGCGGGCAGCCGGTTTTGGTCGTGGACGCTGATAAAAGCATCGGGCGATGGGTGTTGATAGCCGCTGATCACTTTGTAAGCGAGGCCGGCGGCTCCGGCCAACAGCAGAGCCGCACCCAAAATCGGCCGCAGCCACTCACTCATCTGCTCACCCCGTCGGTTCGTATCCGAGCGATTGCCAGACGTATACCACCATCGCCAGCAGACTCAATACCGTCCGTACGGCGTGAAGTTTGGCCCATTTGCCCAACAACTCGCGAGTTTCCGACGAGGCAAGATCACGCCCGGGCGCCAGCAGCTTGTTGTTGGTGGGCATTATGCCGAGAAATGTGAACGGAACAACCGCGCCGATTAGCAGCGCGGCGATCGCCCAAACTATGCCACCGCCTAGCCACCATGATGCGAGTCCTGCGGTCAGGCTGGTCAGCGCCAACGGGGCCTGCATCCAAGTGGCTCGCCGGTAGCTCGGCGCCCACTGCAAAACGGCGGATTTCGTGTCGAGCGCCATCCGCGCGGGGTGTTCTACGACATTCACATAGAGCGCGGCACCAGCAAAGATCGCGGCCGTGCACGTCGCGATGAATTCAAGCATGTGGAGCATGGCTGGGACTCCTGGCGAGAAGATTGCGAGAACTCGCTGATGCGCGGACGCGGCGCGCAGAGTGGACACCCCTGACCCAGTCGCAACTCAAACCAAGGGGCCAGGGTCACCATGCTACAGGCGGGCCTTGATATCCAGGTAGGCTGCGTCGATCAAGTCGCCAAGAGCTGCGGCGCTCAGCTGGTGGCCAGGGTTCAATTTCACGTGCCGCATGCGTTTGCCGCTTCCCTCCAACAGGCCAGCGGGGTCCTCGAGCAATGCGCCGTAGAAGAAGCCGACATTGACATGACTTTTGAATGAGTTGACGTACGCGAACGGCGCGTCTTCCACGCATGCGACTGGGCAACCATCGTGCATCAGCTCTCGGACATCCTCGCCGGACTGCCGCATGTGCATAAACCACTTCTGAGCAATAGCGCGCAGCTCGACCGGGCCATCGATCAACCAGGTGTCGACGGCCGGGTCTCGTTTTGCCGCTCCGGAGAGCCGCAAGATGTCCACCCGAGCGCTCAGCCCGCGCAGGTCCAGGGGAATGCGACGTGGTTTGGCCATTAGAGTGCTCCCGCGATCGCGTAACCGTTCAAGGAGGAGGCTGCAAAGTTACGCGCCAGCCAAGCTCGCTTTTCGTCACGAGCAGATCCTGGAAGGATTTGGCGCCGTCCGGACTTCTGCATTGCTGCGTCAGCTTAACTAACCCCGGAGCGATCTGCGCTTTTGCCACAAACGAACACTTTAGGTGATCGAAATCGGGGAAGCCCTTTGTCCGAAGCTCATTTCGAAATGACAGTTCTCGTCCTTCCGCTGCTTGTTTGATCATGTCGGGATCGTTCGCGAGCGTTGGATTAATCTTTTGGAGCATTTGTCGCCCCTCTTCAACGAAATCCATCGCAGCCACAGCACTATCCTCGTCTTTTTGAACGTAGGCTTGCTCGAGGGCGCGCACCGCATCCTCAGGCGTATCGAAGCCGCGCGGATAAACCGCGGATGCCGCGGTCAGCGCCAACACCAGGCACAGATAGTTCGATATCACTATCGGTGTCAATGGGTTATCTCCGGCCGTGCGGCGGGCTTCTGCACGAAGAAAACGCAGGCCACGGCGAAGAGCGAGATAATGGCCCCGCACAGAAAGCCGCCCCGGATGCCGCCCGACAACGCCTCGATGGGGGCGAGCCCGCTTGCGGGTAAGGTTGCAGCCCGTGCCGACATTAATGCCACGAACAGCGCAACTCCAGCCGCACCGGCGACCTGCTGAATGGTGCCGATGACAGCGCTACCGTGCGAGTAGAGGCTTGGCTTCACCGATGACAAGCTCACGGTAAACAGGGGCGTAAACAAGAAAGCAAAACCGACGCTCATCACCACATGTCCGGCGAGAATATAGCCCACCCAAGTGGCCGGACCCAGCAGCGTCATTGCCCACAGCACGGCACTCACGACGATGACGCCGGGAACCAGCAGCCTGATCGGCCCTGCTCTGTCGTATAAGCGCCCGACAGGGGGGCCCAGCAAGCCCATCAGCAGACCGCCCGGTAGCAGCAACAGTCCAGTTTGTAGGGTGCTCAGCCCGAGCACGTTCTGCAGGTAGATCGGAAGCAGGATAATGGTTCCGAACAGCGCCATCATCATGCTCGCCATGAGCAGCACCGACACCGTGAAGTTACGCGACTCGAAGGTACGCAGGTCGAGCAGTGGGTAGCCCGTTGTCTGAAGCGAGATCTGCCGGAAGATGAACACGGCCAAGAACACAGCGCCGACGGCACTGAAGATTCCGGCCGGGAGCGTTCCCGGGGCAGCGGGAACACCAATGTTACTCAGTCCATAGACGATGCCGCCGAAGGCTACACCTGAGAGAATGACCGAGACCACATCAATCCGCGCATGGTGCGGCGTCGTCACGTTCAGGATTTGCCGAGCTCCCAGCGCCAGGGCACCGAGCGAAATGGGCAGCACCAGGAGGAACATCCAACGCCAACTGAGATAGTTGAGGATGATTCCGGAGATGGTTGGGCCGATGGCGGGCGCCACCGATATGACGGTGGAAATGAAGCCCATAGTCTTGCCGCGCGTTTCCGGGGGCGCGAGCGTCATCACGGTGGTCATCAGCAGCGGCAGCATGATCGCAGTCCCGGATGCTTGAACGATGCGAGCGAAGATCAGCATCTGGAGATTCGAAGCCAGAGTGGCGATCAACGTGCCTAGAGTGAACAACGACATCGCCCAGACAAAGACCGGCCGCGTGTTCATCCGCTGTAGCAAAAAGCCGGTGACCGGAATGACCACCGACACGGTGAGGAGAAAGGCGGTGGTCAACCATTGCACGGCACCCGCCGTGACGTTGAGATCGCGCATGAGCCGCGGGAGGGCTACGGCCATGAGTGTCTCATTGAGAATGACAACGAACGTGGCGACCAAGAGGAGGTTGATGACGAGCCGGTTGCGTCCCGCGGTGTCGGCGACGACTGGGGCGACGGTAGTGTCCGGGGACAGGTTGGTGGTGCTCTCTGAAATTTTATTCAAGTTTCTACCTGCTATGCATCGGCCGCGATCGCTCGAAGCGTTGGTTAGGTGGCATTCCGCGGCTCGCCATGTCCTCGCACCTCGTAACAAAGCTCCACCATGCCGCTCTTGTAGGCTTTGACCTCCGCCAGATGGAGGAGGATGTCTCGGTCGAGTCTCTCAAAAAAAGGTATGCCATCGCCAATCAAGACCGGCAGGATCGAATAACGAACTTCATCGGCCAGCCCGAGACGGAGGCACTCGCCGGAAACCACACCCCCTCCAACAAACCAAATGGCTCGAAACGTGGGCCGCAGGTGCCCATTCACGAACTGCGCAAGGTCGCCTGCATGGAACTTGACGGTATCCCGGGTCCGCGGCAATTCGCGACTCGTGAGGACGAACGTGGGTTTGTCGCCGTACGACCACCCGAATCCTTTGGCTTCGAAACTCAACGCCGTCTCATAGGTTCGAGACCCCATGACGTAGCAGTCGATCGTCTTGAGGAAGGCCTCGACGAATCCGGGGTCGAGGGTTTCCCCGTCTGCGAATTCGTCTGAGGTTTCGAGCCAGTCGACTCGCCCGTCCTTTCGAGCGATGAAGCCGTCGAGGCTCGCCGCCATGTGAATCGTTACGCGAGAATCAGTGTTTGTCATCATGTCGCCATGCCGTAGCCCACCGCAGGTGCGGGTCGTGATTTCTCGAGCCGATGGTTAGGTCTCTGCGACCTGAAGCGAGACTTGCTTGGCGCCGTTTGCCACCCACAAAGTGCCCTGTTCCTTGAAGCCGAACTTGTCATGAAACAATCGTGATGGTTCGTTGGGTGGAACAAGATTGTACTCGCAGGTTACCAGCGGGATGGCGTTGGATCGGGCATGGCGAAATATATCTTGGTACAGAAGCGATCCCAAACCTAGACCTTGACAAGCAGATGAAACGACTACGCGGTCGACGTAGATAAATCGCGCGTACTTTTTGGAGAACCATTCAAAGTTGTCGTTGCTATAAGGGGATCCGCTGCACATCGCGAGAAGAAAGGCTGAAACGATGCCATCTAGACAGGCGACCCTGTGATAGCAGGATATGGCGTTTAGTTCGGCCAAGCGTGCTATGTCCATCGCGTTCGTATGCTGAACTTCCGCAAGATTCAATGCGCAAATAGTCGCGAAGTCCGTTGGCGCAGCGGAACGAACCCCTACCTTTGGCAAGCAGGGACCCAACGATGAGGTTGAACGACGCAAGTCAGTCCTTGGGGTCATCCTTGTTGAAGAACGGCTTCATGTCGCTGTACTCGTAGGACTTGACCCGTGGCTCAGGGAGCGTGCCGCCCTGGGCCTGTGCTGCAAGCTCGGCCAGCGCCTTCTGCGTGCCCTCGAACATGGCGCGGGCCAGCTCGTTCTTGTGGATGGAGTGGTAGCGCGATGG
>Ga0210400_10001240_pt1 | contig 25567 bp, 32 predicted proteins | sample IncBWH26MmetaG_FD_155456 | JGI IMG/M metagenome (GOLD analysis project Ga0210400, IMG submission 155456) | Forest soil microbial communities from Barre Woods Harvard Forest LTER site, Petersham, Massachusetts, United States - Inc-BW-H-26-M | ecosystem: Environmental > Terrestrial > Soil >...
CTGGTCCATCAGCAGAGCGTATTCGATCAACCGTTTTTGGTCCTCCATGGCTATGATCGCTACCCTTGGAGAGTGGATTTCCTTGCCGTTGAAGAGGAGTTGGGAGAAAACCGCGCGCATCTGCTCAAACTGGAGGGCAACGTCGCGGCCATGTTTCTCGTTGGCATCGGTCAGCACGGTGAAGTGAGGCGACCTGATCTCAATCCATTGCGCGTGAGCATTCTGTTGAGACCAGGCTGGAACCATGCAAATGCAGGCAACTACGGCCACAGCGCAGACACGGGAAACTTTCATGAGCAGGCCTTCCTTGGTGATCTTCTGAATGCTGACACCGCAAGAGCCGGTTTTGTTCCCTATGGAGACTCGAAATACGATCTTACTGCTGGTAAAGCTGAGATGCCGGCGAATTTATTTAGTTTGGCGTTGATAATGCGCCAATTCGGCTTGTACGCCCATGGTTGCCGACTGGCCTTTGGGAATGCTTAGCGACTTCCAATCCTTTCCCCGGAAATGCTTCGCCAGAAAAACGATCTGGCCAATGTGGTGAGGATAATGCAGGAGTTGCCGGTTGATGGCCCGCAGCACCGTATATTGTTGACCGCGAATGCTGACAGTGCGCAGAAGGTCTTCCGGTTTGAGCGCTCCGAGGGCGGCAAACACGCAGTTCCATCCGGATTCCCACCAGGCCAATACCTGCTCCGGAGTAGTGGATGTATCCAGGATGAACTCCTGATCGCGGTTGCGGTCCGGCTTCTCACCGTCGGTTGTAAGGAAATCCGTAAACCGCGAATGCATGTTGCCGCTCAAATGCTTAACGATCAGGGCAATGCTGTTGGCTTCGGGATCGAGGCAGGTGAACCAATCCCCTGGTTGCAACTGGGCAAACGCCCTTTCCGCCAGACGCTTGTATTGAAGAAAACTATGGTGTGCGTCGTCCAGATACAGCGTACCGATCTGAGAATCAATGGAAGTCATGGGGAGGTTTTTACCGGAATCGAGGAGAAGGACGCAACAGAACCGGTCCGATCCGTCCTAGTAGGTATCACGGATCATTCGGGCTTTCCGTGAACCTTTTTCGGCCAATGGATTTGTCGAGAAGGTATGATTGTTAACTACTAACGCGAACAGCACCCCCATGCAGGGACCGAATTCTATTCAGCAGATCGCCATTGCACCGTGGACCGCGATTTTGATTACGGTCGCTGCTATCGTTAATGTGGCAGCCGTGGTGGTCCTGGCAGTCCTGAACAGCAGACACATGAAGACCGCTCAAATCCAAGCGGACGTCCTGCTTTCTTATCTGCAAATCGCCCGGGAGCAAACTAAGATCTGGCAGGAGTTGGCGGCAGCGTCCAGTCTGCAAGCGACCGCTGCAAACCAGAGTCTTGCGATTCTGCAGCAGCAGATCAAGACGGACGAGCAACGGGCAAAGATCGTCCTGAGAAAGGCCCTGCAAACCACGATCTCGAATACCGCGACATGGAAGGATCGGTTGTCAGCTACTCCGTTATATGTTCCCAAGACCATTGATCTAATGCCAACGGAATGGAGCTTTGCCGTCTATGCGGCCGCCCAGATCGGGCCTTCCGCCTATGAGGGCATGTTGCGGGTGCAAGAGCATATCAATGCCGCGAAACCGGCGATTGAAGAATTCGTTTCCTCCGACTACTCCAGCCGGGCGGCCTACAGCGCCGCGCGCAAAGGGAAACAGGCGAAAGAGAACCTGCAGATCGCACAGATAGCCATGGAAGAGGTCTTGGCCATGATAACCGATTGAACCATATCCAAAATAAACCTCTTATATTTCATAAAAACCCTGCTAGAATTCCTGAAAATAATATGCTCCCAGTACCTCCCCACGTGCGTTGCCCTCGCGCTCTGGCCAGAGCCATTGGATGGCTGACGGTTTTGTTTTCCGCTCTCTCGTTCGCATTTGCATCCAGCCAGGTGAACCTGCAAATGACGGTTCATGATTCGGGAGGCAAGCCCATCGCCGGCGCCTCAGTCACCGTGGAATTCGGTGAAACGCAAAAGACTGAAAAGACCAACGGCCAAGGAAAAGTCAGCTTTTCGCACGTGCCACCAGGAACGTACAAATACAGCGTTGTGAAAGATGGCTTTCAGCCGCTGGAAGATCAGACGGCTTCCTTTGATGAAAACTCATCGCAAGGGCTGGATATTGCCCTTGTTCCCAAGATCCTTGTCCAACAGTCCGTGGATGTAAAGGGTGACGTTGCACCCGTAAGTATTGGGCCATCGCCACCACAGACACTGGAGCGGGAAGAGGCGAAATCGCTGCCGCGGAGACCGTCCACGATAACCGATGCGTTGCCGAGCCTTCCGGGCGTGGTGCGCGCACCGAGCGGTGAACTGGCAATTGCAGGCGCAACGGAACAGCACAACGCGCTGCTGGTTAACCTTGTAGATACCACAGATCCGGCCACTGGACAGTTTGGCCTGACCGTACCCGTCGACAGCGTTCAGTCCGTAAGCGTTGCGGCCACGCCGTTTCTTGCCCAGTATGGAAATTTCACTGGCGGCGTGGTCTCAGCGGTTACCCGGCAGGGTGGCGATAAATGGAATTTTGAGCTGAACGATCCTATGCCGGAGTTTCGAATCCGGAGCCTGCATCTCCAGGGCCTGCGGTCGTTGACGCCGCATATGACCGTCAGCGGTCCCATCATTCCCCGGAAACTCTATTTTTCTGAGGCGATGCAGTATCAACTGGATAAGGTTCCGGTGCGGACTCTCCCATTTCCATTCAATGAAACCAAAAGTACTTCAGTCAACTCTTTCACGCAGGTCGATTACATTTTTGCTCCCACCCATACACTGACAGGCACTTTGCACGTTGCGCCGCAGTCAACCAGGTTTGCCAACCTGGATTTCTTCAATCCGCAGCCGGTGACCCCAAATTTTGATCTGCATGCGAAAGGGGCAGCTGTGATTGACCGCTTAACGTTTGGGCCAGGCGTGTTGCAGAGCACGTTTGCGTGGCAGGATTTCCGTGCCGCTGTCACACCGCAATCCAAGGGAAGGATGATTGTTACGCCGGTAGGGAACCGTGGGAATTATTTCAGCCGGCAATCGCGCCATTCTTTCCGGGCCGAGTGGCTGGAGAATTATTCGTTAAATCCGATTCACGCCAAGGGCAGTCACAATATTCTATTCGGCACCACCGTGGCGCGCAGTGAAGACCGCGGCGTGTTCCGGTACAGCCCGATTGACCTCAAAGATGCACGCGGCTTTCTTGTGCGCCGGCTGGAGTTCACCGGCGGGAGCAAATTCAGAGAGCACGACCTGGAATTGGCCACCTACGTTCAAGACCATTGGACATTGGTCGAGAATCTTGCTCTGGATGGCGGAATACGCGTGGAAGGGCAGACGATAACCGGGGCCGCCAGGCTGGCGCCCAGAGCTGGATTTGTGTGGAGTCCGCTGGGGAGCAAGAGACGAACAGTTCTGCGGGGCGGTGGGGGAGTGTTCTACGATCATGTTCCATTGAATGTCTATGCCTTTGAGCACTATCCTCAGGAGATCGTTACCAACTTTTCTGAACTGGATGCGGTTGCGCAGGTTCAACAGCCCTTCGCAGATCAAATCACCGCGGTAGCGAATGCCAAGGTACGTTTGACGAATGTAAACCGTAAATTCAGGCCCTACAGCGTGGCTTCCACTCTGGAGTTGGAGCAGGGGGCAGGACGCCTGGTGGTTTTGCGGGCAAAATATACGCATCGCAATTCCTACGGGCTGGTAGCAATTAATCCCAATCCACTGGCCAATGGACAGACCTCTTTTGTCGCATCAGGCACCGGCTTCTCCCATTACAGAGAGATTTCGCTGACCGCCGGCGTGGGTGCGGAGACTAAGAGGAAGCTGTTTCTAGCATATACGCACAGCCTGGACCGAGGTGACCTGAATGCAGCTTCCGGGTACACCGGGAATTTTCCGTTTCCTATCTTAAATTCCGACCAGGAGGCAAATCTTTACACGGATGTTCCTCACCGGATGCTGGCTTGGGGTGAAACGCCGTTGCCGTGGCGGATGCGCGTAGTCCCGTTGGTTGAATATCGTACCGGTTTTCCCTTCACGGTCAGCAACGCACTACAGCAGTATGTCGGTGTCCCGAACCAGAACCGGTACCCAAATTTCTTTTCCGTGGATGCCCGCCTGTCCAAGGATTTTCCATTGAATCGGAAGTACACACTGCGCCTTGCAACCAAAGGACTGAATCTTACCAACCATTTCAATCCGACCGCGGTACACGCCAATACCGGCGACCGGCACTTTGGAACATTCTTCGGAACGTACAAACGGCAATTCAAGCTGGACTTTGACGTGCTGTTTTGAGGAAGAGCTGCTGGCTACTAGCTGCTGGCCACTGGCTTTGAAGCCTTCGGCCATTCCATCAATTACGCAATTACCAAGTTATCCAATTACCAAATTCTCAGGCGAGGACACACAGCGTATACCGGAACGAGACAGAGTTCTCGTTACAACCAGCATAACGGCCTAACTGGCCTCAGCTTCCAGGTGGGCATGCGCGCGGGAGCGCTGCTCGCGGGTGGAAAGAACGCGCATCTGCTGCCAGTCATAAGCAAACTCTCTGCCGCAATCGAGACATACAATGTACGTGCCCGTCTGGAGAGCAGCCGCAGATCGTCGCTGACCCGCCTTGCGGGTAATGGGGAAGCTGACGCGTTTGTGCGAACAGCCAAACAATATATCGAATACTTTCACCTTCTCCTCCTTAAGTGCCCTCTCCTGTCAGGACACTTCAGTCCTTCTCTTACAGTAGTAGTGGTTATTAACCCGGTTTCGTTTCATTGGTTTTCCATGGATCGTAAGTGCTTCTATTTCTGTCGCTTCCGAGGCGGTACAGCCCTCGTCCTGCCGCCTCTGGTCATGGTTGCAATGGCGGCCCTTGTCTTGCGGGCGCCGGGTTTGTCATTCGTCTGAATCTTAAGACGCAATCCACGGAGAGAATCCTTTTCAGCGCCACCGGCATTCCTCTGCGGCAAGCTCAGCGATGACGGATTCATAGTCTTCGTCGGTTTCGCACCATGGCAGACGTCGCGGCACAGGCGTTGAATTGTTAGCCAGTACCAACTCTTCTTCTTCGCGTTTGTCAAGATGATTGGGCATGGGGTCAGTCATTGTTTTCCAGTCATGGTTGCCAGTTGCCGCCTGGCAGGCGGCAGGCTCTTCGCGCCTGGCGGAAATCTGCGTGAGAGTTTCTGTAGTGGTTTCCTGCGACCCGAGCTTATGTTCAAGCTCACCGAGCAGCAAATCTTCGGCACGCTTTCGGCGGAGCAGGGCGATGATGTGGCCAAAGAGTGCCCAAACCAGGAGACCGTAGATGAGTGGACGGAGTTCCACGTTAGTAGATCCCCAACTCCACGCTGGGCGACTCTGCGTTCCCCACGGAAGCAAAGTTCTCGTTTTCGTGCGGGTCTGCAGACCGGGCGGGATCCGAGGTTATGAGATTGATCTGCTGGCGTGACTGGTTCAACAGATAGAACTCGACTCGGGTCAGGAGATTCATGCCTATCAGCGAATGCTGCCGCATGACGGCGTCTTGTACGATTCGGAAGGCGTCATCGTAGGCTTTGAGCGTTTGCATAGCGGTCATAACAGCCTCCTTTAAGGTCCCTATATAAATATTACTAAAGTAGTGAGATAGTAGGCGCGTCAGACCTTTCATGTCAAGAGCATACTGAAGAAAATATTGTCTTTATTTTCAATTGCTTGCATGCCAAAACTAAATACTTTAGTAATATTTATAAAAATCCCATGCTATAAGTGGCGCAGTCCAGGCAATCCAGGACCTGTGGAGGGCCCCGGATATGTGGAGTAGAAAACTAGTGCGCAACTTCATGAGGGATGAGAAAAGGTTCATCCGCGCGGGTATCGCTATACTTATTAGCTATACCACAACATTTTGTGTCTTGACGGCAGATATAGTGCGACGGAGAATCGAGTCTAGACAAATAAAAAGCGAAAGTGCTTCGAATCGCCCAACTAGGAGTCGTTCAAAATGCAGGCAGCAAATATGGCAGACAACAATCTCATCGTGATTTTCCACCCGCAAGAAAAGAAACCTTCCGGTCGCGCCCTGGTGAAGACGCAGGGCCTTATTCGATTCAGCGAAGCACTGGCAAAGTGCAAACCGCAAGACGACATAGTAGCGAGCCTATGCGAGGTAGTGAGATTACCGGCGAGTTACGTGGCCATTGGGAAGACCTGGCCGTGGCTGAAGAAGCGCGTTGAAGTTCCGTGCGGATGCGGAATTGCTTATCCCTCCGTGCTCATAACTCTGTGCCATATATATGACCGCCATGTTCTGGACTTGAAAGACTGGTCCTTGTCTGAGTTGGTGGAGTGGACGACACGGACTCAATCGCAGATGGAATGAGATTTGGGAAATCGGGTGAGCGGGTGATCTGGTGATCGGAACACCGAGCCGGCCCACGAAACACCTCTACGTTTCCGCGAGGATGGTGCGTGGACTCAAGAATCGAGGGAACCTCAAGATGCTGGACAAAAAATATCGTAGATATGGATCAATGAAGAATGCCAAGGAGCTGAAAATTCAAGTGGCGGATACGACCCTGACCTATCTGGAGCATCGGTCCTATGTTGGCCAGCAGACCCAGGTTGGCTATGGCAAGGCCATTGACGATCTGTGCCGGGATTTCCAGGGACTGCTTAGGGCGCATCAGCAGTTGCTCAGCAATTATAGAAATCTGCTGGACAAGTACAGTGCTGTGTGCGCGCAATTCAATCTTTCGCAGAAGCCGGAAGAAGTGAAGGCCGTATCAGGCGCAGAATTGTGAGCGGCACGATTTACCCCGAAATGTTGTAATATTTCTAAAGTAGTGTTAGTTCGATTTTGCCGTTGAGCAATTCTCGCAGCGTTTTTCTGAGCTAGCCGTTTTCGACGCGCGCCTTTATATCCGAGTACGCCGTATCGATGAGCCTGCGGAGCGCTGCGGCGTTTGTGGCCGTTTCCGGCCTCAGCTTCACATGGCGCATGAACTTGCCGGTGCCTTGCAACAAGGGGGCCGGATCCGGCAGCGCTGCGCCGTGAAAGAACCCCACGTTTACGTGCGAAGTAAATACATTGACGTAGCCGAAGGGCGCATCTCCCAAACATGCAACCGGACAGCCGTCATGCAAAAGCTCCCGGACTTCGTCCCCGCATTTTCGCATTACCTCAAACCACTGATGCGCGATGGCTCCCAATCCACCTGTATGCTCTTTCATCCACGCATCGATGGCGGGATCCCGTTCGACAGCGCCGTTGAATCGCAGCAATTCCGTTCTCATCGTCGCTACACTTTTCTGCTTTCGAGATCTGTGGTTTCCTTCCACTCTCTGAAGAGTTCGTTTACCTCAGCCTTGCTGCCGAGATTGAGCCAGAAGGCCGGGGCTTCGGTGGGACTATGGAATCGGTGCGGGTGTTCTCTCATGGTGTTTTGAGCGGTATCCGCTGGTTCCACGGTGCCACACTTTCCTCATACTCCATGGGATCGCCGAAACCTTCGGTTTGGACGCCGATTTGGCGTAGAGCGTCCAAGGCCATCAATCGGCGATGCGCGTTGAATGTCATGATATGGGCGAAGACGCCGCCGAAGGTGAAGGTCTCAGCCGGTTCGCACAGAGCGTCGACGAACGTATCATCCCAGGCAGAGCGGTTTCGGATGTCACTGAAAATACGATGTAGTTCAGCATCGGTCTTTTCGAGCCTTTGCAGCATCGCTTGCGGTGACCGCTGCGATTTGGGAGGGCCGTTCCTATCCATATCGGCTCCGGACAGCGCGGCGGTCCAGACTTCTTTAGTGAAGATAATGTTCTCTAACAGCTGCCTCAGAGTCTTATTCGACTCCCGCCAGGGCAGCAGCTCTACGACCGTGGGCAGCGGCCGATCCAATTGTTCCTCTGTCAAAGTACCCGCGTATTCCAACAAACGCCGCGTGTGCCAGGAGTCGTTGCCTGCAAAACGATCGAATAAATCCATGTCTCTTCCTCCTTTTGTTGAGGAACCAGGGGCAAAAAAGTGAATTTTGTTGGACGCCGGCAAGTGAAAGTGCGGATCACGCATGCGCCGGTAGAGGCTGGGAGAAATCCGAAATGCTTTTCGGAAAGCGCGAGTGAACGCCTCCAACGAACCGTAGCTGGCGTCCAGGGCGACGTCCGTGACCGACATTCCGGTATGCGACAGTTGATATGCTGCTCTTTCCAACAATAGCCGTCGTCGCATGGCTCCCGGAGTTTCTTCGACCACTTTTCGGAACAACCTGTGGAACTGCGTGCGGCTTTGGTACGCCTGGCGCGCCAGATCTTGCGTTTTCGCGTGAGTGTCCAGCGAATTCGCTACAATTGCAGAGAGGCGGTCTGCCGTGTCCTGACTATCCGCTTTATTCATGCGTCCGGTTCCTCAGCTTGAACGATCATAGACAAAAGATGACGCCTCCGCCTGATCGTACGTACCAATCTTCCTTCTACCTTAAAAGCCGGACCAACGCGAATGAAACAACCTGGATACTCGACACCGCGCTTGCACTATTACTCCCCACAACCGCCGTTGTGTTGACCGAACCGCCCAACTCCCAGATGGCCGGCAATCCGGAAGTTATTTCGGCAGCCCCTTTGACGTTCTAAAATGTTGGTGGTTCGGCTGCAGGTGTGGGCGTGAGCAAGCAGAGTCTCATCACGTGCCTCTTCGTTGCGTTGCTGGGCGGTTGTGCGTGGCGCGGGCAGAGGCTCCATCACGTCGGTCTGCCCGCCCCCATCGAGCCTAGGTTGCATCAAGTCAGTGAGCCGACCGTGATGGGGCAACCGGACGTGCTCATCCTGGGCTTCATGGGCGGCCGCGACTCGTGGGACGACGCGCGGCCCGGAGTTGGCCGGCTGGCGAAGAAGTTGCGCGAGATGGACCTTCCAGGCGTACAGGTGGCGACCATCGAGAACAGGAAAAGGCCGGTGGCGCTGGAACTCGTGCGCAGGGCCTTCGACCGGAACCGCGGCCGAGAACTGGACTGGCGCGAGCGCGAATCCGTACGGCTGATTCTTTACGGACAGAGTTTTGGCGGCGCCGCGGTTGTCAAGTTCGCGCGGGAGCTGAAGACGCTAGATATCCCGGTGATGCTGACCGTCCAGGTGGACAGTGTTGGCCGCAACGATGAGGTCATTCCATCCAACGTTGCCGCCGCAGCCAACCTCTTTCAGCGCGATGGGGTTTTCGTGCACGGCCGCGCCCCAATACGCGCGGAAGACCCGCGGAAAACAGAAATCATCGGCAATTTCCAATTCAGCTATCGCGACCGGGCCATTCATCTCTCCGGCGTGCCATGGCACAAGAAGATCTTTCGCATAGCCCACACGCGCATGGACCTGGATCCGGCGGTGTGGGGCAAGGTCGAGGAGCTGATTCTCTCGGCGTTGCGGCCAGATCTGCACGAGCGCTGAATGGATGACTACAGATTGCCACCTTGGTTTGTTCTTGAGATGGCGGCAAGGAATCGAATGCCTCTGCCGGAGTTGTTTTCGACTCCTTGTCCCATTGCACGGTTATCATATGCATAGAGGCACACATGCGCTTCGAAGGGTTTTCCTTTGGCTTGATTCGGATCGATGGAGTTAGCTACGAGCATGACGTAGTGATCGACCGTGGCGAGGTGCGCAAACGCAAGAAGAAGCCCTCCAAAAGATTTCGCGATCTTTTCGGCCACACACCGCTGTCCGTCGAGGAAGAAATACCTTGGAAATGCCGGCGGCTGGTGATCGGCACGGGTAGAGGTGCCTTGCCGGTCATGCAGGAAGTGAAGCTCGAAGCAAGGCGTCGAAAGATCGACTTGCTCGTTCTCCCGACAGAGCAGGCCATCGATGTATTGAAGAAAGAACCAGCAGAGACCAACGCCATCCTGCATGTAACTTGCTGAGTCCACGGCCCTGGCAGAATCCTCGAGCCGGGAGGAGATCTTCTCGAGTCGCCTTCCAAACTGCGCAACCTCCCGGGCTTGAGAAGAGAGGATAGCGACGCATCCAGCTCGCAGGTGGAGGGAGTCCCGATGGCGTACTACAAGGTTCGGATTGAAGTCTGGTGCGATTGCGACCCGGAGAAGAGCGAACTTGACGAGATTATCGAGAACATTCGAACCGGTGACGCTATTTGCACCAAGCGACAAGTGGTCGAGGTCGTGGATCGCCCGCAAGATATTCAGGATGAGGTAGCGATGAGCTTCTTTGGGGGAGAAGAGGGCGATGCCGACCTGAGCCAGGGGTAAGCAAGCCAAGCGGTGCGCTGTCGCCTAGACGATCGCAATCTTTCGCAACAGTTTGATGTCGTTTAGCGCCTGGCCAATGCCCAACACCACGCAGGCCAACGGATCGGCAGCGACGGAGACCGGCAGGCCGGTTTCGTCGCGAATGCGCTTGTCCAAGTTCTTCAGCAGGGCGCCGCCACCCGTGAGTACGATGCCGCAATCGCTGATGTCGGCGCTCAGTTCCGGAGGTGTGCGCTCCAGAGCGACGCGGATCGCGTTCATGATGGTGGTGACGCACTCCGTTAGCGCCTCGCGGATCTCTCTGTCGGTGATAGTGATTGTCTTCGGCACGCCCTCGATTATGTCGCGGCCCTTGACGTCCATGGTCAGCGGCTTGTCCAGTGGGCAGGCGGAGCCAATCTCGATCTTGATTTGCTCGGCAGTGCGCTCGCCAATCTGCAGCTTATAATTCCCTTTCAGATAGTTCACGATGGCCTCGTCCATGTGGCTCCCAGCCACGCGAACCGAGCGCGAGTAGACAATACCGCTCAAGGAAATCACAGCAACAGCAGCTATGCCGCCACCGATGTCCACAACCATGTTGCCGCTGGGCTCGGAAATCGCTAGACCAGCGCCGATGGCTGCCATCATGGGCTGCTCCACCAGGAACACCTCGCTCGCCTTGGCACGGTAGGCTGAGTCGATGACGGCGCGCTTTTCCACCTCCGTGATCTCTGCAGGCACGCCAATGACGATCCGACGATGCACCAGCAGCTTTCCCCGGTGCGCCTTCTGGATAAAGTAGTTGAGCATCATCTCGGTGACTGTGAAGTTCGCGATAACACCCTCCTTCATTGGTTTGATCACCACGATGTTGCCGGGTGTGCGGCCCAGCATCGCTTTGGCCTCTTTGCCTACTGCCTCTACTTCACCCGTGTGGGCGTTGAGTGCGACAGCGGAGGGCTCGTCCACAACGACCCCTCTACCGCTGGCAAAGACTCGCGTGCTGGCCGTACCCAAGTCGATGCCGAGGTCGCTTGAAAAAAGGCTTAATAACGACTGAAGACTGCCAATGGAGATTCCCGGGCTGCCGAGTCGCAGCGTCATATACATCAGGTCAGAGCGTACAAACAATTATGCGCGTATGACTTAGTGCGAGCCACCCGCTGGGAATTTCGGCCAACCCGGCGGACACACCAATTCACAGAAGATCCCAAGGGCGGTTGCGTGGCCGGCCTTGCTTTCCTCTATCCCACACGAGAATCGAGGGCAAGTGGCAAGCGCTGGATACCCCGAAGCATTGAATATCAGCAGTCGAGATTGAAGCAGTGACAATGAGACTCCACAACAGGTGTCACTTAACTGTAACTTGGCAAAAACAGCGCTGATTTGACGGCGAACAGGAGGATGAATCACAGCATCCGGTTCTGAGCGTAAGCTTCTGCTTCAACGGTTACTTCCGTATTGCCCGTCAAGCACCCGGAAGCGCCGACTTCATGGAACCATAGGCGACTTGCGATCCATTGCGCCACAAACGCGAATCTTGCCTCTTGACAGGCAAGTCACGACTTGCCTATGATGCCATTCGTGAGTGATGTCTTCGAGGCAATCGCTACTCCGGTGCGCCGAGCCATTCTTGACGAACTGGTAGAGCGAGATGGCCAGACCCTTTTCGAGTTGTGCAATCGTTTAGCCATGAGGCATCAACTCGGGCTGACGCGGCAGGCAATCTCGCAGCACCTTGAAGTACTGGAATCGGCGGGCCTGGTGACAACGGTCCGCCAGGGGAAGTACAAGCTACACAATCTTCATATAGCGCCGCTCAAAACGATTGTCGAGCGGTGGCTGAAACCGGAGAGAAAGGAGCACCAGAATGCGAATCGTGGTGAGCAGCATCTTCGTAGACGATCAAGAGAAGGCGTTGGCTTTCTACACAACGAAGCTCGGCTTCGTGAAAAAGGCCGACATCCCATTAGGCGGCGCAAGGTGGTTGACCGTCGTCGCGCCAAGTGACCCGGATGGAGCCCAACTGGTGCTGGAACCCGACAGCCATCCTGCCGTAGGACCGTTCAAGAACGCACTCTTCCTAGATGGCATTCCTTTCACTTCGTTCGCGGTGGAAGATGTTCATGCTGAATACGAGCGTCTCAGCTCCGCCGGGGTGATGTTTACGCAGCCGCCAGTCACGATGGGGCCGGTAACGACCGCCGTCTTAGACGATACGTGCGGGAATCTGGTTCAGTTGGCCCAAAAGGGCTAGAGGACATTCATGCCGCGACCTCCATCCGTTTCGTACAAGAAGTTGTTGGACGATTTGCGCTCAAACGATCCAGATCGTCAGAATTCCGCATTCCAGTCGCTGCTCAAGGCTACCGGCAATCCTGTGGATTGGGCGTACGAAGTGTGGGATGACCTACTACGGACGCTTGTGGACGGCGACAATCGGCAGAGGTCGATTGCCGCGCAGGTGCTCTCTAATCTGGCCAAGAGTGACCCGAAGGAGCGCATGCTAAAGGATCTGGCCGCGCTACTGAAAGTCACTAAGGACGAGCGGTTTGTTACGGCACGGCATTGCCTCCAATCCCTGTGGAAAGTCGGCGTCGCGGGCGAACCGCAACGCAAAGCGCTGTTGAGGGGTTTGGCGGCTCGATTCGAAGAGTGCAAGGCCGAGAAGAACTGCACTTTGATTCGGTACGACATTCTGGTCGTTCTTCGGCGCGTTTTCGATATCGTCAACGACGAACAAATTCGGCTGACGGCCGAGCGCCTCACAGTCATGGAAGAAGACCCTAAATATCGCAAGAAGTACGCCACAGTTTGGCGCAAGACCAAGCCCAGTACGGCCGGCAAACAATCCGCGATCCCATCTCGTAACTGTCGGCCTTGAACCCGGACTGAATGAAGACTCAGCACGGATTCAGTTCACGAATGGTCGGGAAGTCGGAAGTTGTGAGGTTGTTGGCGTAACATCGCCATTTTGCCTGCGATTCTTCCAAGTTATGAAATCGCCTGATTACAACAGTTGCGCGGTGCTGTGTCGGCGGGTCACCTGCGGTATGCTCCTTTGTGTGATGACAATGAATGATGATGAGGCAGTTGGCCAATTAGACTCGGTTAAGCATCTGTATCTTCGTCACCTGTTCGAGCCGAGGGATAACTCCTTGCGCCTTATTGTCGAAGAAGCCGTCGAAAACCGCTCAGGTGTGATTCGGCCACAGCCCGAACTGGCCGTGCCGGATTTAGCCGACATTCTCAGAGATGCATCGCCGATTGAATCTATCGAGGGTTGCAGAAAATTCGAGTTGTATTGGAAGAGATACGTTGCGTATCTGGTGACTGAAGAGATGGTCGCTTCGTGCGGCGCGTACGAGGACGAGGTTTACAGGGGAACGTTATTCCGCATTTACGAGAAATCGCATTTTCTTGAGCATCTTGCCCGTGATACCGGGGGGCACTGCGACCCGGTCCGGCATTACAAGATTGTCTGCCTAAACCATGTAATCGATGTGGCGGCGTACGCTCATCCTGATGTTCGATTGCTTACAGAGCCTCCACTATCTAGCCGAACGCAGTAGCTGGCATAGAATCGCCGTTTCGCTAGCAGAGCGTCAGGCAGTGAAATGGCCTGTTCCCGTCAACTATCCGCGGCTAGAATGTCATTGAGGCAGGATCGATGCTTGTTCCCTTTGAATGGAACCACCCATATTCGTGGCGCACCAATCTGCGTTGTGCGCTGCCGCGCCCATTCTGCTGGTGGGTGCCTAAGGGTAAGGATTGCAAAGCTGCAGGCGCAAACCACGTCTGGTGCAACCAAGACGACATTTTCAGCGCGTGTTATCACTGTCGAGTTGTCGCGCAAGGGAAACTCTGGTTGGAGACTTCGGACTGAACCAGCCCCCATCAGCTACTGAATCGTAAAACTCGGCTAGCTGGCGAAAAATCGCCTTTACGTCAGTGATCCGGCCAGGTTGGAGAAATCGCCTGATTTCGTCACATATAGTGATCTCAGGAGCAGTTACAGCGCAAATCGTTGCGAGACTACTCAACGGAAACCCCTATTTGGTGAGTCGGAAAAAACTAGGGCGGAAAATGACAGCTTGGCAGACAACCACAAGATTTTTGCGGTTGATGGCCCGTATGCTAAATCTCTCGAAAAGCAAATTGAACAAATGAAGAAGAAAAAGCACCCCTAGTTTTTCTGTGCTTGCTACGCTTTGCTTTTTCCCATCTAACTTGAACAGCAGCGCGAGCGCTTTCGCTGCGCTCCTCAGGTGTCAATTTTGCTGCTCTGGCTTTTCCGCCAATCAGGCTGTTGAGAGACAAATGAGAACCTCTGTCGCCCCGCTGGGGCTTGACCTTATCTCTACTCTATTCCCAGCGTTTACACGCTGGGCTAACTTCCTAACGCGCCTCCAGCGCTGAGCATTTGAGATCCCAGGCACCCTCCACTTCCTTAAGTGAATAGCATTGGGAGATAAGGCCACACGTCCGTCGGTATTTCGCAGGAGAAGCAATTTACCCCCAAATGTTGCAGTATTTCTACAGTAGCGGTAATCTCGGTTTTGCTGTTAGAAATTCTCGCAGTGATGCGAGAAACAATTTGGGTCATCCGCGCGGACCTTAACTTGCGTGGTCTTCTCAACATGCTTGGTGCAGGTGTATCTGGTGGTTTGATGTACCAGGAGATGTGGAGGAGACCAACGGCATCCCGAATGTCCAGGAAGTGATGTGAAGATCAGTACGATAGGTCAATATGGCGCTATTTAGAGCAGGCGATTCAATAAATCGTCTTGGCCCTCCAGCGGCTCGTCAGAGCGAGCAGAGTGATATCTCGTGTACCGGAAGAGCAGCGGAGCAGTTCCTTCGCTGCTGCTCAGGATGACACTGATCCTCTCTGTACGTCCGGTAATCTTCGCCAGAGGTTTGTCTCGCCCCATTTTGTTTAAAGCGTTCCACTCCAAACCGGGGCCGGAACGACTGAAGTTGTGCCTCCGATACACGTCTCCAATGGGATACAACATTGTGAAAACGGCTCTTAGCTTGCAGTGCGGAGGACAAGAGGAAACTTCTGTGGCTCCGCTGAGGCTTAACCTTGAGTTCTACTCTTTCCCCGGCAATGAGGCAGCGCGTCCATCAGGGGGCAGGCAAAGCAATTTACCCCCAAATGTTGCAGTATTTCTAAAGTAGCGGTAATCTCGGTTTTGCTGTCAGCAATTCTCGCAGCAATGTGAGAAAACAATTTGGGTCATCCGCGCGGACCTTAACTTGCGTGGTCTTCTCAACCCGCTTGATACGGGTGTATCTATTCGCGGTTGAGCTCTCCTCTCAAATCTACAAATCATGTCCAGAAAAGTCTGTCTCCTTGAACCGAGGGAAGTGCGCGCTCTTCACCAGTCGAATCAAAAGCCCAACTGCCTCTGCCACGGACACATCAGCAGGGCTGAAGCGGAAGAAGCAAGGAGCGCCGGCGACCTGAAATACGTTGGGCTGGGCAAAGCCTACGCGCAGATCGTCGCCAACGGCAAACTAGGCTGGCGTGTAGTGACCCAAAAGATCATGGGCGAAAAAATCGGTTACACGACCATGCAGTTGGTGGAATAGCCATTAGCCATTAGTTCTTAGTACTTAGCCTTTGCTACTTAGCATTCAGCAAGAGTGCAAATAGCAATTGGCAATTAGCAAATAGCAATTGGCCAACAAAATCACGTTGGGTTTCGAATCGCTAAAGGCTAAAGGCTAAGGGCTAAGGGCTAAGAACTAAGGGCTAAGAACTAAGCGCTAAAGGCTGAAAACTAAAAAGGACAACGTCTGTGCAGCAAGCAAATAAAGAAAACTTGGAATCTCGTGCCGTTAGTAGCGACGACCGGATTCGAAAGTCGGAACTCGGTATTCAGGAAATTGAGTTGCTGGAGCTCTATTGGGAAGACTTCTGTGAGCTGGAGTGGCATGGAAACGAGGGATACAGCGGCCGAAAACCCAGCCTGGACGATTATGACCGGTGGGCCCGATAGAAGTTTCCGGATGACGTTACCAGTATGCGCGTAATTCTGATGCGCGAAATGTCGGGGCGGCCGCCGAATATTAGCGACAAGCTGCACGTGGTTGATGCAATAAATTCTCAACTGGATGGTATGGCGTTATGAGCGACGGTAGTCAAGGCGTAATCGACTTTCTCAAAGAAAATCTGTCGAGCAAGCTGGGCATTGTTCTGGCGATTGTTATGGCTGGATTTTCGTTCGTCAATCAGTATTCCTCGCGCAACACGCACCTGGAAGATCTGCAGAAAGACCAGGAGCGGCGGCTTGAACTGTTGGAAAAGGATGCCGTTACTCGGCGGGAAGTAGATGCCGTGAAAGCCACCGTTGACCGAATTGAGAACAAGCTCGACTCGTACCGCGATGAGGAAGTGCTTTATCACCATCGGAGGAAGTAGCTGCTTGCTTCTGGCTACTGGCTCCTAGCTACTGGCTTCTAGCTAAAACAGCTTGGGGGCTGCTTGGCGGGTGTTGAAACCGCCAAGGGCCTGCGAACAGTTCGGGCAAGAGCGATTAGATGCTATCTCATAAATCTATAACCGGCAGGAAAGTTTTACCTCAGGGGCTAAAGCCCCGGATTTCATGGGGCATTTGCGGCACGGCTGAAAGCCGTGCCCTTTCAAGGCCATTTTTGAGACAGGTTCTACGCTCAAGTTGCGTTCAACTATTCAGTCAAGTCTTTCCTTAAATCACCTTTCAACAAAAAAGGATCTCAAATGAAAAAAATCGTTTTTGCGATTGTTGCACTCTTTTCTGTCTGCGCCATGGGGCAGCAATATGGCGTAACCAACTACAAGGTCAATGGCCAGGCCGTTGCCTCGCAGTACAACTACAGTGTCCTTGGGCCTACGACCGTGGCGGCGGGTGCGGGCACCGTCACTATCAACCCGAATTTTTGCAGCGTGATCATCGGTACGGGAAGAACATTCAATCCATGGAGCACCTCGGCCTCCATCAAAATCGTTGATACGGCCAATTCCGCAAATACCGAGACGGTCACGCCCAGCTCTATCCTGATCAATGCTTCACAATGCAATATCTCAGCCACATTTGCCAATGCCCACAGCGCGGGGGCCTACTTTATCAGGTCGGGGACATGTGGCCTCAAAGAGGCTTTCAACGATCTTGGCGCCACCGGAACGGCCCTGGTTACCCAGGAGTTTTACGACCAGGGATGTCTGGCCTCAACCATCACGTCGCTTGCGGGCGGAGCGACAGGTAATTTCGTCATCGACATTTCCAGCGGCAAATACGACGTGTATGGCTGGAACACAGTGACCTCGGCGTTTGCCAAGGTCGGCTCCTTCGGCAACATGAGCTTCTCTCCGGTTCTTACCCTTCAGGGTGTTTGCACCGGAACGGCCACCGCCAGCTCGACACTGGGGCTGTACTCATTGGGAGAGATTGCTGCCACTACTTGCACAAGTACAACCGTGAATATTGGGCAGGTAATGAACCGTGCCGGCACGCTGGTGAACTTGCAGGCCACAGCGGGAACGGGAGGTGTGAATGCCTCTTCTGGAGTGTTTACAGTTCTCAAGAATGGTTCTGCAACAACGTTGACCTGCACCGTGGGCACGGCCACCTCCTGCTCGGACATTACCCACACAGCCGCTTTTGTGGCAGGCGACGTGATCAGCATTCAATTTACAACCCAGGCGGCGGAAACGCTGGCGGGCGTAAAAGCGACCGTTGTCGCACAGTAGCAAGGCGTTCACCGCAAAGTCAGAGCGGGATTCACCGCCCTTCGGCTGCACTCAGGGCAGGCTCCGACGCGGAGACGCGGAGAGAAGCAAGATCAACCTCAATCATCCAACTTCAAAACATCAGCTTCAAAAAAGCAACTTCACAAGTTCACCGAGATCGTCGATGAAGAAATCCGCATGAATGTCATCCTGATTGTTCTGGTCGTCCTGTTCTTTCTGTCTGTGGCGGCAGTCTTCTACATGATCGCGAAGTCTGAATAACCAAAAGGAGAATTCCATGAGTAAAGCAGCAAAAGTCCTGATCCTGCTGAATGGTTTGCTGGCCACGGCAGCCCTGAACCCTGTGGTGCAGAGCGTGGTGGCTGGGTTTGTTCACGAGCACCCGTTCTTGACGGTCCTGGGCGCCGCATTGTCTTCCGTAGGCCACCTTTTGACCGATCCAAAGCGGCCATGAAAAACCTTTTCACCGCCCTTCGCTACGCTCGAGGGCAGGCTCCGGACGCAAAGGACGCAGAGGAAACCACATAGAGAAAACCAACAACGGTGCGCACTCCGTAAAAATCATTTTGACGCTGAAAACCCGGATTTCCCACAGATCAACGTGCAGCTACTGGCCGCTAGCTTCTAGCTAACACGGGCCTAACTAAAGACCCGTTCTTCTTCCACTTTTCTCAAGACACAGTATTCCTAAACCGACCTAAGTAGCGGGAGAGGCAATCTCCCGGGCTCGATCCGAGCCAGAAGGGAAACAAAAATTATGAAGACAAAATGCTTCACGCCGCTAAAGGGATACCTGGCGATGTGCCTAGCGGCTCTCTCTATCTCCATCCCGATCTCCGGATGTATTCATCGTCAGGGAAGCAATCAGCCCGTCACCGCTTACGAGCAGGTGATGGTCTGGAACGATGCTTTGGCGCAAACCAACGATCACATTGCGCGAGGCATTATCGAAGTGAGCCCGTCTCTGGTTGCGCCGGAGAGGGCGGCAGTGGTGTTGCGCGAGCAAAAGAACATCGCCTTGATTGACGAGCAGCTCACCACAATATTGAAGCAAGGGCCGGATCTTGCGAAGCTGAGCTCGGCAAGTCTCCAGGTGTTGCTGGATCAGCTAAAACAATCGGCCAGGAAGCTGATTGATAGCGGAGCAATCGGCGTCAAGAACCCCGCCACCCGGCAAACCTTCGATGCGGATATCCAGGCAGTCAGTAGTTTGGTGGACAACATTCTCAGCGGCCTTCGCCAGGCGGGGGTGGTCCAATGAATGTAGCTTTAATTCTTCAGATTGGCCAGTTAGTCGCCACGCTTGGCCCTATCGGTCTTGAGATGGCGCTCAAAATCCGGCAGCTGCTCGCGCCTCTGGGGCCGGATGTCCAAATCAACATCAAAGCTTTGGCCGATGATGCGATTGCAGCCGATGAGGATACGGTGAAGCGCGTGAATGAGTTTCTGGTGGCCAATCATTTGCCGTTGTTATAGCTGCTAGCTACTAGCTACTAGCTACTAGCAAGAGCCATTAGTACTTAGCTCTTAGCCACTGAAATTCTGGCGAAGCTACGGTCACGAATTCGCAACAGACCACAAACCGAAGATATCAGAGCACGACCAATTGTGAAATCGTACCGGTACCACAAAAAACAAATGGACTTTGCCGCTCCATAGATGGCAGCGTCCCACATCATTGCCTCTATCACGTATGTAGGTTTTTCTGGCCAGTAGCTAGGAGCCAGCAGCTAGTAGCCAACTCCCGAAAGGACTTCCATGCCTAAAACTACCCTTTACAACTTGAACAACAATGCTGGGGCGTTTACCTCAATTCCTTCCACGATTCCATCGCGAAGGGTGGAGGTGAGGGAAGACGAATCGGTAACGCCGACCGGGCTCCAATATCAAAAGCCGGATGACAACTTCACCAATACGTACAACTGCGGCACTCCAGCCGGGCCGGACCAGCCACAGATCGTGCTGGGAAACATTGTGGCGCACGGCCACGGATATGGATCTCTGCTGGGCGTTCCGGCGCAAAACACCGGCGGCTCCAGTTTCCCTGCCACGATCTATCTGAAGGTGCGTTCGCGGACAGCCGCGACAACGACCATCCGCGTGCTGGAGCACGAATAACTGCTGGAGCACGAATAACTGGGGGCACGAAATAACTATGTCCAGCACAGGAACAAGACAGACTGGGTTTGCGACTGCCGATCTGGGTCCATTCCATTGCCGGAACTGCCAGAAGTGGGCTTCCGGCGTCTGCATGGATGATGAGGTTGCAGCAGACCAAGCGGTTCCAGATCGCGAACGGCGACTCGCGCCGGATGGCCACATTCGAACTGAGGCTGACGAATGCTGCAATGAGTTCTTGAGTCTGAAAGATAAGTCCCGGCAAGCGAGAGGTGGAGGTCCGGGCGGCTTGGGGCAGCGTCTCCTGGCCATAGGCAGCGGTGCAGCGCAGGGACCTCCAACGCGCGACAGAGATTTCAAGAGAACCCAGCCACCGGAGGAATATGGTCAGTCCGCATCCTGAAAACACCGAACCAATGATGAACGAGCGCACTGAAGCGTTGGAAGAATTATGGGCCGCTGTGAAGGATTGGCGCGTCCAGCCGCTGGGGTACTCATCCAAGCTGGCCATGGCGGTTGAACGTATGAACAATGTGGAGAGAAAGACAAGCCGATGATCTGGCCATTTGTATCGAGAGATCGTTATCGGGAGATGATGCTGCTCAAAGACCAGCGGATTGCCGAACTGGAAGGTGAGCGCAGAATGCTGTGGGACAAGGTCTGTCTGTTGGGAATTGGAGCTCCGGCATTTGCCGTTATGCCTCAGGACGAGCCAACACCCAGGAATGATACCCAGGGAAAGCTCCCAGCCAGTTCTGCTACGGCCGGCACGATGAGGCCCAGTGCCATCATGCGGAGGATGGACAGGTTGGCTGAAGCGAAGTGGCTGCGGAAGACTTACCCCTCGCGTGCAGCCGAGCAGTCAGAACTTAGTGGTCAGCAGTCGGCATTCAGCAATCAGCCAACGCCAGGCAAGGATAAGGCTTAGTTACTTACTTTTAGCTAGTAGCCTCATGGCAAACGCATAATTCTGACTTTATCCCTCTGCGACGAGAAAGATCCTATGAAAATTCCTCATTTTGAAGCGCCAGACATTCATTCCCGGCAGACTGATAGTGGCCAGCATGGCAATAACCACGGGCAGCAGCCGCATAAGGTGCGCGGGCAGGAGCGCACTGCGGATGATCCGCAGAGGGAAAAAGAGCACAAGCCGGAAGAGCTGACCAAAGAAGAGCAGCGCCAACTCATTGAGCTGGTGCGCAAGTACAAACAGTCGTGGTTTCTGCGCCGCCGGATGATCATCAAGCGAGTGTTGAAGGCCTATGAGTTCTTCAAAGGCAATCACTTTATCAGCTTTGATCCGGAGAGCTTCCAGTGGTTTGACGCACTCGAAGCAACGTTCGGGGGCGGCGACTCGGCCAACGAAGATTTGAATCTCTATCAGTTTGCCACCAACTTCTACCAGATGCTGGGATTCGCGTTTGTTGCGGCCCTTTCGGCCCAGTTGCCCAAGACCAGGTTTCTTCCGGAGAATGCGGAACGCGAAGAAGACATTGCAACGGCCAAGGCAGCCTCCAGGGTTCAGGAGATTATTGAGCGGCAGAACAACATCAAGAGCCTGCATAAACAAGGACTGCTTTTCCTGTGGATGGCAGGCTGCTATTTTCGCCACACCCGCTATCTCGTAGATTCCGATCTGGCTGGAACTCACAAAGAACCCTTGGTGGAATTGAAGAAGCACACTCTCATGCCGGCCAGGTATCTCTGTTTTCAGTGCGGCGCATCTGTTCCGGCCACTGCCGGCGCAAGCGGTTCGTGCCGGAATTGCCGCGCGGCCTTGTCAGAGCAGAATTACTTTCCGGAAGAAGAGGCGGAAATTCCCGTAATGTCGGGAATGAAGGATGTCCCGAACGGCATGGTCTCCATGACGCTCTACTCTCCGTTACACGTGGATGCTGCGCCGTACGCCAAGAACATGCGGGAGACACCCATCCTGAACGTAGATGAAGAGGTGGATGTCGCCGCTCTGCGCGCTTCGTATCCGGGCCAATGGGATGCTCTGAGGTCGACTCTGGGGCCAATTAACGCAGAGGCGCAAAACGAGCGCATGGCGCGGCAGATGATCTATTCGGAAGAGGGATCGCGCTCTAACTTCATCCAGGACATGATGCCGACACTTTCCCGCACGTGGATCCAGCCATGGGCATTCAATGCAGTGGAAGACAAACAGGTGGCCATGAAGTTGAGAAAGATCTTCCCTAAAGGCTGCCTGCTGGTGAATGTAGGCGATCTTTTCTTGGAAGTGCGGGAGGCACGTCTGGGGGATGAATGGACCTGGACGGGAACGATCCAGGAGACGTTCGGTCTATATCCGCCGGCTGTGGGCGATTCCGCCATTCCGGTGCAGGAGCGAATTAATGATGTGGCCAACATCACGCACGAGTATATGGACCGCATCGCCGCGGGGATGGTGCTCTACAACTCCAATCTGATTGACGGCGAGGGACTCAACGGCAAGCCGCTGCTGCCCGGTGTGTTGAATGGCGTGAAGATGAAACAGGCAGCCAGCGCCATGGGTAATCGTCTGGAAGATGCGATTGTCCAGATTAAGGCGGAGATTGACGCGAATATTTACTCCTACCAGGAGCGGCTGGTGTTTACCGCGCAACTGATCTCGGGAACGCCTCCGCAGGTGTTTGGCGGCTCTGGCGATCCGCACATTCAGACTGCCTCCGGGCAACAACAGCAACTTTCTACCGCGTTAGGCAAACTTGGACTGTTCTGGGACAACGTGCGAGAAGAACACGCGCAGGCGGCCGAGGTGGCGGTGCGTTCGGCTTCACTGAATATGACAGACGACTTGGTTACTGTGATTACCGACCAGAGTGGCCAATACCGCAACCAGTATGTGCGGTTGGATGAGATGCAGGGCAATGTCCATGCCTATCCGGAAACCGATCAGGGGTTCCCCATGAGCTTTGCCGAGGTGAAGGCTTTCTGGGAGAGGCTGATCGAGTTCGGCGGCGGAGGCAAAAATCCGTATGTGAATGCGCTGCTGGACGATCCGACCAACCAGGAGCAGATTGCTACATGGACAGGCGTTCCGGGACTCATTGTTCCGGGTCGGGACATGCGCAACAAAGTTCTCAGAATACTTGACTTGCTGATGCAGCAACAGCCGATCGAACAACAGGTGAATGGCCAGGTCGTGGAGATGCCTTCAATTCAACCGGACCAGGAGTTGGATGATCTGGACGTGATCATGAAGACAGTGCGGCAGTGGGCACAGAAGAATTTTGATAAGCAGGATGAAAATCCCGGTGGATTCAGGAATGCCGTGTTGTATTACAAGCTGGCGGAGCAGTACCAGCAGCAAAATGCGGCGAAGGAGTTAGCTATGGCAGCACACATGCGGCAGCAAGGGATGCCTTCTCAAGCAAAGTAGGACAAAGTAAGTGGTTCGCCTCAAAACCGCAAAGAGCGTAACGTGACGAGGAAAAAAATATGGGTGATTTCGGAAACATACTGGCGCGGCATGGATTAGGGTTTCTGACTGGATCCAATCAAAATCAGGGCTCGGCCCAAACCCAGGCCCCCAATCAAAATTCCCAGGCACAGGCAAGTTCCGGAGGCTGGTTGCGGGGACTATTTCACAAAGAGGATGTTCCACCGCCGCCCGCGCCTAAACCGCCGGGTGTAGACGATACGTTCAGGATGGGTGCCTGGGATCGTGTAAGGGTCGGCAACCGGAACCTGGAGCAGATTGCCGGGACGATGTATAACGAGAATAAGGGAGTGCATGCCAGAGATGCGCGGCAGCAGCCGGAATTGGATCGTGGGATCAAAGCTATTGGTCATGCCATACTGAACGGAAGCCGTGAGAACGTTAAGTTGAAGGAGGTTGCGCCGTGGCAGGTATCGGAAAAAGAGAAGAAATCATCGCTCTACCAGCACTATCTCGATCTGGCGCGTGACGTATTACGTGAAGATTTCAACGGCGTAGATCCGGTTGGCGGCAGGATCAATTACAACCACAGGTTTGATAACGATGCGAGCATCCGAAAACAAAAGACAAAGCACGGGAATTGGGTCCCTATTCCGGGAGAAACGGTTTACGACCGGATTGGTCCATTCCCGAATGCCTCAAAAACCAACCCGGAAGCACGGATTGTGATCTACAATCCGGAAGAGAAGCCAAAATCTGGAAAATCTAAAAGCAAATGAATATCAAGAGTTTGGTCTAACTGCGGATTGCCGCAAGCTCTAAAGAGTGCCGTTCTTCCACCGGCGCTGGCAATTTGTATAAGCGCGTGATCTACTCGTGTAACTACTTCAGCCAAGTATCGGGTATGTGCAGGTATGTGGCACAGTTAGGTAATTTTGTAATTGAACACTGATCAAGGCTTGGTCTAAAATGCGGACAGGCCGGCGGGAAGTTCAACCTACAATTCAGGCATCAATGAAGACCAAGTGTCTCGTAGCAGCGCTGGTGATGGTAATCAGCGTCTATCCCCAGAGTGTCACAAAAACTCAGTCCAAACAATTCAAGGTAAACGGATCGCAAGGGCGCGCCAGCTCCAATCGGCAATTAAAGAGGTTTACGCCAGAACAACTCCAGCGATTTGTGGATTGCATGCTTCGCCTGAAGATTGGCAAAAAACATTATGGACCGAACCTGCGGTTCCAATATGTGATCTTGCCCCCATGGGAGAAAGGGCGGTCTGAAGAACTCCGGGTGGTGGTTTACGATCCGGGTAAAAAGACTGGAATTTTCCTGGCGTACGGATTCAAGCGCGGCAAGTGCATGAAATTTCATCTGGGTAATGAATCTCCTCTTAATGTGGACCGGCATGGCAAGCCCGATCTCGATGAAGAGAATATGTGGAATGGTGGCATTGGGACTTATAACGGTTTCATGAGAGACCTGCGCAAGCTCTTGCCAACGCCAATGGTGGAGATGGATATTCGTCATCTGCATCGTACGTGCACCCGATGCCTGGGGCTAGATGATCCGGAGGATCCGGATGAGTAGCTCGTGGCTGCAATCCCGATTACTTTAGGTAGAAGAGTGAAAATCATTTAGCCACGAATTCACGCGAATAAACGCGAATTTAGAACGCTCCAAGACTGGTGTGGTATGCCAGCCTTTGCACCGGGGCTGAAGCCCTTTGCCTTTGTACTCCAAACACGGCCCTAAAGGGCCGTTCTTCCACCGAAGTACGGGATACAGCAACGGAGAAATGGCTTTAGAGACCGTTCTTTCACCCGTCCTCGAGCAATTACGGTGGGACGGATCCAATGACAGATAGGTCGATCCCAATAATAAAGAATCATCTGAGGCGCCACTTCGCCTTGAGTCAGTCATTGAATGCAGCGAATTCAGTTTCAAACTCCTAAAACAATAAAGGTCACAACTTATGCCAAGTGAAGTAGCAACTCATCCGAGTGCAGCGGAGCAGTCCGTTTCGTCGAGTGCAGCATCAACGGGAAGTCCATCGAT
>Ga0210400_10001241_pt1 | contig 25545 bp, 27 predicted proteins | sample IncBWH26MmetaG_FD_155456 | JGI IMG/M metagenome (GOLD analysis project Ga0210400, IMG submission 155456) | Forest soil microbial communities from Barre Woods Harvard Forest LTER site, Petersham, Massachusetts, United States - Inc-BW-H-26-M | ecosystem: Environmental > Terrestrial > Soil >...
CTTCTGCAAACTCAAGCACTTCCGCCGTGTCGCCACGCGCTTCGACAAGCTCGCCAGGAACTTCCTTGCCGCCGTGCTCCTCGCCTCAACTCGACTCTGGCTCAGAGCTTATGAGTCCACGACCTAGTGCGAGGGATCCGGGGAGTGGGCCTGGTAGGCCGCCTTGAACCGCAGCAGGTCGGCCGGCTCGATGTCCGAAACCGCGGCGTACCGCAGCCCGCCGGCGGTCCACTCCACCAAGGTATAGCCGTCGCGGCGGATGGTGCGCGCGGCGTTGAACAGCCGCCCCTGGGCCGACCAGACGAAGAGGTTCACCGTGTGCAGCCGGCGGCGATAGACGATGGCCGGCGCGACGCGGCCGTCGATGTAATCCAGACGCCCGCCGACCAGGGGGAAGCCCTGGGCGCTGAGGTCGGGGACCGGCGGGGCGATGTCGACCTTGCCGTTGAACCAGGGCCGCACGACGTGCTGGTCGGAGGTGGCCACGTCGGTGATGTGATTGGCCAGCAACGACCGCACGTGGCTGGCGACCAGTTGCCGTGCGACCTCGCCGTCACCCACCTGCGGCAGCACGATCATCACCGCCAGCGTCGCCGCCAGCAGGCCGGCCATGCCGCTCGCGGCCCAGGGCGAGGTCCGCCGCATCGAGGGCGCGGCCGGCGGTTCCGGCGTGGCGGCCTCAGCGCCCAGCATGGCCTCGACCTTGCCGCGCAGCCGCTCGGGCGCGCGGTGCGCCACGCCCGGCGTCGCCAGGCTCTCGCGCAGGGCCTCCAGCCGCCGATACTCGGCCTCGCAGCCCTCGCAGGTCTTCAGGTGCGCCTCGCAGGCCGCGGCGTTGACGGCGTCCAGCTCGCCGTCCAGCAGGCCCTGGAGCTGCATGGCCTTGTCAGGGCAGGCGCTCATCGCTGGATCTCCCGCCGGGCCGCAGCCCCCTCCGGCTGCAGCATGTCGCACAGCATCTGTCGCGCCCGGGCCAGGCGCGACATCACGGTGCCGATGGGGACGGCGGTCAAGGCGGCGATCTCCTTGTAGCTCAGCTCTTCCAGCTCCCGCAGGACCAGGGTCTCGCGGAAGGGCTCGGGCAGGTTTTCGATCACGGCGCGCAGGGTCTCGGCCTCGCGCCGGCGGATCAGCGCCGCCTCCGGCGTGTCCTGGCCGGGATCGGCCACATTGGCCAGCGCCTGGGCCTGGACCTCGCTCAGCGCCCCCTCCTCGACCAGGAGCTTGCCGGTCCCGCTGCGCCCGGCGGCCCAGTTGAGGAAGCAGTTGCGCACGATGGCGAACAGCCAGGCCTTGGGCGGCCCGCCGCGCCAGGCCGGGAAGGCCTTGAAGGCGCGCAGGAAGGCTTCCTGCACGATATCCTCGGCGGCGGTCGCGTCGCGGCTCAGGTAGCGGGCGAAGTTGTAGGCCGCGTCGAGGTGGGGCAGCACCAGCTCGCGGAACCGGCGGGTCTGGTCGCGCTCGGCGGTTCGGGCGTCGGACGCACGCCGCCCGCCGGGCGTTCCGCGGCTGAACGCCAGGTGCGGCCGGAAGAACGGCTTTCGCACGTCCATCGTCTATCGCCCTGCCCCGCCTCAGCCCGCCGTGACGATCACCTTGCCCGTCATGTGCGGGTGGAGCGAGCAGAAGTAACCGTACTCTCCGGCCCTGGTGAAGGTGAAGGAGAACCGCTCGTCGGTGTCGAGCACGCGGGACTTGAAGCTCTTGTCGGCGGCGACGACGGTGTGGGGGATGTCGTCCTGGTTGATCCAGGTGACGGTGGTCCCGACGGCGATCGTCAGGGCCTGGGGCCCGAAGACGAAGTTGTCGATCGTGACGCTGGGGCCGGCCGTCGCCGCCGGCTGGGCCGCGAAGGCCGGGCGCGCGGCGCCGACGCCGGTCAGGGTCGCGAGGCCGAGCGCAAGCGCCAGGGCGCCCGCCTTGAAGGTCTTGGGCATGGGAGTAGGTCCGTTCTTGAAGTGGGTTCAGGTCGCCAGGGTCTGGTCGACCAGGGCGATGGGGGCGTGGCCGCGCACCAGGGTCGCGGTGGTGATCCCCAGCATGGAATGCAGTTGTTCGGTGGGCACCTTCAGCGGCCCGGGCGAGGGGGCCTGGCCGCCCACCGGCTGCGGGAAGGCCGTGGAGCGGGCCGTGTGGAAGGCGATATTGCCCTCCACCTTCTGGGTGATCTGGTGGATGTGGCCGTTCAGCACGGTCACCGAGCCGAAGCGCCTGAGGTAGGACAGCGCCTGGGCCGCGTCGTCCGTGCCCCAGCCCCAGTCGGCGTAGACCGTCCAGAGCGGGATGTGGGCGAAGACCACGATCGGCTGCGACGACGGCCGCCGGGCCAGGTCCTTCTCCAGCCACTCGAGCTGGTCGGGGCCCAGGTTGCCCATGCCGCCGGCCTTCAGGTTGACCACATTGATCAGGGCCACGAAGTGCACGCCCTTGTGGTCGAAGCTGTACCAGCCCGCGCCTTGCGTCCCCTTGCCGAAGCGGTCGAGGTAGGCCTTGCCGGCGCCTTCGTCGAGCATGTCGTGCTCGCCCGGGACGTGGAACACGGTGAGGCCGGCTTCGCGGATGATCTGCTCGGCGTCGTCGAACTCCTGGTCCTTCGAAAGCTGGGTGATGTCGCCGGTGTGGATGATGAAGTCCGGCTTGACCGGCAGGGCGACGATCTTGGCGACCGCCTCCCGGTAGGTGGCCGCCGCGTCGGGGTTCGCGGGCTTGGCGAAGCCCACGTGGCTGTCGCTGATCTGCAGGAAGGTGAAGTCGCCCGCCGCATGCCCAGGCGCCTGGGCGGCCGCGGCCACGGCCCGGTCGAGCCCGATCGAGCTGGCGAGCCCGCCGCTGACGGTGAACAGCGCCCCGGTCCCGGCCCAGGCCATGCATTTCAGGAAGCCCCGGCGGTCGCCGGGCGTGTCGTCGTGGCTCTCTTCGGGGGTCATCGTCAGCTCCTTTGGGACAGGTCGTCTGGAAAGACCGTCGAGCCGTGGGCTTTATTCCCAGGGGCCGGCCGTCGTGCGGGTTCGGAAGGGTTGAGGGGGCGCCAGCCAGCGGCGCCCCCTCTCGCCTGGGCGCCGCGACGGGGCGGGCGGCGCTCTGGCGAACGGATCGGCAGGCGGCCCCTAAGTCTTGCGGGCCGGCCAGGGCCACATGGACGAAAGCACCCCGTCGCGCCGCGCCAGGCCGTGAAACAGGGCGGCGGCGACGTGCAGGCCGATGAGGCCGAGCAGCAGCCAGCCGCCGACCTCATGGATGTTGTGGAAGGCGCCGGTCAGCGCCTTGTGACGGGCCATCACCCGCGGCGCCTGGAAGACGAAGAGCTGGAAGGGCTTTCCGCGCGCCAGGCTCTGCGCCAGGCCGGTCAGCGGCTGGACCAGCATCAGGACATAGAGCGCCGCCTCGCTGGCCGCTGCGGCGGCCTTCTGCGGCCGCGGCATATCCGCGGGCAGGGGAGGGCGCACGGCGAACCTCAGGCGCCACGCCAGCCGGGCCAGGGCCATGATCCACAGGCCGGCGCCTACCGAGCGATGGAGCGTCAGGCGCTGGGCCGCCGCGCCGCCGTCCTGCGCCAGGCCGAGCGACCAGGCGCTGGCGAACAAGGCGGCGATCATCAGGACGCTCAGCCAGTGCAGGCCCTGGCTGACGTGGTCAAAGCGGGTCCGCGCCGCGGCTCGCGCGGCCGTCTGCGGCGGAGGGGAGACCAGGGCGTCCATGGCGGCTCCGGCGCGGGCCGGTCGCCCCCAAGTGGGCCGCGCCTGCGCCAACACCAGACCGCGGCGCGCGCCGGTTTATTCCCGGCCGCCGGGGCGGCGGGCCGGGCGTGTTTCAATCTCGCCAAACAGCGACATATCGAACATCGCTACGGAAATCCGTTCGTCGCCGAAAGGCGCGATGACGGGAAATGCTCCTGACCGGGATAGGCTCGGGCGAACCCCGACCCCCACTGGCTGAGGCCGCCGGGCCGATGCGCGCAGCCGTCGCGGATCACGCCGCGGGACGCCTCGCCCAGGCCGAGGCCGCCTATCGGGAGATCCTCGCGCGCTGGCCCGACCATCCCGAAGCCGTGGGCATGCTGGCGCTGATCCTGGCGGACGGCGACGACCACGAGGCGGCCGAGGCCATGGCCTACCGCCACCTCTCCCTGCGCCCCAACGAGGCCACGGCCCTGCTGGCCCTGGGCCGGCTTTGGGCGCGCCAGGGCGACGACGAGGCGGCCGCGCCGCTGTTCCGGCGCGCGGCCCGGCGGGCCCCGGCCTTCGCGCCGATCCACAACGAACTCGGCGTCTCGCTGCACCGGCTTGGCCGCCGCGAGGAGGCGCTGGCGGCGCTGGACGAGGCCATGCGGCTCGACGCCGCGTTCCAGGTGGCGCGCGGCAATCGCGGCCTGGTGCTGGTCGATTGCGGACGGTTCGACGAGGCCGTCGACGAATTGCTGAACGCGCTGGCGAACCCTGACCCGACTCTGGGGGCCGCCGCCGCCATCCTCCTGAACGCCCTGTCCAAGGCCGCGGCCCGGGTCGAGCGGCTGCCGGAGGCGGAGGCGGCGGCCCGGGCCTATCTCGCGGCGGGCCATGACGAGGCCGGGACGCTCGAGGAGCTGGCCGTCACCCTGGACCGGTCGAAACGCCACGAGGAGGCCCGCCAGATCCGCAACGGCCTGGCCCGCCGCTTCGGCGTGCAGCGGCGAAACGCGAGCGAGGCCGCCCTCGAGACCGTCGTCGTCCTGTGCGCCGTCGGGGCCGGCCACCTGCCGACCCGCTACCTCGTGGACCCGGCATGCTTCACGACGCTCACCCTGGCCCTGCTGTCGCCGGACCAGCCGGACGCGCCGCTGGGCCAGATCGACCCCGGCTCCCTGGCCGAGGCCGGCGTGATCTTCAACACGCTCGGCGACGCGGACCGCGACGATGGCCAGTTGGCCGCGGCCGCCGCCTTCTGCGCGGCCTTGGGAAAGCCCGTGCTCAATCCGCCGCAGGGCATTCCCCGCACCGGCCGCGCCCAGGCCGCGGGCCTGTTCGGCGACATTCCGGGGATGGTGACGCCGCCGGTCCGCGCCCTGGCGCCGGCCGATCTGGAGGCCTTGACGATCGAGGCCCCGGTCCTGGTCCGGCCCGCCGGGGACCATGGCGGCGAAAACCTCGTGCGGCTTTCCAGCGAGGCCGAAAAGCAGGCGTACCTGGCGCGCGGACCGGCCGAGCGCCTGTTCCTGACGCCGTTCCACGACTTCCGCTCGCCCGACGGCTACTGGCGCAAGTACCGCCTGGTCTTCGTCGACCGGCGTCCCTATCCCTTCCACCTCGCCATCGGCGAGGACTGGCTGCTGCACTATTGGCGCGCGGAGATGGCGAAGTCCGACTGGAAGCTCGCCGAGGAAGAACGGTTCCTGGCCGACTGGCGAGGGGTGTTCGGTCCGCAGGCGGCCGCCGCGGTCGACGAGGTCGGCCGCCGCCTCGACCTCGACTATGGCGGCATCGACTGCAGCCTGACGGCCGACGGCCGCCTGCTGCTGTTCGAGGCCAACCCTTGCGTCCTGATCCACCTGGACGAGGCGGCGGAGACCTCGCCGGCCAAGCATCGCTACGTGCCCCCGATCCGCGACGCCTTCACCCGCATGTTGCGGGCCCGAGCCGCCCAGAGCCCGTCGCAGCCGACCTGAATCGAGTCAGCCGGGACCAAACGGGCCCCTCGGCTATATCTGGAGCCCTTCTCGTTCCCCCCAAGTCTGATCCGACCTGAAGGGGAAGGGCTCTCGCTGGACACGCGGGGCTCGCGCGACTAGAAGCCCGCCTTCCCTGCGTCGGCGCGTCCGATCCGCGCCCCAGGTTCGACGCGAGCCCTGCCATGAAACGCCAAGCCCCCCATGCGCCTTCCGGCCCCTCGCAGCGCCAGTTGCGGGCCGGCGAGCTGATGCGCCACGCCCTGGTGGAGATCCTGCGCGAGCAGGAGATCACTGACCCCGACATCGCCGGCGTCTCCATCACCTTGACCGAGGTCCGCATGAGCCCGGACCTGCGCAACGCCACGGTCTTCGTCGAGCCCCTGGGCGGCGGCGAACAGGCCGCGGTGGTGGTCAAGGCGCTGAACCGCCACCACAAGTTCCTGCGCGGCCGCCTGGGCCACGCCATCGACATGAAATTCACCCCGGCGCTGAAGTTCCTTCACGACGACACCTTCGACGCGGCCGCGCGCATGAACCGGCTCTTCGACGACCCCCGCGTCGCCCAGGACCTGAAGCCGGGCGAGCCTTCCGGCGGCTGGAAGGACGAAGACTGATGGCCCGCCGCCGCAAGGGCGACGCGGTCAACGGCTGGATCTGCCTCGACAAGCCCTACGACCTGACCTCGACCCATGCGGTGAGCCGCGTGCGCCGGGCGTTCAACGCCCAGAAGGCCGGCCACGCCGGCACGCTGGATCCGCTGGCCACCGGCATCCTGCCGATCGCGCTGGGCGAGGCGACCAAGACGGTTCCCTACCTGGTGGACGCCGACAAGGCCTACCGCTTCACCATCGCCTGGGGCCGCACCACGGCCACCTACGACCGCGAGGGCGAGGTGACGGCGCAGTCCGATGTCCGGCCGTCGGTGGCGCAGGTCGAGGCCGTCCTGCCCCGCTTCGTGGGCGAGATCAGCCAGGTCCCGCCGGCCTATTCGGCGATCAAGGTGGACGGCGAGCGGGCCTACGACCTGGCGCGCGCCGGGGAGACGGTGGAGCTGGCGGCCCGCATCGTGACCATCCATTCCGCCCGCGTCGCCGAGGCGCCCGACGCCGATCACGTCACCCTGGAGATCGAATGCGGCAAGGGCACCTATGTCCGCGCCATCGCCCGCGACCTGGCCGAAATGCTGGGCGCCTGCGGGCACGTCAGCGACCTGCGCCGCACGCGCGTCGGGGGGTTCACCGAACAATCTGCGGTGACGCTGGAATTCCTTGAGGATTTAGGGCATAAGGCCCGCCAGTCGGAGCTATTGCTTCCGGTCGAGACCGCCCTGGACGACATCCCGGAGCTGGCCGTGACCGCCGAAGACGCTTTCCGGCTGAAGCAGGGACGGTCGATCGTTCTCGTTCCCCGACAGGTGGAATCGGTCAAAGCCAGGCTCAAGCCCGGCTCGCGCACCGTTTCAGCCATGGCGGGCGGGATGGTCGTCGCACTCTGCGAGATGCGCGCGGGCCGGCTCGAACCCTCGCGGGTCTTTCATCTCGACAAGAGCGGAGATTGACCGATGTCGATTACGGCCGAACGCAAGGCTGAAGTGATCAAGTCCCATGCCCGCGGCGAAGCGGACACGGGCAGCGCCGAAGTCCAGGTGGCGATCATGTCCGAACGGATTTCGAACCTCACCGAACACTTCAAGACGCACAAGAAGGACAACCACTCGCGCCGGGGCCTGCTCAAGCTGGTCTCCGCCCGCCGGTCGCTCCTTGACCACCTGAAGAAGTCCGATGCGGACCGCTATCAGAAGCTGATCGAGACCCTCGGCCTGCGCCGCTAGCCACCGCCGGCCCCGGCGAAAGCCGGGGTCCGCAGAGGCTGACGCAGCCCGACCGCCCGCAGGGATCCGGCTTTCGCCGGGACGAGCGGGAGTTAAGACCGCCGCTCCTCCGCAACAGGCCGGGGGACCCCAATGCGGCACTGGCGATCCCATTTCAGTTCGGGACCGCCGCACACGCCGAGGGCTGACACGAAGTCCTCATCGCCTGTTCATTTGGAGAGGATTTCGGAAGCCCGATCCCTGTCCGCCCCCGCCGGGAATACGCCCGCGGGATAGAAAGAAGCGAAAATGTTCAATATCAAACGCAAGACTATCGAGTGGGGCGGCAAGACGCTGACGCTCGAAACCGGTCGCATGGCCCGTCAAGCCGACGGTTCCGTCCTGGCCACCTACGGCGAGACCATGGTGCTGGCCACCGCGGTCTTCGCCAAGAGCGCCAAGCCCGGCCAGGACTTCTTCCCCCTGACCGTGAACTACCAGGAGAAGTTCTACGCCGCGGGCAAGATCCCGGGCTCCTTCCCCCGCCGGGAGGCTGCGCCCTCCCAGAAGGAAACCCTGACCAGCCGCCTGATCGACCGTCCGATCCGCCCGCTGTTCGTCAAGGGCTTCAAGAACGAGGTGCAGGTGGTCTGCACCGTGCTGGCCCACGACCTGGAAAACGATCCGGACATCGTGGCCCTGGTGGCCGCCTCGGCCGCCCTGGTGCTGTCCGGCGCGCCCTTCATGGGCCCGATCGCCGGCGCCCGCGTCGGCTACGTGAACGGTGAGTACGTCCTCAACCCGACGCTGGACGAGATGAAGGACAGCCGGATGGACCTGGTGGTCGCCGGCACCTCGGACGCGGTCATGATGGTCGAGTCCGAAATCCAGGAGATGAGCGAAGACGAAGTGCTGAAGGGGGTGATGTTCGCCCACGCCGGCATGCAGCCGGTCATCGACGCGATCATCGAGCTGGCCGAGCACTCCGCCAAGGAGCCCTTCGACTTCCAGCCCGACGACACCGACGCCATCAAGGCGGAGATGAAGAAGGCCGTCGGCAAGGACCTCGCCGCCGCCTTCAAGATCCCCGCCAAGCTGGAGCGCCAGGACGCGGTCGCCGCGGCCAAGGCCAAGGCCACCGACAAGTTCGGCAAGTCCGACGAGAACCCGGCCGGCATCGCCCCCGACAAGCTGGGCGCGGTGTTCAAGGAGCTGGAAGCCGACGTCGTCCGCCGCAACATCCTGGACACCGGCGTCCGCATCGACGGCCGCAAGGTCGACCAGGTCCGCCAGATCGTCTCGGAAGTGGGCGTCCTGTCCCGCGCCCACGGTTCGGCCCTGTTCACCCGCGGCGAGACCCAGGCCCTGGTCGTGGCCACGCTCGGCACCGGCGACGACGAGCAGCTCATCGACGCCCTTGAGGGCAAGTACTATGAGAAGTTCATGCTGCACTACAATTTCCCGCCCTTCTCGGTCGGGGAAACGGGGCGCATGGGCGCGCCGGGCCGCCGCGAAGTCGGCCACGGCAAGCTGGCGTGGCGGGCGATCCGCCCGATGCTGCCGAGCGTCGAGGAATTCCCCTACACGATCCGCCTGGTCTCGGAGATCTTCGAGTCCAACGGCTCCTCGTCCATGGCCTCGGTCTGCGGCTCCTCGCTGGCCCTGATGGACGCGGGCGTGCCCCTCAAGAAGCCGGTCTCCGGCATCGCCATGGGCCTGATCCTGGAAAAGGACGGCTTCGCCGTGCTCTCCGACATCCTGGGCGACGAGGACCACCTCGGCGACATGGACTTCAAGGTGGCCGGGACCTCCGACGGCATCACCTCGCTGCAGATGGACATCAAGATCCCCGGCATCACCGAGGCGATCATGAAGCAGGCGCTCGCCCAGGCTAAGGGCGGCCGCGAGCACATCCTGGGCGAGATGGCCAAGGCCATGGAGGCTCCGCGCCACGAGCTGGGCGAATACGCGCCGAAGATCGAGACCATCAAGATCCCGGTGGACAAGATCCGCGAAGTGATCGGCTCGGGCGGCAAGGTGATCCGCGAGATCACCGCCGAAACCGGCGCCAAGATCGACATCGGCGAAGACGGCACGATCAAGATCGCGGCCGCCGAGCAGTCGAAGATCGAGGCGGCCAAGGAGTGGATCAAGTCGATCGCCTCCGAACCGGAAGTCGGCCAGATCTACACCGGAAAGGTGGTGAAGATCGTCGACTTCGGCGCCTTCGTGAACTTCTTCGGCGCCAAGGACGGCCTGGTGCACGTCAGCCAGATCGCCAACGAGCGCGTCAACAAGGTCTCCGACGTCCTGTCGGAAGGCCAGTCCGTGAAGGTGAAGCTCCTGGGCTTCGACGACCGCGGCAAGACCCGCCTGTCGATGAAGATCGTCGACCAGGAAACCGGCGAGGACCTGTCGTCCAAGCAGGAACAGCCGGAAGGCGCGGACGCCTAAGGGCTCCGATCCACGGCAGACATGACGAGGGCGGCTGCAGCGATGCAGCCGCCCTTTTCATTGCCTCCTCTCCCCCCGCGAAGCGGAGAGGGAGAGGATCGAGGAAAGGGCGGCTGGATCTTGAAGCCGGTCCGACGGTTCATCGGGGTTTGCGGCGGCGCCGCTCCCGGGTCATGGCTGGACCGTCGAGCAGGGTTCAGCGCGGCGCCGCCCTCTCCTCGATCCTCTCCCTCTCTTCGCTGCGCTCGGGCGAGAGGCGATGCCTACGCCTCGACAGCCGCCCGGACCCCATACCGCGCGGCGGGATGCGCCTTCGACAGGTTCGGCGCCAGCTTCAGCCGCGCGGCCTGGAAGGCGTCCCAGTCGGCAGGGTCGGGCAAGGAGGGGATGGTCACCAGCTCGCCCTTGTCGAGGCCCGCCAGGGCCGCGTCGACAAGCTCGTCCACATCCATGGTTCGATCCGGATCGAGCGTTGACGGGTCGCGGCCGGAGCGCTCCCAGATCTCGGTGCGCGTGGCGCCGGGCAGGACGGCCTGAAAGGTGACGCCGGCGCCGCCGATCTCCTCGTTCAACCCTTGCGTCAGATAGAGCACGAAGGCCTTGGTCGCGCCGTAGACCACGCTGCGGTACTCCGGCAGCAGGCCCACCACCGAGCCGACGTTGATCAGGGTCCCGCGGCCGCGGGCGTTGAAGGCCTTGGCCGCGGCGTTGGCCAGGCGGGCCACAGCCACGACGTTGAGCCGGATCAGGTTTTCGATCTGCTCGGGCCCGTGCTCCAGGAAGCCCCCGAACAGGGCCGCGCCGGCGTTGTTGACCACCAGGTCGAGGGCGGCGTCGCGGGCGATGCGGTCCTCAAGGCGTGTCAGGTCGGCGGGATCGGTCAGGTCGGCGCGGAAGACCTCGACCCTGACGCCGGTCTCGGCGCGAAGGCGGGTGGCGAGGTCCTCCAGTCGCGCGGCGTCGCGGGCGACGAGGATGAGGTCATGGCCGCGCCTTGCCAGACGGTCGGCGTAGGTCGCGCCGATGCCGGCGGAGGCGCCGGTCACCAGGGCCGCGCCGCGCGTGTGAGCTTGGGTCATCAGAAAATCTCCCGTCGGCGTCCAGGCGGCGCCCCGATGTAAGTGGCCCGCCCAGGGGCGGTCACAAGGCCCTATGGGGCCAGCCACAGATGAGAAATTCTGAACCTACCCGCAGCCGCCGGCTAACGCGCCTTGCGCGCCGCGTAGCGGGCGTCGCGCTTGGTCTGCGCCTCGGCCTTGGTGAGCTGCTTGCGCTCCTTGCGGGCGCCGCGCTTCTCGGCGAGCGCCGCCTCCGCGGCGGCGGCGATGGTGGCGTGGTCGGCGGCCAGGGCGTCGGCGGCGGCCTTGCGGGCCGCTTCTTTTTCGTCGGCGCGGGCGGTGCGCACCTCGTTGAGCTCGGCCTTGAGCTCGGCCTCGCGCAGGGCCGCGCGCTGTTCGAACAGCGGGTCGGTGACGGTGGGTTTGGGCTTCAGCTTCGCCAGCAGGGCCGCCTTGGCGTCGGCGGCGGCGGACAGGCGATCGGTCAGGCCGGAGCCCTTGAGGTCTCTCGCGGACATGGGCGGCTTTTCAGGTGGGACGCCGCGATTGCGCGACGGCCCACCCTACAGCATTTCGGCCCTTTAGCCCCGCAGCTTCCGCAACAGCACGTCCACGTCGCGGGCGATGGCCGGGTCCTCGGCCTTCAGGCCTTCGATGCGGCGCACGGCGTGCAGCACCGTGGTGTGGTCGCGCCCGCCGAAACGGCGGCCGATGTCGGGCAGGGACCGGGTGGTGATCTGCTTGGCCAGCCACATGGCCACCTGGCGGGGCCGCGCCACCGCGCGGGCGCGGCGTTCGGAGATCAGGTCGGCCTGTTTGAGGCCATAGTGCTCGGAGACGACCTTCTGGATCTGGTCCACCGTGACCTTGCGCTCGTTGCACGACAGGTGCGGGCGCAGGATCGTCTGGGCCTCGTCCAGGGTCAGCCGCGCCACTTCGCCGCCGACGCGGGCGACGAGAGTGTTCAGGGCGCCCTCCAGCTCGCGGACGCTGTCGGTGAAGCGGTCGGCCAGGAACTGCATGACCTCGGGCTTGGCGGACGGCAGGAAGCGGCCCTGCTGGGCGAGCGTCTGCAGCTTGCGCTCCAGGATGCCCAGGCGCAGCGCCCGGTCGGCCGGCTCGATGCCGCAGACCAGGCCCGCCTGCAGGTGGGACCGCAGCCGCGGCTCCATCTCCGAGATCTCGGTCGGCGAACGGTCGGCGGTCATCACCACGCGGCGGCCGTCTTCGACCAGCGCGATCAGGGTGTGGAACAGTTCCTCCTGGGTGGAGGTCTTGCCGGCCACGAAATGCACGTCGTCGATCAGCAGCAGGTCGGCGTTGCGCAGCTCGTCTTTGAACGCCGCGGTCTGCCTGTCCTGCAGCGCCTTGACGAAGGTCGAGGTGAACCGCTCGGCGGTCAGATAGACCACCCGCTTGGTCGGCTCATTGCGCATGGCCTCCCAGGCGAGCGCGTTCAGCAGGTGGGTCTTGCCGAAGCCGTAGGGCCCGTGGAAGACCACCGGGTTGAAGTGGCCGTCCGACCAGGCCGCGACGCGGCGCGCCACGGCGAAGGCGAATTCGTTGGAAGGGCCCGCGACGAAGCTGTCGAAGGCGAACCGGTCCTGCAGGCCCAGCAGGCGGCCGTGGCGGGCCGCGGCGGGCGCAGCTTCAGCCTCGACCTCGAAAACTTCGGGCGCGGTCGAAGCCTCGACCGCCTGGGCCGCCGGAGCCGCCGCCGCGGCGTTCGCCGGGGCGTCGAAATCGAACTCCATGCGCGATTTCAGGTCGAGCCTGCGGCCCAGCGGATCGTTCTGGGCCCACAGCTCTCCGATACGGCGCCAGGCATGGCGGGCGATCCAGTCCCGCGCCACCCCGGTGGCGGCCACCAGGCACACGTCGTCCCCGGTCTCGCGCAGCGCCGCTTGTCCCAGCCAGGAGCCGAACGTCGCCTCGCCCAGTTCGCGCTTCAAGACCACGCAGGTCTTTGTCCACACGACCCCGGCCGGTGCGCTCGCCATAGCTCCCGCAACCCCCCCGCTCATCATCTCTGTTTTTCCCGTCTGCCCGCCTCACGGTCGAAGCCCCACGCAGCGACCGCACCTATTTCTCAACACAAACAGGCTCTTATCCGGCGAGCGCATGCACTCCGCCGGCGCCCCGTTTTGATCCGGGATCAGATCGAAGACGCCTGTAAGGAGGCAGACACTAATGGGGGGCCGAGGCCGGTCAACGGTGATTCTTCGGCGCGTCGACGGATATTTTCGTTGACTCGCACGGAGCCCTTTTCCGCCCTAGGAAAACGCAGAACAGCGGTCCGTGCGCTGAGCAGATTCGCCGCATGTGTCGCACCCGGGACGCAGGCCCTAAACGCGAAAACGGCGCCCGCGGGGGCGCCGTTTGGCAGGTCGAATTCCGATGGGAAAGGCGGGGTTTCGTCCCCGCCGGCCGGGTCAGGCCGCCGACATCTTCCGGAGCTGGGCGGCCAGGCGCGAGACCTTGCGCGAACCGGTGTTCTTGTGAACGACGCCCTTGGTGACGGCGCGCATCAGCTCCGACTGGGCCTTGACGAAGGCGTCCTTGGCCGCGGCGGCGTCGCCCGAGGTCAGGGCCTCGTCGAACTTGCGCAGGAAGGTGCGCACGCGCGAGCGGCGGGCGGTGTTGACTTCGGTGCGGCGGGCGATCTTGCGGACCGCCTTCTTGGAGCCGGGCGTATTGGCCATTTAGGAGCTTCTCATGCGAACGCGCCCGGCGGGCCGGGCGGTGAAAATTGGAGGCGCGGATATACGGGAGGATCGAGGGCGGGTCAACGTAGGTCGCGGGGATTCCGTGCGGCCATTTCGACCCCACGGCCGCGCCCCTACTTCCCCGTGAACTTCGCCGGCCGCTTCTCGACGAAGGCGGCCATGCCTTCCTTCTGGTCCTCGAAGGCGAAGAGCGAGTGGAACAGGCGCCGTTCCATGGCCACGCCGGTGGACAGGGTCGTCTCGAAGGCGGCGTTGACCAGCTCCTTGTTCATGGCGACCGCGAGCGGCGACTGGGCGGCGATCTTGCCGGCGGCGGCCAGGGCTTCCTCCAGCAGCTTGTCGGCGGGGACCACGCGGGAGACCAGGCCCGCGCGCTCGGCCTCGGCGGCGTCCATCATCCGGGCGGTGAGCACCATGTCCATGGCCTTGGCCTTGCCCACCGCGCGGGGCAGGCGCTGGGTGCCGCCGATGCCGGGCATGACGCCCAGGTTGATCTCCGGCTGGCCGAACTTGGCGGTCTCGGCGGCGATGATGAAGTCGCAGAGCATGGCCAGTTCGCAGCCGCCGCCGAGGGCATAGCCGGCCACGGCCGCGACGATCGGCTTGCGGAAGCCCTCGATCCTCCGGGCGGCCGGGCCGAAGAAGTCGGCGGCGAACATCTGGGCGTAGGACTTGTCCGACATCTCCTTGATGTCGGCGCCGGCGGCGAAGGCGCGGTCCGAGCCGGTGAGCACCACGCAGCGCACGCCGTCATCGCCCTCGGCGATGTCCAGGGCGGCGGAAAGCTCGCTGAGCAACTGGCTGTTGAGCGCATTCAGCGCCTGCGGCCGGTTCAGCCGGATCAGGCTCACGCCCGCCTGCGGGGCTTCGACGATCAGGGTTTCGTAAGTGCTCACGGGCGGGCTCCTTGGCTGGCCCAGCGGCCTTACGGCCCCGTGACCGAATAGCCAAGGGCCCGCAGGCGGGCGGGCACGCCCTCGGGGCCGATCAGGTGGCCGACGCCCACCACCACAACCGTCTTGCCGTGGCCCTTCATCCGGGCGTCCAGCACCTGCGTCCAGCGGGCGTTGCGGTCGGTGACCAGGCGCTTGAAGAGGTCGGGCGAAGCCTTGCGCAGGGGGGCGAGCGCCTCGGCGTCGAGGGTCGCCATGTCGCCGTCGATCCAGGCCTTCACCAGCACTGCATATTCGTCGGGCTTGTCGGCCATCTCGTGCAGGGTCTCCCGCAAGGAGGCGAGCTGCTCGTCGCTGGAGCCGCCGGAGAGCATGCCGATCTGCTCGGCGGGCGTTTCGAAGGCCTGGCGCCTGGCCTGCGGGGCCATGGCCGAGATGATCTTCTCCACCCCGGTGGTGGCGTCGGCCCCGACCTTGCGGTAGGCGCCGCCGGCCAGGGCGATCTCCGCCAGCCACGGCTTCAGCCGGTCCAGCAGCGCCGGCGAGACCTGATAGGTCGCCGCCACCTGGCTCATCAGCGCGGCGTCCTCGGGCGGCAACAGCTTGAAGAGCGAGCCGTCCGGCGGCAGGACGCCCAGTTGCTGGGCCAGCATCGCCGTGTTGGCCTCGCTCTGCGGGTCGATGGGCAGCTCGAACCAGATGTCGTCGGCGTTCTTCAGCGCGCGCTCGAGGGCCGGCGGCTCCCAGTCCAGGTTGGCCGGCAGGACGTGGATCGAGCCGAACAGCACGATCTCGCTGTCCTTGTCCTTCACCACCCAGACCGGCGGGGCCGCGGCGGCGGTTCCCGCAAAGGTGAGGGCCAGGGCGAACCCGGCCAGGGCGCGACGGAGGCGGCTCATGGCGCGGATCATTTCTGGCAAACGGGGCAATAGAAGGTCGAGCGCCCGGCCTGGACCTTCCGCGCGATGACGCCGTCGCAAGGATCGTTGAAGCAGGGCTCGCCCTCGCGGTCGTAGACCCGGAAGCGATGCTGGAAATAGCCGAGCGCCCCGTCCGTCTGGGCGAAGTCCCGCAAGGTCGAGCCGCCCGCGGCGATCGCCTCGATCAGCACCGCGCGGATCTCGGCCACCAGCGCGTCGAGCCGCGGTCGGGAAATCCCGCCGGCCGCCTTGAAGGGCGAGATGCGCGCGCGGTTCAGCGCCTCGCAGACATAGATGTTGCCCAGCCCGGCCACGATCCGCTGGTCCAACAGGAGGGTCTTGGGCCCCTGTTTGCGACCCTTGAAGGCGCCGCGCAGGCGCTCGGGGCTGAAATCCTCGGAGAGCGGCTCGGGGCCCAGGCCCGCAAACCACGGATGCAGGTGCAGGGTCGCCGAATTGACCAGGGCCATGTAGCCGAACCGGCGCGGGTCGTAATAGGTGATCCTGGCGCCGGCTTCGGTCGTGAAGACGATGTGGGCGTGCTTGGGGTCCGGGTCCGGGGCGTAGTGGAACTCGCCGGGCCGCTCCACGCCTTCAGGCCCCTCATGCCGCGGCTGGGCGATCTCGAAGCGGCCGCTCATGCCCAGGTGCATGACCAGGGTGTCCTCCCGGTCGAGGCTGGCGAGCAGGTACTTCGCCCGCCGCGCCAGGCGGGTCACCGTCGACCCGGTGAGCACCTGGACGAAGTTGGGCGGCAGGGGGAAGCGCAGGTCGGGCCGGCGGGCCTCGACGCGGGCCAGCCGATGGCCCTCCAGCACGGGAGCCAGGCCGCCGCGCACCGTCTCGACCTCGGGAAGTTCGGGCATGCGTCTGGCTTGGCATGGCGGGCGGCGCGCGCCAACCCCTCGCGTATTGGGGCCTTGGAGCCCCGCAGCCGGGGGGCTAAGAGGCAACCCATGACCGGACCCGCCGCCACCTTCGGCTTCCGCGACGTGGACGCGAGCGAAAAGCCCGGCCTCGTGCGGGGCGTCTTCGACCGCGTGGCGCGCCGCTACGACCTGATGAACGACCTGATGAGCGGGGGCGTCCACCGGCTGTGGAAGGACGCCGTGGCGGCGCGGCTGAACCCCCAGCCGGGCGAGACGATCGTCGACTGCGCCGGGGGCACCGGCGACATGGCGCGGCGCTTCGCGACGATGGCCCGCCGCGTCCAGCTCCGCCGCGGCGGCGAGGACGCCCGGATCTTCGTCATCGACTACAACGCCGAGATGGTGGCCGCCGGCCGCGAGAAGGGAAGCGAGCCGGAGATCGCCTGGGCCGTGGGCGATGCGCAACGCCTGCCTCTGCCCGACGCCAGCGCCGAGGCCTATGTGATCGCCTTCGGCATCCGCAACGTCACCGACATCCCAGCGGCCCTGCGCGAGGCGCGGCGGGTGCTGAAGCCGGGCGGGCGCTTCCTCTGCCTGGAATTCTCCCGGCCGGTCACCGAGGCCCTGCAGAAGGCCTATGACGCCTATTCCTTCAAGGTGATCCCGGAGATCGGCGCGCGGTTCGGCGGCGACCGGGACGCCTACCAGTACCTGGTGGAAAGCATCCGCCGGTTCCCGGACCAGCGCCGGTTCGCCGCCATGATCGGCGAGGCGGGGTTCGCCCGGGTCGAGTTCACCAACTTCACCGGCGGGGTGGCGGCGCTGCACACCGGTCGGGCGATCTAGCGGCATGGGCGCGGCCCCCTTTGAGTAAGATCGGGGCGTTCGGCCGCATGACCGCCGCGGTCTGGGCGCTGGTGCGCAACGACGCCCTCCTGCCGCGCGAGCTGGATGACGCCTACCTGCCGTCGGTGGCCTTCATCGGCCGCACGCTTCGGCTGTTCGCCGGCCCCGGCGCGCGCCAGGGGCGGCCGGGCGAGCGGCTGGCGAGGGCCTTGGAGGGCACGGGGCCGGTGGCGATCAAGCTCGGCCAGGTGCTGTCGACGCGGGGCGACTTCTTCGGGCGTGAGTTCGCCGAGGACCTGTCGCGGCTGAAGGACCGGCTGCCGCCCTTTCCCACCGCGCTTGCCCGAGCCGAGGTCGAGAAGGCGCTGGGGCGCACCGTGGAGAGCCTCTACGCGGAGTTCGGCGAGCCGATCGCGGCGGCCTCGCTCGCCCAGGCGCACGAGGCAAGGCTGCTGGACGGCCGCAAGGTCGCGGTGAAGGTGCTGCGGCCGGGGATCGAGCGGCGGGTGGCCGCCGACGCCGAGAGCCTGATGCTTGCCGCCCGGCTGATCGACCGCTGGATCCCGCCGGCGCGCAGGCTGGAGCCCATCGCCTTCGCCGAGACGGTGATCCGCGCCGTGACCCTGGAGCTGGACCTGCGGCTGGAAGCCGCCGGGGCGGACGAGCTGCGCGAGGTGATGGCCAAGGACGGCTACATGGCCGCCCCGCCGATCGTCTGGGAGGGCGTCGGCAAGCGGGTGCTGACCATGGAATGGGCGCGCGGCTGGCCGCTCTCCGACGAGGCCGCCCTGACCCAGCCCGGGCTCGACCGCCAGGCCATGGCCGACAACCTGATCCGGGCCTTCCTGTCCCAGGCCCTGGACCACGGCGTGTTCCACGCCGACCTGCACGAGGGCAACCTGTTCGCTGCGGCGCCTGCCGCCCTGACGGCGGTGGACTTCGGTATCATCGGCCGGATCGGCCCGGCCGAGCGCCGCTACCTGGCGGAGATCCTCTGGGGGTTCCTCAACCGCGACTACGAGGCGGTGGCGCGCACCCATTTCGACGCGGGCTACGTGCCGGCCCATCACAGCGTCGAGGCCTTCGCCCAGGCGCTGAGGGCCGTGGGCGAGGCGGTGTTCGGCCGCCCGGCCAGCGAGGTGCCCATGAGCCGGGTGCTGCTGCAGCTCTTCGAGATCACCGCCCTCTACGAGATGCGCCTTCGGCCCGAGCTGGTGCTGCTGCAGAAGACCATGATGACGGTGGAGGGCGTGGCGCGGCGCATCCTGCCGGACCACAACATCTGGTCCGCCGCCGACCCGGTGGTGCGCCGCTGGATCGCCCGCGAGCTGTCGCCGGCCGCCCGGATCAAGCGCTTCGCCGACGAGGCGATGGCGGCGCTGCGCAACATCGCGCGGCTGGCCGAGACCCTGCCGGCCGCGGGCGCGACGACCGTCGAGGTGCGCGAGACACGTTCAGGCGGCTCGGCGCTGCTGTGGTTCGCGGCCGGCGCGCTGGTCGCCGGCGCGGCGTTCCTGGCGGCGATGTACCTGGGCTGACAGATCCTCCCCAGCGCGAAGCGCGGCCAGGGGAGCATCTTCTCCGCGTTCACTCGATCGTCGTCCGCGCCATCCATTCTTCACCGGTCAGCCGTTCCGCGCCCTCCACGTCGAACAGCTCCATCTTGCCGTTCCGGAAGACCGTGGTCTTGCCGATGGTCGGCATGTCGGCGATCTCCAGCGGATCGCGGCGGCCTGCTGTGAGGTAGACGAGGTCGCCCGGGCCTTTCGACTTCAGGGAATGGACCACCCCGTCGATGGGGAAGCCCACGAAGTCGCCCGGCCCCACCGGGTGGCCGACGCCGTCCAGCATCATTTCTCCCACGCCCTCGACGATGAAGACGAACTCCTCCGACACCGAGTGGGCGTGGGGGATGAAGCTCTCCTTGCCCGGCGGGATGCGGATCATATGGACGCCGAGCTGGCTCATCCCTGCCGGATCGCCGAGGGGGACCATCCGCATCTCCGAGGCCGGATTGTACGGATGGCGGCGGCGGCGGACCCTGGACCAGTCGATCTGGCCCGAACGCTGGATGTGTCTGGGGTCCGCCACGACCGCCTTATGGTCCGTCACTCCGCGGTGTCCGCGTACTTCGACCGGCGCGAGGCGGCCTGGCTATGCTCCTCGCGGTCCTTCTGCTTCTGCCAATAGGCCATGCCGTCGTCCGGCTTGAACATGGTTCTCGGCGCGCCGTCCTTGCTGGCCACCGCGAAGACGTTGCCCTTGGGGTCGTAGTAGAGGATGTCGCCGTTCTTGCGCGTCAGCGTCAGGGTGCCCTTCGGCGGGTGTCCCACGAAGGCGTGGGCCTTCTTGACGAACTGATCGAGGGTCTTGGCGTCGAAGGCCGCCCCGTCGCGCTCGAACTGGCGTTGGGCCCCTTCCTCCGCCGAGAACCGCTTGCTGGCCGCCCACATGGGTTTGCCGTCGTCGGCCTTGGCCACCTCGTCCTTGCGGTGGTCGACCTGCGGCGCGCCGTTGTCATAGCCGCCACGCCGGTCGGACCCGTAGGACCGGTCCGGCGCGCCGGCCGAGGCCACCTCCGGCGCGGCGGCCTTCCGGCTCACCGCCGAGGGGCCGTTGTCGCAGGCGCTCAGCAGAGCCAGCGCCGAAATTCCCAGCGCCAGGGACAGCCCCGCCCTTGCGCCCATCGTCCTCAACCCAGCCATCTTCCTTCTCCCAAACAGCAGAGCTTGGAACAAAGAAAGAACAACTATCAACGGTTGTCGAGTCCAAATTTGCGGGATTTGTCGTTGGGCCCCATTTGCCTTAAGGCGGACGCGCGTCGACGAGGGGCTGCACGCCTTGGACCAGAAGCGGATTCTCCTGATCGTCGGCGGCGGGATCGCGGCCTATAAGGCCCTTGAGCTCACACGCCTGCTGCGCAAGGCCGGCGTCGGGGTGCGACCGATCCTCACCGCTGCCGGCGCCCACTTCGTCACCCCCCTGTCGCTCTCGGCGCTGGCCGAGGACAAGGTCTATTCCGAGCTCTTTTCCCTGACCGACGAAGCGGAGATGGGTCACATCGAGCTGTCGCGCTCCGCCGACCTGGTGGTGGTGGCGCCGGCCACCGCCGACCTGATGGCCAAGGCGGCTCAGGGGCTGGCCAACGACCTGGCGTCGACCACCCTGCTCGCCACCGACAAGCCGGTGCTGATGGCGCCGGCGATGAACGTGCGGATGTGGCTGCACGCGGCGACCCAGCGAAACCTCGCGGCCCTGACAGCGGATGGCGTGAGCTTCGTGGGACCGGACGAGGGCGCCATGGCCTGCGGCGAGTTCGGGCCGGGCCGCATGGCGGAGCCGGCGGCGATCTTCGAGGCGATCATGGCCGCGCTCGGCCCGGGCGGGCGCCCGCTCGCCGGCAAGCGGGCCGTGGTGACCGCCGGCCCGACGGTGGAGGCCATCGACCCGGTGCGGATGCTGACCAACCGCTCGTCGGGCAAGCAGGGCTACGCCATCGCCGGCGCCCTGGCCGCCCTGGGCGCCGAGGTGACCCTGGTGAGCGGCCCCACCGCCCTGCCGGCGCCCGCGGGCGTCGTCCGCGTGGATGTGGAAAGCGCCCGCGACATGCTGGCCGCCTGCGAGGCTGCGCTTCCGGCCGACATCGCCGTCTGCGTGGCCGCCGTCGCCGACTGGCGCCCGGCCGAGACCGGCGGCCGGAAGCTCAAGAAGGACGCCGCCGCCCCCGCGCCCATCGCTCTGGTGGAGAACCCCGACATACTTGCCGCCCTGTCGAAGAATACCCGCCGCCCGAGGCTGGTGGTGGGCTTCGCCGCCGAGACCCACGACCTGGAGGCCCACGCCAAGGCCAAGCTGGCCCGGAAGGGTTGCGACTGGATCGTGGCCAACGACGTCAGCGTGGCCGGGACCATGGGCGGCGACGACAACGCCGTGGCCCTCGTCACCGGCGGCGGAATCGAGCGATGGGAGCGGATGGCCAAGGGCGCGGTGGCGCGCAAACTGGCCGAGCGCATCGCCGCCGAATTTCGTTGAGAGAGTTCAAGTGAACCCGACCGTTCCGATCACCCGCTTTCCGCACGCCGAAGGCCTGCCGCTGCCCGCCTACGAGACCGCCCAGGCCGCCGGCATGGACCTGCGCGCCGCCGTGCCGGACGACGAGCCCCTGGTGCTGCGGCCGGGCTCGCGGTTCCCGGTCCCGACGGGCCTCGCCTTCGCGCTTCCGCCGGGGTTCGAGGGCCAGGTTCGGCCGCGCTCGGGCCTGGCGTCCAAGCATGGCGTGACCTGCCTCAACACCCCGGGCACCATCGACGCCGACTACCGTGGCGAGGTGAAGGTGATCCTGATCAACCTGGGCGAGGAGGACTTCGTGATCCGCCGCGGCGAACGCATCGCCCAACTGGTGATCGCCCCCGTGGTCCAGGCCGCCTGGGCCGAGGTCGAGAGCCTGGACGAGACGGTCCGCGGGGCCGGCGGGTTCGGTTCCACCGGCCGATGAGCGAAGGCGGCCCCCGCAGGAAGCGCCTGCCGCTCCGCTGGCTGAGCCTGGCGGAGTTGGTGGGGATCACCGCGGTGGTGATCGCCGCGCTCGGCTATTGGGACACCCACCGCGAGCGCGCCCAGACCGACCGCGAGCGCGCCGCCGAGGCGCGGGAGAAGCAGGCCGAGGCCAAGGCCGGGGCGCTGAAGCTGGCCTTCCTGATGACCGGGACGCCGGAAAGCGGCGGCGACCGCCTGCGCCTGGCTACGGTGCATTCCGAGCAGGTGATCCAGACCCAGGCGGTCACCTTCCCCGCCGAGATCCGCGGCGACGCGGTGCAGACCACCGGCAACCCGCGCATTGAGGCCGGCTGGTTCGAGGCCGGCCTGGCCAAGGCCCTGCACGTCCGCGACGACAAGCGCCATCAGGGCCGCCTGCCGGTCGGCATCGCCACCAGCTTCATCGAGGACGGCCAGCCCAAGACCGACCAGGCGATCTACCTGATCGGCTATTCGACCCATCCGAGGGTGCTGCGGTCCGACAAGGTGGAGATGGAGGGCCTGTCCCTCGTCCGCCGCGGCGTCGGCGGCGACCTGCAGCCCGCGGTGGACGCGCTCTGGACGAAGCAGAACCCGCCGCCGGCCAAGCCCTAGGATATATCTCTCTCTGTCCGTCATCGCCCGGCTTGTCCGGGCGACCCATGAACACCTGATCGCGCCCGCGAAAGCGCGGCGGCGCCGCCCCGTCGAACCCATAGATGCGGAGCTCATGGGTGGCCCGGACAAGCCGGGCCATGACGGTCATGGGGACCGAGGAGCTGTCCCGCCCTAGATCGGCGGCGGGGCGAAGCCGCGGATGTTCTCGTCGATGGCCTGGGCCAGCGCCAGGGTCTTGCCGTCGCCGTACAGCGGCCCGATCAGTTGGGCGCCCACCGGCAGGCCCGCGGCGGACGGCCCCACCGGGATCGCGGTGGCCGGCAGGTGCAGGGCGGTGGCCAGCGAAATCCAGTCGAGCATCGCGGCGTAGGGAATTTCGCCGCCGTCCGACGCGGTCAGGCGGCGGCGCGCGAAGGGCCGGTGGTCGTGCGGAAAGGCCGTCACCGGGGCGATCGGCGCCAGGATCGCATCGAAGCGGCCGAAGACCTCGCCGATCTCGTGGCGCAGGCGGTTGCGCACGGCGTCGGCGGCCAGCCACTCGCGGTGGGTGGCGGTATAGGCCAGCGTCATGGCCGCCGCGGACCCCGCGCCGGCGCCGCGGGCGACCTGCCAGCGCGCGAGCCCCCGCATCCGGGACATGGCGCGGATGGCGCCGTCCGGCATGTCCTCGCCGATGATGGCGCCCAGCAGGGTCCGATAGGCGCTCATCAGGGTCGGCATGTGCACCGGCGAGGCGATCGGCGTCACCTCGGCCCCCGCGGCCGTCAGCTCGGCGGCGAAGCTTTCGAGGGCGGCGCGCACCTGCGGGTCCAGCGGGAAACTGGGCTCGTCCAGCCAGAGCGCGATCTTCGCGGCCTCCAGGTCGGCGGCCGGCGCCCGGGCGGCCAGCGGCCCGCCCTCGATCACCGACAGCAGGAGGCGCAGGTCGCGGGCCGAGCGCGCCATCGGGCCGACCACGTTCAGGTCGCGCTCGCTCCAGGAGCCGGGCGTGGGCGGCACCTGGCCACGCTGGCCGACCAGGCCCCAGGTCGGCTTGTGGCTGTAGACGCCGCAGAAGCTGGCCGGCACGCGCAGGGAGCCGCCGATGTCAGAGCCGATCTCCAGGGCCGTGACGCCGGCCGCCAGCGCCGTCGCCGCCCCGCCGGAAGAGCCACCGCAGGTCAGGGCCTGGTCCCAGGGGTTGTTGGTGGTCCCGTAGAGCTTGTTGAAGGTCTGCCAGTCGCCGGCCAGGACCGGGGTGTTGGTCTTGCCCCAGATCACCACGCCCGCCTGTTTCGCGAGCCGGACCGCCGCGGCGTCCTCCGCCTGGCGCTGGCGGTAGGGCTTGAGGCCGGACGAGGCGGGCATGCCGACCACGTCGAAGGTGTCCTTCACGGTCATGGGCAGGCCGGCCAGCAGGCCCATGGTCTCCTTCCTGCCGCGGATCTCGTCGAGGGCGCGGGCGTGCTGCAGGGCGCGTTCCAGATCGACGGCGATCACGGCGTTCAGCCGCGCGTGGGTCTGTTCGTGGCGGGCCAGGGCGGCCTTCAGCAGCTCGGCGGCCGAGACCTTGCGCTTGGCGAGCGCGGCGAGCTGGTCGGTGGCGTCGAGGCCGAGGAGGTCGTCGTCCGTGAGCATGGTCGCCTAGTCGGAAAGGCCCAGGACATCGCGCATGTCGTACTCGCCGGGCGGGCGGGCGGCGACCCAGCGGGCGGCGACCACGGCGCCGCGGGCGAACAGCCCGCGGTCGCGGGCGGAATGCGACAGGGTGAGGACCTCGTCGTCGGCGGCGAAGGTGACGCTGTGCTCGCCGATCAGGCCCCCGCCGCGCATCACCGCAAAGCCGATCTCCCCGGCCGGCCGCGGCCCGGTGATCCCGTCGCGGGTGCGCCGCGCCACCGTGGCCAGATCCACGCCGCGTCCCCGCGCGGCGGCCTCGCCCAGCATCAGGGCCGTGCCCGAAGGCGCGTCCGCCTTGCGCCGGTGGTGGGCCTCGAAGATCTCGATGTCGTAGGCGTCGGGGCCCAGGCGCCGGGCGGCCTGCTCGACCAGGCCCATCAGCATGTTGACGCCCAGCGAGAAGTTGCCGGCGCGGACGATGGCCACGGTCTTCGCGGCCTCGGCGATGGCGGCGAGCTGGGCGTCGTCGAAGCCCGTGGAGCCGATCACCAGCGCCGGGCCGCCGCGCGCCGCGCAGGCCGCCGCCAGGTCCGCCGAAGCCTGGGCGCTGGTGAAGTCGATGACCACGTCGGCGGCGGCCAGCGCCGCCTCCTGGCTCATCAGCCCCTCGCCGGTGAGCCCGGAGCGGCCGAAGCCGGCGGCCAGGGCGAGGCCGGCCTCCTGCTCGACAGCCTTGGACACCGCCCGGCCCATGCGGCCGAGCGCGCCGGCCACGGCGATCCTGATCGGGGGCCCGTTAATGTCGAGAGTGGGCAGCGGCTGTCCTCCGGCGTCGCGAGCTGTCGCTAGTCTCGCGAGCCGGAGGAGCGGGTCAATGCCAAGTTTGATCGCCGGCGATCAGGCGGCCGCCGTCTCCTCCAGCCGCTCCCAGCTTGTATTCTGGACGCTGGGCCGCGCGGCCATGCGCTCCATCCAGCCCAGCAGGGGCGAGCCGGCCAGCATGTCGGCGCCCTCCGGCGTCTGGGCGAGGAATTCGAAGTGGCCGTAGGCGAACAGGTCGGCCAGCGAGACCGCCTCGCCCGCGAAGTACGGCTTGGCGGCCAGGATGTCCTCCAGCGCCGCGACGCAGGTGCGCGCCAGAGGCAGGGAATCCGCCACCTTCTGCTCGTCGGGCTCCATGCCGAACTTCGGCTTGACCACCCGGTTGAAGCCGATGCCGGAGGTGATCGAGGGCATCACGTACCAGTCGACGATGTTCATCACCTGGTTCATGCGCGCCTGGGCCCGCGGGTCGGCCGGCGTGAGGCTGGGGCCGTCGAACACCTGGTCGATGTAGCGGCCGATGGCCTGGGATTCGTAGAGCACGAAGTCGCCGTGCTCGATGGTCGGGATGCGGCCGAACGGATTGCGGGCCAGGTGCTCGGGCGCCTTGTGGGCTGCGGCGCCGAAGGCCATGGCCGCCAGGCGGTAGGGCGCGCCCTTCTCCTCGCAGACCAGCAGGGGCTTGCGGACATAGGGGCTGCCCGGAATGCCGTGGACGACGATCGGGTCTGACATGGGAGGTCTCCTTTCTCGGTTGGGGTCGGGTTTCTC
>Ga0210400_10001242_pt1 | contig 25536 bp, 16 predicted proteins | sample IncBWH26MmetaG_FD_155456 | JGI IMG/M metagenome (GOLD analysis project Ga0210400, IMG submission 155456) | Forest soil microbial communities from Barre Woods Harvard Forest LTER site, Petersham, Massachusetts, United States - Inc-BW-H-26-M | ecosystem: Environmental > Terrestrial > Soil >...
AGATACTGATATTACGATTGAAGATATCAAAGGGATGTTTGGTGAGCGCATCGCTAAAATCATTGATGGCTTAACAAAAATTTCGGGCGTATTTGACCAGACTTCTTCTTTACAGGCAGAGAATTTCCGTAAAATGTTGCTTACACTCAGTGATGATATTCGTGTAATCCTTATTAAGCTGGCCGATCGTTTGCACAATATGCGTACACTCGAGAGTATGGCGCGTGACAAGCAGATGAAAATTGCTTCTGAAACTTTGTATTTGTACGGGCCGTTGGCACACCGTCTCGGATTAAACGCGATTAAATCAGAGTTGGAAGATTTAGGATTGAAATACACGCATAGTGATGCTTACGATGATATTGCAGAGAAACTGAAAGAATCTGAACCAGAAAGAAAAAAATTCATTGCCAAGTTCATTGAGCCGTTGAAAGATATTTTAAAAGAACAGGATTTTAAATTTAAAATATTCGGCAGGCCCAAATCTATTTTTTCAATTTATAATAAAATTAAGCACAAAGGCGTAAGTTTTGAAGAGATTTACGATTTGTTTGCCATACGAATTATTATCAACTCAAAGCCGGAAGAAGAAAAAGCAGACTGTTGGAAAATTTATTCCATCATTACGGATTTCTATCATCCCAGCCCTGAACGCCTGCGCGACTGGATTTCTACTCCAAAAGCCAATGGTTACGAAAGTTTACATACTACGGTTATGGGCCCGGAAGGTAAATGGGTGGAAGTACAGATACGTACCGATCGAATGGATGAAATTGCCGAGAAAGGTTACGCGGCTCATTGGAAATATAAAGATACCGCTTCCGAAAAAGAAAGCCAGTTGGAGGAATGGATTGGAAAAATTCGTGAAATGTTGGAGAGCCCGGAAGAAAACGCGCTTGATTTCATTGACGATTTTAAACTGAATTTATTTGCCGAAGAAATTTTTGTGTTTACTCCTAAAGGAGAAATGCGAACGATCCCTTCAGGTGCAACGGCGTTGGACTTCGCATTTGATATTCATACGAAAATCGGAGAACACTGCATCGGAGCCAAAGTAAATCATAAATTAGTTCCGCTTAGTTATGAATTAAAAAGTGGCGATCAGGTAGAATTGCTGACTTCCAAAAAGCAAAACCCCAATGAGGATTGGTTAAAGTTTGTTATTACCGCAAAAGCCAAATCTAAAATTAAAAATGCGCTGAAAGAACAACGCAAAAAAACAGCCTCGGAGGGAAGGGAAATTTTAGAAAGAAAATTTTATCGCCACAAATTAGAATTCACCATTCAAAACATAAAGGAGTTTGCCGGGTTTTTAAAACTGCCTTCTACACAGGAAGTTTTTTACCGCACCGCAAAAGAAGCGATTGGTTCGCCTGAAATAAAAGAATATGTAAACTTCAAAAAACATCCGGAGAAATACGTAAATAAAAAATTGGAGCAACAACATACCATCGAAGAACTGGTTAACACCAAACGCGGTAAAAGTGATTGGCTGGTAATCGGAGATGATATGGAGAAGCTCGATTACAAATTATCGCCTTGTTGCAATCCTATACCCGGGGATGATGTGTTTGGGTTTATCACAGTAGGAGAAGGTATAAAAATTCACCGCGTAAATTGCCCGAATGCGGTTAAATTACTTTCTAATTATGCCTATCGAGTAGTAAAAGCCAAATGGAACAGTCAGCAACTGCTTACCTTCCTTGCCAGTATAAAAATTAAAGGAACCGACGCTCTTGGTATTGTAAATAATATTACCAAAATTATTTCTACTCAGCATAACGTAAATATGCGTTCTATAACATTTGATACCGAAGACGGAATTTTTGAAGGGACTGTAATGGTATACGTTCACAGCACAGAGCATTTAACTCAGTTAAGTAATAATCTTAAAAAAGTCCCGGGAGTTATTTCTGTACAGCGTATCGACGGCGAAAAACATAAAGCAAACTAAATGAGTAAAAAAACCTGCCTTTGGTTTTCATTAGGGCTGACAGCGGTTTCCTTGCTGTGTTACTTCTTTTCGTTTGTTACATTAAACGGTGCAAAAGAAAAAGCAGAAAAAAATTTATCTGTCCTTGAAAAAAAAGCTGAAGTTTATTTGGATAGTGTGCATCAACACCTGCACGGTTCTGACAAAAAATCTTTCGTGAATTATCTATCGGCAAATTTCAATGAAACATATCCTAAAGAGGGCATTGCCTGTTTTGTGTATGAAAACGACTCACTCCTGTATTGGACGGATAGTCATGCCGCGGTAGAAAATTACATGCTTAACGTATGTCTTGAAAAAAGACTGGTTAAATTGAAGAATGGATATTATGAAGTAATTCGTCATCCTAAAAATGCGTACAGCCCTTTTCAATTATATGCGCTTATATTGATTAAAAATAATTTCCCGTACGAGAACAGATACCTCGTAAACGAGTTTAATCAATTATTACAATTGCCTGAGAACGCTATAATGCTTGAAGGTGAAGCGCCTTCCGTGAGTAGACAGATAACAATAACTAACAGTAAGCAACAGCCTGTTTTTTTAGTCGAAATGAAAGAAAATGGAAGGCAAATGCTTCCCGCCCTTGTTTCATTTTTGTCTTTATGCGGAGCCCTGTTTATGTTTCTTTATTTTTTTAAGAAATCTTTTCTTCCTCAAAACTCCTTGAAAGGATTTATAAAATGGTCGGCGGCTGTTTTATCGGCTATAGCGATACTGGGTTTATTTATTTTTAAACTCAATACTTTATTTATTCCGCGCCTTTGGTCATTTGACGTAGCTGGTTTTCCGGGATTAGTTTTTTTGTTGGGGGCTTCTTTATTGATGCTTTGGTTTTTTTCGACTTTGCGCGGATCTTCTTTCAATTTGAAAAATGGCCCGATCGTATTGGTTCTGTTTCTGGTCTTTATCTTCGGAATCGGCCTTGTTGTAAATACATGCGTTTATAAAATATTTAACAAGCCTTATCTCGCCGCTGATTTATCAGAAGTGATTTTTTCCTCTTCAGCACAGGTATATTTCAGTTATATTTTAATTTTCATACTCTTGTTTTGCTTCGTAATTTTTTGCGAAACTTTTTTAAAAAAATTTCCTTTCGGGTCGCAAAAAAACCATTGGATTATTTTCTGTTTAAGCGTTGTTGCGGTAATTATAGCGCATGATTTAGCTTCGCAATATGATATTTTAAAAGCTTTGTGGCCGGGAGTGCTTTTCCTTTTGGTTTTTTTCTCGAAAAGAATAATTTCAAATAACCGTTTTGTTTATGGTACACTTACCTGTTTGTTTATTTCTTTTTTTGTGGCTTATCTTACCATTCACCAAAAAATCGGAACCGACCATGAACAACGCCTTAATGTAGCCAAACAGTTGGCCAGTCCTAAAGATGAAATTGCCGAGAACCTTTTTGTTTCAGTAAAAAACGCTATTCTTAATGATAAAGAATTGTTACGTACTATTCAGAAAAAGGAAAAAGGCCTTGTGGATGTTGAGCAAACCGTATTGCGTAAATATTTTAATGGTTATTGGGATAAGTACCATATCTCGGTTTGTATTTTCGATTCGCTCTGTTTCCCGTTAGTGCAACACACGCAGCATTTGTATAATAACAATTCCTATTTTGATGAGTTAATCAATACCAAACTTGTGCCGAGTAGTTGCGAAAAACTTTTTTTTAATGAGCAACTTAAAGACAAAACTTTTTATTTGTTTAAAACGCCTTTGGAGAGTGTGCACAAACCCCATTTACTCTATGTCGTTATTGAATCCAAGAAAGCGGCCGAATACCGGGGTTTCCCGGATTTACTGTTGAGCCGCTCCGTACAGTTTTCGGGAACGGATTATTCCTATGCGGTTTATAAGGGCGGGCAAATACACATTAAGCAAGGCAAGTATGAATATCCGAATTATTTTTCTTACCCGGATGATCCTGCTGCGGATAGTTGGGCCTTTCAACAGGGTGGTTTCAATCATTTGATTTATAAACCCAATGCTAATACAAAAATTATTGTTTCTAAAAATTACAGTTATTTTAATGACTTGTTTTCTACCATTGGCTTTATGTTTTTGGCCAGCAGTACAGTTTTATTACTTCTTAGTTTTCTAAACACTTTTGCTTTCAGAGAAGAAAACTCGCTTTCGGTTAAAATACAGCATTACGCTGCCATTGCTATTTTTGCTTTATTCATTCCTGTAGCAATCAGCACCGTTGCATTGGTAAAAAGGCAAACTGAAAATGCAAATACAGATGCTATTAAAGAAAAAACCCAGATGCTTGCAGATTATTTAAGTGTGCGACTGACCGATTATGATACATTGAATAATTCGCATAAAGAATACGTTTCTTATTTATTATCACAGGCAACGGGTTTATTTAAGAATGATGTAACTGTTTTTCATACTAACGGAGAGTATTATGCTGCAAGTCTTCCGAAATTATTTGAAGAAGGGCTTGTTTCAAAAAAATTAAACCCCCGTGTGTATAACCGTATTTTAAACGGGAATGAAAACGGGGAGGTTTATAAAGAAAGTGTCGGAAATTTAAACTTCTATTCGGCTTACCGTTTGGTAAAAAACCGGCATGGAAAAAGTTTATGCGTGGTAAACCTTCCATATTTTTCAAAGCAGGGCGAATTACAATCGCAATTGTTCAGTTATCTATCCGCTCTTTTGAATATTTATATTCTTGCATTCATGGTTGTGAGCTTAGGAGTGGCACTTCTTGCAAATTGGTTAACACGACCATTAAGGCTCCTACAAAAGCAATTTATGCAAATCGGGTTGAATCATCAGGATAACTCTATTAAATACGAAAGGAATGATGAGATTGGCCTGTTAATTTCTGCCTATAATAACATGCTCATTAAGTTGCAAAACAGCGCGGATAAACTGGCTCAAAGCGAAAGAGAAGGTGCCTGGAAAGAAATGGCGAGACAGGTGGCCCACGAAATTAAAAACCCGTTAACACCGATGAAGTTGAGTATACAACATGTGCAACGTTTAATGGAAACAAATCTGGAAGCAGCAGCGGAACACATGAAAAAAATTACACCTGTTTTATTGGAAGAAATTGATGCTCTATCGCATATTGCAACCGAGTTCAGTAATTTTTCACAATTACCTGCCCCAAAATCAGAAGAGATTGAACTTGTTTCTTTCATTCAGTCGGTTTTACCGCTTTATGCAGCCAATACTAAAATTAATATTGAATTTAATGTTGTAGTTAAGGAAGTTCGTGTGCGTGCCGATAAAGACCAAATGTTACGTGTTTTTAATAATCTTGTAAATAATGCAGTACAGGCACTGAGTGACAATGAAAACGGAAAAATTGTTCTGGCACTGAATACGGAACATCAAAAAGTTGTTGTTTCCGTTGCTGATAACGGAGTGGGAATTGATGAAAGTTTGAAACCTAAGATTTTCCAACCTAATTTCTCTACTAAATCCTACGGCACCGGTTTAGGTTTGGCTATGTGTAAACGTATTATTGAGCAACACGGAGGACAAATTTGGTTTGACAGCAAAATCGGAAAAGGAACTGTATTTTATTTTACCATTAATGACAATTCATCTTTATAAATGGTTTCGCAAACACAATACTTCTGTTTAACTTGCGTTAAATTTTGCAAATTGTAACTTTTAATACTATTTATTCGTCTTAACCTGTATGCGCGCTAAAATTTTTTTCTCTTTACTTACTTTATTTTCGGGCTTTTCTGCTTTTTCACAACTATATTCACTTTCGGGTAAAATAACAGACGATAAAAAAAATGCTTTGCCCTTTGCGGCTGTTCTTGTTAAAGGTTCGGGAACAGGCACTAACAGTAACGCCGATGGTTTTTATAATATCAAACTTGCCCCCGGCACTTACGAGATAATTTTTCAGTATGTTGGTTTTAAAAAAGAAATAAGGACTGTAGAAGTTAAAGCTGACATTAAAATGGATATCGTTATGCAATCGGAAGCATACGAATTAAAAGAAGTGGTTTTTAAAGAAGGGGAAGACCCTGCTTACGCGGTTATACGACAGGCAATAAAAAAACGCAAATATTACCTGGCGCAGGTAAACTCGTACACATGCAAAGCATACATAAAGGGTTTGCAGCGATTGAAGGATATTCCTAAAAACCTGGGAAAATTTCTTAAAGTGGCGGCTAACGGAGAAGGATTGGATTCTTCCATGCTTGGCGTAATTTATCTTTCGGAGAGCGAAAGCAAATATCATTTCAGAAGGCCGAACGATGAAAAAGAAATCATGTATTCGAGTAAAGTCAGCGGTGATAACAAGGCCTTCAGCTTTAACCAACTCAGCGACATGAAATTTAATTTTTATGAAAACTTAGTTTACATAGATGCTCTTAGCGACCGTCCTTTTATTTCGCCGATTAATGAGAACGCTTTTTTGTCCTATCGCTATCATTTGTTAGGTACAGTTTTCGAGGACGGGAAAATGATCAATAAAATTGAAGTCCTTCCAAAACGTAAAACAGATCCTTGTTTTCATGGTGTAATTTATATTCAGGAAAATACCTGGCGCATTCATAGTGCCGATATGTATTTAACTAAAGATGCGAAAATTGATTTTGTTGATACATTAAAAATCCGGCAAATGCACGCCCCTGTCAGAGGTGATAGCGTTTGGATGCCGATAGGAATGAATTTTGGATTTTATTTTAAATTTTTAGGATTTAAGGGAGATGGTTATTACAACGCTGTAATTTCCGATTACGAAATCAATCCAACCTTCCCGAAACGTTTTTTCAAGAATGAAGTTTTAAAGGTAGAAGAGGAAGCAAACAAAAAAGATACGCTGTATTGGAAAGATAACCGTCCTATACCATTGACAAAAGAAGAGATTGACGATTATCATAAAAAAGACAGCATCTCAAAACGAAAAGGTACAAAAGAGTATAAAGACTCTATTGACCGGAGAGCGAATCGTTTTAAAGTAAGTTCCTTGTTAATGGGGTATCATTATCAGAATACGTTTAAAAAATTAAACTTTAATACCAGTGGTATTATAAACAGCGGCATTCAATATAATACGATTGAAGGAGTTAATGCAGGCATGAGTATGAGCCTGAATAAAGAGTATGAAGATTTCAGGGAACATAATTTCAGCGGGAGTGCTCGTTATGGCGCATCGAATTATTTATGGGGAGGAAGTTTGCATTGGGATTATTTACAGAAGCCGGAAAAATTCAGACATTTCTCAGCTCATGTACAAAGCCTGGTACAACAATTTAATACCGCAGGGCCGATCAGCCCATTGGTAAATACCGCGTACACACTATTCCTCAATGATAATTTCATGAAACTATACAAAAAAACTTCGGCTTCATTTACGTTCCGGCAGGAACTGGTTAACGGCCTGATGTTATACGGAAGTGCGGAGTATGCCGAGCGTGACCCTTTGAAAAATACCAGCCCGTATTTAATTATTGACGATAAGAAAAAACTTTTTACAGGAAACGATCCTTTATACCCAATGAGCGACAGTTCTTCCTTTACAAGTAATAATTCATTGGTTCTGGAAGTAAATTTCAGAATAAGGTTCAAACAAAAATATTATACGCTGCCGCATCGTAAAATAAATACGGGCTCTAAATATCCTAATATTTGGGTGAGTTATCGTAAGGCAATTCCAACCTTTGGCGCGGTTGCTGATTATGATTTGGCGATGTTGAGTGTGGAAGATGATATTCGCCTGGGTTTATTCGGAACGTTTGCCTATCGTGTTAAAGGAGGGTATTTCCTCAATAACAAAACCATGTACTTTATGGATTATCGGCACTTTAACGGTAATCAAACGGTTATTGCTAATGGCGATTATCTGAACTCGTTTAAAATGCTTCCTTATTACACTTACAGCACTAATAAATATTATGGTGAGGTGCATGCAGAACACCATTTCAATGGATTTATTTTTAATAAAATTCCCTTGATTAAGAAAACAAAATTGCAGGAGGTAGCGGGCTTTCACGCTTTGTTTAATGATAAAATAAGTAATTACTACGAGGTAAATTTTGCGATTGAAAATATTTTTAAGATTATGCGCGTTGATTACGTATTGGCTTATGGAATAGGCGGAAAAGTTAGTAATGGAATTTTATTCGGATTCAGTACACAATTTTAAATTTGTAATATGAAAAAGGGATTGATTTTTATTTTGACAGGATTATCACTTGCAGTAAATGCTCAAACTTATCCCACAAAAGCAACTACTTTACCTAATGGCTTAAAAGTCGTTGTTTGCGAAAAAACAACCAATCCTATGGTGGAAATAGAGATTTGGTACCGGGTAGGAAGTAAAGACGAATGGGACGGAGTTCGCGGTATGGCGCATATGTTCGAACACATGATGTTTCGTGGCTCAAAGAATTTTAACGGGGAAGGTGATGTCTACATTAAACTTTTAGAAAAAATGGGAGGTAATGTAAATGCATATACGACTTTCGACAGGACAGTTTATCATGAAGAAGTGTTAAGTCAGCACGTTGAAAAAGTATTGGAAATGGAGGCCGACCGCATGGCGAATTTGGTGCTGAGCCAAAAAGTGTTGGATACCGAGCGTGAAGTTGTAGGTGAAGAATTACGCTTAGGAGAAAACAACTGGTACCAACGTACCGGTTATGAAAGATACAGGCATTTATATCCGAAAGGTCACCCTTACCAGGTTGATGTTATTGGTAATTTGAATGAGATAACAGCTTTTACCACGCAACAATGCCAGGATTTTTATGATAAATATTATAGCCCCAATAATGCGTTTATAGTTATAACCGGAAACGTAAAAGCGGAAGATGTTTTTGCTTACGCGAAGAAATATTTTGGCCCGATTACGAAACAATTGCCGCTTAATATTAAAAAGCAGGAGCCTGATATTTTTAATCACACCATTGACATTGAAGAAATGAATATTGATTTTCCGGTGCAGATTTACTCGTATATTGTCCCTTCTCCCGCTTTCGGGCATAAAGACTATTATGCGTTTAATTTGTTGACAGAGTTATTGTTTACCAACAGTAATTCTATTTTAATGAATCGCCTTGTAGCAACGGGTAATATGGCTTACGGCATTCAGGCAAATACAGATCCGGCGCGTATGTATAATAATTACGCGAATTTTGATGTGATTATGCAGGCCGGAATAGGTAATGCTAAAGTGAAAAAAGCCATCGCTAAAGAAATTAATGAAATTATCACTGAAGGAATCGAACAACAGCTGATTGACGATTATGTAAGTAATCTTACCGCTCAACGCACTTTTGGTAATTATTCTAACCAGGGTATTGCAGCCGAACTGGGTTTTGCCGAATATTATTACAATGACTATAACAAGGTAAATGCGCAACTGGAAGCGTATAAAAAAATTAAAGCGGAAGATTTGAAAGTGATTGCACAAACTTATTACAATCCGGAAAAATTGAAAGTCATTAATATTAAACCGGCAACGGAGTAAAAAAATATAAGAAGGCAGTAAAAACAGAATTATGAAAAAAATATTGACAATAGCACTCAGCATTTTAATGGCAACGGTATTTTCGCAAGAGGTACCGACTTTAGAAACGTATACACTAAAAAATGGTTTAAAAGTTTATTTAATGCAATACGGAAAAATTCCGGCGGTAAACGTTAAACTCATTATTAATTCCGGTGAAAAAAATGAAGCTCCCGGCCAGCAGGGTTATAGTTATGTTACTTCAAATATGTTGCTCAAAGGAAACAAAAAATATACTGAAGAAGCGCAGATCGACAAAGCTTTTAAATTGGGGGCTGATCTTAGTGTTTCCAGTAACTTTGATTATACCAATGTTGGCGCTAATTTTTTGAGCAAGGATATTGATGCCGGGATGGATTTGTTCAGTGCGGCTATTTTAACTCCTTTATTCGATAAGGATAAACTGGCGCAGGAAATTTCCTATCTTATCGATTACAACAATTTAAATAAAATGGATATTTCAAATTTAACCGACGTATTCAGTAATTATTTTCTGTATAGTACCTCAAGCCCTTTAGGCAGGTATTTTTATAAAGCTCAGTTGCAACAAATCACCCCCGATAAATTAAAAGAATTTCATAGTTTTAATTTCACACCTAAAAACGCTTCGATTGTTGTTTGCGGGAATTTTACAGCAGCTGATGTAAAAGCGACTATTGAAAAATATTTCGGAGCATGGCAATCTGAATTCGGGGAAGTAAATGGTGTTTCTTTGGATAAACCGGTTGTTAAAAAGAAAGAAATCGCTTTTATAAACCGTGCAAATTCTACACAATGTAATTTGCGTTGGAACAAAATCGCTCCTTCGGTAAAAGACAAAGATTATATGGCATTTCGTGTAGCGAACCAGATTTTTAATCGTTTTATTTTTGTGGAAGTCCGAGAAAAAGGAGGAAAGACTTACGGAATCAGCAGCGCACATATTGCAACGCAATTTTCTAATCTTTTTGTAATTAATTGTTCGGTGCGAAACAATGAAATGCTTAATACCATCAATCTTTTTGATAAAACCTTGCAAACTTTCAGTGCCGCTGCTATCACTCAGGAAGATTTTGATATGGCGATTACAGCTATCAAAATAAGCATGGTTAGCTCAGAATTACCGGAGGCCATTCTTAATTTTTATAACCCGGTGGTATATGATTTTAATAAACGCAAAAACTTTTTAGCTGACCTTGCCACTTTGAAATTAGAAGATATCCGGAAAGTAATTAAAAAATACTATACGGCTGATTCTTACAAATTAGTAGTTGCCGGAGATGAAGCTAAAGTGGCCGATCAATTAAATACCTTGAAAGGGCTTGTTAAGTTTAAAGCTACTGATTTGGAGAAGGATAATTAGATTATTTTTTCTTAAACGAAGCAATAAAATTCTTAGTAAAATCACTCAGCACAAGCGTTCCGCTCATCTCAGCACGCTCAGGTAAAAGTTTATCCCAATGTTCGGTGCCTTCCCACATAATTTTCTTTAATTGCTTCATAGCATCCGGACTACTCTTGGATAAAGTTGTCGCAAGCTTCATTACGGCTGCATCCAATTCTTCTGTTGTTGAATGAACTGAGGCATATAACCCACATTTTTTAGCAAACTGTGCGCTGTGCCACTCTCCGGCGTCAATGGTTAATTGACAAAAAGCGGAAGTTCCCATTTTACGCTCAACCGCGGGGCCAACCACAAAAGGGCCGATGCCTACAGCAAGTTCACTTAATTTTATTGAGGCGTCTTCTTTGGCAAAAGTATAATCTGCTGCAGAAGCCAATCCTACACCACCGCCAACTGTTTTTCCTTGCACCCGCGCAATGACAAACTTAGGCGCCTTACGCATAGCGTTAATCACTCCGGCAAATCCCGAAAAGAATTTTTTTCCGGTTTCAATATCTTTGATGGCGATTAACTCATCAAATGAGGCGCCTGCACAAAATGCCTTATCTCCGTCACTTCTTAAAATAATTACTTTGGCTTTATCATCATTACCTATTTTGGTAATTTCTGTGGCAAGGGCGTGCAAAATTTCCCCCGGTAAAGAGTTACTTTGCGGGTGAAAAAAAGTGACTGTACCTATACTGTTTTCAATGCTGCTTTTAACAAATCCGTTTTCCATAAAAAATCTTTTAAACTTTAGCCTCTGTTTCTTTTGCCGCAGATTACGCAAATTTACACAGATTTTTGATACCAATTTTCTTAGCTTTAATTGTATTTTCTAAAACGAATCCGGGCAGTTATCAACCCTAAAATAATTTTATTTAATCTGTGAAAGTAATTTGTGTAAATCTGTGGCAACTTTAAACGAGTAGCACGGTGTGGCTATGGCAGATTTCATTATAAAAACTATCTTTGTTTGAATAAATTATGAATATTCCTCCTTATTTAAAATCTGGCGATAAAGTTGCTATTGTGGCATCCTCCCGTAAGGTGTCAGAGACTGAACTGGCTTTTGCCCTTAAAACCCTTGTTAATTGGGGACTTCAACCCGTTGCAGGGAAACATTTGTACGCGGCTTATAACCAATGGGCGGGTACTGACCAACAAAGAGCTGATGACCTGCAATGGGCTATTGACGATGAAAGTATAAAGGCCATTTTCTTTGCACGCGGAGGGAATGGAATAATTCGCATTATTGATAAAATCGACTTTACAAAACTGAATTCTAATCTAAAATGGTTCGTTGGATACAGCGATGTAACCATTTTACATGCTCATTTGCATAAATTCTGTAAAACAGCCAGCCTGCATGCTAATATGCTTACTGCTTATTCAAAAAACGCAGAGGCTACCGAAAGTATCCGCAAATGTCTTTTCGGAGAAAAAATTAAATACGATTTTACACCTGATAAATTAAACAGGGAAGGAAAAACTGCAGGTGTTTTAATTGGAGGAAATATTTCTTTGTTGCATACTTTATCGGCTACGCCGGAAGATTTAGATACTAAAGGAAAAATTTTATTCATTGAGGATTTGGACGAAAACCTGCATCATCTCGACAGAATGATTCATCATTTAAAACGCACCGGTAAATTGGCACACCTTGCAGGACTTGTTGTTGGTGGATTGAATGATATGAAAGATGATGAGATTCCGTTTGGAATTACGCCTGAAGAAATTATTATGAACGTTGTGAAAGAATATAATTACCCTGTATGTTTTAATTTCCCTGCGGGGCATATTGAAAGAAACCTTGCTTTGTATTTAGGAAAGGAGATTAAATTAGATATTGTACCAAATAAATGTTTGCTGGAGTATTGAATGCAAGCCACAAATTGCACAGATTGCACGAATGAAAAAAAATTAGATAATGATTGATTTTAACCTGAGTAGAAATTGGCTGCTAAAAAAAATCAGCGCAATTAGCATAATCTGTAGCAAACTCATCTGTAAATGCTGAATAGATTTACTCAATACATACAAAAAGAAAAACTCTTCACCACGAAGAATAAATTACTTGTAGCTGTTAGTGGCGGTAATGACTCAATGGCTTTATGCGAGCTATTATGCGAAGCAGGGTTTAATTTTTCTGCCGCGCATTGCAATTTTACCCTGCGAGGATCTGAATCTGACGCCGATGCTACTTTTGTAGAAGGCTATTGTCTGAAAAACAAAACAAAATATTTTTATAATTCATTCGACACAGCGGTTTATGCGGCTAAGAATAAAATTTCAACTCAAATGGCCGCGCGCGAATTGCGGTATAATTGGTTTGAAGAATTAATAAAGAAAAACAAATTTGATTATTTGCTCACGGCCCACCATTTAAACGATAACATCGAAACTTTTTTTATAAACCTTTTGCGTGGAAGCGGAATTAACGGACTAAAAGGAATTTTACCTAAAAGCGGGAAGAAAGTACGCCCTCTTTTGTTCGCTACTCGTGAGGATATTGAAAATTACGTCCGGGTAAAAAGTATTTTATACCGTGAAGACAGCAGCAACAAAGAAGATAAATACCTGCGTAACCGCTTGCGCCACAACTTAATTCCGGAATTAAAAGTATTAAACCCATCTATTGAACAAACGCTCGCTTCCGAATTGGAGATTTTACAACAGGTAAATCAATTAGTGTTTACCGAAGTAGAAAAGAAAAAGAAAAGCCTTGCAGTTATAAAAAAGGATTCCTGCAAAATTGATATTGAAAAACTAAAAAAATCGGGAAGCTCTAAATTATTTTTATATGAAATAATCAAAGAATATGGTTTTAATTCGGTGCAGTCGACCAATATTTACGATGGGCTCGACGGACTTACGGGGAAAATGTTTTTCAGCGATACCCATCAACTACTAAAAGACAGGAAACATTTACTTATTCGCGATAAATCGGGAGTAGAGGAGGAAGAGGCTGCTATTTACAAAAAGACTGACAAAATAAAACAACCTGTTCAACTACAAATATCTTATTATAAGTTTAAAAGGGGTGAATCGGTAAAAGTGCCTTCGCTTAAAAATATTGCTTACCTCGATGCAGATAAATTAAAATTTCCTATGAAAATTACGCGTTGGCAAAACGGCGACAGATTTGTTCCGTTGGGAATGTGGCATTCAAAAAAGCTCAGCGATTTTTTTGTGGGAGAAAAAATGAGCATGTTTGATAAGGATAATCAATGGATTTTACGAAATAAGGAAGCTATTGTATGGGTAATTGGCAGAAGAATTGACGATCGTTTTAAAATTACACCCTCAACAAAAACGGTTTGTATTATTGAGCTTACGGCTTAAAAATTAAATTAATTATTGAATGCCGCTTTGTATTGAAGGAACATTTCATTAAAGCGTTTGCGCACTTCTTCAATGTATGTTTCGTTGATGATAAGTTTTAATTCTCCCACACTTTTTACTTCAGTTGTGTTAAATTTAAAAGCCTGCTCCATAGGACCTGCTTCAAATTTTACAATGTACTTATCATTCATCTGAAAAATGGAGATGTTGATGGACGGGTGTGGTATGTTATCTATTATTCTCATATTTTGTTCTCGCTGAGTTTCGCTGATGTTTTTTGCAAATTTTCACGGAGAATACGGTAGCCGGTAACTTCTTTTTTATGTAACTCGTGTTGTACCTGACGCTGCACGCACCTGCGAGAAATTAATTGCCAAAGTACTCAACGTAATTATTCTCTGTTTCGTAAAGCTTAATGCAATGCAGTTCGCCTCCCAAAGGTTTTATTTTTGGTTTTAGTATATTAAAAATAGCAATGGCCACATTTTCTGTGCTGGGCATGATTCCTTTCATGAAATCAACATCCAGGTTAATATTTTTGTGATCCAGTTTTTCGCAGATTTCATCGCGTATCAGCGTGCTGAGCTCTTTTAAATTCACCAAAAAGCCAGTATCCGGGTTTATAGTTCCTTTTACGGTTACAAACAACGTATAATTATGCCCGTGCCAGTTAGGATTGGCGCATTTCCCGAAAACCTCGTTATTTTTCTCTTCGCTCCAGTCGCCGCGGTGCAATTTGTGAGCCGCGTTAAAATGTTCTTTGCGTGTTATAAAAACCATAGTATATTTATTGCTGCAAATATAGCCAATAATGAACATTCTGATTGTGTCCGCAACAAAACTTGAAATTGCCTCTTTTTTAGAGGAGATTGGTGCCGGGGCTGACAATTCCGTGTTATCCTCTAATCCTTACAAGAGCCATAAAATCGATGTTTTAATTACGGGAGTTGGCATTGCGCAAACAGGCTTTTATTTGGGGAAATATCTGTCAAAAAAGTATGATTTGGTAATAAACGCAGGAATTTGCGGAAGTTTTAACAGGAACCTAAGATTAGGAGAGGTTGTAAACATTACCGAAGATTACTTTGCTGATTTGGGTGCCGAAGATGACGAAAAATTTTTATCGGTTTCGGAATTAAGCTTGCCCGGCGCTTATTATGTAAAAAACGAAACCCTTTTTACTTTAGAAAATGTGAAGCAGGTTAGGGGAGTAACCGTAAACACTACTCACGGCAGCGAAAATAGTATTAAAAAATTTACTTCAAGAATTAAGGCAGATACCGAAAGTATGGAAGGCGCCGCATTTTTATGGGCCTGTAATAATGAAAAAGTGAAATGTATTCAATTACGTTCTGTTTCCAATTATGTTGAGAAACGCGACAGAAGTAAATGGGAAATCGCAAAAGCGATTAATAGTCTGAATGAAATTTTAATAAAATTAATTTCAATTTTATAATTCTCGTACCTCGTCTCTCCATTCTCGTTCCTTATCCTACCACCATCTTTTTCGTTTAAAATAAACTCCCATTCCAATCATGATGGTAAGCATAACAATCCAAACTATCCAATAAGCTGCAGGGGATTCAAGCTCAGGCATGTGTTTAAAATTCATTCCGTACACTCCTACAATAAAAGTTACGGGAATAAAAATTGAAGAGATTACTGTTAAGGCCTTCATTGCCTCATTCATTTTAAATGAGTTGTTGCTCAAATAAACATCCATAATGCCCGCTAAAGTTTCACGATAACTCTCAACCGTATCAATCGCGCGGATAATATGGTCCTGCAAATCGCGCAGGTAGGCGTCATTGCTCTCTTTTATCAAATCTGTTTCGTTACGTACGATATTATTTACCATTTCGCGGGCGGGCCATAATTGTTTTCGTAAAAAAATTACCTCGCGTTTTAAGTCGTGCAATTTTAAGTTTGCCCTGCGATGCGGGTCGTAAATAATTTCTTCGTCTAATTGCTCTACTTTTTCACCAACTTTTTCAAGTACGTTAAAATAGCAGTCAACAACCGCGTCAATTAAAGCATAAGAAAGATAATCGGCCTGCATTTTCCGTACACGGCCTTTTCCCTGACGCAAGCGTGTCCTGATAATATCAAAAGCATCTCCGCCATGTGGTTCCTGAAAAGAAATAACCGTGTCTTCAAATAAAACAATGCTCAGGTGCTCGCTGCGCACATGGTTATCGTAATAAAGCATTTTCATAATGGAAACCACATAATGTCCGTAATCCTCAAATTTCGGGCGGGATTCTACGTGTACAATATCCTCGAGTGTAAGGGGGTGAATGTTGAAATACTTGCCTATGTACTCAACCAATTCAAGTTTATGAATACCATCAACATTAATCCACTTGATAAAGCCGGGTTTAAGATTTTTAATAAGTTCAGAAAAATCGTAATAATCTTCTTCAAAAAAATCAGTTTCGTTATACTGAATCAGCGTAAGCTTAACACGCTCTTCCTTGGCCTGCCCGGTATAGAAAAGCTCGCCGGGAGGGGCACCAACGTTATGCTTCTTCTGTTTTTTCTTTCCCATTTTTAGTTTTTTTTGTGTGGCCTTCAACAATAATCACAATTTCTCCTTTTACTGTTTTCTCCGAAAAATATTTTGTCAGTTCGGCTAAAGTACCTCTTTTATTTTCTTCAAACATCTTGCTTAGTTCGCGCGATACCGATGCTCTTCTTTCTTCGCCTAAATAAATTTTTAATTCTTCCAGCGTTTTTACCAATCTGAAAGGCGATTCGTAAAAAATCATTGTATGCGTTTCTTCTGCCAGCGATTTGAATTTTGTTTGCCTTCCTTTTTTCTGGGGAAGAAACCCGATAAACACAAAAGTATCGCAAGGTAGCCCGCTATTCACCAAAGCGGGTACAAAAGCCGTGGCACCGGGCAAGGTTTCCACATCGATACCGGCCTGAGTACATTCTCTCACCAATAAAAAACCGGGGTCGCTAATGCCCGGAGTGCCCGCATCGCTTACAAGTGCAACTGTTTTCCCTTCGCTGATAAACGACACAATTTCGCTTACAATTTTGTGTTCGTTGTGCTGATGATATGATTTTAAGGATTTTTCAATTGAGAAATGTTTCAGTAAATGAATTGTATTCCGGGTATCTTCCGCAAAAATCACATCACACTCTTTCAAAATGCGAATGGCCCTGAGTGTTATGTCCTCAAGGTTTCCTATGGGTGTGGGCACTATAAAAAGTTTAGCCATTGTATTCTGCAAATTTTTTCTGGAAGCCGGGTTCGTTTACAAAGTTATAAATAAGTTGCGCGTTTGTTACGGCATCGTCAGTTTCTGTTTTCACAACAAATACATTTTCGTATTTTCGTTTTTCGTGACTGTACTCGTAAGCTTTATCATAATAGTGTAAGGTTATTTCAGCAACCTTGTCCATCTCACCTTTTTCTAAATGTTCAAGCGCGGTTTTGCAGTGTTGCAGGCCAAGGCGTGTTTTTATAGCTAATAGCGGTTTTCGCAGAATTTCAACTGAGGTTTGTCCGTATTCGGCAACAAGACGTTTTACCCGTAACTCAAATGGCATTTGCAGTTTAACAATGGGCGCCGTTTTCATTTGTAGCCAAAGATCATATGGTAATTGCACATGGCCGATGCTGAAAGATTCATCTTCAAGTAAAATAAGTTTGTCAGAATTTAATTTGCTTAATTGAAGATGTAAATTATTTTCAAATTGTTGTTGTGCCGGTTGTTTTTCCTGTCCTATAAAGCCAAAAGCCGAGCCTTTATGATGAGCCAACCCTTCCAGGTCCGCTAATTGTTGGTTTAATTTAAAAAGCTCTTTCAGTACTTCGGTTTTTCCACTTCCTGTCGGGCCTCCCACGAGACAAAAGTGATGTTTCTGCTTGAATAAATCCAGTACTTTATTACGATAACTTTTATAACCGCCTTCCAATTTTTGGGGTTTGAGTCCTGCTGTATCCATTAACCAGCAAAAGCTACTGCTGCGCATCCCGCCTCTGAAGCAATATACATAAATCTTACTGTCACGAGTGCTTTTTTTCTTGACAGATTTTATGAAATCGGCCAGTTTGGGAGATACAATTTCTATCCCTCTTAACACGGCTTCTTCCTTGCCTTTTACCTTGTAAAGAGTTCCGATTTCGGCTCGTTCATGATCATCAAAAAGCGGAATATTGATGGCTCCGGGTATGTGGCCGTTTAGAAACTCGCCGGGAGAGCGCACATCCACCATTACCCCTGAAATGCCCTCCCGAAGGAAATTTTCTATCGATAAACCTGTTGTTTGTATAGCTGTAGAACTCTTCACTATTAATTGTTTAAAATTAAAGATATTTTCGTAACTTACCTTTTTAAAAAGACGGAAATATTTTATATTATTGTGGTATCCATGGGAAGGCATGCTTGCATAATGTTATTGATGGGATTTCTTTTCCTCTTTCCAGGTTATTCGTTTGCACAAAAAGCAAAAAAAGAAAGCAGTTTTAAGGAAAATCACACTCCCTTCGGCAAGCGTAAAAAAGAAAGAAAAAATCAGAAAGGCACAGCGGGAAAAATATCGCGTGGCGGTAGTTTTACTCTCTTTAAAAAACGCCAGAAAAGCGCCGGTAATGCCGATGCTTTTGCCAGCAATAGTGCGCATGGAGGAAGAGGGTTTATATACAAACTTTTTCATCCCAATAGCGGCTCTCCAAAAAATGCTTCGTTAAGAAAAACCAAACCCGGTAAGGTTCAGAATCGTGAGCAGCACAGGTTATTTCGCCGGATTTTTACAAAAAATAAAGGTACGCACGAGCGGATTCAAAATACCAATCGGAAAGAGCGGACCCGTAAAAGGAAGCGCGGCAACGAAGTTTTTGCCGACAAAAAACACTGATTTTACCTATTTATTTATTCCCCGATTAGCTCTGCAAGGGTTTAATTAATACTTTTGCGCATATTTTATGCTCCTATGAAAAAGATTTTATTTGCAGTTGCCATTACAGCTTTATTAAGCGCTTGTAACGGAAGCAGTACTCCTAAAAACACAGCCTTTGAGTTAAAAGGCACACTTACTAATGCGGTTGGGGGAGAAACCATTTACCTGGAAGAATTATCGCCAAGCGGAAAAATATTGCTCGACTCGGCTGTATTGGATGAAAAAGGAAATTTTTCTTTCACACATTCTGCACCGGCTATAGGGTTTTATCGTGTAAAAGTTAATGAAGCGAACTTTGCCATGTTGGTACTCGACTCCACTCAAAAAATTAAACTTACCGGCAATTTTAAAGATATTGGCAATACTTACACTGTAGAAGGTTCTCCGGATACAAAAATATTTTTGGATTTTAATGACTTGGGAAAAACAATTCAGATACGCTCTGATTCTTTGCAAAGAGCTTTTCAGGCCGCGATGGGTGTAATTAAAATGGATTCAATGAAAGTGGATTCGCTCAATAAAATTTTTGAACCGATTTATATGAGTATGATGGAAGGGCATCAGCAGCGCGTTGCCGATATTGTCTCTAAAAATACAAATTCGCTTGCTGCTTTGGCCGGTATACAGCAACTTGACCCTGATAAATACCTGGATATTTACAAGAAAGCGTATGCGGATTTATCAGTAAAATTTCCGAACAATAAATATTTAGGTAAGCTCCAACAGGATATAAATTCTTTCGGAAAAGTAGCGGGAGGAAGCGAAGCTCCTGATTTTACATTTAATACTCCTGAAGGAAAACCGCTTTCACTTTCTTCCTTCCGGGGAAAAATTTTATTGGTGGATTTTTGGGCAAGCTGGTGTGGCCCCTGCCGCAAGGAAAATCCGAATGTTTTGCGTATGTACAAAAAATACCATAGCAAAGGCTTTGAAATTTTAGGCGTTTCTCTTGACGAAAGTAAAGAGAAATGGGTAGCTGCAATCAAAAAGGACGGACTTGTCTGGAATCATATAAGTGATTTAAAAGGTTGGGGAAGCCAGGCCTGTAACCTTTACGGAATAGAAGCAATACCTTTTGCTATGCTGCTTGATAAAGATGGTAAAATCATTGCTAAGAACCTGCGCGGCGCTTCTTTAGAGAAAAAACTGGAAGAGCTTTTTAAGTAAATTAATTATTGAAAGTAATTAAAAACCGGCTGCCGTTCTTATTCTCGTAATTCAATTTCCCGTCTATCTGATCAACCAACGAAGTAATGAGGTTCATACCCATTGTGGTTGACTGCAATAAACTTGAATCCATTCCTGAGCCTGTATCGGCAACCCAGAAAGAAACAGTGTTGTTTTCTTTTTTAAAACCCACATCAATTTTTCCGGTCGATTGATTTTTAAACGCGTGCTTAAACGAATTTGTAATCAGCTCATTGAGAATAAGCGCACAAGGAATTGCTGTTTTTATATCCAGCTGAATTTTTTCAGTGCTTTCAAAAATTTCTATATTCGGATTGGTTTGATAACTTTTTGTGAGATAAGAACAGAAATTATTGATGTATTGAGCAAATTCTATACGTGCGAAGGAATTATTCTGGTAAAGTTGATTATGAATAAGTGCCATGGAGTAAATGCGGTCTTTTGTTTCTTCAAATATTTTTTTGCTGTCCTCGTCCTTTAAATTTTCTACCTGTAAATTAATGAGGGCCGAAATGATGGCAAGATTGTTTTTTACGCGGTGATGTACTTCGGCAAGCAACAATTCTTTTTCTTTTAAAGAGGATTGAATGTTTTGTGCGGATTTTCTTTTTTCGGAAATATCGGTAATGCGAACGGATTGATATTTTTCATCGTTCACTTCAATCATCTTTACGGTAATAGCGCCCCAAAATTCATTTCCTTTAAATGTTTTATACAATATCTCATCTTCATACACCCCGTTTTTTTCAATTTGTACACTCGTTTTTGTAATTTCCTCCTCTGTGGGATAATTTTTATGAAGGTCAAGCCCGAAAAAATTAAAAAAGTTTTCTTCCTTTTCCACTTCAAATAACTCAATAGCCCGCCGGTTTGCCTTTACAATTTTTTTTTCAATCCGGTCAACCAAAAACAAGGCGTCTTCTGAGTTATTAAAAATACCTTCTACCTGCGCATTCAGTGTTTCTTTGTCTTTGTCGAGTTGGCGTGTTGTTTTTTCGTTTACATAAAGTATAGAGTAAATAATAATCATACAGCATACAATAGCTGTATAAAAAGCAATTTTGCTTAAAGCGCTGGCCTGATCGTCGGTTAGTTTTATAAGGCTGAAGTCATATTTAAAACTGTAAGCGTATAAAAAGGAAACTAATAGGGCATTAAACAAACAGAGCCCGGCGATAATTTTTTTCTGAGAGAATTCAAATAAGGCGAATGGCGCCATAATGGTGGGAATAAAAAAGATGTACATGTTGGATTCATGCCCAATGAGAAGCGACAACACGAAGATGTGGACGAATACGATAGTATTAAGAAAAATCCTTGAAAAGAGGGTAAATTTAAGATAGTTAAGAGGAATAGGTAATAAGTAGAAAAAGGCAAACCCTATTTCTATATAAACCATTTCGGGTATCCCGATGGAATGATAGTAATAAATAAAGAAGAAGGTAATCGTTACAGCAAAAAGACTTATCCGGTTGCTTAATTCAATTCGTTTATTGGTCAGGGTAGAATACTGAATGTCGGTACCTAATGCAGATAAGTTTTTTAAAATAGTTGTTACGGAAGCCACTTACAAAATTTTGGCAAAGATAAAGGTATTCTCTTTATACTAACAGAATAGTTGGGCGGCATTTTTAAGCCCGCTAAACCCATATTTTCTTGCGATGAGCGGATTTCACTAAGGCATTTTATATAATATCGATAGCTTTCTGCAATTTAAATGCGGCTAAGGAAATGAGTAAAAGGACGGATAATAAAATTTTTCATTTGCCGCTGATTTGCAGCAAATGTAGAATATTACAAAAAAAATGCGTTTAATAACTTAAAATAGGGCCAAGCCACCTTTCAACTTCAGTTACATTCATGCCCTTACGTTTGGCGTAATCCTCGGCCTGTTCTTTATTGATTTTTCCGGTGCCGAAATAATGGGATTGCGCCTGAGAAAAGTATAATCCGCTTACCGCAGCGGTAGGGTACATGGCCATGCTTTCGGTTAACTGAATACCGGTATTTTTTTCAACATCCAGCAATTTCCAGATAGCGGGTTTTTCGGTATGGTCCGGCTGCGCAGGGTAACCCGGTGCCGGGCGAATTCCCGCATATTCTTCCTTAATAAGTTGCTCAGTATTCAGGGTTTCATTTTTTGCATAGCCCCAAATTTCGGTTCTTACTTTTTTGTGCATTAATTCCGCAAAAGCTTCCGCGAGACGATCAGCCAGGGCTTTCAACATAATAGCACTGTAATCATCGTGATCTTTTTCAAATTTAGTTACATGCTCTTCAATACCAATACCGGTTGTAAGAGCGAATGCTCCGATGAAATCACTTTCCTTGAGAGAGACGGAACCATTTTTCGGTTTTAGAAAATCACTCAACGCAACGTTATATTGTCCCGCAGGTTTTTTAGTTTGCTGGCGTATCGAATGAAATTTGTTTAAAATATTTTTAGCTTCTTTATCGTACACCTCAATATCATCCCCGTTGGCATGCGCAGGATAAATTCCGATTACGGCCTTTGCTGTAAGCCATTTTTCTGAAATAATTTGTTTCAGCATTTTCTGTGCATCGGTAAATAATTTTTTAGCTTCAATTCCGCGTTCTTTATCTTCTAATATTTTAGGGTAAGAGCCTTTCATTTCCCATGAGTGGAAGAAAGGTGTCCAGTCTATATATTCAGCAATTTCCTTTAACGAATAATCGTCAAAAACTTTATTTCCTAAAAATGCGGGTTTGGTTATTTCTGCTTTGCTCCAGTCAATAGTGAATTTATTCCGGCGCGCTTCTTCCAACGAAATAAATTTATTTTGTCCCTGAGCATTTTTGTTCTGTTCGCGTACGCGTTCGTAATCTTTCAGTACATCTTTCATAAAACTGCCGCGCAACTCTTCAGAAATTAAACTGCTGGCAACCGGTACCGATTTACTTGCGTCGTTTACATGCACCACTGCATGAGAATAGTGTGGCGCGACTTTCACTGCAGTATGAACTTTAGAAGTGGTGGCTCCGCCTATCAATAATGGAATTTTAAAACCTTGTCTTTCCATTTCTTTAGCAACATGCACCATTTCATCCAAAGAAGGTGTAATGAGCCCGCTTAAACCAATCACATCTACTTTATGTTTTTTTGCTTCTTCCAAAATTTTATCGCAGGAAACCATTACTCCTAAATCGACAATCTCGTAATTGTTGCAGGCCAATACAACGCCCACAATATTTTTTCCGATATCGTGCACATCTCCTTTAACAGTGGCCATTAAGATTTTCCCTGCATTTTCTCTTCCTGTTCCTTTAATACCGGCTTTTTTATTGGCTTCTTTTTCGGCTTGCAAAAAAGGCTCTAAGTAAGCCACGGCTTTTTTCATTACACGGGCACTTTTTACTACTTGTGGTAAAAACATTTTTCCACTGCCGAATAAATCACCAACTACATTCATTCCCGCCATTAAAGGACCTTCGATTACATTTAACGGACGGCCTAATTTTACACGGGCTTCTTCTGTATCAGCATCAATATATTCAATCAGACCTTTTACCAAAGCATGGCCTAAACGTTCTTCTACCGTTCCTTTGCGCCACTCTTCATCTTTCTCGTTTTTTTGCCCGGCCACACCTTTCAAAGTTTCGGCGTGTTCAACTAATCTTTCGGTTGCATCATCTCTTCGGTTTAATAAAACATCTTCTACTAATTCCAAAAGTGTTTTATCAATATCATCATACACTTGTAGTTGAGATGGATTTACAATTCCCATATCCATGCCGTTTTTTACAGCATGATATAAAAATGCACCGTGAATTGCTTCACGAACGTGATCGTTACCGCGGAATGAGAAAGAAACATTGCTAACCCCACCGCTTACTTTTGCATAAGGGAGATTTGTTTTTATCCATTTGGTGGCATTGAAAAAATCAAGCGCGTTTAAACGGTGTTCTTCCATTCCTGTTGCAACCGGGAAAATATTGGGGTCGAAAATAATATCCTGCGGAGGGAAATGAACTTTGTTTACCAGGATATCATAAGCACGTTTACAAATATCAATTCTTCGCTGATAAGTATCCGCTTGTCCTACTTCATCAAAAGCCATTACAATTACAGCGGCTCCATATTGTTTTATTTTATGAGCCTGCTCAATAAATTTTTCTTCTCCTTCTTTCATGGAGATAGAATTTACAATAGCTTTTCCCTGAACACATTTTAATCCTGCCTCGATGACTGTCCATTTAGAAGAGTCGATCATAATGGGAACTCGTGAAATATCCGGTTCGGAAGCAATGAGGTTTAAAAATTTCGTCATTGATGCTTCGCTATCAAGCATACCCTCGTCCATGTTCACGTCAATAACCTGTGCGCCGCCTTCTACTTGCTCGCGTGCAATGGAAAGAGCTTCTTCAAAATTTCCTTCTTTAATTAATCGAAGGAATTTTTTAGAACCGGTTACATTTGTACGTTCACCCACGTTCATGAAATTACTTTCGGGACGAAGAGTTACAGGTTCCAATCCGCTTAAGTGCATGAGGGTATCTGCAACAGGTTTTTTGCGTGGTTTAGCTTCTTTTGCAAGTTCCGCAATACGTTTAATGTGCGATGGAGTCGTTCCGCAACAACCACCTACAATATTTAAAAACCCTGCTTTTAAAAAATCTGCAATCTGGTGTCCCATGGTGTGAGCATCTTCGTCGTATTCGCCAAACTGGTTAGGTAAACCTGCATTTGGATAAGCACTCACGAAGAAAGGAGCTTTGTCGGAAAGTTCTTCCAGGTAAGGGCGCATATCTTTTGCACCTAAAGCACAATTCAACCCTATACTTAATAGATTAACATGCGAAACAGAATTTAAAAATGCTTCAGTCGTTTGCCCGGATAAAGTTCTTCCGCTGGCATCGGTAATAGTACCCGAAACCATAACAGGCATAATCCGGTTAATTTTTTCGCAGTAATTCTGAATAGCAAATAAAGCAGCCTTCGCGTTCAGCGTATCAAAAATTGTTTCGATTAGTAAAATATCCGCGCCGCCTTCAATTAATCCCTTAACTTGTTCGGTATAAGCGGTAACCATTTCATCAAAGGTAACCGCGCGATAACCCGGGTCGTTTACATTGGGAGAAAGTGAGAGTGTACGGTTGGTGGGGCCGATTGCACCTGCCACAAATTTGGGAACGGAAGCAAATTCGGGAAATTCTTTTTTGAACTCCACTATAGCTTCTTTTGCAATTTTGGCCGATTCGTAATTTAATTCATAG
>Ga0210400_10001243_pt1 | contig 25529 bp, 18 predicted proteins | sample IncBWH26MmetaG_FD_155456 | JGI IMG/M metagenome (GOLD analysis project Ga0210400, IMG submission 155456) | Forest soil microbial communities from Barre Woods Harvard Forest LTER site, Petersham, Massachusetts, United States - Inc-BW-H-26-M | ecosystem: Environmental > Terrestrial > Soil >...
CAGGGCCAAACAGCTTGGGAAAAGTTTTTTCCACCCAAGCACACGAGGCAAAAGTAAGTGGCATTGGACTTTAGCCCCCGCACACTGCGGTGCTCACGAAAACATTCGCGGGCAGAGGTGATATGCCGGACTCCAATCATCCCTCCGGGGACGGTTGCATGAAATCCATTGTTCTGCCCAGGCCGGAAATGCAGCGGCAACCGTTTTCCCTCTAACAGCATCTTAGAAGACTACTAAATAAGGAGCTTGCCGTTTCGTCTCGGTCCGTTATAGCCAGCTATTGACCCAAGTTGACGAAGAGCCTCGTGCCTGACAACCAGCAGGTGCATCAACAAGAAGTGGGATTCGAAAGCCGCCCGTCGAGGGCGGAAACTCAGAAGCAAATTCGGGGGAGCATGCGCTTCAGCTTTCGTATTATTCTTTCGCTTGTCGTTGTCCTCACGCTGGTGTCCCTGGTCTTTTCCTATTTCCAGTTCAGGGCGGAAAAGCACGGACTGCAGCAGGAATTACAGAGGCGCGCGCAGATCCTCGCTGAAAGCCTGCAAGAGAGCATTGAACCCTTACTGGTAAAGAATTCGCCCAGGGCCCTGCAGCGTATTGTGGAAAGGTTCGGGAACCGGGAGCATCTGGCCGGTATCGCCGTCTACGACCAGCATGAGGCCCCTATTGCCGTTACCTCCGGCTTGGCCTCGCATTTTCCCGGCATCGCCTTCTTGCCGGGCAAGAGCGCACAAGCGCACGGGACTGGAACGTTTACCCAGGCCGGCCCCACGTATTTACATGTCTACAATCTGCCTTTGGAGGTAAACGGCAATTTTGCCGGCACGCTCCTGGTCGTCCACAACGCCAACTACATTGACGCTCAAAGCACAAGCTTTTGGCGGCGTGCGTTTGTCCGCATGCTGGTGGAGATATTTCTGATTGCGATCACCGCCTTGCTGCTCATTCGCTGGAGCATTGAGGGGCCTATCGCGAGGACCGTGCAATGGATGAGAGCGTTGCGGACTGGGAAGGCCTCATTCCGCCAGGATCTCTCCGATCGTGATTTGTTTATGCCTCTGCAGAATGAAGTGACAACTCTGGTGGAGAACCTGGCCGCGGCCCGGGAGTCGGCGGAACATGAGGCTAGGCTGCGGGAGGCCGCTGAATCCACCTGGACCGCCGAAAGACTGGCCGTGCATGTGCGCAGCAAACTCAATTCGAGCCGGCTGTTTGTGGTTTCGAACCGTGAGCCTTACATGCATTCCAAGGTGGGCAAGGCCATTAAAGCGCTGATTCCCGCCAGTGGCCTGGTGACCGCGCTGGAGCCGATCTTGCGCGCCTGCGATGGAACCTGGATCGCCCACGGAAGCGGAGATGCCGACCGCGAGACCGTAGACAAGCACGACCGGTTACGCGTTCCTCCGGAGGAGCCAAAATACACTCTGCGCAGGGTATGGCTGAGCAAAGACCAGGAAGAGGGATACTATTACGGCTTTGCCAATGAGGGGCTCTGGCCGCTTTGCCATATTGCGCACACCCGGCCTCTGTTCCGGACATCGGATTGGGAGCACTATCAGGAGGTCAACAAGAAATTTGCCAAGGCCGTGCTGGAAGAGATGGCCAATACGAAACAGCCGCTGCTGCTGATTCAGGACTATCATTTTGCCCTGCTGCCTCAATTGATCAAGCAGCAGCGTCCTGACGCCAAGGTCGCCATCTTCTGGCACATTCCCTGGCCCAACCCAGATGCCTTTGGTATCTGTCCGTGGCAGCGCAAGTTGCTTGAGGGACTTCTGGGCGCAGACCTCATCGGCTTTCACATCCAGTCCCATTGCGATAACTTTTTGCAGACCGTAAACCGTGCCTTGGAGTCTCGTATTGAGTGGGAACACTTTGCCGTCAATCGGGAGGGTCATTTGACGGCGGTGCGGCCATTTCCCATCAGCGTGGCGCCGGCGGAAGAATCTGCGCAGGTCATGGACTCGCGATCGGCAAGCCAGGATCGGGAGGCGCTGTTCAAGGAGATTGACGTGGAAGGCCTCTACCTGGGGGTGGGAGTTGACCGGGTCGACTATACCAAAGGGATTCTTGAGCGCTTTCTGGGGGTTGAGCGGTTTCTTGAGCGGTTCCCGTCCTACCGGGAAAAATTCACATTCGTCCAGATCGGCGCGCCTAGCCGCACCCACATCAAGCGCTATCACGACTTCCTGGCCGAGGTGGAGGCCGAAGCGGAGCGCATCAACTGGCGCTTCCGAACGGACCGCTGGAAGCCCATCGTCTTTCTGAAGCGCCATCATAGCCACGATGAAATCGGCCGATTTTATCGCGCCGCCGACATCTGCCTGGTCACCTCCTTGCATGACGGCATGAATCTGGTCGCCAAAGAATTCGTGGCCGCGCGCAACGATGAAGAAGGCGCGCTTATCTTGAGCCGCTTTACCGGGGCCTGCCGCGAACTGCGCGACGCCCTGATTGTGAACCCTTACGACACCGATGAGATAGCGCAAGCCATCGGCTTTGCCCTGGAAATGGCGCCTACCGAACGGCGCGCCCGCATGCAGCGCATGAGACGCATCGTAAAAGAACAGAACATATATCGCTGGGCGGGAAATCTGATTGCGGAGCTGTGCGAAATCCGGCCGGAGGAGACGGGGACCGCCAGGAAACAGATTTCCAACGTAGCTTAGACATGGTACCGAACACAATCATGGACATTGCCGCTTTGGCCTCCGATTACGACGAGACCCTCGCATATAAGGGACGCATCGCACGGCAAACGCTGGAAGCCCTGCGCTGGTTCAAAACATCGGGACGAAAGCTGCTCCTGGTCACCGGACGCGAGCTTGAAGATCTGTTGAAAGTTTGTCCCGAGATAAGCATTTTCGATGCCGTGGTTGCGGAAAATGGAGCAGTGCTCTATCTCCCCTCAACCCAAAACCTAACTACACTGGCGGACCATCCACCCCAGGGCTTTATAGAGGCTCTCCGTGAACGGGGAGTACACCCGCTTTCGGTCGGCCGGTGCATCGTGGCCAGTGAGCAAGCGCACTATGAGAGCATGAGGAAAATCATCCGCCAGATGGATCTCAACATGCACCTGGTTTTGAACCGGGGTTCTGTAATGGCGCTTCCAAGCGGCGTCGACAAAGGCACAGGTTTCAAGGTCGCCCTGCAGGAACTGGGAGTGCCGGCTGAGGGAGTAGTTGGCATCGGTGATGCGGAAAATGACGAGGCGTTTCTCGAAGAATGCGGAATCTCCGCGGTAGTGGCAAACGGCCTTCCATCTTTGAAACAAGCCGCGGACATAATCACGCAGAAGGAACACGGCTCCGGAGTGGTAGAGATCATCGACAAAATCATGACCGATAGTCTGCCGGCACCAATAAGCAAATAGCAAATGGCAAATAGCAAATAGCAAATAGCAATTAGCAAATAGCCAAAGCAAACCTTTTTAGCCACGAATTTGCGCGAATGAACACGAATGGGAAGAGCGGCAAATAGCAAATAGCAATTGGCAATTGGCAAATAGCAATTAGCAAAGAGCAAATAGCCAAAGCAAAAACATTTTCTCCTTATTCTGTTGGCTTTATTTGTCTTTGCCTTTATTCGCGTTCATTCGCGCAAATTCGTGGCAAAAAGGTTTTGCTTTGGCTAATTGCTAATTGCTATTTGCTGAATTTCCATCGCCCCGCCGTATCCGCCAGATCAAATACGCGACGATGGCCGCGTTCATGAGTAGAACGGCGGTCTTCGGGAACGTCGGATGATGGACTAACTCGTAGATCTCAATCGGCAGCAGCGATCCCGTAATTACCACGGTGACCCACTCGCCCCATCGCTTCAGGCTCCAGAGGCCGGCTCCTTCCAGCAGGAAGAGTCCAGCGTAAACAAATGCCACCAGTCCAATCTGCTGGAGTCGATGGGGCGTCAGGCTGGAAATGCGAGAGAGAGCGTCCGCTACATAGGGCGTGCCGGGGTCGATGTGGAATTTGTCCACCAGATGCTGGGCCAGCGAGCCGATGTCCCGGTGCACAAGCCGCAAAACACCCGCCCCCGCGATGACCAGCAAGACGGCCTTCACAAACTTAAATACAGCAATGGTGCGCAGCAGTATCTGGCTTCGCCGTGATGGCTGCATGGACGATGGTTGCATGGACGATGGTTGCATGTTAGAGCATTTCCATAATTGGTGTAGATAAGATTTGTATCAGCCCCAACCATCCCTGCCGGAATGGTTGCGTCAACCAGAAACTCTCTCTACAAAAACGAATCGTCATCCCGAACGCCGTCAACGGAGCGCGCGTTCTCTTCAGCGCGCGCAGTAGGCGTGAGGGACCTTGCGTTGTGATTGCAGCTTCCTATACGTTCGGCGTCCATCCGCCTGTTTCCTGTCGCTTACCCTGGAGTCTCTGGAGAGGGCACAGCTTGTCCTCGAGGCGAACCTTGCGAGCCGAAGAGCCTGTCCTAGAGGCGAACCTTGTGAGCCGAAGGAAAGCTTACTCGTGCCGAAAGCGTTTAAAACAATCGGGCTTTAGCCCCTGCAGGTCCAAGACGAGCGCGAAAAAGATTTTCCCCACAAGCTGTTTGTATGTTCTGGCTAACTGCTAACTGCTAATTGCTAATTGCTAACTGCTATTTGCTAATTGCCAATTGCCATTTGCCAATCTCTAAACCTTCTTCTTCTTCGGGACCGAGTAGTACATATACAGGTCGTTGGGCGTAGTCTCCGATTCCGGGCTGCCCGGACCCGGATTCGTGACTGTCACATCGATGCTCACGGTGAGAGTAGCGGCCACACTGGTGTCCGGCGGCGTCACTTGGATCGACGTAGGGGTGACGTCTGAAGCTGGCGGTGTGATCGTCTGCTTCTTCTTCTTGAAATTGAATGTGACCGTGCAGCCTTGCACAAAGCCCAAGCCCGTAATGGTGATCGGCTGGCTGCCCTTTGCCGGTCCGCTGGAACGGCTCAGACCCGTAACGATGGGTGTGCCGAACAAAAACTGATCGCCAGGAGGCGCGACTGCTGAGGTGCCAAGATCGTTCGTCACCTGCACATCCACCAGCGTCCCGCTGCTTGCCGAGGGTGGCGTCACGGTCATCTCGGTCAGGGAGACCACGGTCACATTGGTTCCCGCGCCGGCTGCCCCGAAGCTGACCGAGGTGGGAGTGGAAGACGGAATTACAAACCCGGTCCCGATGATCTGTACCTGGTAAGTCAGGGTGCCCGCAACCATTGCTGCTATGGGGGTGACGCTCACTACCGTCGGAGCCACCGGGGTCGGAGCCGCAAACTGATCGGCGGACGTCACCGCCGACGTGCCGAATTCATTCGTCACCCGGATATCGACGGTCCCCGTTCCGGCCGGCTGCGTCACCTGGATCGTGGTGCCACCGTTGCCGACGCTAACCACCTGCGCCGGCACTGTTCCAAAGTCGACAACGCAATCGCTGGTAAAGTTGCCGCCGGTAATGGTCACCGGCGTGCCGCCCGCCGCCGGGCCGTTGTTCGGGCTGATCAATGTCACCTGGGGCGGCCCTCCCACGGCCCCCGCGGCCGGCAAGAGCGGCGCTCCTATCAGTTGCAGGTAGCAGTTATGCTGGTAGGCGATCTGGCCGAGAAAGTCCTCCGTGGTCTCGTGTTGGAAGTCGTTTACGGGATCAGGTACGTAGACGCCGTTGTTGAGCACGCACGAATTGCCCTTTGCATTGGTCTGTATGTATAGATTGCCGTCGGGAAGTTTTTCCAGCTGCGAGAGCAGGGCGTGCACCACAGCCGTTTGATGGGGGCCGGGATCTTTGGGGGTCTTGTGTGAGGGCGACGGGTAGAAGTTTTTCTTCACCTCTTTCAGGTTCTCCCACGCGTAAGGCACAGCGTCCCACTTGTTGTAAACGCGCCAGGAATTCGTCGCAAAAATTTGGTTGTAGTAGCTCGCGAACGATGCCAGGCCGGCCGAAGGCGCGGCAAACGTGTATACCTGGAAGTTGGGGGTATTCGTTCCCCAGGTCGATGCGGGCTGCCCGGCCAGGTACAGCGCTATCATCGTCGCCATGGCCCCGCCCAGGCTATGGCCGGTGATGTACACCGTAACTTGCTGATTGGCGCCGGCGGCGCTGACCAACTGGCTCAACGCCCCCAGGAGGGTTAGGTCTAGGTTGAGGATGTTGCTGCCGTTCAGCAGCCCGGCGGCGTTCGTTGCCTCGGCGAAAGCCTTCATCGATCCCTGCGATACCAGCAGCGGCGGCGGAGGAGGAGTACCGCCCGGAGTGAATTGGGCCACATTGCCAACATCCAGATCCTCGCCCAGGTCCACCAGCGAATTGAACTGCGTGCCCCGGCAGCAGACCGCAAATTCATTCTGTCCATTCTGTGTGGAGGTTGCGATATAGCAAAGATTCCCGCCGTCCTGCGTAAGCGCCAGCCATGCCGCCTGCCATAGGCCCGCCGTTGCCAGCGTCGTGTTTTGCAGCGTCTCGCTGATGCCTGTCAGGATCCGTTGCGCCTGAGCTAGCGGAGTTTCGCCCGACGGCCTCGGGTCCGGTGAAAGTGCCGATAACTGCGCCAACGTCATCATCACGCCAAAATTGCTGGTGCCGGAACTCATTGTCATCCCCCTGCCGAATGAAGTCGATCAAAATGCAGCCGATCAAAAATGCAGCCAATCAATCGGAGCCGCCATGATAAATCAAAGTTCGTAACCGCGACCGTCGAGAAGAAATAATGTGTGTTAAATTCCTGTTTTGGTTTTTCAATTCCGGGGTTATGGCGATCGTGTAATTTTTCCCAGAGCGTGTTTCAAAATATAGTGACGACGATTTGCGGATCGCCTCAGGGTGAAGAGCGTGTGTGAGAACTCACGGAGTTCTTTGGTCGGTCATTACAGATGTGTCATCCTGAACGAAGCGCAGCGTTGGTGAGCTTTGCCTTATCAGCGTTGATCCGCGTAAATCAGCGGTAAGTCTTGGTTTTCGCAATTATGGCAATTATGGCAGTCATGGCAATTCTGGCAATTCTTCCAATTCTGGCAATTTTGCCAATCTACCCCGGAGGGACAACGCGGACCATCTCGGCCTCCACGTCGGCGCCATTGATCTGGCCACGGACAAATACGATGTCGTCAACCTTGATGTCGTCCAGATTGATGGGGTGGTGCTGGCTGGTTAGGCGCGTTTTCGCGCCAATCTTGATCGTGACCGGCTCGTTACCGGCAAGCGGAGCGACCGTCAGGAAGTCCTTGCTGACGGATGTAACTTTGCCAACAATATTTTCGGCGGGAGCGCCTTGGGGGCCGGACTCTTGCGTTTGCGCCTGGGCCAAAGCCAGCGCAGCATTCAGGCTTAACAGCAAGGTTAAACACGCAAGTCTCATGGACATTTCGCCTTTGACCTTCAATTACCCAATTACCACGTCACCCAATTACCCATTCTGGGTGGCTCGCCTCAGGACCCGCTCCACGATCTCTTGAAAAAGGTCGCTGGCAACGGTGCTATTGGGATCGATTTGACCTTCAGCAAGCTTTTCTGCAGTTTCTCTCATGTTTTGCTTGATCGTCATAGAAGTACTAGAGCAATCCGGTTGCCAGATAGTAAACCCTTGCAGGCAAAGGCATTGCGAATCATCCCATGCGAGTGAATGTACAAATATTACACGGTGGAAAGCACGGCCCTAAAGTCGAAGACGTCCGGCAGCCCTGAGGGGCGTTCCCTACGGTGGAAGAACGGCCCTTCAGAGCTTGTCCTGAGCAAAGAGAAGAGCTTGCCCTGAGCCAGCCGAAGGAAGCCGTGTAAGGGTAGTGTTTAGACGTTGCGCTTTAGCGCTGGTGGCCGAAATGTCCACCTGAAATGGGAAGGATGCTCAAAAATCCCAGAGATCTGCGCCTGGAAGCTCATCGCCATGAAGACACAGCCGAGTGCGCTGTGCCACAAAACTCAAAAATGGGTTAAAAGCTTGCCCGACTGATCCATAGGAGGCGAAGCACGTCAAAGCTCTTGCTCTAAGACCTGACCGCTCTCCTTTAGCCATGTTTTGGCCTTTGCCATTGTAGGGCTGTTGGCCCGGATGATGCTCCAAAACTTCGAGGTGTGGTTGCTTTCGATGAGGTGAGCGAGTTCGTGGACGATGACGTAATCGATCACGAACATTGGGGCTTTGATGAGCCGCCAGTTAAAACATACATTATCGTTCACTGTGCAGGAGCCCCAGCGGTAACGATTGTCAACGATCTTTGCCGCCGCGAACTTCACCCCAAGCTCGCGGGCGCGCTGCTCGACACGGGGAAGGATTTTTTCATTCGCACGCGCGATATACCAGCCCCGCAATACTTCACGACGCTTCGATTGATGAGTGGCAGGCACCAAAAAGCGCCGCGAAAACTCAATCTCACCGCTCACAGTGTCGGCTATTTCAATGCGGTACTCCCTCCCAAGGTAAGGTGCAGACTCGCCATTCACCACTTCCTTGCCGGGCGGGTGAGGCCTAATCTGGTATTTCTGCTGATGGTGCAGTTTTTCGAAGAGCCATTGGCGCTTAGCGTCCACGATCGCATGCACCATTGCCGCAGATGCTCTTTCTGGGGCGTGAACGATGATTGAACGGTCTCGTTCGACTGTGATTGTCAGCGTCTTCCGCTTCGGCGAACGAACGATTTTATAGTCTAGGTTCATTTATTTTGCGTATAGGATGACGTCGTGGTTTTTCTCGGCTATCTCCATGACCCGACTGATGATGTGTGCACGATTCTGTACTAAACCGGGCAGCTTAGAATACTCCGGTTGAAGCAGGGTCTTTTGAATTTCTGCCTTAAGCTTGTTTCGCGCTGGAATGCTTTCCCAGAAACCTGTAAGTTTGAGCTCTTGCTCCACATCGCCAAAGATTTGCTGCGTGAGGGCCACCAACGATGAAATTGCGCCCTCGTCGAGGTCTGCGTCACCAAAAATTTCTTTCTTTAACATACGGAAAATTGGCATCTGTTTCTTGCGGTGCAGTCCATAGGTGGGCTCCTTACTCGCGTGAATGATGCGCTGACGGAGCTTTTCCAGTTCTTCTACAATTGCCTTCCAGTTGTTCTGAAATTCTTCAAGAATCTTTCTTAGTGCCTCGGCAAAGGAGGCTTGAAGGTCTGGATCGTCATCCAACACAACCTCAAGGTGGTGCCGAATAGCATGTTCAATCTCAGATGCTTGGGTCTTTGTCCTGGACCGGCTCTTCACCTCCTTCTGGAAATCTTCATCGAGGATCGAGATAGGCTCCACTTTTACTTCGACACCGCGTGATTCCAGAAAAACGTCGGTAATCTTGCGCAGCTTCGAAGGAATGCCCTTCATACTAAGTCGTCCATCGCGAAAGTGCTTTGCTGCGAGAACGTTGACCTCCATGAGCGACTGGTAGTTGCTCATGAAGTTGAGCGCCTCCTTGGCTGGAAAGACCAGGTTAAGACACTTGGTGAACTCCTTGAACAGGCTCATATATCCGAAACGTAGGTCTTCGTCATAGAACAGATCAAAGAAGGCGTCGTGATCGGCCAAGTCGGTGAGTCCGTGTTTTTTGAGGAATTCCATAATGGCCGCGTGACTTGCTTGTAATTCGCGTAGTTCTTTCTCCGGGAAGCTGAGCGCGTCTAACACTTCTTTTTGCTCGCGCTCGTCATAGACATCAATTGCCCTTTTCAGGTGGTGTCCGATACCTACATAATCAACGACAAATCCCTTGTCCTTGGTGGCGCCACTCACACGATTCACGCGCGCAATGGCTTGGAGCAGCCCGTGGGCGACAATGATCTTGTCGAGATACATTACCTGCTCGACCGGCGCATCAAACCCTGTCAGCAGCATGTTAGTCACAATTACAACGCCTAAGTCCCCGTTCACACCCTGGTCTTCGCTCCCGAAGGGCAGCTTGAAACTTTTAATCGTGGTTTCGTGTTTTGCCGGGTCCGTGTAGGGCGTCAAGTGCTTGTCTTCGTTGTGCCTACCAGAGATAACCACATCGCTCTTCAGCCGTTTTAACTGCTCCAGATCCAGGTTCAGGGGATTGGATTTTTCTAGCGCGGTGAGATTGTCGAGAATTGCAGCGTCCACGTATTTCTTGTAGCGTACCGCGGCCTCGCGAGAGACGGCCACAATTTGTGCTTTGTATCCGTTCGGAAAGACGTGAGTCAGGTAGTGGGCCATCATGTCTTTGGCCTTGGCCCCGATGGTCGGCTCCGATTCCAGATATGCCTTGCGTGAGCCGTAGCCAAGGATCGCAATACGCTCCTGAAGGTTATAGTCGCTAAAAACGTCCTGAAAGGCGATGTCCACTCCCGCTGAATCCGGCACCTCGGCGTTGTGGGTGCGGCCCTCGTAGACGATTTCCAGCGTCACACGATCCTCAATGGACTGTCGCATGGTGTACTTGTCAATGTAGTCGCCGAAAACACGCTCCGTCTTATCAATGGGTGTGCCAGTGTATCCGATGCGGGCCGAATTCGGGATGGCCTTGTCGAAGTTGGCTCCGAGCATTGCATATTGGGACCGATGTGCCTCGTCGGTCATCACCAGGATGTGAGGGCTGGCGTTCAATTCTGGAAACGTCTCTTTCAAGTCTGCCTCGCGAAATTTATGGATCATTGCCATCACCAAGTCTGACGAATCGGAGGCCAGCAGCTCCTTCAATCTCTTGATGCTGTCTGCGACTTTCACTGAGAACCCGATGCTCTGGCTGGTTTCGGTAAGTTGATTTTCCAGTTGGGTGCGGTCGGTGACAAAAACCACCTTCCATTTTGACAGCGATGGGTGACGGTACATCTCCCGTACCATGAACATCATGGTTAGGGATTTGCCGGAGCCTTGCGTGTGCCAGATGATCCCGCTGCGCTCGCGGGGGTTCCTTCCCGTTAGCAGGCGCTTCACAGCGAGCTTGACCGCTCGGAATTGCTGATAGCGGCCCACAACTTTGATGATCTCTCCTTTGTCATTGGCGGCGAACAGGGTAAAGGAGCGGATAATGTCGAGCAGGTTGTCCCGGTCAAGCATCCCGGCTACCATGCGCTGTTGGTCGTTGGGGCTAGTGCCTCCATGCTCCAGATCGTTCAATGAACGCGGAAATGGATCTGACCAGCGGTAAAAGTGCTTCTCATTGTGAGTGGTGATCGTCCCAAATTTCGCCTCTTGACGGCAGGTGGTGATGAGGAACTGGTTGTAGTAGAAGAGCAGAGGGCTGCCTTCTCCCTTCGCACCTCGCTGTTCGCTATAACGCATTAGTTGGTCGATGGCTTCCGGAATCGGTTCTTTCACCTTGGGTGATTTGCACTCAATCACCACGACAGGCAAACCGTTCAGGAATAGGACTATGTCCGGATAGATGTGATGCTCAGTTCCAAGAATGCGGACTTTGAACTGGCAGACAGCAATGAACCGGTTGTTGTCACGATGCTTGAAGTCAATGAACTGTACCGTCGGACTCTTCTCGCCGGTCGTATGGTTCTCGCTCACGCTAGTATTTTCCAGCAGGTAAGTGAAGGCATGGCGATTATTCTGGATCAGGCCAGTGCCGGGCCAACTCGCAGTGAGTTGTCTGACTACTTCGTCCATCTGATCGTCTTGCAGCCACGGGTTGATGACCTTCAGTTGCTCTCGTAACACAGGCAGCATGAGCACTTCGGTGAAAGTTTCGCGCCACGTGTCAGATGGGCTCTGTTTGCTGTCGAGGTCCTTGATTTCCCAATAGAGGCCGGCCAGTTGATCTAGTAGCGGCTTCTCGACGTGATTCCGCTCGTCGAGTCTGATGTCTTTCCCCGCTTTGTCGTTGACGGTCATATCGTTCCTGCTCGTTGAGTAAGTTCTGCATCCAGCAAGGGTGTGACGAGCCTGTTGCCGGTGAGCAGGTCTTGCATTAGTGCAGTTTTGAGGCTTTTCAATTTGAAGAGTCTCAAATTTAAATCGTTTTTTTCCTTTTCCATAGCATCCAAATGTTTCCGAATTATCTTTTGTTCAGGCAAAGGAGGTATTCGCAAACAGACGGCTCTGAGCTCACTGCTGTTGAAAGTGTTATTTACCTGAATTTTTGCGGTGAGGAAGTAACCCTTAGACTTGATGTCGTTGATCGCAAACCACAAGAATCTCGAATCACATTCAGCCTCGAATGTCCTTATCTTTAGGAGGAACCCTACGTGTGTGAATATTCCAACATGGTCATAGTAGGCGGTCTTGCCCAGGTGATTCTGACTGCCATTTCTCCAGTTAAAGAGCAGATCCCCATTCTGAAGAATGTCTCTCTCTTTCACTGCCTTTGTCGGTGTAAAAGCTAGTTTCTCTGGACAGAGAATTAAATCACCATCCGGAGAGACACAAGGTAATGTGATGGTTGGCGTGCCTGTGCTGTTATTAGGATCTATTGCATCTGAGATTCCGTAAGATACCCTCGCTATTTGCTCTATTCTTTTTACGTCCCACTGGGTCGGAATCCGGCCCAGTGGGGAGTCTCTGAAGGCGTGAGTATGTTCAGACCGGATCTTGCCGTGTTCGTCGATGCCGCAGGAGAGGAGGCTCTGCATCATGCCTCTCTTGATAAGCTGCTGCTTGGCAATCAATGACTCCGTCTGTTCAATCGCACGGTCAACTGTCGACAGGATTGTGGCAATTGTTATTTGCTCTGATTTTTGCTCGGGAAAACAAAATTCGAGCCTCTTAATATCTCTAAGTACGATCCTTCGAAGAGCGCTACCAGATTCGAGTACTAGCAACTGACGCCGGAAATCATCAGAACGAAGTACTTGGGCTAGGTAGTTGGAGTCGATTGAATTATTGGGTCGTAGAATTGCGATCGAAGAGAGAACCACAACGCCAAGATCAGACTCGTAAACGATGACTCTGCCAATCGTTCCGTCTTTTGAGAGAAGGACATCTGCAGGAATCGGGGCGCAGTTCTGCTTTTTCAAAGTCTCCCAATCGATCCTAGAGATTTTGGTGCATGAATCGAGATTGATACGTCCGTTAGGAATATCCTTGGCGTTTACGATTGGAAAACCTTCTGCCTGAGGTGTAGGGCTAAAATGCGACCCGTCAGTAATAAAGTCACAAACTCGCTCCAGCGAGCGAGGTCCTTGACTAAAACTCATAGCCCAGCCCTATTAGAAACCCATCTAAAGTCTTGAGAGTTTCGATTCGTTCGGATTCCAGGGTGCGGCTGGAAATGCCGTACTTATCCCAGAAGTTTTCGATCACTTGGATGAGCCGTCGCCTCTCGGCATTGAGGTACCGGTTGAGTTCCAGATTCGCGAGGTCGTAGAGTTTTTTCAGAATGAGAGTCTTGGCTTCATCTTCGGTCAACCGTCCGCCGATGCTGGCGACGAGGGCGTCGATCTTTGCCATGCGCGCCTGAAGCACTGTCTTGTCCTTTTGCAAGGCGCTAGTCTTTTTCTTTTCCTCCTTGGCGCCTTGATCAAGAGCGGAGAGCCGGCTCTCTACCTGCTCGAGGAGTTGCTTGCTTTCAGCTTTGAACTCGTCGCCACCGAGACGCTTAAGCTGGAGCTTGTGTTCCAGTTCGTCGGCTAGGGTTTTGAGCTTAGCTTTCCTTTCCTTGATATGCCTCTCCAAGGCCGAGACGGCTTCCTCCTGTGCTTCCAGAACCCTGCGTTCCCTCTCCGCTGATTCGCCGGTGCTCTCGCTGAGGCCCTTGATTAATTCTTTGAGCACCTTCTTAATGACCGACGCATTGACGGTCTCGTCCTTGTCTGGGTCAAAGGCGATCACTTCCTGGGCAGTTTGCAGTGCTTCCTCAAGCTGACTTTGAATGCTACCAATATCTATCTCTAGCTTCTCAATAGCATCAGCTTCGGCCTGAAAGAATGCGGCTGTAAGGTAGGTATCCGGAATAAGTGTGTGGTGCCATCCTATGGAAATAATGGTCTTCAGATCATATCGGATCTGCTGCCACCAGTTCACAAACACTCCAGCACTCTTGAATTCGTCCAATACACCAAGAGGAATGAGTTTCTCCTTGATGGTGGTGAGTAGCTCGTAGCGGACGTCCGGCATTTTCTTGCCGTCCCGAAGCTGGGCGAAGTCATCGCGGGCTATGCTCCACCATGTCTCCAGGCCGTCGTGGTGAGCGGTGAGAGTCTTTTGCAGTGTGGCATCGGTCTCCAGCGTAGCCTTGATGTCGGACTTGGCAGCGATGGCCGGAAGAAAGCCGAAGTAGCCAGGACGCTCGGGTTGGAAAAAGGTATGGGAAGTGACGCCGAACTTTACGAAATCGCTATGCTTGGCGTTCACTTCGGCCTCCGGTACACCGCCGATGAGGTGGGCCTGCACGTCCTGCGGTTCAGGATCGGGAGTGTTATCCACGTAGCGGCGGATGTTGAGATTGTAATCGTGCTTTTCCGCGATCTCTGCCTTGTCCACAAGTCGGCTATACTTCGAAAGCTCGCGCTTTTGGGTAAACACAAAGTCAATCTTTTCAATATCCTCCGGGCGGAGTTTGTTCTGGTTCTTGCCTTCTGCGTATTCACGGTCAGCATTGATGAAGAGCACCTTCCCGCTTAGGGCTTCGGGCTTGTTCTTGTTCATAACGATGATGCAAGCGGGAATTCCAGTTCCGTAGAACAGACCAGGAGGTAAGCTGATGATGGCTTCGATCACGTCGTCGTTTATGAAGAGTTCGCGGATAAGTTTTTCCTTGCCACCACGGAAGAGCACGCCGTGAGGCATGATTGTAGCCATGTGTCCATCCGGCTTGAGGCTGGCGAGCATGTGTTGGACGAACATAAGGTCGGCCTTCTTTCCCGTCTCAGGGCACCATTCTCGAAAACGAGAGGGGAACTTCAGCGCTGCGCGGCTGTAGTTTTGTGAGAACGGAGGATTAGCGAGGACGCGGTCGAATTTGCGGATTTGGCCATGGTCAAGAATCTGGGGATCCTCCAGCGTATCAGCGTTTTCAATCGTGAAGCGGTTGATGTTGTGGAGGATCATGTTCATAATGCAGATGGACCAGACAGTGCCGTTTGAGTCCTGCCCGTAGAGGGCGAGGTCATCAGGGTTTTCGCCGTGTTCCTCCACGTACTGGTGGCTTTGAATGAGAAAGCCACCGGAGCCTACAGTGGGGTCGTAGATCTCATTGCCGGCGCGGGGTTTCACGATCTGAACCAGCAGACGGACAACTTCACCAGGGGTATAGAACTCGCCGCCCTTTTTTCCGGCGCTGTCCGCAAAATACTTGATGAGGTATTCGTAGGCAGCTCCGAGCAGATCGGGGAACTCGAAGTTGTCATTTACGAGCACAAACTTGGGTTGGTTGAAATGATCAAGCAGATCCTTCCACTTCTGATCAGGAATCTTGGTTTTCCCTTTTACCGCGTTGAAATCGATATTGTTCTTCAGAACGCCAGCCAGGGAATCGTTCTCATCCTCCACTGCGGCAAGGGCCTTGTTGAGCATGCTGCCGATATCGTGCTTGAGGTCTTTCAGTGCTGGAACCTCATCCCCATTCTCGTCCTTCCACGGTTCATGCCAGCGGGCACGGACAGGAACGAAGAAAGTATCCCCGTAGGAGGTCTTGTCTTCGAGCAATTCCTTCAGGAGAGCCGGGTCTGTGATATGTGGGAAGTCCTTCTTCCGAAGGTGCTCACGTTTCCGGTCAAACTCATCGGACAGGCGCTTGATGAAGAGCAGCCCGAAAATGAATTCCTTGAACTCGGAAGCGTCCATCTTGCCACGCAAGATGTCGGCGGATTTAAAAAGGAAACTTTCGAGCTGAGAGAGTGTAATTTTATCGTGATTCATTCTCGGATATCACATGCTAATTCAAAGAGCCATACCAATGAAACCTTTTATCATCTTATCGTCGAACCGTTTCATGAAATTTGTCTCGCCTCTCTGGGGCGCTGCCTCTTTCCATCACGACGCCAGTGACCGTGACAGTCCAGTCTTTGCCAATCGGAATGTCGTCGGCAGCAGCTAGGGCCGTTTCCTGAACCTTCGGCGAGGCAGGTGTTCTGGTAGAGTATCCCCCGTCAAGAATCACGGCTAACGACAAGATGTTGGCCCCGCCCGCTTTCACTATCCCCCTCGGTAAAAACCGCAAGATAATTCTTGAGTTTTCCAAAGCAATCTGTTAATAGTGATTATCAGTATGACAAACAGATACTCCACAAATCAGGCAGCAAAGAAACTCGGACTCAGTATTATGAGCATTCATCGGTACATCGTGGCCAAGAAGATACCCGTTCCACCGATGCAGCTTGTTGGCAATGTTCGGGTACGCCTCTGGAGTGACAAGGACATCGAACGAGTGCGGAAGCTCCTGCCAAAGATCGCCAATGGCAGGAAGCTCCGATATGCAAAGAAAGAGAAACCAGCACCCAAAAAGTCGAAACGCTAACCAACGGGTAACGCCCGGTGCTACTAACACCGAGCGCCACCCTAACCAGATCGCCCCCAAGGAGGGCAACATGGCTGATACTCAAGTTAAACGCTCCCACCCGCTGGCGCAACCTAAGCGCCGTAGTCTTAACCCTCGCCTGAAGAATCGCGTGTATGAAACGGTGTATGACCTGAATCGGGGATTCGCCGTCACGCTGGAGGCTTTTGATCGCCTGGAGAGGCTGGGATTCTTTCGCCGCGACTATCTCCGGGCATTCCACAATATGGCCGATGAACTCCGCGCCAGGACGAACCACGAACTCACCGGCACACTACGGGACCGTGAACAGCAGGAAACCGCACAATTTGGGCGCATTCGCGTGAAGTGGGAGAGGCGTTTCGGGGATGGCACATCCCAGCGGCCACCAAAGAACCAGAAACACCGATAAGAGCCAGAACATTCACCTGGGGGCATTCTCGCAATGCCCCTTTTCTCTTTTCATCTTCGGGAGCGATTAGCGCTCTCCGAAGTTGCAGGTAATCAGCGATCATCAGCGCAAATCAGCGGTTAAAACATCTTGTCTTTGTTCCCAGATCCTCAAAGGTCCGGTTCCGGCCAATCGCCAATCGCCAATCGCTAATTGCTATTTGCCAATTGCTGTTCTTAGATCAGTGGCCTCAGTGTAAATCAGTGGTAAATGTTGACTTTCCTCTGCGTCCGGAGTTTACCCTGAGCGTAGTCGAAGGGCGCCAGTCTCCGAAAATTGCAGGTGATCAGCGATCATCAGCGCAAATCAGCGGTTAAAACATCTTGTCTTTTGTTCCCAGATCCTTAAAGGACCGGTTCCGGCCAATTGCTAATTGCTAATTGCTAATTGCTAATTGCTATTTGCTATTTGCCAATTGCTGTTCTTAGATCAGTGGCTTCAGTGTAAATCAGTGGTAAAGGTTGGTTTGCTCTGCGTCCGGAGTTTACCCTGAGCGTAGTCGAAGGGCGCCAGTCTCCGAAAATTGCAGGTGATCAGCGATCATCAGCGCAAATCAGCGGTTAAATCATCTTGTCTTTTGTTCCCAGATCCTCAAAGGTCCGGTTCCGGCCAATTGCTAATTGCTAATTGCTAATTGCTAATTGCTATTTGCTATTTGCCAATTGCTGTTCTTAGATCAGTGGTCTCAGTGTAAATCAGTGGTAAATGTTGACTTTCCTCTGCGTCCTGAGTTTACCCTGAGCGTAGTCGAAGGGCGCCAGTCTCCGAAAATTGCAGGTGATCAGCGATCATCAGCGCAAATCAGCGGTTAAAACATCTTGTCTTTTGTTCCCAGATCCTCAAAGGTCCGGTTCCGGCCAATTGCTAATTGCTATTTGCCAATTGCTGTTCTTAGATCAGTGGCCTCAGTGTAAATCAGTGGTAAAAAGAGGTTTTTGGTTGAGCCAGTAGCTAAAAGCCAGCAGCCAGCAGCTGCCCTTGACAAAACAGCTATAATGCTATTACTATGGCGTTGAGATAAGCCCATGCGTAGAAGACCCCAAACATCCGAAACTCCCTGGTGGCTCCGCCGCCCCAATCCCAACGCCAGCTCGGCTCCTCCGCTGCCCCCGGAAGCCGTCCGCTACTTGCAAGAGGAAGACAAACGCCGATGGGCAAAAATGGCCAGCTACGCGCAAAAGCCACCCGCCGATTCTCCCAACGAGCTCGACCCGCCTCCACCTGAAGCCGCTGCCCCCAGTGCTCCGGTCGCAGCTCCTGTGGTCGAGAATGTCGCTGCCAACGAAGCCCCGGCTGTCTCCCCCGACCCCGGCCCTCCGATGCCCGAACCGCTGTCCAGTGCTCCAGAGTCTATCGATCAGACATTCGATGCCATCGCCAAATTCATCCGCAAGCATCTTGTCTGCTCTGACCATCAGCTCACTGTCCTCACCCTCTGGGTGGTCCACACCTATTGCTTCGATCTCTTCGCGGCCACTCCCTACCTCAACATCGTCTCTCCCGAGAACCAGTCCGGCAAGACCATCTGCCTGCAACTGCTGAGCCTCCTCTCCTGCAAGCCCTGGATGCCCAGCGGCATCCCCAAATCTCGCATCATGAGCCACATCGCCAAATCGCAGCCGACCTTGCTGCTCGACGACTGGGACACCCTCTTCCGCCCCTCCGGCGCCCAGCCCATCGTCGGCTTTCTTAATGCCGGATCAACGGGGAGCCACCGCAAGCCCGATGATCCCGAGCATGACGATTCTCCGCTGAACTTCTGCCCCAAAGCCTTTGCCGGTCTGGGATGCCTGCCCGCCTCCCTGGCGGATCGCTGTCTTCCCATCACCCTTCAGCGCAAAAAACCGAAGGAGTCTGTGCACCCCTTCTGGCTGGAGTTGTATCGCCCCAAGGCCACAGGCCTTGTAGAGCCGCTTCCCGCATGGGTGGAGAAGAACGGGCAAGAGCTCATGTTTGCCGCCGGTGACTTTCTTTATGAGCCGCTGCCGGCTGGCTTCACCATGCGTCAGCGCGACTTCATCGTACCTCTGCTTGCCATCGCGAAAATCGCCGGTGGCCCGTGGCTCCGAAAGGCCCGCATGGCCCTGCGCCGGATATTGAATACCGCTCCCATAGATCCGCCCTCGGATGCCCTTCAACTGCTCTCCGACATTCGCGACGTCTTTGCCGAGAAGAACGATCCCCCAAACATTCTCACTGTGGAACTGCTTAAGTGCCTCAACCGCCTCGAAGACCGGCCATGGAAGAAGCAAAATCCATTGACCCCCATGCGCCTGAGAATCCTCCTCCGGAACTTCCCCATCCCCCGCAGCGGGAGCCAGCGCATAGGCAAAAGTAAAGAAACCTTCAAAGGATTTACCCGTCGGCATTTTGCCGAAAGCTGGCAGCGCTATCTCCCCGAGTTGGCCGCCAGCAGGTTAACTCAGGTTGATACAAATAAACCGCACCCTTGCCAGGAGGCCGATGCCACAGATGACTCGCAGGCCAGTACAGATGACCACCAAGCCGGTACAGATGACGCGCAGCAGGTCAGCACAGAGGACCACCACGCAAGTTCAGATGACCCGCAGCAAGTCGGCACAGGCGAAATTCAACCCGGCACAAGCAATCTTCAAGTCGGCACCGACGGTCTCCAAGTCGGCACAAAGCCTGCTCAAGTCGGCACAAACACCCTTCAAGTCGGCACAAATTCCGAGCCCGGCATAGCTATCCCCAATGTTGTCAACATTCACCGCGCCCTAAGGCCAACTTCAAAATTATTTAAACCCAAACAAATTCCCAGAATGGACCAACCCGCAACCGAACACCCGTCCATTCCAGACCCATAGCAGCACAAAGATGTTTGCTTTCCTTCGTTGTTCCTTTGTACTACAAGGTGCTTTGAAATCATGTTTTCTCGCGCAAATTTTCGTAACCCTTTGCCCCACAGGGCATTCTCCTCTGCTGCTCTCTCTGCGAACTCTGCGGTGGAGATTTGATTTTGCTTTCCTTCGTGACCTCTGTGGTTGCTTTTGGTGTTGGTTTGGTTGTGGCTAGCTGCGCTGTGGAAACAGCAAGTCAGAATCCGCGTGCATCCGCGTAATCCGCGGTAAGGTTTTGTTTGCGGCTCTGCTACGCTGCGTCTCCGTGGTGGGTTTTGACTTTCTTTCGCGGCAAAAACCGGTTTCGCCGTTCCTATGGTATCTTGGCTCGCACCTTGGCCGGGCATTCGAGAGCAACAACCAAATCAGGAGGGGACAAAATTGGCAAGTTACATCGGCGCAGTTGATCAGGGGACGACCAGTACCCGCTTTATTGTGTTCGACCGCTCGGGGCGTATTGTCTCGATGGCCCAGCGAGAGCATGAGCAGATTTATCCCAAGCCCGGCTGGGTGGAGCATGATCCGGAAGAGATCTGGCGTCGCACCCAGGAAGTAATCGCCGAGGCGATGCAGAAGCGGTCGCTCCGTCCTGCTGATCTGGCGGCCATTGGAATTACCAACCAGCGCGAGACCACCGTGGTCTGGAACCGCAGGACCGGGCAACCGCTGTCGAACGCCCTGGTTTGGCAGGACACCCGTGTGGCCGATACCGTTGCCGAATTCGCCAAGGATGGCGGGCAGGACCGGTTTCGCTGCAAGACCGGGTTGCCGCTGACTACCTATTTCAGCGGACTGAAGATTCGTTGGATTCTTGAGAATGTTCCGGGCGTCCGCGAGCTGGCCGAGTCCGGCGAGGCGCTGTTCGGCAATATCGACACCTTTCTGGTCTGGCACCTGACGGGAGGCGTTAACGGAGGCATCCATGTCACGGACGTGAGCAACGCCAGCCGCACGCAGTTGATGAACCTTGAAACCCTGGCATGGGACAAAGAGATTCTTGCCGCCTTCGGTATTCCTGCGGCGATGCTGCCCCGCATCCGCTCCAGCAGCGAGGTCTATGGACAGGCCCGGGAGGCGGCGCTGAAGGATGTCCCAATCGCCGGCATTCTGGGAGACCAGCAAGCGGCCCTGGTGGGACAAACCTGCTTTGAGCCGGGAGAAGCCAAGAACACTTATGGGACTGGATGCTTCCTGCTCATGAATACCGGGCCCCGCCTGGTGCACTCCAATCACGGCCTGCTCACCACGCTGGCCTACAAGTTTGGCGACCAGCCCGCCCACTACGCGCTGGAGGGAAGCATCGCGATCACCGGGGCCCTGGTGCAATGGCTGCGCGACAACCTGGGCATGGTGCAGAAGAGCGCGGAGATCGAGACGCTCGCGCGGACGGTGAAGGACAACGGCGGAGTCTACTTTGTCCCCGCATTCTCCGGCCTCTACGCGCCCTACTGGAAAGACAACGCCCGGGGCGTGATTGCCGGCCTCACTCGCTACGCCAACAAAGGACACCTGGCGCGGGCGGTGCTCGAAGCAACCGCGTTTCAGACACGCGACGTCCTGGAGGCGATGGAGAAGGATTCGAATATCAAACTCGATGTCCTGCGCACGGATGGAGGCATGGTGGAAAACGATCTGCTGATGCAGTTCCAGTCGGACATCCTGAACCTGCCGGTGGTTCGTCCGGTAACGCGAGACGCGACCACGGCGCTGGGATCGGCCTACGCGGCCGGGCTGGCGATTGGCTACTTCAAAGACCTGGCGGACCTCCGGGCCAACTGGGCGATGGATTACACATGGCGCCCGAACCTGCCGCAGGAAACCCGGGAAGAGATGTACAAGTCCTGGAAGCGCGCGGTGACGAAATCGTTTGATTGGACGGATTAGAATCCGAGCCCCGGTAGGGGCGAAATTATTGAGCCCAGCACGTAAGTGCTGGGAAACTAAAGATAGATGACAAGCCCCGGAGGGGCGAAATATCGTGTCTCACACATATGCCAAGAACCATTTACACGTCGTCTTCAGCACAAAAAGAGCGACGCAAGAGCATTCCTAAAGACATTCAGGCGGAGCTATGGTCGTACATGGCGGGAATTTGCACGAACCAACATATGGCCGCCATTGCAATTAGAGGGACGGACAATCACTCGCATGTATTGTTTCATTTGCCGCCGACCCAGACGTTGTCCAAAGCCGTACAGGCTTTGAAGACGAACTCCTCCAAATGGATGAACGACCAGGGAATGAGATTTGCATGGCAAGAAGGGTATAGCGCATTTAGCGTCAGCGTTTCAAATACGTCTGCCGTGGTGAACTATATTCGCAATCAGGAAAATCATCATCGCAAGATCAGCTTTGAAGACGAATACGTGGCGTTGCTCAAGAAGCATGGAATCGAATTCGACCCAAAATATGTCTTTGGTTAGTATGCCGTCCCTCCGGGACTCGGATCGCGTTCGTGGTGGTCCCAGCACTGGCGTGCTGGGCTCAATAATTTCGCCCCTCCGGGGGCTGGGATCATCGTATTGCGTACCTCCGGGGATTGGAACGCGTTCTTGATAAACCCAGCACTTACCCTTCGCTGCGCTCAGGGACAGGCTCCGACGCGGAGGCGCGGAGGAAACCAGTATTGCCGCAGATTTCGCAGATGAGCGGGAACGAATGCGGGGAACTATCAAACCCAAGCCCCAGATGCGGGTTGCCGACACGCGGCGTTGTTGTGGGTGGTGGGGCTGTTGCGTGCGGAACGATGAAGCCAAGCCCCGGTAAGGGCGAAATTATTGAGCCCAGCACGTCAGTGCTGGGAAGACTTAAAGATAAATACAAGTCCCGGAGGGACGGCATATATCGCTTTAGATTGACTGCGGCAAAGATCGGTTGTTCAAAACATCTGACAGGGAGAGTCCATGGGAGCGAAATTCTTTGGGGAGTTTATGGGTACGTTGGTTTTGGTGTTACTGGGCGACGGAGTGGTGGCCGGTGTTTTGCTTAAGCGTTCGAAGGCGGAAGGGGCCGGCTGGATGGCGATCGCCAGCGGCTGGGCCTTTGCCGTGATGGCCGGCGTCTTTACCGCTACCGCCTGCGGCAGCAGCGAAGCCCATTTGAACCCGGCTGTTACGCTGGGCTTTGCCGTATCATCGGGGCACTTTGAGAAAGTGGCGCCCTTCATCCTGGCCCAGATTCTGGGCGCGTTCTGCGGCGCGATTCTTGTCTGGCTGCATTTCTTGCCTCACTGGAAAGAGACCCCGGACCCGGCCCTGAAATTGGGCGTCTTTTGCACTGGCCCTGCCATCCGTAATTTTGCCGCGAACCTGATCAGTGAAATTCTGGCAACGTTTGTCTTGGTCATGGTGATCGGGGCCATCTTCTCAAAAACAGCTCCCGCTGCTGGCGTAGCTCCAGGGCTGGGTCCGTACCTGGTGGCTGCCCTGGTATGGGGCATCGGACTCTCCCTGGGCGGAACGACTGGTTACGCCATCAATCCTGCCCGCGACTTTGGTCCGCGCCTCGCCCACGCGGTGCTACCCATTGCCGGCAAAGGGACGTCCGATTGGAACTACGCTGGCGTTCCAATCTTAGGACCGCTGATTGGCGGAGCACTGGCTGGGGTGTTCATGAAAGCGATGGGATTCTGAGGATTGCCAGAATTGCCAGAATTGCCAAAATTGCCATGATTGCCAAAATTGCCATAAGTGCCAGAATTTGAAAACCAAGACTTACCGCTGATTTGCGCGGATTTACGCGAATTGGCTTTGGTAGACCCCGTGGCGGCTTCAGAGTTGGATGGCTTACAAATCTGGTTTTGGTTTTTCAATTCTGGCAATTTTGGCAGTTATGGCAATTTTGGCAATTCTGGCGATGTTCCCATTCTGGCAGTAGGGATATTATATTGCGTATTTTTAGATTAGAACTTTCTTATGTTAAAGAGAAAATTATAAAGAATCACTAACAGAGGAGTGCTTAGCTGACATTCTGCTCGATAAATTCCCAAAATAGGCCTCCATCAACAATAAATCTTAATTGAAATAGGGTTGATTTTTCAGAAAAAGCCTGCTTATAATCCTTCCGCGGAAATCTCATTCAAAACTATTCATTGTACGGGTTTCCGTCCACGTACGTGTGCGACATCTATTGAAGTAAATATCTCGGGGTTGCAATACCTTCCGTGAGGGATGTGGAAGCTACGCGATGATGGATCTGCCCAAGGGCAGAAACGTTTTTACCGCAAGAGCGTTCCAACCCTTTGGCAGCCTTTGAGTTTGAACCTGCAGAGCCGGACACAATCCACACGCTTGTGTGGGTTGATGATGTCATTGTTTTAGAGCCGTAAGAGATAAGAGGGTATCGAGCCGTGATGGGAAGTTGGTTTGCATTGCAGGTAAGGCCCAGGATGGAACTAAGCGTTTCCTCCATGCTGCGCGCCAAGGGTTATGAAGAGTTTTTACCTCTCCGCCGGTTTAACACGGCATCCTCTGCTGCCAAACCCCTCTTTGCGGGATATGTGTTTTGCCGGCTGGCTCCCGATGCATGTGGACGTTTTGTAACTACTCCAGGGGTGATCCGGATCGTCTGCTTTGGAGGCAAACCTGCGGCGGTTGATGCTGAGGAGATTGCCGCTCTGCAATTGGTTGACAGATTGAAATGTCCAACGGCAGCGATTGAGGGGCTCCATGTGGGGGACAAGGTCTTGATGAACGATGGTCCTTTGCGCGGCCTATCCGGGATTTTGTCTTCGATTCGCGGTCAACACCGTCTGCTGATCTCGGTCACGATCATGATGAGGACGGTGGCCGTTGAAGTGAAGCCTGAATGGATAACAACCTCCGGGAGTGGCTGCCGATGCTGCGGGCAAGATCTGTAGGCCAATGAGATTGCCAAAATTGCCAAAATTGCCATAATTTGAAAACCAAAACTTACCGCTGATTTGCGCGGATCGACGCGGATTTTTTTCTCCTTCGGCTCGCAAAGCTCACCTCGAGGACAGGCCTTCGGCTCGCGAGGTACGTCTAGGACCTTCGGCTCGCCTCTAGGCAGGCTATGCCCTGACACAAGTCTGCGCGCAAAATGACCCATGGCGGCTCCAGAGGTGGTGGCTTACAAATCTGGTTTTGGTTTTCAATTCTGGCAATTTTGGCAGTTATGGCAATTCTGGCAATGTGGCACCGTGCCTTGTACTGCCGGTCTCCAGGCACTATTCTGTAGGCTGACCAATGGCTGCAAACAGCATTCGACGGAGAGGGATCTCGTTGCGGGAACCGGCAAGCATTGCCCTTGAGACCCTGCGGACGCACAAATTGCGCTCTTTTCTCACCCTGTTGGGGGTGATCCTGTCGGTTTCCACGCTCCTGGTTGTGGTCTCTCTGATTGAGGGGATGAACCGATACATCTCGACCCGCGTGGCCAATTTCGGCGCCAATGTGTACCTGGTCCGGCAATTTCCGATCATTACCAGCCTGGACGAGTTCGTGAGGCTCCAGAGACGCAATAAAAAGATCACTTTTGAAGATTATGAGTACCTTCGCGACAACATGACACTGGTCAAGAATGTTGGCCTGCAGTTTACTCGCCTGGGGAAAGTGAAGTATGGGAATGAGAGTCTTGAGGATGTCAGCGTCCGGGGCGTGACCGCTAACATTGGAGAAATGGATGTTGAAGAACCCGCTCTTGGCCGTTACATCAGCGATGGCGACAATGAGCACCGCTCCGATGTGGTGATGATTGGGAATGACGTGGTAAAGCGCTTCTTTACCGGCGTAAACCCGCTGGGCAAGAGCATCATGGTGGAGGGCAAGCCGTACGAGGTGATCGGGACAGCAAAAGAGATAGGCTCGACTTTCGGCAACTCACAGGACGCTTTTGTCTACAT
>Ga0210400_10001245_pt1 | contig 25525 bp, 23 predicted proteins | sample IncBWH26MmetaG_FD_155456 | JGI IMG/M metagenome (GOLD analysis project Ga0210400, IMG submission 155456) | Forest soil microbial communities from Barre Woods Harvard Forest LTER site, Petersham, Massachusetts, United States - Inc-BW-H-26-M | ecosystem: Environmental > Terrestrial > Soil >...
AAGCGCTTGTTGCGCGCTCATTTGGCTTCGGCTGCCATGGCCGATAGCCGCAATGCGATCAGCCCAAGTCAGGAGCCTCGGAAAACCGTCGAGCGGCGCCGCCGCCGATCCGAAATTCTGCCGCAAGAACCAGACCGGATGATAGGCGGCGAGATCGGCGAGGCCAGCGGCAGGGCCTTGCAAGAACGAGCGCCCGTCAGCCAGCGTCTGATCCAGCCAATCGAAATGCGCGCGCAGCTGATCGAGCAGGTTGGGCACCGCCGCCATCATCGCGATGGGATCGATATTTCGGCCGGAGAATTTGGCCCGGTCTTCAAGAAATCCCTCGGGCAACGCGTCGGGCTTCTTCGCGAAGAAGATGCCGGCAGCGGGGCTGAATGTTGTCTTTTCGGCCCACCAGGCAAGCGCGTCGGCCACGCCGCGGCCGGCTGGATAAAAGCTCGGGGCGGGGTGCCGGCGCTCGAGTTCGCGCATGATCAACTGGCTATCGCAATAGATGTCCGCGCCGATCTGCAACACCGGCGCTTTACGGTAGCCTCCTGTCAGCGCCGTCAGGTCGGGTTTTGGCATAATCACGGGGACCTCCACCGATCCCCAAGCCAGGCCCTTGAGACCAAGACCAAGCCGAACTTTCTCCGAATAGGGAGAAATGTCGTAATGGTGCAAGATGATGTCGGTCATGGGAGATTCTCCATCGTATCGTTGCGGTGTCATCAGCCCGGAGCCTTGTCGGCACAGAGAAACTCGGACACGGCCCGCGCTACCGCTTCCGGCTGTTCCAACAACAGAAAATGCCCGGCATCGGGTAGATCGACGACCCGCACCCGCTCGCCCGACTGCTCGCGCAAAGCATGCCCATTCCCCGGCGGCGCCGCTTCATCATCGAGCCCCTGGATGACGAGAAGGGGGGCAGTACCGGCGCTCCACCAATATTCGAGAGGTACGTTCCGGCTGGTCGCGAGATGCGCGATAAAAACCGCAGGCCAGCATTCGACGTGCGCAAGTATTTTCGGATCGGATGCTGGCGAGAGCCAGCGCGCCCCCAGCACGGTGACGCAATCGCTGCCATTCATCTTGGCCTGCGTCGCATTGCGGAAGTGCGTGCCGATCGGCGTCGAAGGCGCGATGAGGCCACCCGCCGCAAGCAGCGTCACGCTGCGAACCAGCGGTGGCTGATCGACTGCCAGACAGCGGGCGATCCGGTTGCCGAAGGCATGTCCGACCAGGTGCACCGGACCACAGCCGATCGCCTTAATGACGCCAGCGACGTCACCGGCCAGATCGTGCAAGGTCGCGCCGTCGAGAGAACCGCAACTGCCTCCGACGCCACGCATATTAATCGAGATCGTCTGGAACCCTCCGGTAACCAGCGCGCGCGCCAGATGATCAAAATAGCCGGTGCTACAGCCCGCATTCGCGAGCAACACGACTGGTGCGCCCAAACCGCAAAGTGTGCATTCCAACGTCGCGTCACCGACGTCGATGCTTCGATGCTGCTGCAATCTCACCTCCCGCTTTTGCGGCCTACGGGGCGCGACTTCTCCTGTCGCGCTGGTCATGCCCCGCGACCACCCTACGTTAGTGCCCAACTTGCCTAAGAGAGGGCGAGCACCGCCCTAACAGCTGCCGTGAGATGTAGTGGAAGGTCGTTGCTATTACTGGCCAAAACCGGACTCCATCCCCAAAAGGCATTAGGCCTGGGAGTGAGGATGAGTATTATCGTGTCCATGTCGTTGGACTTTGCAGAATGCGATCGGGCGCGCTTGGCGCGAGATCCAGTCTATGACGGGCGGTTCTATACTGGCGTTCACAGCACCGGTGTTTACTGTCGTCCGGTCTGTCCGGTGCGCCCCGCCCGGTCCGCCAATGTTTCGTTCTTCCCGTCGGCCGCGGCAGCCGAAGCGGCGGGTTTTCGTCCCTGCCTGCGGTGCCGGCCTGAGACCGCTCCGTTCTGCAGCGCATGGATCGGCAGCAGGGCGACAGTTGAAAGAGCGCTGCGGCTTATCGTCGAGGACGGCGCGCTCGATGCGGAGGGGGCTACCGTCAAGCGCCTCGCTGAGCGCCTTGGTGTAGGGGCAAGGCAACTGACGCGGCTATTCGCCCGTCACCTGCAAGCGAGTCCTTCGAAGGTGGCCAGGACTGCACGGGTGCAGCGGGCCAAACGGCTCATCGACGAGACGAGCCTGCCGATGACCGAGATCGCGATGCGGGCGGGCTTTGGCAGTCTACGCCGGTTTAACTCCGTCTTTGCAGAAGTCTACGGCAGACCGCCGACTGAAATTCGGCGCAAGAGGTCTTCGGGCGCCGTGGTTTTGGCATGACCGCTGTCGGCGCCATTCGCGAGGGCACTATCGAGCCGCCGGATTTGACCCTGAGCCGTCATTCGTAATGCACGCAGCAGTCGGCTGACCCCGGGCAATTCGCGCGGGCACTTTCGGTCTGGTGCCGATAGAACCGGGAGTACGTTGAGCCGCCATCCCAGCGGGGTCGACCCAGTTTCTCGAGCAGGAGCGAGTTCACCGGCATCGCGACGAGGAAGTGGGGTCGCGCTCGCCAGTTCTGCAGGTTATCGACGAACCGTTTTCGAACCCCTTGACAGCCGTGAGCGGCTTCCTACATCGCTGCCCGCCTGGACGCCCGTCGAGGGGTTCGGCGTTGATCGGAATCCATGTTGCTCAGTCGGAGGACGTGGCTATGAGAAGCGAAGGTCTCTCAGCCAACCAGGTCACGACCTGGTCAACCCAAGATCAACCGAGAGAGATGGACGGCCAAAGTGGTCCGGCCGAAGCGCCATTTCAAAACCGCGAGGCCGGCGACGATTGGTCTGTGTCCATCGTCCCCCCAATCCAACTGATCCCGAGGGTCTACCCCGGTCTGTAATCGTCGGCCCGGCTCTATTTGGGGACCGGCGCCGTAACTGGCCACCCGAAGTGCGCCGGCTCTCCGTGACCGGGCCTCCGCCAACTCGGAGGCTCTAATGGTGATGCTATTTTCCGACCCGATCGATGCCATGCTGCAGCTGCAGCAGGCGCTTGATAATTTCCGCGCCAGTGATTGGCTCGGTTCGAGCACGAGCGCTAGTGGCGCATATCCTCCCTTCAACCTGTTTCGCAAAGGCGATGAGATCGTCCTGATTGCCGAAGTGCCAGGTATCCGTAAGGAGGATCTTCAGATCCAGGTGAAGGATCGCACGATCCGGATTGCCGGCCGCAAGGCTGTCGCGTACGGCGAGGGCACCAGCCTCCACCGTCGCGAACGGCTGGCGGGTGCGTTTGATCGAGCGATCAGCTTGCCCGTCGAGATCGATGCCGATCGTGTCAAGGCCGAATGCCGCGACGGCATCCTAGCGATCTCGCTGCCACGCGGTGAGCGCGACAAGCCGCGGACGATCATGGTCGGCTGAAATCGAAATATCGGACAATGGAGGAGGTATGGCTCGATCCCAGGAACTCGAAGTCCAGCAGAAGAAGGAGCTTGTCTCAAAAGAAGAGAAGACGACCCCGGCGCGCTACTACGTTCCGAGCACGGATATTTACGAGACTGACGACGCCCTGACTCTTGTCATGGAGGTGCCCGGCGTCGAGAAAAAGGACGTAGATGTTCGGCTCGAAAACGATACCTTACGGGTCGAGGCACGACTTGATTTCGGCAAGTACGAAGAGCTGGACCCGCTCTATACGGAATACAACGTCGGCCACTTCACCCGGGCCTTCAGCTTGTCGAGTAAGATCGACCAGCAGCAGATCAGCGCGCAATTAGAGGATGGTGTGCTAACGCTGACGCTGAAGAAGCTCCGTGAGGCGATGCCGAGACAAATTGCCATCAACTGATTATAGCGGGGCGGGGCCAAGTGGGTGTCCCGCCCCATAACCTTCCGGCTTCCTTTCCAATGTTGCGGCATGAATCGCGCTCCTATGAGAAAGGTGGTGATGCGTATGTTGTGGGTTGCGGTGTGGTATCGCGGGATCGCTCTACCCGACATCATGAAAATGATGCGGTTATGGCTCGATCAGCGGCGATTTGAACCAACGACCTTCGATTATGTGATCTCGCGGTTCGGGACTCTGGTCCGTGTGCAATTTCCATGCGACGGAGAGGCTGTCGAATTCGCCGAAGCCTTCGGCGGAGAGATTTCGCGGAAGCGTCCTTCCATAGAGGGTACTGACGAAAACTCGGCAGAACGATCGGCATCTCATGGGTACTGACGGTCATGCAGAGCGGCTCACTTGCCGAGGACCGCGGCGGATGCCGAAGAGCTAGGAGAGTCGGCGAAGGGTGTCGCCAAGACTCAAGTTCGAATGTAAAGCGGGTCTAGCAGGTTCCGAGTCTCCCTCCCACTGCCGCTGATGATGGCACGATGCTCTGCGTGCTGCTGCAACCGGACCTTATTTCCTTCGAGTCGCGCCGTTGAAGCGATGATCGTCGTGTCGGTGGCATCTCCGCCAACGCTGAACTTTTGCTGTCCACCCGACCTGGCCTTACCTTGGGCGGGGCTCACCGGCGGTCGACGTGGACGAGGCGAGCGTCGGCTATGGGCAGAAGCGGTCCTCGGCCGCACGCGGAAAGAAGACCACGAACATCGCTCTCACTCTGCGTTGACACCGAAGCGTCCGCCGATCTCGCCGGCCTCCAGATTTTTTGCCCCCGCTCTTGATACTTGCGACAATGAGAACAAAATGTGAACGATAGCCTCTGCCCATTCGGGACCCTCGCCAATGCTGGATATCGCCGCCGACCTGCGTTCCGCATGTTCCCCGCTGCTTCCGGAAGCGGAAAGCGAGGAATCTCAGTCGCTTGGTCCTGATCCGATTCCGGCTAGCGCGTGTGCGCGCGCGAGGGACGCCGATGGCCGCTTCGCCAAGGGGCATTCCGGCAATCCGAAGGGCCGCCCGCCGGGCATTCGCAACCCACGCCGCCGCCCGCTCGGGCTGCTGCTGCGGCAGGCGCGGCCCGGCATCCTGGTCCCGCTCGTCCGGCGCAAACGCTATCTGCGGCTGCCGGTGCTGCGGCTAGCGCTGCCGCCGGCCCGCCAGTCCGACCCCGGCGAGCGGCTCGGCATCGATTTCTCCCGCATGGGTTCGGCGCCGGAGATCGCCGCGGCGATCGGCAAAGTGTTCGCCGCGATCGGCTGCGGCGAGATCGCGCCGAGCGAGGGCCTGCGCCTTGTGCTGCGGGCGCGCAAGCCGCTGCGCACGATCCGCCGCTTGCTGTGGTGGCGCCTCGCTCGCCTGGAGGCGATGCGCCGCGCCGCGAGGCGTACGGGCCAATTCCCTGTTAAACCAACGAAAAATTCCCTGTTCTGAGGGAATTTCGGCGGAGGCCGCGCCTGCCGGATCAACGAGCCCGAGGCCTGCAGAATCGCCGCCGCCTGCGAATGCCCGGCTGCCGCTGCTTTCCGCAACGGGAATCAAGTTGTATCAATGGGTTGCTCCTGATGTTTGTCCGCCTCGCGCGTGCCCGTGCGAAGGGCTCTGCCGGACGCCACCGGTTCGCCTCGCCCGACCCGCGCGTTATAGTCGGCGCGTTCAGGGTATCGGTATCGGAGTGAGCACATGGCGCGGATCGCGGTCGGCGGGTTTCAGCACGAGACCAACACCTTTGCGCCGCAGCGCGCCACCTGGGCCGATTTCGAGCGTGCCGACGCCTGGCCCGGCTTTGTGCGCGGGTCCGAGCTGATCGACGCGGTCGAGGGCTTCAACATCCCGATCGCCGGCGCGGTCAAGACATTGCAGGGATTGGGGCACGAGCTGGTGCCGTTGTGCTGGTGCTCGGCGCCGCCCTCTTCCTATGTCGAGCGCGACGCCTACGAAAAGGTCGCCGGCGCCATCCTCGAAGATTTGGCAGCGGCAGGGCCGCTCGACGGGATCTATCTCGACCTGCACGGCGCGATGGTCGCCGAACATCACGAGGATGGCGAAGGCGAATTGTTGCACCGCATCCGCGCCCTGGTCGGCGATCGCATCCCGATTGTCACCAGCCTCGACTATCACACCAACCTGACGCCGGAGATGGTGCAGCACGCCAGCGCGATGATCGGCTACCGCACCTATCCGCATATCGACATGGCGGCGACCGGCAGCCGCGCCGCGCAACTGCTCGACCGCCTGCTGAGGGATCGCCGGCCGCTCTACAAAGCCTACCGCCAGATCGATTTCCTGATCCCGCTGGTCTGGCAATGCACGATGGCCGAGCCGGCCAAGGGCATCTTCGCCCTGATCAAGGAGATCGAGCAAGGTAGCCAACGCGGCGGTGCGCGGGGTGGCATCCCCGGCGGCTCGCACAACCAGGGCATCGTCAGCATCACCCACACCCCCGGCTTTCCGCCGGCCGACATCGCGCAATGCGGCCCGGCGCTGGTCGTCTACGGCCTCGACCGTGACGCGGCCGAAGCCGCCGCCGACCGGATTGCCGTGGCGATCCGCGAGCGCGAGGCCGGGTTCGCCGGCAAGCTCTACACCCCCGACGAGGCCGTCGTCGAAGCGATGCGCCTTGCCGAGCGGGCGAGCCGACCGGTGCTGCTCGCCGATATCCAGGACAATCCGGGCGCCGGCGGCACTTCCGACACGGTCGGGTTGTTGCGCGCCTTGATCGCCCACCGTGCGACGGGCGCGGTGATCGGCATGATCGTCGATCCCGAAGCAGCCGAGATGGCGATCGCGGCGGGTGAGGGGGCGCTCCTCGATTGCGGCATCGGCGCCAAGATCGGCTATGCCGGCGAGACTCCGGTCGAGGCGCAGTGGCGTGTGGTGCGCCTCGGCGATGGCCGCTTCACCGGCACCGGCCCGATGTTTGGCGGCGCCAAATTTCAGATCGGCCCTATGGCGCTCTTGACCGACGAGGTGAGCGGCGTCTCGGCGGTGCTCGCCGCCAAGCGCATCCAGGCGGTCGACCAGGAAATGTTCCGCCATGTCGGCGTCGAGCCCGCGGCGGTGCCGATCCTCGGCCTGAAATCGACGGTGCATTTCCGCGCCCATTTCCAGCCGATCGCCGAGGCGGTGCTGTGCGTGAACTCGCCCGGCGCACATGTCAGCGATCCGACGGAACTGCCGTACCGTCACCTCCGATCCGGCATCCGCCTGCGCCCGATGGGTCCAACGCGGAGCTAGATCAGCGGTGCTCCGGCGGAATATCCCTCACCCCCCGGGCGAGCGCGGCGACCTCCTCGCGCGACCATTTCAGGCGCACCGGTTCGGTGGATGCCGGCTGTTTTCCCAGGCAAACGCCGGGGCGCCGCTCGGTGACGGGTCGGATCGGGCGCGGCGCAAACCCGCCGCCACAATTGGGACAGACATTGAGCAGCACATTCTCGACGCACTCGGCGCAGAACGTGCACTCATAGCTGCAGATGCGGGCGTCGAGCGCGGCGGGCGGCAAATCCTTGTCGCAGCCTTCGCAGTTCGGCCGGAGCTGCAGCATCGGTTCGCCCCGCGCCTAAACGGTCGCGAGCCGGGCAGCGGCCGCTTCGACCGCCTCCCGCCGCCGCGCCGCGAAGGGCTCGTTGCGTTCGCGTACTCGCGCCAGCACGGCAGATGGCGCGGTCTCCGGCGACCCGGCATCGAACGGTGGGGCCGGAGCGTATTCGATCTGCAGCTGGATGGCCTGCGCGGTTTCCGGCCCGGCCAGCTCGGCCGCCACGCTCAGCGCGAAATCGATGCCCGCCGTGACACCGCCGCCGGTGATGACATTGCCGTCGCGGACCACCCGTCCCGGATCGGGGGTCGCGCCGAATGGCACCAGCAACTCGCGCCACAGCCAATGGCAGGCGGCTCGCTTGCCGCGCAGCAGCCCGGCCGCGCCGAGCGCCAGAGATCCGGTGCATACCGATGTCACAAATCGCGCCGTCGCGGCGAGCCGGCGCAATTCGCCGAGAAACGCTTCGTCGTGGATCGCATTGTCCGTGACCCCGCCGCCGCCGGGCACGCAGATCACATCGCAGGCCCGGATGTCGGCGAGCCGGCGCAGCCCGGCGAAGGCGATCCCGTCGGCTTCGACCGTGCCGCCCGCCCTGCTCGCCAGGATCACCGTCGCGCCCGGCAACCGCGAAAACACCAGGTGCGGCCCGGTAAAGTCGAGCTGCGTCACGCCGGGGAACAGGGCGAAGACGATGACGAGCTTCTGATCGCTCATGGCCGGAACCCTCCACATCATTTGACGCAACCTCCTAGGAGGTTGCGCGCTTCAGCGCCTTTGCTGGCGGCGCAGGAAGTCGATGAAGATCGCCGCGAGCAGACCTTCTTTCTTCTCCCAATCCTCGAAGGCGACATCGAGGTCCAGGCGGTCCTCGGTCAGCACCTCATGGTATTCGGCATTCGGCATCAGCCGGTGCGCGACCTGGCCCGGCAGGCGCGGATGCACGAGGTCGTTGCCCGGCGCGATGCAGGCCGGCATCGTCATCGAGCGCAACTGCGCCGGGCTGAGACCGATCACCGGATGGTCGGCGCCGGCCAGAAAGCTCTGCCGCCAGCGCTCCATGCGGGCTATGAAATCTTGCGGGTCGATCGCCATCAGCTTGGTGCGGGCCGCGGAGTTGGCCTTGATGACCTCGCTCCAATGCTCCATCGCGCAGACCGCATTCATGCCGCCCTGGCGCGCCGCGTCGAGATGCGAATTGTAGTACTGGTTGGTCAGCCGCTCGGCGGCATAGGGACCGCCGGTCACCCGCCACAGGAGCAGCCCGCGGACATCCTCGGGGCGGCGCAAAGCCAGGATCATCGCCAGCCGGCAGCCCGACGAGCTGCCGCCGATATAGGCCGGCAATGCATCGAGCCGTCCGAGCAATTCGTGCAGGTCCTCGGCCCATTCGTCGTTTTCCGACTCGCCCTCGATCGCGATGCCCGAGGCGCCGCAATTGCGCCGGTCATAGACGATGACCCGATGACCGGCCTCGGCGATCTTCTCGGCGAGCGATCGCACCCCCGCGCCGCCGCGGCGACCGCCGGGCTGCAGCGCGACAAACGAGCCACGCTCGCCGAGGATCTCGTAGCGGATATCGATGCCGCGAATGGTGGCGACCGGCATGGCTCTCCTCCCTATCAATCGAGCTCGTTGATGCTAAACCGATTTGCTTCGAGCGAGCGCGTAATTTCCCTCTCCGCCCATCGGGGGGAGAGGGAGGGGCCCGTCGCGAAGCGATGGGAGGGTGAGGTGGGCCTCGGCGCGGGCTCTGGAATCCCCCACCTCACCCCGGCCCTCTCCGCCCCGCGGGGCGGAGAGGGAGAAGGCCCGTCAGACGGCCACCGCCAGCGTGACGCCGCCCCAGATGACCAGCACCGCGCCGGTCGCTCGTCCGATCCAGCCGCCCCGAGGCAATGTCTTTTCGATCAGCACGAGCAGCGCGATCGCGGCGATCCAGGCGAGGTTCATGATGCCGCCGACGAACAGGAGGGCCATCAGCATCCAGCAGCAGCCGAGGCAATAGGCGCCATGGCCGATGCCGCTGACCAGCGCGCCGATCCCGCCCTCGCGCCAATGGAACAGCAGGAAGTCGAGCGGCGAGCGGCAATGCCTGAGGCAGGCTTCCTTGAGCGGCGTCCATTGGTAGAGGCCGGCGGCGATCAGCACGATGCCGGCGGCGAGCCGGTTGGCGAGGGCCATCGCATCCGACATCAGGCCCGCTTCGTCGAGCCCCCATTGCAGCGCTGTCGCGACCGCCGCGAAGCCGCACCACACCGCGAGGTAGCCGATGACGAACAGCGCGGTGCCGGTGCCGAACGCGCCGCCCGCCGCGGCGCGCTTGCGGGCGATGCCGGCGACCAGCAGGGTCACCGGCGCGGCGCTGGGCAGCATCATCGCGACCATCATGACCGCCCACATCGCGAACACGACGAGGGCATAGCCCAAGGACCATTCCGGCGGCATCAGCATTATCTGGCCGCCGCCCATGTCCATCTCTTCCATGTCGATGCCGGCGCCGAGCAGCAGCCAGGTCCAGGCAAGCAGCACGACCAGGCCCAGGCTGCCGAGCACGACAGCCCGGTCATGGCGCAGCGCGGCAAAGAACCAATCGGCGGTCATGGCGTCTCAGCTGTCATTGCGAGCGAAGCGAAGCAATCTCGTCGGGACATGCCCTACTGGAGGACCGAGATTGCTTCGTCGCGTCGCTCCTCGCAATAAGGGCCCGGAGCGATGTGCTTCGCACAAGCCGGTTCTCCCGCTGCCCGGAAGCCTATAAGCTGCCGCCGTCACGCCGGGCGGGGACGCCCCGCACGGCACGAAACAGATGCGAAAGGGCGAGGGAGCACCCCCATGAAATTGCTGTATTTCAACGACTACAAGCTCGGTGTGCTGAAGGGCGACAACAGCGTCGTCGATGTGACGGCGGTCGTGCAGGACATCCCGCATACCGGGCCGGGCGATCTGATCAACGGGCTGATCGAGCGCTTTTCCAGCTACCGCCAGAAGCTCGAGCAGGTAGTGGCGCAAGGCCAGGGCGTGCCGCTCGCCAGCGTGCGCATCCGCCCGCCTCTGCCGAAGCCGACGACGATCGACTGCATGGCAGTCAACTATATGGAAGACGGCACGCGCAGCGCGCCGGCGCCGATCAACGCCTTCCACAAATCCCCGAGCGCGATCATCGGCAATGGCGACACGATGGTATTGCCCGACGTGCCGGCGACGATCTTCGAGGGCGAGGCCGAGATGGCGGTCATCATCGGCAAGCGCGCCAGCCACGTGAAGGCCGCCGACGCGATGGATTACGTGTTCGGCTACACCAATTTCATCGACGGCTCGGCACGCGGCCTGCCGCCGGCCGGCAACGTGTTCTTCCAGATGAAGTCGCGCGACACCTTCGCGCCGATCGGCCCCTACATCGTCACCAAGGACGAGATCAAGGATCCGCAGAAATTGCAGATCCGGCTGTGGACCAACGGCACCCTGATGCAGAACTTCAACACCGACGACATGGGGCACAAGATCCCGCGCTGCATCGAGTGGCTGACCTCGATCCACACGCTGGAGCCAGGCGACATCATCGCGACCGGCACCAACCATCGCGGTCTCAACCCGTTCATGGACGGCGACAAGGTCGAGATCGAGACCGAGGGCCTCGGCCGGCTGACCTTCAACATCAAGGACGAGCTGAAGCGCAAATGGGAGCGCAAGACGCGCCTCCAGATGCACGAGGCGGCGAAGGAGAAGAGCGCCGGCAATTATCCGGACATCACGCCGCAGGCCGAAGGCAAATACGCCAAGACGGCTTAAACCCAATAGCCCTCTCCGCCCTTCAGGGCGGAGAGGGAGGGGCCCATCGCCTCAGCGATGGGAGGGTGAGGTGGGTTTATCGGCGAGCGCTCTGGAATCCCCCACCTCACCCCAGCCCTCTCCGCCCCGAGGGGCGGAGAGGGAGTTCTACACGTAGCCACTCCCAATCCACTCGATCGAGGCGCCGTGCGGGTCGGTCCAGGCGACCGGCGTCCCGTTCACCGCCAGCAGGAAATGGCCGGGCGGCCCCGGAGTGCCGGCCCGTGCGGCAATGTCCGGAAAGACCCGGGGCGCCTCGTTCGAGATCCAGACATCGCACAGCGAAGCAGCCGATCGGGCGAATTCTGCCCGCTCGTCCGGCGACGTCACATAAGGCAATACGGCGGTATGGAAGATCACGCGGCTCGCTTCTCTCGGCATCTCGCCGGCCAGCCGCGCCATATCGCGCCGCAAATCCCCCTCGACGAGGCGGGGTTTGTTCGCCGCGGCGATCGCTATTGCAGTGCGCAACCGTGCCAGCCGTTCGGTTTGCTCGGGCCACACCAGAGCCTCCAGCCATGCCACCTGGCTGGGATCGGAAATGTCGACGGGGTTGAGGTCGACCCCGGCCCGCCACGCAACGCGCGGCAATGTCTGCGGTATCGGCACCGCGCCAGTGACAGCGCAAGGGAAACTCGGCACTGCCAATTCGCTGTCGTCAGGCCGCAGCACTCGCCCGTCATACTCGTAGCCGTAGAAATCGGGCAGCAGGCAGAGGCCGGCCGAGGCCCCGACTTCCAGCAATGCCAAGGGCTGCGGCAGGCCCGCCAGGATTGGCAGCAAGCTGGCGCACCGGCCGGGCTCATTGGTCTGCGTCGAGCGCATCAGCATCAGCGCGCGAAGAGCGTCTTTGCGCTGCCCGACACCGCGTCGAAACCGGTTCCAGCCGTCCGGCGTGCAGAGGAGGGCGCGCGCGGCGGCGAACAGCAGGGCCGGTTGCCGCTTTAGCCGCGGTAGGGTCAGCAGAAGATCGAGGATCTCGTCGTCCGCGGCGACGCCGTGAGCGAGCTCTTCGTAGAGCGGCGACTTGCCGCGGGCCTCGTCCTCGGCAAAGCGCCGATAAGCGGCACTGAGCCTGGTGCGCTCGTCTCGCTCCATCCGGGCTACTCTCCGGTCAGCTGCTCGATCTCCGACACCAGCTCGGCGGTGGTGCGCTGGCGGGCATAGCCGCGATTGTTGCGCAACGACCATTCGTGCCGCTCACTGCTGTGCGTCGCGCAGGCATCGGTCGCGATCGTCACGAGATAGCCGAGATCGCAGGCGTCGCGCGCCGCCGAGTCGATGCACTGGTCGGTCAGGATGCCGGCGATGATCAGCGAGCGCACGCCGAGATTGCGCAGCACGTAATCGATATTGGTCGAGACGAAGGGCGAGGACGAGGTCTTAGGGATGACGATCTCGTCTTCGGCCGGTGCGATCGCGTCGAGCACCCGCGCGTCCGATGACCCCTTCGGCACGTGCAGGCCGCTGATCTTGTAGTCGAGGCTGCGGTCGCGCCCGTCCTCGGTCAGGCTTTCGATGACCGTGTACAGCACCTCGATGCCGCCCCGGCGGCAAGCCGCCTGCAATCGCTGCAAATTCGGCAGCGCGGTCTCGGCGAGCGTCCGAAAGAAGAAGCCTAAGCGATCCTCGATCTCGCGCTCTGTCAGGTCGCGGTATTCGCCGCCGTTGCGCCGCGCGGTGTAATTCTGCATGTCGACGATCAGCAATGCCGCATGGCGCGGGTCGATCTCGACCTCGCGGCTCAGCGTCGCGCTCATGCGCCGCTCTCGCGCAGCCGGGCATCGGCCTTGGGCAGGAGACGCGCGAGGCGCGCCGCCCAGGCCGCTTGTCCCCGGGCATCGGCGATCAGATCCTGGCGGATCTCGATCTCGACGTGCGGCAGGCCGCGCCCCTCGCCATGCACCGGCACGGTGTAGTCGCTCAGATCGCCGACCGCATAGGGCTGGTTGTCGCCTACATTGAGATCGCCCTCGCCGCGCAGCAGATCGAGCATGATGTGCGCGAGTCGCGTATCGCGGTTGTAGAGAATACCCACCTCCACCGCGCGAGCGACGCCCTTGAACACCGGCGTGAAGCTGTGCATCGCCATCAGCAGCGTGCGTCGTCCCGCGATGCGGCGTCTGTCCAGCAGCTCCACGATTTGCCCATGGTAGGGCAGAAAGATCTCCCGCCGCCGCGCCTCGCGCTCGGTCGCCGATAATCCTTCATTGCCGGAGATCGGCGTCAGCTCGCTCACGGTCGGGATCGAGCTGTCGAGCCCGGGCTGGCGGTTGCAGTCGATCACGAGACGCGAGTAATTCTGCAAAACGGCGGCGGCGTCGAGCGCCTCGGACAAATGCTCGGTGACGCCGGCGATGCCGATATCCCAGGCGATGTGGCGCGCCAACTCGCGGTCTGGCAGGCCGAGCGTCCCGAGCCGCCGCGGGATGGCGCGGCCAGCGTGATCGGCGGTCAGCAGGAAATCGGCGCGACCCTGCGGCCGCAGCACCCTGACCGGCGGCGGATCGTCCGCGCCAAGCAGCCTCCCTGCGGTAGCGCGATTTGCCGGCATTCGCGGCGTCAATAGACCGCGGCGTAGCGTTCGCAGATCTGGGCCGGGACGAGCCCCTTCAGCGCGCCCAACTCGGCCCGCTTGAATTGCAGATACGCACGGAAGAACGTGTCGCCGAACCATTCACGCGCCGGCGCGCTAGCCTCGAGGTTGTCGAGCGCGTCGCCAAGCGAGCGGGGTAGCGGTTTGACGCCGGCGGCCTCCCGATCCGCCTCGCTCATGTCCCAGAAATGGGTTTTCGGGGGCGGCGGCAAGGAGCGGCCCTGGCGGATGCCGTCGAGCCCGGCCCAGACCACCGCGCCCAATGCCATGTAGGGGCTCGCGGCGGCATCGGCGACGCGGTATTCCAGATTGAAACGCTCGGCGGCGGGCTCGCCGAAGATCGGGCAGATTCGCAGGCTCGCGCCGCGGTCCTGCAGCCCGAGATTGGCCCAGGTCGGCGCCCAGCGGTTGGGACGCAGCCGAAAATACGAGGCCGCCGACGGCGCGGTGATGGCCGTCACGAACGGCAGGTGATGCACGATGCCGGCGGCGAATTGCTCGCCGATAGGGCTCAGCCGATAGGGCCGTGACGCATCGTACAGCACCGGCTCATCGGCGCCGCTGCGCAGGCTGAAATGGATGTGCGTGCCATTGCCGATCCCGTCGGGATCAATGATCGGCGCAAAGATGGCGCGATGGCCGAGGCGATGGGCGACGGCGCGCGCCATCTCGCGCTGGATGACCGCTTCATCCGCGACCCGCAGCCCGCGGCTCGGATGGATCGTCACCTCGTATTGCCGCGCGCCGTATTCAGGCAGAAAGCTGTCGGGGTTCAGCCCCGCGGCGCGCAATGCCGCCATATAGGCTTCGCCGAAATTGCCCTGGCGGCGCCACGCATCGAGCGCGTAGGTCGCGCCCGGCCGATCTTCGACGCCGGTATAGACGAACTCCTGCTCGAAGGCGGCGAGGAGGCTCAGACCGGTTTCGCTCTCCAGGGCCGTCAAGGCGCGCCGCAGGAAATCCCGAGGGCAGCATTCCCAATGCGCCCCGTCCATCGTCATGATGTCGGCGAGATAGAAGCGCTCGGCGGCGTCCTCGCCAAATTCGACCTCGACCTTGGTGCTCAGGTCGGCCCGCAGCACCAGATCGCCCCCGGTGCCGAACGGCGTCTCGTAGATTGGTCCGAACGCCGACATCATGATGTTGCTGTGCGTGAGTCCGACACCGTCGCGCAGGCGCGCGGGCAGATCGGACAGCGGGAACCCCTTGCCGCGCACCAGGCCGGCGAGGTCGCAAGTGCCGACGAAGACCAGCGGTTCGCGCTGCACGGCCAAAATGTCCTCCGAAAAACCCACCCTGTCATCGCGAGCGGAGCGAGACAATCCCGTGCCGATTTGCCATCAGCTTCGGATCAGATGCCTTCCTCGCCGGATTCCTCACAATGACATTAACTTCAGATCGTTGATTTTTCAGTCGAGGTTATTAGATCCGCACCGCATCGAGCAGCGCGTCATCTCGCTCTCCCGGCGGGCGGTCGATGCGGAATCCGCCCGATTGGCGGCGCCACAGCGCGGCATAATGGCCGCGCGCCGCGAGCAGGGCGTCATGCGTGCCCTCCTCGACGATGCGGCCGCGGTCGAGCACGACGAGCCGGTCCATGCGGCAAATCGTCGACAGCCGGTGCGCGATCGCGATCACGGTGCGGCCTTCCATCAATCCGGCGAGCTGCTCCTGGATCGCCGCCTCGACCTCCGAGTCAAGCGCCGATGTCGCCTCGTCAAGGACCAGGATCGGTGCATCCTTCAGGATCACGCGGGCGAGCGCGATGCGCTGACGTTGGCCGCCGGACAGCTTGACGCCGCGCTCGCCGACCAGGGCGTCGAAGCCCGTGCGGCCGTTCCAGTCCGCGAGCCCCTCGATGAACTCGAGGGCGTGCGCCTGGCGCGCCGCGGCGATGATATCCGCTTCGCTGGCGTCCGGTCGGCCGTAACGGATGTTGTCGCGGATCGAACGGTGCAGCAGCGAGGTGTCCTGCGTCACCATGCCGATCTGGGCGCGCAGGCTTTCCTGTGTCAGCCCGGCGATGTCGCACCCGTCGATCAGGATGCGACCCTTTTCCGGCCGGTAGAACCCCAGCAGCAAGTGGACCAGGGTCGATTTGCCGGCGCCGGACCGGCCGACAAGGCCGACGCGCTCGCCCGGCGCGATGTCGAGGTCGAGCTCGTGCAGCACGCCGTCATGCCGTGGCGCGCGACCATAGTCGAAGCTGACCTTGTCGAAGCGGATCGCGCCGGTGATCTGCGGCAAGGCGACCGCGCCCGGCAAATCCGGCATCTGCCGCGGCACTGCGATCGAGCGCATGCCGTCCTGCACCTGGCCGATATCATCAAAGATGTTGGCGATGTACTGCGCGACAAATCCTGACATCGCGTTGAGCTGCCAGGCCATCGGGATCGCTGTCGCGACCGCGCCGATGGCAATGTAGCCCTCCCGCCACAACAGGATCGCGAGCGCACCGGTACCGACCATCAGCAGCGCGTTCATCACCGTCAGACAGAGGTTCCACAGGGTTCCTAGGCGCTGTTGTGCGCGCCACGCCTCGGTGTGTTCGTCGATCGCCTCGTGCACGAAGGCGTCCTCGTCGCGAGCCCGTGCGAACAGCTTGACCGTTAGGATATTGGTGTAGCTGTCGACGACTTTGCCGGTCAGGTTGGAGCGCATCTCCGACATGTAGCGGGAGCGCTCGCGCATCTTCGGCAGAAATGCCGTCAGCACCCCGACATAGACGCAGAACCACAGCACGATCGGTACCGACAACCGCCAATCGGCGGCGGCGAGCAGGGCGATCGCGCTGGTGCCATAGACCACGATATACCAGATGCCGAGAATCGACAGGACGGCGCTCTCACGCAGCGCCGGCCCGGTTTGCATGACCCGCGCCGCGATGCGCCCGGCAAAATCATTCTGGAAAAACGTCCAGCCCTGCCGCACCACGTGCCAATGGTTCTGCCAGCGCACCATATTGGTCAGGCCGGGGATCAGCATTTGGTTGACGATTATGGCCTGAGCAAAATGCGCTGCCGGCCGCACGACGAGGAGCAGCACCGCCATTGCCAGCAGCTGAAGCCCGGCGCGCTCCCAGATCGTCTGCGGATCCTGCGCCGACACGAGCGAGACGATCCGACCGATGCAAACCGGGATCGCCGCGTCGGTGACCGCGACGAAGAAGGAGGTCGTGAACACCGCTGCGATCGGGCCCGGGATCTGGCGCACGAAATGCCAATAGAACCGCAGCACGGCATGCGGGCTGCCCAAGACCGGCGGCGGCGTTTCCGGCGAGCGTCGGGTCGGTTCGAGGCGGCGTTCGAAAAAACGGAGCATGATGCGCTAAATGCCCGTCGCCGGGCGGCCGGTCAATCGCCGGTTCGGTTTTGGGGCGGCTGGACGGATCCGAGGTCGATGACGGGTCGCTCGATGATGGGCTATTGGACGCGCCCGGCGCGCGCCATCCTCGCTGGTTGGCCGTTCGCCCCCGGCGATGCCGGCAGGGGCGCAGACCGACGAGACGAGGCCCGCTGCCGGGGCGAGATCCAGCCGGTTCTCGGAGGCGATTCGACACAATCGATATAAAGAAGGTTTGCAGAGCGCTCAGAGACGCCGCTGTGCCATTGCGAGGGCCGGCAGTCGGGCGCCAGGTGGGACAGGAAAATGGCCCCCGTTCGGTGGAGCGGGGGCCAAGGTTGTGAGTGTCTATGCAGACCAGGATAGTCTAACGCACTCGGCCGGAAACGCAACGCTTCAGTTGCGTTATGTGGCTTGAGCCCCGATCACGATCGCGCGAGCCGCCGGTTCAGCGATGAGCGGCGTTGTAGCGGTCGAGGATCTCCGGGCCGGGGCAGAGCTCGGCCTCGCCCAGCGCGTTGAGCGGCGCCTCGACGGTATCGAGGAACTCGTGCAGATCGCCGTGATCGGCCTCGACGAACAGCAGCCCGGTGACGACCTCGCCGGCGGCGTGGCGCCGCTGCAGATAGGTCATCGCCGAGATCCGGTCGCGCGGGTCGTAATCGAGCGCCAGCTTGCGCAGATGCAGGACCGAGCCGTCATGCTGCATGACCGTCTCGACCGTGCCCGGCGCGTAATCGGCGGTGATCGCCGGGCGTGCGACCATCAGATCGAGCTGGTTGACGGCCTCGTTATGGGCACGGACGTAATCGAAGCTCTTGGTCGATTCCGGGTTGTTGTTGAACGCGACGCACGGCGAAATGACGTCGATGAAGGCGGCGCCTTTGTGCTGAATCGCCGCCTTGATCAGCGGCACCAGCTGCGTCTTGTCGCCCGAGAAGCTGCGCGCGACGTAAGAGGCGCCCAGCTGCAGCGCCATCGCCACCAGATCGATCGGCGAATCGGTGTTGACCGCGCCGCGCCGCGCTTTAGAGCCCTTGTCGGCGGTCGCCGAGAACTGGCCCTTGGTCAGCCCGTAAACGCCGTTGTTCTCGACGATGTAGACCATGTCGACGCCGCGGCGGATGCAGTGGGCGAACTGGCCCAGGCCGATCGAGGCGGAATCGCCGTCGCCCGACACGCCGAGGTAGATCAGGTCGCGATTGGCCAAATTGGCCCCGGTCAGCACCGAGGGCATGCGGCCGTGCACGCTGTTGAAGCCGTGCGACTGGCCGAGGAAGTACGTCGGCGTCTTCGACGAACAGCCGATGCCCGACAATTTGGCAATGCGGTGCGGCGGCACCGAAAGCTCGAAGCAGGCCTGGATGATCGCGGCGCTGATCGAATCATGCCCGCAGCCGGCGCACAGCGTCGATACCGAGCCCTCGTAGTCGCGATGGGTATAGCCCAAGGCGTTGGTCGGCAGCTTTGGGTGATGGAGTTTTGGCTTCGCGATGTAGGTCATCGGGGTCCCATCAATCTCTTCGCGTCGAAGCTAGGCTCCGACCGGGTTCATCGCGATGTTCAGCAGCTTCTCGACGGTCGCCAGCGGCATCCCCAACCGCTTGGCGAGTTCCTCCGACGTTGGCCTGCGGCCCAGTTCCAGCAGCATCCGCTGCGAGGTGCGCACCAGAAGATTGACCCGTTCGATCAGCCGCGGCGGGATGCGGGGTGACAGCAGCTCCGGGTTTGTCATGGCGACACCTTGCGCAGCGGCGCCAGCGTCACGACGGCGAGCATGTCGGAGATCGCCTTGACGATGAAGCGGCCGGTGATCGGGGTGCCGTCATAGTGCAGGATCGGAACGAGCCGGGCCGGGTCGATTTCCAGCTCGGTCGTCAAGAGCGTCCGCATCTGCTTGTCGCGGTTCTGTTCGACGACAAAGACGCGCTCATGATTGGTGACGAAATCGAGCACTTCGTCATGGAACGGAAAGGCGCGGATGCGCAGCGTGTCGAGCTGGATGCTGCGGGCTTCCAGCGCGTCGAGCGCCTCCTCCATCGCCGGCGTCGTAGAGCCGAAATAGATCGCGCCGAACTTGGTCGGCTCCTTGGCCTCGCGCTTCACCGGGCGCGGCACCAGGCGCTTGGCCGTCTCGAATTTGCGCAGCAGCCGCTGCATGTTGTCGACATAGGGCCTGCCCTCCTCGGTGTAGCGAGCCCATTCGTCCTTGGTCGTGCCGCGGGTGAAAAAGGCGCCGCGCGTCGGATGAGTGCCGGGCAGGGTGCGGTACGGGACGCCGTCGCCGTCGACATCGAGATAGCGGCCGAATTCGGCGCCCTCTTCGAGCATTTCGTAGGTCATGACCTTGCCGCGGTCGTACTTCCGCGCCGGATCCCAGCGGAGCGGCTCGACCAGCCATTCGTTCATGCCGATGTCGAGATCGAGCATCACGAAGATCGGCGTCTGCAGCCGGTCGGCGAGATCGAGAGCGTCGGCGGCGAAGGTGAAGGCCTCGTTCGGATCCTGCGGAAACAAGAGGACGTGTTTGGTGTCGCCATGCGAGGCATAGGCGGCCGAGATGATGTCGGCCTGCTGGGTGCGGGTCGGCATGCCGGTCGACGGGCTGCCGCGCTGGATGTCGAAGATGACCGCCGGGATCTCGGCGAAATAGGCGAGGCCGATGAATTCCTGCATCAGCGAGATGCCGGGGCCCGAGGTGGCGGTAAACGCCCGCGCGCCGTTCCAGCCGGCGCCGATCACCAGGCCGATCGAGGCCAGCTCGTCCTCCGCCTGGATGATCGCGTATCGGCCTTTCTTGGTCTCGGGATCGCGCCGGTAATGCCGGCAGTGCGCCTGGAACGCCTCGGCGAGCGAGGAGGAAGGGGTGATCGGATACCAGGCGCACACCGTCGCGCCGCCATAGACGGCGCCCAGCGCCGCCGCGTCGTTGCCGGTCACGAAGATCCGGTCGCCGACCTTGTCGCGACGCTCGAGCCGGATCCCGAGCGGGCAGTCGAGCGCATCCTTCGCCCAATTCCGGCCGAGCTGCAGCGCGTCCAGATTGGGCTTGATCAGCGCGTCCTTGCCGCGGAACTGCTCGCCGATCAGCTGCTCGATCGCGGGCACGTCCATGTCGAGCAAGGCCGACAGCACGCCGAGGTAGATGATGTTCTTGAACAGCTGGCGCTGGCGCGGATCGTCGTAGGTGCGGTTGCAGATCGCGGTCAAGGGCGCGCCAATCACGACGATGTCGTCGCGGAACTTCGATTGCGGCATCGGCTTGGTCGAATCGTACAGCAGATAGCCGCCCGGCTCGATCTCGGCGATGTCCTCGTCCCAGGTCTCCGGGTTCATCGCGACCATCATGTCGACGCCGCCGCGCCGCCCGAGATGGCCGTCTTCGCTGATCCGCACCTCGTACCAGGTCGGCAGCCCCTGGATGTTCGAGGGGAAGATGTTTCGCGAGCTCGCCGGCACGCCCATCCGCAGCACCGATTTGGCGAACAGCGCGTTGGCGCTGGCCGAGCCGGACCCGTTGACGTTGGCGAATTTGACGACGAAGTCGTTGACGGCTTCTAGCGGCTTCGGCATGCGGGCCCAGCCTGTGTCATCTCAAGAAGGAACTTTTGCATATCCCACGCGCCGGTCGGACAACGCTCGGCGCACAGGCCGCAATGCAGACAGACATCCTCGTCCTTGACCATGATCCGTCCGGTTTTCAGCGAATTCCCGATGTAGAGATCCTGAGTGAGATCGAGGGCCGGAGCGCTCAGGCGTCCGCGCAGCTCCTCTTCTTCGCCATTGTCGGTGAAGGTGATGCAATCCATCGGGCAAATGTCGACGCAGGCATCGCACTCGATGCACAGCTTGCCGGTAAAGACGGTCTGGATGTCGCAGTTGAGGCAACGCTCGGCTTCGAGATAGGCGAGCTTGTCGTCATAGCCGAGCTCGACCTCGGTCCTGATGTCCTTCAGCGCGACCGAAATGTCGCGCAGCGGCACCTTGTAGCGCAGGTCGTTCGAGACGTCGTTGTCGTAGCTCCACTCGTGGATGCCCATCTTCTGGCTAACCAGCGTGACCCCGGGGGGCGGCCGGTCGGCGACATCCTCGCCCAGGCAGAATTTGTCGATCGAGATCGCCGCGTCGTGGCCATGCGCGACGGCCCAGATGATGTTCTTCGGCCCGAACGCGGCGTCGCCGCCGAAAAACACGTTGGGCAGCGTCGATTGCATCGTCTTCGGATCGACCTTGGGCATGCCCCAGCGGTCGAACTCCATGCCGATGTCGCGCTCGATCCACGGAAACGCGTTTTCCTGGCCGATCGCGACCAGCACATCGTCGCACGGGATATGCGTGTGCGGCTCGCCGGTCGGCACTAGGTTGCGCCGACCCTTCTCGTCGTACTCGGCCTTGACCTTCTCGAACAGGACGCCGGTCAACTTGCCGCCCTCGTGGGTGAACTCGACCGGCACGAGGAAGTTGAGGATCGGGATGCCTTCATGCATCGCGTCCTCTTTTTCCCACACCGAGGCCTTCATCTCCTCGAAGCCGCTGCGCACGACGACGGTGACTTCCTCGCCGCCGAGGCGGCGCGAGGAACGGCAGCAATCCATCGCCGTGTTGCCGCCACCGAGCACGATGACGCGGCGGCCGATCTTGTCGATATGGCCGAACGAGACGCTCGACAGCCAGTCGATGCCGATATGGATGTTGGCGGTGGCTTCCTGGCGGCCGGGGATCTCGATCTCGCGCCCGCGCGGCGCGCCCGAGCCTACAAACACGGCGTCCCAGCCTTCCGCGAGCAACGCCTTCAGGCTGTCGATATATTGGCCGTAGCGGGTCTCGATCCCTAATTCGACAATCCGGTCGACCTCCTCGTCGGTGACCGATTCGGGCAGGCGGAAACGCGGGATCTGGGTCCGCATCATGCCGCCGCCCTTGGCGTCGCCGTCGAACATGACGCAGTAATAGCCGAGCGGCACGAGGTCGCGGGCGACGGTCAGCGAAGCCGGACCGGCGCCGATCAGCGCGACGCGCTTGCCGTTCTTCGTGCTCGGAATGGCCGGCAGATACGCGCTGACGTCGCCCTTGTTGTCGGCGGCGACCCGCTTCAGCCGGCAGATCGCCACCGGCTCGGCCTCGACCCGGCCGCGGCGGCAAGCCGGTTCGCATGGCCGGTCGCAGGTGCGTCCGAGGATGCCGGGAAAGACGTTCGACTCCCAGTTGATCGCCCAGGCCTCGGTATAGCGTTGCTCGGCGATCAGCCGGATGTATTCCGGAACCGGCGTATGGGCCGGACAGGCCCACTGGCAGTCAACGACCTTGTGGAAATAGTCAGGGTTTCGGATATCGGTAGGCTGCAATACGCTTCTCCTGCCGAACGGCGGACGCGCGCCATCGTCCGGCCCGGCGCTTCTTCCCGGGGCCGTCGCGCCTTATACCCGGAGTTCGGTCAACCGTCATCCTTGCCGTTGGTCATCCCTCGCAGACCTGGATTGCGGCTGCGGCGGGCTTGCCATCCGATCCATGCAGCGGGCCCCGCAGCCCGATGCTTCGAAAATTCCCGCATTCGCGGCGGGCCTTCAATATGGGCGCGGCGTCTGGGTTCGGCTAGCCCTACGCCGCGGAAGCGCGGGCGGGCGAGAGATGCGCCACCCGCGGCATGACCTCTTCGGCCAGGAGCCGCATCGAGTTGTGCCAAGCCTCCGGGTTATCGCTGTAATCGAAGCAGAACAGCAGCAGCCCGCCGAATCCGCCGACCTCGTCGTACATCCGCTCGATTTTCTCGACGACGGTCGACGGCGAGCCGATCAGCCAATTGTGCTGGGCGCAGTATTCCGGCGTGACGTCGCTGTCGGCGACCGCCTCGTCATGCTTGAGGAACTGGATGACGCCGACATTGGTCAGCAACGGCAGAAAATACTCCCGCATCATGCGGCCCATCTGCGCCCCGACGGACAGGCGCCAGGCCTCCCCGTCGGTGTCGGCGACGAAGATCTCGCGCACCAGGCGCCAGTCAGCCCGGCTCGGGGTGCGGCCGCTGCGGCGCGCCCCTTCCTCGACCGAGGCCCAATGGCTGGCGACATAGCCCGGGTTGAGGTTGAGGCTCATCGGCAGAAAGCCGTGCTCGCCGGCGAGCTTCAGCGTGTCCGAGCCCTTGCTGACCCCGGCGACGCCGATCGGCGGGTGCGGTTTCTGGAAGGGACGGATATGCGGTCGCAACGTCTCCAGCATCAGCCCGGTATGGGTCACGTGCCAGTATTTGCCCTGGTAATCGAATGGCTCCTCGGCGCTCCATAGTTTCAGGATGATGTCGAGCGCCTCGCGCGTCATCTCGCGGTGCTGGCCGGCATTGCCGTCGACATTGAACATCGCCCAGTCGCTCGGCAGCCCGCTCGCCGCCACCCCGAAATTGAGCCGTCCCTGAGCCAGGTGGTCGAGCATCGCGACCCGGTTGGCGAGCTCGGCCGGGTGATGATAGGGCAACAGGAAGCCGCCCGGGGCGAGGCGGATCTTCTGTGTTTCCATCAGCGCCTGGGCGATCAGCAGGTCCGGGGCGGGATGCGGCTCCCAGGGCGCGGTATGGTGCTCGCCGATCCAGGCCTCGACGAAGCTCAGCTCGTCGGCCCAGCGAAGGGTTTGAAGATCCCAGCGGTGACCATTGAAGAGTGAGCGCTCCGGTGGGTGCGACGGCATTGTGAACAGACCGTACTGCATTGCCTTTGCCTCCCCCTTTGTCTTCCGATTTATCTCATTATTAACCATACCGCCGAAGCGGCCGGTTGGGATATGGCGACGAAAGTTGAGCGGGAGCGGGCGCTTCTCGCGAAAATGGATGGTTGCCGAGCGAAGATTTATTGACTATTTGTAGCCAAGCGTTACAAAAGCGCGACCGATTGTCGCTCCAACCCCCGGGAGGAATCGATGAAAGACCTGCGCTCATCCCGGCGTCTTTTGAAAATTTGGCATCGACGCGAAAAGGCGACGATCGACCATCTGGTCGGTTCGCTCGCGGACCCGAACGCCGCCAGCGGCAAGGTCCATTCGCCGATGACCTCCTCCGGCCTCGTCGTCGAGGAGCAGGTACGCAAGGCCTGGCAGCCCTATGGTGTCGGCCTCCCGATCTTTTAAATCTTCTAAGCACCGACCTGTTACAATCAGAGAAAGTCTAACGCGTCGCCGGCCGGCGACGCGTTAGCTTGCTGTGCCGCCGCATTGACCCTCGCCGGCGCAGCGCCTAGGTTCCGCCCTTCAGAAATTTCGGCCCGCCAAGGGCCATAGCTGTTGTGAGGGGAAGGGACGGTATGATCAAGCCGACCCTGCGGCCGGCCAACCCCTGCTTTTCATCGGGACCGTGCGCCAAGCGGCCGGGCTGGTCGCCGGCGGCGTTGTCGGGCGCCTTGCTCGGCCGCTCGCACCGCTCGAAGCCCGGCGTCGCGCGGCTCGCTGAGGTCATCGAACGCTCCCGGGCGGTATTGCGGATGCCCGCCGATTATAGGCTCGGGATCGTCGCCGGCTCGGATACCGGCGCGGTCGAACTGGCATTGTGGTCGCTTTTGGGGGCGCGCGGCGTCGATCTCCTGTCGTGGGAGAATTTCGGCGAGGGCTGGGTCGAGGACGTGACGCGCCAGCTCAAGCCGGCCGATCTCCGGCTGCTGCAGGCGCCCTATGGCGAGCTGCCCGATCTCGCCGCGGTCGATCCCGACCGCGACACGGTGTTCGTGTGGAACGGCACGACCTCGGGCGTGCGGGTGCCGGACGGCGACTGGATCGCCGCCGACCGGCGCGGCCTGACGATCTGCGACGCGACCTCCGCCGCCTTCGCGATGCGCCTGCCCTGGAATAAGCTCGATGTCGTCACCTGGTCGTGGCAGAAGGCGCTGGGCGGCGAGGCGGCGCACGGCATGCTGGCGCTCTCCCCGCGCGCCGTCGAGCGGCTGGAGAGCTACACGCCGCCCTGGCCGTTGCCGAAGCTGTTCCGGCTGACCTCGAACGGCAAGCTGATCGAGGGGGTGTTCCGCGGCGAGACCATCAACACGCCGTCGATGCTGTGCGTCGAGGATGCGCTCGACTCGCTTCGCTGGGCCGAGTCGGTCGGCGGGCTCGACGGCCTTGTCGCCCGCGCCGAGGGCAACCTCGCGGCAGTCGCCGCCTGGGAGGAGCGCACCCCCTGGCAGCGCTTTCTCGCGAAGCACCCGAAGACCCGCTCCTGCACCTCGCCGCAGCTCGAGATCGTCGATCCGTGGTTTCTCAGCCTGTCGGAGGACGCGCGGTTCAACACGGTGCGCGCGATGACCGCCCGGCTCGAGGCTGAGGGCGCCGGCTACGATCTCGCTAGCCACCGCGCCTCCCCCCCCGACATCC
>Ga0210400_10001247_pt1 | contig 25522 bp, 27 predicted proteins | sample IncBWH26MmetaG_FD_155456 | JGI IMG/M metagenome (GOLD analysis project Ga0210400, IMG submission 155456) | Forest soil microbial communities from Barre Woods Harvard Forest LTER site, Petersham, Massachusetts, United States - Inc-BW-H-26-M | ecosystem: Environmental > Terrestrial > Soil >...
GCTTCAACTTGTCGGGGTCGTCCGGCGCACCACCGAGCCGCAATGACAGCGATTTGGGGTCGCGCCCGGCCTCCTGCGCCATCTTGCGGAAGGCCGGCACGTATTGCTCGGGATCGCCGCTCGCAGCGTTCGGGTACCAGCCGTCGCCATAGCGTACCGCACGCCGCGCCGCCCAGGGGAAAGCGCCGCCGAGGATGACCGGCGGATGCGGCTTCTGCACCGGCTTCGGCCAGGTCATCATCGTGTCGAAATTGACGATGTCGCCGTGATATTCAGGCTTGCTCTCGGTCCAGATCGCCTTCATCGCCTCGATCTGCTCGCGCATCTTCTGCATGCGGGTGACAAAGACGGTGCCGTGGTTCTCGATCTCCTCCTGGTTCCAGCCGCCGCCGATGCCGAACAGAAACCGGCCGCCCGAGACCTGGTCGATCGAGGCGACGAGCTTGGCGGTCTGGATCGTGTCGCGCTGGATCACCAGGGCGATGCCGGTCGCTACCTTGAGCCGCTTGGTAGCGCAGGCCGCCGCGGTCAGGGTGACGAACGGGTCCATCACGTCGTAATAGCGCTTACCGAGCTCCTCGTCGGCCCGCGTGCGGCGCGGCACCGGGATGTGCGAGTGCTCGGCGGCCCACACCGAGTCGAAGCCGCGTTCCTCGAGCGCCACCGCCAATTCGGCCGGGGTGATCGAGTAATCGGTGAAAAAGATCGAAGCGCCGAATTCCATAGGAGCTGCTCCCATTCTGGGTTGCCTGGAGCCGATGCTAGGTTGTGTGGCTCTGCCGGGCAATCACAGAAGCCATTCGCTGCTGGTGGTCGACGGAGATGGACCGGCGCGCCTAGGATGGCATCGGCCCGTTGACGAGGAAGAAGGCGGAGCAACACACCATGAATTACGAGACGATCACGGTTCGCCCCCTCGCCGGCGCGCTCGGCGCCGAGATTGGCGGCGTCGATCTCAGCCAGCCCCTCAGCAACCGGGCCTGGTCGGAGATCCACCACGCCTTCCTCGATCACCTGGCGATCTATGTCCGCGACCAGCAGCTCGGCCCCGCCGGCATGCTGCGTTTCGCGCGGCACTTCGCCGAGCCGGCCGACTATCCCTTCGTCGAGGGCATGCCCGGCTTCCCGCAGATCTTCGAATTGCGCAAGGAGCCGGACCAGAAGGAGAATGTCGGCGGCGCCTGGCATTCGGATACGACCTACCTCGAACGCCCGCCGATCGGCACGATGCTGTATGCGCGCGAAGTGCCGGCGTTCGGCGGCGATACGATGGTGGCGAACCAGTACCTCGCCTACGAGACATTGTCGGCCGGCATGCGGGCGATGCTCGACGGCCTCGTCGGCGTTTACAGCGCCGGGATGCGGCGCGACGGCGGCCGCAGCGGCCGCGCCGAAAACAAGTACATGAAGATGCGCGACACCGATAACGCCGAGCGCTACGTCGCCGAGCACCCGGTCGTACGCACCCATCCCGAAACCGGACGGAAGGCGCTCTACGTCAATACCCGCCACACGGTCCGCTTCAAGGACATGACCGACGACGAAAGCCGGCCGCTGATCGATTTCCTGCAGGCGCACTGCACCCGGCCGGAATTCACCGCCCGCCTGCGCTGGCAGAAGGGCACGATCGGCATCTGGGACAACCGCTGTTGCCAGCATTTCGCGATCAACGACTATCACGGCCAGCGTCGCGTCCTCTGGCGCCTGCCGGTCGGCGCCGAACTGCCGGTTTGAGAGGAGTACTCAAATTGCCATCGATCGTCGGTACCTGGAAACTGGTCGGCGCCAAGGCGCGTGATCGAGATGGAAAACCGCTGCCGACGCCGTATGGCGGCAAGGGCATGGGCCGGGTCGCGCTGACCGCCGAGGGGCGCATGATGGCGGTGGTGTGTGACGGGCGGCCGGAATTGCCGGCCGGCACCATCCGCGGCTACAGCTCCTATTGCGGCAACTACACGTTCGACGGCTCACGGCTGGTCACCCGGGTCGATGCGGCGTCGGACCCGGCGCGGATCGGCAGCGACCAAGTGCGCGAGGTTAGCTTCGACGGCGAGCACATGGTCCTGCGCCCGCCGCCGCGGCAGACCGAGGGCGGCGAGGAATATCGCGAGCTCACCTGGGCGCGCATCGCCGCCGAATAGGTGAGGCTCAGGCGGGCGGCAGCCGCACTTCGGCCTGGGCGCGCTCCTCCTGCAGGGTCAGCGCGATCGAGGCGTCGCGATCCGCCCAGCCGCGGCCAACCGCTTCGATCAGCTCCTGCTCGCACAAGGCGGCGAGGCGCATCGGCGTCTTGGTTTCGCGCGCCAGATCCATCGCCAGGCCGAGATCCTTCTTCGCCAGAGCGAGCGAGAAACGCGGCGCGAAATCGCCGCGCAAATAGGTCGCGGGCAGACGTACCTTGAGGCTCATCATCTGGCCGAGCGCCGCCTCGTTGAAAACATCGACGATCGTCGCGGCGTCGATGCCGGCCTTGACCCCGGTGGTCCAGCATTCGGCCATCAGCATGTCGAGCGTGAAGCTCGCGCAATTGTGCATGATCTTGGCGATCGAGCCGGTGCCGATCTCGCCGGTGTGGATGATTCGCTTGGCGATCGCGTCGAGCAATGGGCGGGCACGGGCGAAGGCGTCGGGGTCGCCGCCGGCCATCACGAGCAGGTCGCGGGTCTGGGCGCCCTCCATGCCGCCGCTGACCGGCGCGTCGAGCATCGCGACACCCTTCTCAGCGAGCAGCGCGTGCACCCGCCGCGCCAGGGAGGGCGCGTTGGTCGTGTGGTCGATGTAGAGCGCGCCGGGCTTGAGGTGAGCGACGATGCCGGACGGGCCGAGGCAGACTGCTTCCATTTCCTTCGGACCGGGCAGGCAGGTGGCGACGATTTCGCATTGCGCGGCCAGCACCGCGGGCGTGTCGGACCATTCGGCGCCGGAGGCGAGCAATGGTTCGGCGGCGTTGCGGCGGATGTCGTGGACCAGCAGCTGGTGGCCGGCCTTCAGCAACTGGCCGGCGATCGGCGCCCCGATGTTGCCGGTGCCGATAAACCCGATTTTCATCTTCACCCCGTTTTCGCTGGATCGGCGCCGTGCGTCCTTCGAGACGCGTCCTTTGGGCGCTCCTCAGGATGACGAAGTTTGTATATGCCATCCAAAACGAACGTCATCCTGAGGAGCGCCACGGCAAAGCCGGGGCGCGTCTCGAAGGACGCAGGTTGCTCATGCAGCACTAAAAGACGCTACAGCGCGTAGAGGCGCAGGGCGTTGTCCCACAGGATCTTCTTTTTGCTGCTGTCGGAGAGCGGCAGGGTGAGGAAGCGGTCCATTGCCTTGGGGTATTTCGAATCGCCGTGCGGATAGTCGGTGGTGGTGACCAGATTGTCGTCGCCGCAGGCCGCGACGACATGCGCGACGAACTCCTCGTCGCATTCGACCGCGCAGAAGCCCTGCCGCCGGAAATACTCCGAGGGCTTGGCGGTGAGATGGGTCATCTCGCCATAGGGCTCGCGCCATTCGTAATGCTCGTCCATACGGTCGAGCCAGAACGGCAGCCAGCCGCACTGCGCTTCGAGGAAGGCGACGCGCAATTTCGGAAAGCGCTCCAGGACGCCGCCCATGATGATGTCCATGCAGGCGAGCATCTGCTCCATCGGATGGGTCGAGATATGGGCGATGCCGAGCGCCTGGAAACGGTCGGTGCCGGCAGCCTTCATGCGCGAGCCGGTGGTTTCGTGAAAGCCGACCGGCACGTTCAACTCCTGGCAGGCCGCCCAGAGCGGATCGTAATACCGGTCGTGCCACGGCTTGTCGTTGTAGATGTTGGGGCGCAGGAAGATCGCCTTCATGCCGAGCTCGCCGACCGCGCGGCGGGTCTCGGCGACCGCACCCGCGACATCGTGCGGCGACACGCAGGCGGCGCCGAACAGGCGCTTCGGGTCGGCCGCCTGGATGTAGTCGTGGAGCCAGTCGTTGTAGGCGCGGCACACCGCGGCGGCGAAGCGCGGGTCCATATGGGTAAAGGCGGTCGCGTACATGCCGGCGGTCGGGAACAGGATCGCGAGGTCGAGCCCTTCCTTGTCCATCGCCTTGACCTGCGACTCCGGATCGAAATCGCGGGCGATCTCCTCGGCGTAGCGCTCGGCCATCGCCTTCTCTTCGGCGCCGGTTTCGGCCGGCCAGTCGCCGCCCGGGATCTGCGCCATGATCTCGCCCTCGACCAGGGTGCGGATGTCCCATTTGCGGTCGCTAAGCCGGCGCGGCGCGCGGTCGCGGAACTCGGGGTCGATGTAGCGCTGCCACAGATCGGTCGGCTCCATGACATGCATCTCGGCATCGATCAGCCGGAAGCCGTTTTTCGCCATCGCCCTCTCCTCCGCTAATGGCGCGACGATAGCACAGCCCGATAGACGCCCCAGCATCCCCTTGCCCGGGCCTGTCCCGGGCATCCACGTCTTGGAATTCACCACGGAGGCACGGAGGACACAGAGACGATCGAATGCACCGCGATCTCCGTGCACTCCGTGTCTCCGTGGTTTTATTGCGCGCTTCGCGCGCCTGAAGAATTGGGTGGCCGGAACGAGTCCGGCCACGGGGGCACGGGGACACACGTCATTTCAACTCACGCATCAGCGCCCTTCGAAGGCGTCGAGCACCTCATCCGCGGCGCATCGAAGTCGTCCGGTACGATGAGCTTGCCGCGCAGGCGGCCGAGAACCCGTTTCCGAGGCTCCTGCGCAAGCGGGCACAACCGGGCAAGGGGCTTACCGGATTTGGCAAGGATGATCTCCTCTCCCGCCGCTGCGGCATCGACCAACCGCGACAGGTTCATCTTCGCTGCGCGGATGCCAATGATCCGCCTCCCCTTAGCCGGGCGGATCATGCGGCCGCTTCCCGCAGGAAGCGGAGGAGGAGGGCGGTGACCGCTTCGGGCTGTTCCTGCTGCACCCAATGGCCGGCGCCGTCAATGCGGTGGGCGCCGCGCATGGCGGTGCAGGCGCTGTTCTGCATCCGCTCGAAGGCGCCGGGGGTCTGGTAGGTGCCCCAATCGCTCTTGCCGCCGATGAACAAGGACGGCACGTCGATCGTCCGTCCGGCGAACAATTGCAACTCGGCGAGGCGCACGCCGCCGGTGCGACAGCGATACCATTGCAGCCCGCCCTGAAACCCGGTGCGCCCATATTCGCCGCTGTAGATGGCGAGCTCGGCCTCGGGCAGCCAATGGCAGGCGGCGATCGCCTCGGCCGACGGCATCTCGGCGGCGACGGTCTCCGGCATCGTGCGGTCGAGATCCATGATGTAGTAGGTCGGCATCTTCGCGAGCTCGTCGGCCCGCCAGGCGGCGAGCGGGTGCGGCCGGTTGCCGGGCCAATCGGCGCTCTTGTGGTGGAAATAGGCGCGCAGGAAGGCGTGGATTCCTTGCGGGGATTGCGTCATGTCGGGATTGGCCGCGCGGGTCGAGTAGTACCATTGGTAATGCTTCCTCGGCCGCGGCAGGGCGGCGAGCGCGGCGTGGATGTCTTCGGCGGGCGCGGCGGATGGGGCGGCGCGGCTGGCTTCGGGCAAGGATGGCGGGCCGGCGAACGGCGCCATCAAGACGAGCGAGCGGAACACATCCGGCCGCACCAGCGCGCACCAGGCCGCGACCGAGGCGCCGAAATCATGGCCGATGACCGCCGCGGCCGAAGCGTGCCCGAGCGCCGCGACCAGCCCCAGCGCATCGCGCGCCAGGTTCAGCATATGGAACGAGGCGAGATCGCCGTCGTAATCCGGGTCCCAGCCGGTGGTGCGCCCATAGCCGCGCTGGTCCGGCGCGACGACATGAAACCCGGCCTCGGCCAACGGCGCGATGATGTTGCGCCAGGAATAGGCCAGCTCCGGAAAGCCGTGCAGCAACAGCACGAGCGGCCGGCCCGGATTCTCGAACCCGGCTTCCAGAATGTGCATGCGAAGGCCGTTGATGCCGTCGACAAAACGCGCCCGGACCCTGTCCGGCAATACGGCGGCTTCCAGCGGCGGCAGATCGCTCATGTCAGACCCTCCGGCATCCCCCTCGCCTGTAATTGCAGGCTATTTACAGGCGGACGCCACTTCGCTCATCCGTCGGCCACTCATTCCGCAAGCACGCCGCTCAGCGTGTCGCGCAGATAGCGGGCGACCGCCGCCCGGTCGGTTGCGGGCAGAGCGCCCAGCCGCTCCGCACCGCGTGCTTCAATGGTCGCGATCTTCGCGGATCGTACGATCGACGGAACCGGCAGACCTGCGGCGTGCAGATCGGAGATTGCGACATCGCCAGACCAACCGCGGTTTGCCGCGCTGGTGATCATCGCCAGCCACAACAGGCCGTGCACCGCCTCCAGCTCTTCGGCGGCGAGGACGAGCGCCGGGCGGCGTCGACGGACCGGGCGGGCGGTATAGGGAAACGGGACCTTGACGATGTCCCAAGGCTCAAAGGTCGGCATAGGCGAGGCGATCGGCCTCGGACGACCACTCGCCGAAGGTCGCGAACGGATCATCGACCGGGCCGCGGTCTGCTTTTGTCAAAATGACGTGGTCGCCGTCGATCCGGTAGGCGATCTCGTCGCCTTCGCCGAGCCGTAGGGCGTTGCGGACGGGCAGCGGGATCGTCGTCTGCGCCTTGCTGGTCAGTTTGCTAGTGATCATCGCCGCGACCTCATGAATCGGGTGTAAGGAATTTCCTTACTGCCGTCAAGTCCACTCGGTTTTAAGAACTAACCAGGAACATCAGCCATGCCGAAAGAGCGTGCCTTGTCGGATGCTAGGGTCAAGTTCCGACGCGCAGCCGCGCGGGCTACAACCGCTCGGCGCGGGCCGCCCGGCGCCGGCAATAGGGGCGTATGGCGGCGAGCGCGGCGCCGGCGAGCGACGGCAATAGGCGCGGGCGCAGCAGCTCGGGGGGAAAGCCGGCCATACGGCGGGCATTTTCGGCGCAGCACGCCTCGATCAAGCGGCGCGGCGTGAAGCCATCGAGAAAGATGCTTGCCTGCGTCGCCGAGAAATCCTCGCCGTCGTTTGCCTTGCGGCCGCGGCGGATCGTCCCGAGCAGTCGGCCGAGGGCGCGAGCGTAATAGAAGCCCGAGACGGCGGTGCGCTGCCATGCGCCGCCCCGACCCCGCGCCGCTTGCTCCCAGGCCATCCAGTTGACGAAAAAGACGATATGCCGGGTTTCCTCGACCATCAGCGTGTCGAAAATGTCGAATAATGGTTCGGGGAGAAACCGGGCTTGGCGAGCGATCTGAAACACGCCGGAGCCGAGGAACGAATCGATGCATTCGCCATAGCCGAAATCGACAAAGGCGGTACGGAGATCGCCCGCACGCAGGTCGAGCTCGCGCTCCCCGGCGGCGAGGCCGTAGCGCCGGATCATGACGCCGAGCAGGCGCGCGTGGCGCTCCTCCTCGAACCCCTGGAGATCGACCGCCTCGCGCACCAGCGGGTCGGCGATCGTGGCGGCAAAGGCGGCGACGATCGCGCCGGCGCGCCGCTCCGTATGCGTCACCTCCGGCCAGAACGGCACAGCGCGCAGGCGCTCGAGCGCATCCGCGTCAAGATCGGGCCAGGGCAGCGCCTCCGGATCGAACTGCCGGTGGGTTTCGATGAAATGTCGGCAGAACCGCTCTTTATGCACGGCCGAGCCAATCGCAATCTTGCCGCGGCGCCGAAGCGGGTTCGTGCAGATAGAGGATTGTACGACCATGCCCGGGCCGCACTATAGAGGACCCGGCGCGTTGCCAGAAGCGAGTCGCCCGGATCAGGACGGACGCTTCAAATTGGCTGACCTCTCGAATACCGGCGCCCTTGCCCCTCGGCCCTTCCGCTTGCTACTGACAGCGGCAGCGAATGGGAGCGGAGGGAAGCCGATGATCTCGGGCGAATACGATGTTGTCGTGGTCGGCGCCGGGAATGCCGGCATGTGCGCGGCCTTGGCGGCGCGCGAGAATGGCGCGCGCGTGCTGGTGCTGGAGGCGGCGCCGTTCGACGAGCGCGGCGGCAACAGCCGCTATACCGCCGGCGCGCTGCGCTTTGTCTATAACGGCGTCGACGACCTCTTGAAGCTGTGCGACCTGTCCGAGCAGGAGATCGCGACCTCGGATTTCGGCACCTATACGCAGGACAAATATTACGACGATCTCGGCCGGCTGACCGACTACAAGTCGAACCCGGACATGGCCGAGCAGCTGATCACCTTGAGCCAGGAAACGATGCTGTGGATGCGCTCGAAGGGCGTCCGCTTCGCGCCGATGTATTCGCGGCAGGCCTTCAAGCACGAGGGCAAGTTCGTGTTCTGGGGCGGGCTGGCATTGGAGGCGTGGGGCGGCGGGCCGGGCCTGGTCGAGGGTCTGTTCAACGCGCTCGAAAAGAACGGCATCGATGTCGCCTATGAGGCGCGCGGCGAGCGGCTGATCCACGACGACAACGGGGTGCACGGCGTCGTCGCCAATGTCGAGGGCGTCACGACCTCGATCAAGGCCAAGGCCGTGGTGCTGGCCTGCGGCGGGTTCGAGGCCAATGCCGAGATGCGCACCCGCTATCTGGGGCCGGGCTGGGACCTCGCCAAGGTGCGCGGCACCCGCTTCAACACCGGCAACGGCATCAAGATGGCGCTCGACATCGGCGCGATGTCGTACGGCAACTGGTCGGGCTGCCACGCGGTCGGCTGGGACTACAACGCGCCGGAATTCGGCGACCTCGCGGTCGGCGACAATTTCCAGAAGCACAGCTACCCGTTCGCCATCATGGTCAACGCGACCGGCGAGCGGTTCTGCGACGAAGGCGCCGATTTCCGCAACTACACCTATGCCAAATACGGCCGCGAGATCCTGAACCAGCCGCACCAGTTCGCCTGGCAGATTTTCGACCAGCAGGTCGTGCACCTGCAACGCGACGAGTACCGCATTCGCCAGGTGACTAAAGTCACCGCGAACACGATCGAGGAGCTGGCCGACAAGATGGCCGAGTACGCGCCGGTCGACAAAGCGGCCTTCCTCAAGACCGTCGCCGACTACAACGCGGCGGTGCAGCGCGACATCCCGTACAACCCGACGGTCAAGGACGGGCGCACCACCAAGGGGCTGGCGATCGAGAAGACCAACTGGGCGATGCCGTTGGAAAAGCCGCCCTATGAGGCGTACTGCACGACCTGCGGCGTCACCTTCACCTTTGGCGGCGTGCGCATCGACACCGACGGGCGGGTGCTCGACACCGCGCAAAAGCCGATCGCCGGTCTGTACGCGGCCGGCGAGCTGGTCGGCGGGCTGTTCTATCACAACTACCCCGGCGGCACCGGGCTGGTGTCGGGCTCGGTATTCGGCAAGATCGCCGGCACCTCGGCCGGCAAGCAGGTCGGCCGCAACGCGTAAGAGAAAACGCTTTAACGCGGAGGACGCGAAGGACGCGAAGGACGCGAAGGACGCGAAGGTGATTTTTGGCCCGCGCAGCGCGCAGGATTACCACGAAGGCACGAAGGACACGGAGAAGGAAATTTTGGGCGCTTCGCGCCCGCAGAGCGACGAAGCAATCCGCATCGGGGAGCACTGACTTCAGGAGATTGCGTCGCTTCGCTCGCAATGACAGGTGAAGGTGCCCGGCCACGGTGCCTTCGCGTCCTTTGCGCATCCCTCGCGCCCTCTGCGTTAAAGGCGTCATCTATTTTCTTTTCTCATTGCCCCACTGACTCGGCGGCCGCGCTATGCGTGTGCGTAGAGGCTGCGCCGCGCCGCCGGTCATTGTATCCGATCCTTTGTTCGGTCAACCTCGCTGCCGTATCTGGAATATCGGGCGGCGTGTCGCGGTCGTCTCGGTAACGCAAATCGGAGAAATGCCGGTGGACCTGGTCGAAAAATCCTGCATGCGGAAGATCTATATCCGCCTGCTGCCCTTCGCGATCCTCAGCTATTTCCTGGCCTATATCGACCGGATCAACGTCAGCTTCGCGGCGCTGACGATGCGGGGCGATCTCGGCATCTCGGCCGGCGAATACGGGTTTGCCCTCGGCACCTTCTACTGGGGCTATTTCATCTTCGAGGTGCCGAGCAACGTGGTCCTCGAAAAGGTCGGCGCGCGGTTGTGGATCGCCCGCATCATGATCACCTGGGGCATCCTCGCGGGATTGACCGCGATCGTCACCGGCGCGACGAGCTTTGGCGTCGTGCGCTTCTTTCTCGGGGTCGCCGAGGCCGGTTTCTTCCCCGGCATCGTGCTCTATTTCACCTATTGGTTCCCGACTTATCACCACGCCCGCATCGTCTCGGGCTTTCTGATCGGGCTGCCGATCGCGGTAGCCGCCGGCGCGCCGATCTCGACCGGCTTGCTGGAGCTCGACGGGCTGTTCGGCCTCAAGGGCTGGCAGATCATGTATTTGGCCGAGGGGATCCCGACGGTGTTCGTCGGCCTGCTGACCTTTTTTGTGCTGACCGACAGGCCGCAGCAGGCGACCTTCCTGACCGCCGCGGAAAAAGCCTGGCTGACCGCCAAACTGGCGTCGGAGCGCTCGGCCAAGGAGGCGGTGCGCAAGTTCAGCGTCATGCAGGGCATGTTCGACGCGAAGGTGCTGCTGATGGCGCTGAATTATTTCGGCATCGTCGTCGCCAGCCTCGGCATCCTGTTTTTCGTGCCGCAGATCATCAAATCGATCGGCGTCACCGACAACATGACGGTCGGCTGGCTGACGATGATCCCGTACCTGTCGGGCGGCGCAGGCCTGGTGCTGTGGGGCTACGTCTCCGACCGCATGAACGAGCGGCGCTGGAACCTGCTCGGCGCCTGCGTCGTCTCGACCGTCGGGCTGATCATCGCCGGGCTGACGATCGGCTCGTGGTGGGCGATGGTCGGGCTGTCGATCGCGACCTTCGGGTTCTACGGCTCGAAGGGGCCGTTCTGGTCGATGCCGCCGATGATCATGACCGGCTCGGCCGCGGCGGCCTCGATCGCCTGGATCAACTCGCTCGGCAATCTCGGCGGCTTCTTCGGCCCCTGGTATGTCGGCGTCGTCAGGGATTGGACCGGCAGCTACGCCGGCGGGCTCTACGGCTTGGCGTTCCTGTGCCTGATCTCGGCGGTGGTTTGCGCGCTGTTCCTCGATATCCCGAACCCGGCCGCGACGCAGCGCAACCTGGCGAGCCAGGCGGCGGAGTAGACGCCGCCCCGATCCCGGTCATAATCGCCGGTCATAATTGCCGGGCCCGCCGGGCGATGACGATCGGAGCCGCGCATGAAGCCGAGCAACCTGCTGTTTATCCTGAGCGACGAGCACAGCCGGCGGGTGCTCGGCTGCTACCGCCACACGATGATCCGCACGCCGAACCTCGACCAACTGGCGGCGCGCGGCGTGCGGTTCAGCGACGCCTATTCGAACTCGCCGATCTGTGTCCCGGCGCGCGCCGCGCTGGCGACCGGCCGCTATGTCCACAAGATCCGCTTCTGGGACAATGCGATCCCCTACGACGGCAGCGTGGCGAGCTGGCACCAGCGGGTCCGGGATGCCGGGCACGAGGCGACGGCGATCGGCAAGCTGCACTTCCGCAGCGCCGATGACGACAACGGCTTCACCGAGGAGGTGATGCCGCTGCATGTCGTCGACGGGATCGGCGACCCGCTCGGCTGGCTGCGCGAGCCGCTGCCGGTCCGGAAGGCGGCGTTGCGGCTCGCCAGCGAGGCCGGGCCCGGCAATTCCAATTACCAGGATTACGACGAGAAGATCACCGCGGCGGCGGTCGATTGGCTGAAGGCGCGCGCCGCGAAACAGGGCGGCAAGCCCTGGGTATTGTTCGTGTCATTGGTGTGCCCGCATTTCCCGCTGATCGCGCGACCGGAATGGTACGGCCTCTATCCCGAGGATAACGTGCCGTTGCCGGCGCTGTACGACCCCGCCGAGCGGCAGCCGGACCACCCCTATGTCGCGGCCAACCGCGAATGCCAGATCTACGACAAGGGGTTCGACGCGGTAAGCTTGCGGCGCGCCATCGCCGCCTATTTCGGCCTCGTCAGCTTTGTCGACCACAATGTCGGGCGGCTGATGGCGGCGCTCGCCGAGACCGGGCTCGCCGCCGAGACGCGCGTGCTCTATTCGGCCGATCACGGCGACAATCTCGGCACCCGCGGCCTGTGGGGCAAATCGAACATGTACGAGGAGTCGGCCGGGGTGCCGATGCTGCTCGCCGGGCCGGATGTGCCCGAGGGTTTTGTCTGCCGTGAGCCGGTGTCGCTGGTCGATGTGTTCCCGACCGTGACGGCATGCCTCGGGCTAAAGCCGCACCCGGATGACCGCGACCTCCCCGGCATGTCGCTGTTCGATGTGGCACGCGGAGTGGCGCCGAGGCGCACGATGCTGTCCGAATATCATGCGGCGGGCGCGGCGACCGGCGCCTTCATGATCCGCAAGGGACCGTTCAAATACGTCTATTACGCCGGCATGCCGCCGCAATTGTTCGACCTCGACAATGACCCGCAGGAGAACCGGGACCTGGCACGCGAGGCGGGCTATCGGGGGCTCGTCGAGGATTGCGAGCGCGAGTTGCGCCGGGTGGTCGATCCCGACGCCGCCGATGCCCTGGCCAAGGCCGACCAGCGCGCCCGGATCGCGGCATTCGGCGGGCGCGAGGCAATCCTGCAGCGCGGCAGCTTTGGCCACTCGCCGACCCCCGGCACCAAACCCGTCTACAACTGAACCCGGCTCACGCAGATGTGAGGGGTATTCGCCCGGCTTATGCCGAATTTTGTGCGAAGTTAGCCGGTCTTTAACACTCGATGGATAGGCTTACCCCAACCAAAGTTCAGGTCTTGGGGGTAGCGAAAATGCCGGATTGGATTTTGCACGCGGTGGCATTGCTCGCGCTCGGGGTTGCGAGCGTCGCCGTTCTGCTGAACTAGCTCGGCGCCGGCGGCGCTCCTCCGCGCAAGTTGGCTGATTGCCATATTTCCCCGCCGGCTGCGCTCCGCGCAAGTTGGCATCTCCCAAATGCAGGTTTTCCTAACGGCCGTACCATCCCGCTGATAGTTTTCTCCGGCGGGACGGGAGGCCGGCCATGGTGATGTTTCTCGACGAGGAGCAGGTCGCCCGGCTGCTGTCCTGGGAGGCGCTGATCCCGGCGATGGAAAAGGCGCTGGCCGAATTCTCGCAGGGCCGTGTCCTGCAGCCGGTCCGCCAGATGCTGACGATCGAGGAGGACAAGCGCTATCTCGGCATCATGCCGGCGGTGGCGCAGGAGACGATGGGGCTGAAGCTCGTCAGCTTCTACCCCGGCAATGCCGGCAGCGAAATCCCGACCCATATGGCGATGATCCTGCTGTTCCGCGCCGCCAGCGGCGAACCGCTGGCGGTGATGGACGGCAGGCTGATCACCGAGATGCGCACCGCCGCGGTGTCGGCCGCGGCCACGAAATACCTCGCCATGCCGGGGAGCCGCATCCTGGCGCTGATCGGCAGCGGAGTGCAGGCGCAGGCCCATCTCGAAGCGCTGAGTCACCTGCACCCCTATGACGAGATCCGGGTGTGGAGCCGAACGCCGGAGCATGCCGCGCGCTTCGCCGCGACGCATGGCGCGACTGCGACGTCGCTCGAAACGGCGGTGCGCGGCGCCGATGTCATCGTCACCGCGACCAATGCGCTCGAAGCGATCCTCCGGGGCGAATGGCTGAAGCCGGGCGCCCATGTCAACGCCGTGGGATCGCCGCGGCCGAACTGGCGCGAGCTCGACGACCCTGCGATGCGGAATACGCTGATCGTCGACTCGCGCGAGGCGGTGCTGAAGGAATCCGGCGATGTGATCCTCAGCGGCGCATCGATCTACGCCGAGATCGGTGAGATCTTCGCCGGGCTGAAGCCGGCGCCGACGCCGGGCGCGACGACGATCTTCAAATCGGTCGGCCTCGCGATTGAGGATGTCGCCACCGCCCAGCTCGTCTACGACGCCGCCCTCGGAGCGGGGTGAATGAAGACGGTGCTGCTGTCCGACTACGACGTCAGGCTCGGGGAAGTTTTGCCGTTCCTCGACCCGGCGCGGTTTCGCTATGCGGTCGCCGGTTTCCAGAACCCGGCGCTGGCGATGGCCGAGTTCGATTGCATCGTGCCGTTCCAGCTCAAGGATTATTTCGATCTGTGGGCGCGCGGCGATCTCGAGCGCATCAACTGTCTGATCCCGTCGCGGGAGGTGATGGAGCTGCTCGACAACAAATACGAGTGCAACCGCTTTCTCGCGGCGCGCGGGTTTGGCGCCTATGTGCCGCCGATGCTCGGCGATCAAGACATCGGGCGGCTCGATGCCTGGCCGATCATCTACAAGAAAAAGTACGACGCCTACGGAACGCAGTCGTTTCTGTGCCACTCGCGGGCCGAGCTCGAAGCGATCGAGGCCGCGACCGTCCGGACCGAGTATTTCCGGCAGGAATACGTGCCAGGCGAAGTGGAATACGCCACCCATATGCTGTCGGTGGCGGGCCGAGTGGCCTATCACTCGACCTTTCGCTACACCTTCGACACGCCGCATTTCGTCAAGGGCCTGCGGTGGAAGCCGCCGCCTCCCGAAATGTGCGAGTGCCCGTGTCCGGTGCAGCTCGCGCCGATCCTCGGCGAGCTCGACTACACCGGCACCTCCTGCTTCAATTACAAGATGGTGGCGGGCGAACCGAAGATTTTCGAGATCAACCCGCGCTTCGGGCAGTCGCTCGCCCATGACATCAACAATTACCTCGACGCCTATATCGCGGTGATGCAGGGCGGGCGCCGGTGATGGTCTCGTGCGAAGGTCGTCGGTTTCTGCAATCGATCACGCCGCGGCGGGGGTGACCTCGGCAGCGATTTTTGCGGCGAACTCGGCTTCGGCGCGTGATAGATCGTGGGCGACCTGAAGACGCAGCCAGATCCCGGGCGAGCCACCGAAATAACGGGCAAGCCGCAGGGCGGTCTCCGGCGTGATCGCGCGCCGACCCCGGACTATCTGGCTGATGCGGGAAGCCGGCAGGCGGAGCGTGAGCGCCAAAGCATGGGCCGACAAGCCTCGCGCATCCAGTTCGTCCTTCAGTATCTCGCCGGGATGCGGGGCCGGTCCGGCAAGCGGACGGGTGCGTGCGATTGGCATCGATTTTTCCTCGTCAGTGATAATCCACGATCTCGACATTCCAGGCGTGGTCCTCCCGGAACTCAAAGCTGATCCGGCACGCCGCACCGGCCAAAATCGCCCATTGGCCTCGCCGGTCGCCACGCAGCCGATGCAGTCCTACCGACTTCAGCCCGGTCAGGTCATCGAGCCGCTCGGCCTCGTCGAGCAAGCGCAACCGCCGCCGTGCCAGCGCTTCATCAAGGCCGCTGAACCGGCCCTTCCCTCCCTCCGCGAGACGCTGGGTGGCGCGATTGGCCCACGACTTGATCACCGGCCAATCATATTGGGCGTGGCGCGCTGAACGTGAAGCGAATAACGTTGGGCGATAAATGCATGATCAAGCGGCGGCGGGCAATTCGGCCGGGGCGCCTTCGGGGACGATGTGGCGCGCGGGGTCGAGGATGATTGTCGAGCGCTTCATCAGGCGGCGCGCGGCGGGATCGAATGGCTCGCGGCGGTGCATCGTGAAGCCGTTGTCCCACAGCAAGAGATCCCCGACCTGCCAAGTGTGGGTGTAGACATTCTCGGGCCGAGTCGCCGCGCGGTAGATCTCGTCGAGCAGCGCCATGCCGGCGGCCTTGCCCATGCCGGCGATCCCGACCGTCGTTGTACTATCGAGGTAGAGCGCCTTGGCACCAGTCGCCGGGTGGGTGTGGACCAGCGGATGGCTGACCGGCGGGGTCTTGCGCCTCGCTTCCTCGGAGATCGTCCGGTCGCCCTCCTGATAGCCGGCGAGGCGCTTGGTGTAGTCGAAGATGCCGTGACGGCCCTCGATGGCATGCTTCAGATCGTCCGGCAGGCCGGCATAGGCGGCGCGCAGATCGACCCAGGAGGTGTGGCCGCCCTCGGCCGGCAGTTCGAGCGCATAGAGCACCGCGCCGGTCGCCGGGTGTTGCATGTAGGACTGGTCGGAATGCCACTCGATCTCGCCGTCGCCGAGGCCGCCGATCGGGCGGGACTGGCCGTCGCGCAAGTTGGAGATCACGCCGATCTCCGGTGCGTTGAGGGATGCCCAATCGGTGCGGACGGTGCGCTCCAGCGGCCCGAACCAGGCGCTGAACGCCGCCACCTCGGAATCGCTCAAGGCTTGCCGGCGGAACGCCAGGACGCCATAACGCGCCCACAGGGCGCGAAGGGCGGCGACCGTCTCCGCCGACGGCTGTTCCCACAGGGCGAGGCCGGTGATTTCGCAGGCGAGGGTCGGATGCAGCGGGCGCGTCTGGAGGGTCATTGCCATTCTCCGAGGAGATGCGTCGCGTGATGATCCATAGGCGCGGCGGCGAGGCAAGGGCGAAGACGTCATTCAAGACGGGGATGCCGGGGACAAGCCCGGGCACGGGGATTTGGTGAAAGCGATGAACCACGACAGCTACGCGGACGAATATCTGCGCGACATCCTGACCAGTGCGAAGACGATCGCGGTGGTCGGCGCCAGCCCGCGGCCGCAGCGGCCAAGCCACGGGGTGATGCGCTATCTGCAGGGCCAGGGCTATCGCGCGATCCCGGTCAACCCGTTCGTTGCCGGAAGCACGATCCATGGCGAGCGCTGTTATGCGAGCCTCGCGGATGTGCCCGAAAGGGTCGACATGGTCGATGTGTTTCGCCGGGCCGAAATGGCGGGCGGGGTCGTCGAGGAGGCGATCGCGATCGGCGCCAGGATCATCTGGATGCAGCTCGGGGTGCGCGACGACGACGCGGCGGCGCAGGCCGAGGCGCACGGTATCCGGGTCGTCATGGACCGCTGCCCGGCGATCGAGATCCCGCGGCTAGAAATGCGACGCGGCTAGCGCTATGGCCGCGACGCCGCAACGAGCGCAGGCGCGGCAGCGCCGGCGACGGGTGCGGTCGCGGCCGCGGTTTCTCGTGGCGGCGGTGGCCGGGGTCATCGCCGCGTTCGCGATCCCGGGGATCGCCAATCCGAGCCTGCGAGCGGTGATTGGCTGGGATATCGGGGCGGCGGTGTTCCTGGCATTGCTCCTGTCGATGATGATGGGAGCGACCCCGGCGGTGATGCGGCGGCGCGCGCTGGAGGAGGACGAGGCGCGCTGGGCGTTCCTGGCGCTGATGGCCGGGGCGGCGTTCTTCAGCCTGTTCGCGATCCTCGGCATCATATCGGAAGCGAAGAAGGCCGGCGGCTGGGTCATGGCCGGGCTCAGCGTGCTCGGCGCGGTGACAATCCTGTTGTCCTGGCTCGTCGCGCATTGCGTCTTCGCGGTGCATTACGCGCATGAATATTTCTACGAGATCGAGCAGCGGCAAGCGCCGGGCCTCGACTTCCCCGGCGTCGCCGACGATCGGGGCGAGCTCGACTATTGGGATTTCTGCTATTTCGCCTTCGTGATCGGGATGACGGCGCAGGTGTCCGACGTGCAGGTACGGACGCGGCACTGGCGGCGCATGGTGCTGGTGCACGGCATCGTGTCGTTCCTGTTCAACGCCGCGATATTGGGGCTGTCGATCAACCTGCTCGCCGGGTTTTTCTGAGCGTTCGTGCGGCGAAACAAATTGGCGTCCCGCCGACGGCCGCCCGAGATGCCGAAGAATGGGTCCCGGCTTTCGCCGGGAGGCGGTAACAAGAATGTTTGAAAGGGCCTCGCGAAAATAACTCAGTCCTGCATCAGTGCGACATCAGGACCGGCAGGGTCATGTGCCGGAAGATGCCGCGGCTGACGCCGCCGAGGACGAATTCGCGCATCCGCGAATGGCCGTAGGAACCCATTACCAGGAGGTCGGCGCTGAGATCGGCGGCGCGCGACAACAGCAGGTCCTCGACCCCGATATCGCCCGAGGTTTCGGTCTCCGGCTTGGCGGCGATGCCGCGGCGGGTCAAGGCGGCCGCGACCTGGGCGGCGGACGCCGCCGGCGCCGCCATGCCGGCGGCCGGCGGATCGATCTCGATGATCGTGACCGCCGCGGCATCGGGCAGCAGGAACATCGCATCGTGCAAGGCGCGCGAGGCTTCGCGGCTGCCGTTCCAGGCCACCAGGATCCGCCTTCCGACATCCGGGAACTCGCCGGCATAGGGCACGACCAGCACCGGCCGGCCGCTGCCGAGCACGATCTCCTCGGGCCGCAGCCCGATGGCGCCGGTCAGCCCGGCATCGGGGTTGGGCTGGCCGACCACGACCAGGTCGTAGAGCGCCGCCTCGGCCGTCGCGCTGCCGGTCTCGTCGGCCTCGCGGAAGATCCAATCGCCGGCCAGCTTATCTTGCGTCAGGGCCTGCCGGAAAGCGGCGGCCGCCGCCGTGGCCTCGCGGCGTTGCGCCTCGAGATAGGCGTCGACCAGCTGCTCCCAGCCGGAGACGTCGCCGTAGGCTGCCATGATCGGAAGGCCGCTGGCAAAAAATCCGGTCAGGCGGGCGCCGCAGCGGGTAGCGAGCGCCGCGGCCGGGGCGAGCCGCTGCGGCACCGCCGCCGCATTCTCGATGACGATCAGAATGTCATGGCACTGCATCGCGGAACTCCTCTGCCGGCTGCCCGCTGGGGGACGCGGGATCGGCTTACAGGTCGCGCGCGGCTTCGCGGCATACCAGGATCCGCCGCTTGGCGCGCACCGCGCAGAACAGCGGCGCCTCGGCTGACGCGGTGCCGTCGCGCAACGCCACCGCGCGCGCCAGCATGAATTGCGTGACGTCGCGGAACGGCGCCAGGGGCCGGCGGGCGATCGGATGCCAGCCGACGTCTTCCAATTCGTCGCTGGAGGCCGGCTCGCCGACGACATCGCTGCCGTCGGCCAGGAAGAAGCGAGTATTGAAGCGGCGGAATACCGGGGTCGGCGTGATCGCGCGCCCGACATAGGTCAAGGCGCCGATCGCGGCGAGGATGCCGCGCTCGGCATAGGCCGCCTCGATCGGAGTCAGCGCGTTATTTGGCATGTTGGCGGCTGACGCCGCAGAGCCGGGGCGGCCGACCACGACGCCGACCTCTTCCCAGGTCTCGCGCAGCGCCGCGCGGGCGCTGCGCAAGAGGCGCGGCGGCAGGTGCTCGCCGCCACTCTCGACGCGCCACGGTTTGTTGTCCTCGCGGTCGATCGCGCCGCCTGGGAAGACCCAGACGCCGGGCATGAACTTGACATGACCGGGCCGCCGGCCGGCCAGCAATTCGAGATCGCGGCCCTCGCCGCGCAACAGGATCAGCGAGGCGGCGTCGCGCGGCCGCACGATCGTCGGCTTGGCCGTTGGTCCTACCCGGGCGGTTTCAGTGGCATCGTTCATTTCGTCGCGGAGATTGCTTCGTCGCTCCGCTCCTCGCAATGACAATCCCTTCTCGGTGTCATCACGAGCGAAGCGAAACAACCTCTCTCCGGTCTGACTCAGCGTCCGGGCTACGCTTCCTTGCCGGGTTCGGCGATGGCGACGGACCAGGGCGACATCACGTCGCTGATGCCGTAATTGAGGCCGTCCTCGCCGCGCATGACGAGGTTCGGGCAGGCGAAGCGCTGCGGCCACACCGTGTGCTCGACCAGCGCAGCGCCGCGGCGAGTGCCGAGCCGATCGCGAATCGCCTCGGCGAGGCGCCGGTCGATCGCGATGCCGGTCTCGCCGCTGACATCAATGCGCGGATGGTGCGCCGCCTGTTCGGGGGTCATTGCGAAATCGACGATGAAGCTCGCCATCTGCACGACCGCAGCGAGGATGCGCCGCCCGCCCGAGGCGCCGACGCCGAAGCGGGCGCGGCCGTCGCGGGTGGCGATCAGCGGGCACATATTGGTCAGCGCCCGCTTGCCGGGAGCCATCGAGTTCGGCCGGTCGGGGCGCGGGTCGAACCACATGATGCCGTTGTTCATCAGGATGCCGGTTTGCGGCGACACATAGCGGCTGCCGAAGCTCGACAGCAGAGTCGTGGTCAACGCCGCGATTCCGCCCTCGCGGTCGATTGCGGTGATGTGGGTGGTGCAGCTTTCGTCGCCGCCCTGCGGCCGGACGTCGCCGAGCCCTTCGAGGCGGGCGGAATAAGCCTGTTGCAGCGCGTCGATCAGCAGCTCGAAATAGACAGCGTCGGGCGTCTTGCCGAAACGGTTCGACGACAGCCGGTCGAGCACATCGGCAAGGGTCGGCGCGGCAGTCATCCCGCGCGCGGCCTGCAAGGCGTAGTCGCGGTAGTGGATTTCGAGCGACGGCACGATGCGGGCACGGCACGCCGCGAGATCGGCGGCCGACAAGACGCCGCCGCCGGCTTGAACGTCGGCCGCGATCGCCTGCGCGATCTCTCCCTGATAGAAATCGTCGGGGCCGGCCTCGGCGAGCCGTGCCAGGGTGTCGGCGAGACGCCCGAGGATGAGCGCCGGCGGCTCGCCGGAAGGCGGACAGACCGGCGGCAGGTCGTCGGGCAACCAGACCCGCCGGCTCTCATCGTAGCGGCGCAGATCCTCGGCGGCATTGGCGGTCTTCAGGGTGACGTACCAATCGACCGGCAATCCGGCGCGGGCCAACGCCACCGCCGGCGCGACGAGGTCGCGCCACGGCGTGCGGCCGAAGCGCTCGACGGCCATCGCATAGCCGCGTACCGCGCTCGGGATCGCGACCGAGAATGGCCCGTGCATGTTGCGGTCGCCCTCGACCCGCGGCCAGGTGAACAGCTCGGTGCGCGTCTCGCCGGTCAGCGGATAGGCGGCGGGATCGAGACCCCCGGGCGCGATCGGACCGAAATCGACCACCTCGGCGCGCCCCCCGCCGGGCGGCTGCACGACCATGAAGCCGATGCCGCCAAGGCCGCTGTTCCACGGCTCGCGCACGGCGAGCGCGAAGGCGGTCGCGACGACGGCGTCGACCGCCGATCCGCCGCCGGCCAGCACATCGGCGCCGATCGCGGCGGCGACGCCGTTCGCGGACGCGACGACGCCGCCGCGCGAGACGGCGACGGGTTTTCGTACGACCCAGTTCTGCATCAATGGCATCATCTCATCCTACTCGTCTTTATCGGCGCGGATCCCCCCCACCCTCCCCTCCCCCGCTTGCAGGGGAGGGCGCGGCATCTCAGATCACCTCGACCGCATCGACGCGGCTTTTGTAGAAGGCGTAATGACCGGCGAGACCGATCGCCTCGTCATAGGGCGCGCGGTAGCCCCAGACGGCGTTCTCCGCGCGTTCCTTGCCGCCACCGATTTCGATCGTCCAATACGAGCAATCGCCCTTGAACGGACAATAGGTCTTGTGCTCGGTCGGCCGCATCAGCTCGAGATGCACGTCCTTTTCCGGAACGTAATGCACCGGCTCGTGGCCGGTCTCCTCGCAGCGCACCGCGTGCGTCGTATCGGCGACGATCCGGCCGGCGAAGGTGACGCGCACGCGGCGGGTCTCGGACAACAGATCGACGCGATGCTCGGGCTTCTTCTGATAGCCGGGGGCGGGGTTCGCCATGGCTGCGCTCCTCTGTTCAGCGAATCATCATCAGCGAATCGTCTCGGAGGGCGGCGCCCGGTTCGAGCGGTGCCGCACCGCGCCGCACTGGAACGAGGCAACGCAATTCTCATGCATCTGCGGGTCGGTCAGCGGTCCGCATTCCTGGGCGATGCGCTTGTTGCGGAACGCGACGTTGGTGCATAGCAGCTGCTCGTATTGCTGACTCTGGCGGACATTATCCTCGGCGCTCTCGCTGGGCGGCGCGGCGAATGCGGCACCGGGGGCGATCATCAGGATGGCGGCGAGACAGCCCGAAAACAGCCTCGGCATGGTCGTGCTCTCCGTGTGAGGTGGGTTCGACATGTAACGCAACTATAACGGTTTGGCGGAAATGCGGCGGCTCAACCCACCATCGCTCAGTCAACCATTGTCAGGCCGCCGCTGACGCTCAACACCTGACCGGTGATGTAATCCGAGCGGCGGCTCAGAAAGAACATCACGGCCTCGGCGATCTCCTCGGGCTGGGCGATGCGGCGGAACGGGATGACCCGGGTCAAGGCTTCGCGCATGCGCTCGGGCTGGCCCTGGAAGAGCGGCGTGTCGGTCGGGCCGGGGCAGACGCAATTGACGTTGATGCGGTAGCGCGCCATCTCGCGGGCCAGCGATTTGGTGAAGGCGATGATGCCGCCCTTGGCGGCGGCGTACACCGTCTCGCCGGTGCTGCCAACGCGCCCGGCATCGCTCGAAATGTTGACGATCTTGCCGTGCTGCGCGGCGATCATCGGCGGCAGCACGGCGCGGCTCAGCCGAATCGCGCCGAGCAGGTTGATCGCGATCAGCTGGTCCCACATCTCCGGCGGGTTTTCCATGAAAGGCTGGATGCGGTCCCAGCCAGCCGCATTGACCAGGCCGTCGACCCGCTCGACCTCCCGGTGCACGGCGGCGGCGAAACCGGCGATCTCGTCGGGCTGCGTCAGGTCGAGCGGCAGAAACTCGACCGCGAATCCCTCCCCTGCCGCCTGCGCCGCGACGTCATTCGCGCCCGTCTCGTCGATGTCGCCGATGAAGACGCGCGCCCCCTCGCGAGCGAGGAGCAGCGCGGTCGCCCGTCCGATCCCGGAAGCGCCGCCGGTGACGATGAATGTGCGATCCTGCATCTCCATCGCGATTGGCCTTTCCGAGCAACCCGTGCGCGCGATGTTCAGCGGCGGCGCCGTCAGTGTCAATCGCGTCGCAGGCAGGTCGCATAAATGCCCCAGTCCGATGCTCCGATTATGGGTATTCACGGGCTGTCGGAGGGTGCCGCATTCTCTCCGGCTTGCTGCGGCTCTGCGGCCTCGGCTGCATCAGCCTCGACGCCCTTGCGCCCGCTCTCCACCAGGTCGCGAATACCGATGCTCGCCATCAGCATCTCGACGGTGAAGGCAGCGATGGCGCCGAGAGCGCAGACGACGGCGAGACCAAACAGGCCGAACAGCATCGAGGCGACGGTCGCCTCGCGCAAGGCGCCGACGAACATGGTCAGCACGGCGCCGCAAGTCGCCGCCCCGCCGACACCGCCGAGGACCACCGCGACATCGAGCGCCAGCGACCGGCGATGCAAGTGAGCGAGCCGCGCCGACAACATTGCGGCTTTGACGGCGTCGGCGCCTTCGAGCTCGTCGCTCGCGGCGTGAACCAGATCGGCGACGCGCGCCAGCCGGGACGAAAACACATTCAGCAATGTCGCGATGCCGGACAGCAGGAAGACCGGCGTCAGCGCCACCTGGATGATGTGCGCCACCGTATCGAGCGCCGAGCCGGTGTTGTCGATGCCGAACATCAACGATAACCCCGCATCGCCTTGGGCAGAACCGGAACAGAGTTGATGACCGTCACCGCGGTTGTCGAGAGCCGGCCAGCGGACGGAAGCTCGCGCGCCGGCCGGTTTTGCGTTGCGTCGCGATGCAGATTCCCTCTACCTCTGCGACATCGTCAAGGAGGTGGCTCATGGGCAAGCTCGAGGGGAAAGTCGCGCTGGTGACCGGATCCGGCCGCAATATCGGCCGCGCGACGGTGTTGAAGCTGGCCGGGGAAGGCGCCAACATCGTCGTCAACGCGCGCTCGAACGAGCAGGAGGCCAATTCGGTCGTGCGCGAGGCCCAGGATCTCGGGGTCAAGGCCATTTCGGTCATCGCCGATGTCGGCAAGCGCGGTGAGGTCGAGGCGATGGCGCAAAAGGCGCTCGGCGAATTCGGCCGCGTCGACATCCTGATCAACAACGCCGCGATCCGGCCGCACAAGCCGTTTCTCGAAGTCAGCGACGATGATTGGGAGCGGGTCCGCAATGTCGTGCTTGATGGGGCCTTCTACCTGACGCGCGCGCTGATTGGCGAGATGGTCAAGAACAAATACGGTCGCGTCCTGTTTTTCTGCGGCGACGGCTCGATTTCCGCTCGCGGCGCCGGCCGCGCCCATCTCTCGGCGGCGAAGATGGGGCTGATTGGCATGGCGCGCGGGCTCGCCACCGAGTTCGCCCCGCACAACATCCGCGTTAATGTGGTCTCGCCCGGCAGCATCGACACCAGGCGCGACAACCCGGAATGGTATGGCGGCCATACGCCGAATGCCGCCGGCATCCCGCTCGGAAGGCAGGGGCATGTCGACGAGATCGCCGCCACCTGCCTGTTCCTGGTCGGTGAGGATGGCGGCTTCATCACCGGCCAGACGATCCACGTCAACGGCGGCGCCGCGTATTACTGATTCCTGTCCGGCGGGAGACCGCGTCGTCGAAACGAGGGGAACGGCAATAGCAAGCGATAGAAAATCGGCGGAAGACCCGGCGGTCGCGGCGTGTCTCGCTGAGCTGCTCGACCATCTTGGGATCCCGTGCGCCCATTTTGCCGGGCGCGGCTCGGCCGATCTGCAGGGCTTTATGTCGCGATATCCGGAGCGTGTCGCGTCGTTGACGGTGCTGTGCTCCGCGGTGCTGGACCCGCGCAGCCTGACGCCATTGGCCGGGCGGCTGCTGGTCGTGACTGGCGACCGTGGGGCGGGCGCCCGCCGGGTCCGGGCGGGGTTGGCCGAGCTGCCGCAGGCCATTGCGGTGGTGCTCGACGATTACGCCGGGCTGACCTGGTCGGACATCGCCGCCGATCGCGGCGACAGCATCGGCACGGCGATGCAGGAATTCCTCGCACGCCCCGACCTGCCCCGGGTGCCACCAGTGGCCGGCCTGCCGGAGCAGGAGGGGGAGATCGCCGGCATCTCCTATCGGGTGCGCGGCGCCGGGCCGGCGCTGGTTCTTCTGCCGCTCGACCTGTCGCCGGGACAATGGGAGCCGCTGATCCCGGCGCTGTCGGTGCGCTATTGCACGATTACCCTGGGCGGCGCGCTGTTCGGCAGCGTCGCCAGCCTGGAGGAGCGAGGTCGCTCGGGCTATATGGCGGTCGTCCGCGCGCTGCTCGACACGCTGGGGATCGTGCCGGGGGAGAGCGTGCTCGAAGTCGGCTGCGGCTCGGGCGTGATCATGCGCGAGCTGGCGCGGCGCACGGGCGGCGCCAACCGTCTGATCGGCCGCGACATGAGCCCCTATCTGCTGCGCGAGGCGCGGGCCTTGGCCCGGCGCGCCGGGTTGCTCGACCGGATCGATTTCGGCGAAGGGCACGCCGAGGCATTGCCGCTGGCGGATGGCGCGGTCGATGTCGCCCTCTCCTCGACCGTGTTCGAGGAGGGCGACGCCGAGTTGATGCTGTCGGAGATCGTGCGGGTGACCCGGCCCGGCGGGCGGGTCGGCATCGTGGTGCGCGCGATCGACATGCCGTTCTGGGTCAATCTGCCGCTCGATCCGGCGCTGAAGGCCAAGGTCGACGCCCCCGGCATCATCGGCGGGGGCGCGGCGCCGAACGGCGTCGCCGATATGAGCCTCTACCGCCGCCTCGCCGCGCTCGGGCTGACCGGGCTCAAATGCTTTCCGCAGATGGTCTCGGTCGTGCCGGGCTCGGAGCGCATCGAGCGCTATCAGCAGCAGATCCTCGCCGCATTGACCCCGGCCGAAGCCGAGGCGTTTCGCCGGGCCGCCGCCGCGGCCGAGCGCGACGG
>Ga0210400_10001248_pt1 | contig 25513 bp, 23 predicted proteins | sample IncBWH26MmetaG_FD_155456 | JGI IMG/M metagenome (GOLD analysis project Ga0210400, IMG submission 155456) | Forest soil microbial communities from Barre Woods Harvard Forest LTER site, Petersham, Massachusetts, United States - Inc-BW-H-26-M | ecosystem: Environmental > Terrestrial > Soil >...
CTGGAGTACGCGGGTATCTGCCTGCAGGCGCGCCAGGTGGGAGGGGATTATTTCGATTTCCTGAATCTCGGGCCGCAGCGGCTGGGGTTGATCATCGGCGATGTTTCCGGCAAAGGGATTGCCGCCGCTCTGCTGATGGCGAATTTGCAGGCCAGCCTGCGGAGCCAGACCGCGCTAGCCTTCGATCAGCCCGAGGCGTTGCTCCGGTCTGTGAACCGCCTCTTCTATGACAACACCGGCGATAGTGCCTATGCCTCGCTTTTGTTTGCCGAGTACGACGAGCCGACGCGGCGACTGCGCTACGTCAATTGCGGCCATTTGTCAGGTCTGTTGGTAGGACGCGACGGCAAGGTGGACCGGCTCGAGTCCACCAGCACGCTGCTCGGGCTGTTCAGAGACTGGAATTGCTCGATGCGCGAGCAGCGGCTCTCTCCCGGGGACGTGCTTGCGCTTTACACGGATGGCATCACCGAAGCTTGTAACGAGCGCGGAGAGGAATTTGGCGAGCAGTGCCTGATTGAATCGCTTCAGCAACATAAGGACTTGCCTTGCCAAGCTTTGCTGACCGCAATCGTGGATGGTGTTCGGCGATTTAGTTCTCAGGAACAACACGACGACATTACGGCGATCGTCGCGAAGTTCAAGGCTGCTAGCTGACGTGTCGTGCGATGGATCGCTGTTTTCCGACTCTTACTTCGCCAGATCGGCAGCGTGGTCATCGGCACAGAACGCTATCGCTATCCATCCGGTCAGTTGGCGTTAAGTCGCTATTGCGCTCACTGACCCTGCGATGGGGGTTTTGAGCGCTAGTCGCCGAAGGCGCGTCCTACTTGGCCAGCGGAATGCTACTGAAGGGGATGCCTCGTTTGCGGTTGATCCGGCAGATCACATTCTCCAGCATCTCGGGTAGCAGGTTCATTCCCGGGGCCAGCATCAGCGAACTCTTTTCCAGGTAGTCTTCGGCGCCGGCATCCATCAGCTTTTGCCGGTTCCTTTCCGCGAGGCTGCTCAGCACCACTACGGGAATGTTGGCCGTTGCGGCCTCCTTCTTCAAATGTTCAAGAACTTCCGGGCCGCTCATCCTGGGCAAGATCATATCCAGAAGAATAAGATCCGGCTTATGCTCCGCAGCCAGTTTCAGAGCAGACTCTCCGTCCACAGCACAAACCACTTCATAGCCCGCCTTGACCAGCACGCGCTCGTTCTCCAGCCGGATGGGGCGGCTGTCCTCGACTAAGAGAATTTTCACAAACTTCACCGTCCTTACCTGCACTATCGGCAGGCACCGCAGAAGGGTTAGGGGTGGGCGGGTTCGAGGCGAGGTTGGCGGTGCTAGTTGCGTATGGGTACCCGGACAACACCTGCTCCGGCTAGCCAGCCCGAAGCGGGAATGGCTCTTTAATCCACAGGCTCTTTGTGACATCCATCACAGCACGATCCGCGGCTCCCGACTAGGATAGTCTCGGTTTCCCAGATTCCTCCGGGCAGACATTCGTTCCCAGGTGATCCATGACCGGGAGTTGCTGGCGTCTGCTCGCCGCTTTCTCGCTGATCTTCGTAACGCCTATGCTTCTGCGCGGTCAGGACGCCGCCGCAGACCGCCCCCCGATCCTCGCCCCGCCTTTTTCGCCACCGCGCTACTCCCTGCCCATCGCGCCGGGTCGGATTCCTCCGTCTCCAAGTCCTCCCGGGCGTCACCCAGTGGGCCGCGATCCTGTTGACCGTTATCCCTTTCCCCCGGGCGCCATCGCGTTCCAGAACATCGCGTTCCAGAACATGGTTCGCTCCGCGGGATTCATTTTCTCCGGCCGGGTCACCCTCATCGGACGTGCCGCCTCACCCTCAGGGCCCGACCCTGCCGCCACTGTTGTCACCTTCCAGGTTGAACATGCCATGCGCGGCACCTCACCAGGTCAGAACCTGACGATCCACGAGTGGTCTGGCCTTTGGAGCAGCGGCGAGCGCTACCGGCTCGGCGAGCGCGTGCTGTTGTTTCTCTATTCGCCCAGCAAGTTGGGTCTCACCAGTCCTGTGGCCGGTGCCACGGGCAGATTTGTGATGGATTCCCAAGGGAGAATCGTGATGAGTGCGCTGCACGTGGCCACTTTCGCGGCGGATCCCATCCTGGGCGGAAAAACGCTTGTCCCCTACGCCGACTTCGCACAGGCCGTGCGGCGTTCCAGCCGGGAGGAATGAGCCGACGTGACCATACAGAAAAACATGGCATTCACCGCGCGTTCGTTCTTTTGCCGGCTGGCCGCAGCCCTGGCTCTCATCCTTATTTTCGTGACGCTCGCCCGCGCCGGCGGACCCAAGTACGTGGCCGGGTCCAGCTACTTCAACCCCTCGACCATGGGCCAGCCCCTTACGTGGTCGTTAGGCCAAGTGAACTACTACACTGACCTGGGCGATCTCAGCCCTGTCCTGCCCAACTCCGCCGCAAATGCTTTCGTCGCCAGTGCCTTTGCTCAATGGACGTCCGTTTCCACGGCAGCCCTGACGGCCACCAACGCCGGCCAACTTGCCGAAGACGTCAACGGCAACAACATCGCTGTCGACTCGAACGGGACCGTGATCGCGCCCGCGGACATCACTTCCTCCGCCACGCAGGCCCCGGTGGGCATCGTCTACGACTACGACGGTTCGGTAACCAACGCCTTGCTGGGAGCGGGCGCGGGCGATCCCTCGCAATGCTTTTCGAACGCAGTCTATGGCGGGGTGGACAGCTTCAGTGCAGGCGCAAACTTCCTGCACGCGCTGGTGGTCATCAACGGCCAGTGCGCCCTGCAGTCGTCACAACTGACTGACGTTGAATACCGGCTGGTGCGAGTGCTGGGCAACGTGCTCGGTCTGGGTTGGTCGCAGATGAATCTTAATGTGATCACCGGCAATCCCACTCCGACGCCCGATGACTTCGCCGGCTTTCCCGTCATGCACTTCATCGACTTGCCTAGTTGCGTACCAATCACGGTCTGTTATGCCAATCCTTACCAGCTCGCGTCCGACGATGTGGCCGCGCTATCCCGCCTCTATCCCGCCAGCCCGTCGCCCAGCACCGCCCGCATTCACGGCTCGGTTTACTTCGAGGACCATCTGGGCAGCCTTGCGCAACCCATGCAGGGCGTGAACGTGGTGGCGCGCCGGATTGATCCTTCCACCAACCAGCCCTCGCACCGGTATGCGGCGGCGTCGGTCTCCGGATTCCTTTTCACCGGTAACGCCGGCAATCCCATCACAGGCTGGAACGATCCCCTGGGCAATCCCTACAGTGAGTTCGGGTCATCCGCTCAAACTCTGGAAGGATTTTTCGATCTCGGTGGATTGCCCATCCCAAACGGCGCAAGCACCGCGCAATACCAGCTTGCGGTCGAAGCTTTGGATCCGTCGTGGTCCGCGGGCGTGTGCCCCTATGACTCATCCCAGGTTGCGCCTTCGGGAACCTTCCAGCCCATCGTGGTAACGGTGGGAGCGGGCGGCGACTTTCAGCAGGACATTCTGATGTCGGGCAGCGCGCAGGCCGTGCCACCATGGGCGGCGACAGAGACCTGGAGCGCTCCTGCGCCGGTCCCTTCCCCGGGCGACTGGGTTGGGTCGCTGGCCAGCTACGGCGATGTTGGCTATTTCTTGATCACAGCCCAGAACAATCGCACACTGTCGGTAGCAGTCACCGCGCTGGATGAAACCGATGCCCCTAGTGAATCGAAGGCCTTGCCCGTGGTCGGCATGTGGACTCTCGGCGACGCGCTGGGCTCTTCTCCGCCGACGCTCACCCCGGCCCCATTCAATTCGGAAACTTTCGGGATGAGCCGTCTCGACGCGCAAGTCTTGAGTGCGAACAGCTTCATCATCGGCATCGGCGATCTGCGCGGGGACGGCCGTCCCGATTACCACTACCACGCCCATGTGCTCTACGGAGACTCGGCGAGCCCGCCGCGCCTGTCAGTCAGCGGCGGCACGATTACTTTGCAGGGCACCGGGTTTGCGCCGGGTCTCGCCGTTACCGTGGGCAGCTTAAGCTCGCCGCTTCTGGCAACCGACGCCAGCCAGATGCTGGCAGCCGTTCCCGCGCAAAGCGACGGACTGCAAACCATCACCATCAGCGATCCGGTTAGCGGAGCATTCTCCGCCATGACCAATGTGCTAACGTTCGGAGCGGCTGCCACAGACAAGATCGTCTTGTTACAGGGATTGAATCCTCCCGCGCCTGTGGGCACGCAGGCCCTCAATCCTGTGACCGTGCGGGTGCTCGCTTCCGATGGCATCACCCCGGTGGACGGCGCCACCGTAGGATGGACTGCGACCAACGGCGCTACTCTTTCAATCTGCGGTGGCGCTTCCGCTTGTTCGGCGATCAGCGATGAAAGTGGCATGGCGTCCACTTTAGTCACCCCCGCCGCTACTGGAAATGCAACTATCACGGCGACTCTGGCCCCCGGCGTTTACACCCCGGCCCAGTCGGTCGGCGCCACGATGACGGCTACGTCTTCGTCCCTGGATATCGGAGTCACTACGCCCTTTCTCTGGATCGCCCAGGGAGCGTCGGTGAGCGTGCCGCTTAGCGCGCGAGTGGTAAACCTGGGCACACCGCAAAGTGGCGTCACCGTGAACTTTACGATGGCACAGGGATCAGGATCGCTGAGCGCCACGAGCGCGGTGACGAACAGCAGCGGCTACGCGTCGGTCACGCTCACGTTGACGAACTTTGCCGTCAACGTGCAAATCGCCGCTTGCGTTGCACCCGGAAACAGTCCCTGCCAAGTCATTGATGGGAACGCGGTGGCGGCCGCGCTGGTGAACCTGCAGGCCGTGGCCGGCGCAAGCCAGGTCGTCGCGGGACCGGTGTTTCAGCCGCTGACGGTACGCGTCACCGATTCCGCCGTGCCGCCGAATCCTGTCCTCGGAGCGAGCGTGCTGTTTCAATCGACGATAATGCGCCCGGTGGGAAACGGCTTGACGCTGACATCCGGCGATCCCAGCGTCACAACAACGGGAATGCCCATTATCCTGAGTGTGAGCCAGAACACGGTGCAGAGCGATGTCAACGGCCTGGCCAGCCTTGTCCCTTCGGTGGGATCGTTCACCGGTCCACTGGCGATTCAGATTCAGGTCTCGGCCGGAACCACAGCCGTGCTGCAGGACGAACTGGAGAGCGTTCCGGCCGCCAGCAGCGGGAACACTTCCCCACCCACCAAAAGCCAGTGGCACGGAAGTGTTCCCGCGCCAAGGCGGCCACCGCGAGTGGCCGACGACCGCTGAGAATGATGATCACGGTACGTTACTTCTTTTCCTGCGCGATCCGACACGGCCGCTGCTTCACTGAAATCGACCTATGCCATTCCCCCAGCCTGCGCTCACTTCACCGTCAATGGCCTGCTGATTTCCCAATGATGCCCGAAGGGATCTACCACGCGTCCCTGACGCCAGCCATAATCTTGATCCAGGACTGGCGACACGACGGTGGCTCCTGCCGCCACGGCCTGCGCGAATACGGCGTCTGGATCGTTCACGACGAGTATCATCCGTACCGTGCCGCCGCCCAGTGATTCGGGACTAAAATTCTTGTGCGGCGGAGACTCGTCCGCCACCCAGAAATCGGTCTCGCCGAGGGCAAGCTGCGCCACCACGTTGCCATCGGGGTCCTCGATGCGAAACAGCTCCCGCGCCCCGAATGCCGTCTTGTAGAACTCCACGGCTTTCGCCCCTCGGCGCACCGAGAGCATGGCAGCAACCGCAGTTTTCAGTCTCTTGCCGTTTGATGAATCCCTGCTCATATTCACCGCTTCGTCCACTGATCCACCCAGTCGTTCACAGTCTTATACCAGAGCTGCGAATTTTGCGGCTTCAGCACCCAGTGGCCCTCGTCGGGGAAGTAGAGCATCTTCGACGGGACGCCTTCCATCTGGAGCGTGGTGAAAAGCTGCAAGCCTTCGCTTACGTCGAGGCGGTAGTCGCGCTGGCCGTGGATGACCAGGGTCGGCGTCTTGAAATTCTTCGCCGAATTGCGCGGAGACCACTTGTTGTACATGTCGTGATTGGTGTACGGCGTGCCCTGGAACTCCCAGTTATTGAACCAGAGCTCTTCCGTTGTGCCCCATGCCGAGAATGTATTGAACATGCCGTCGTGCGAAACCAGGCACTTAAAACGCTCGGTGTGGCCGAGGATCCAGTTAATCATGTATCCGCCGTAGCTCGCGCCCAGCGCGCACTCGCGGGTCTTATCTATAAAAGCGTAATGCTCTTCGGCGTAGTCGAGGCCCTTCATCAGGTCTTCAAACGGAGCGCCGCCCCAGTCGCCGTTGATGGCGTCGATGAACTTCTGTCCATAGCCGGTCGAGCCGTGGAAGTTGATCATGATGACGACGTAGCCGCTGCTTGTCGAAGAAGTTGGTGACGCGAAGAGTTCCGGATTCCAGCGGTAGCTCCAGTCGTCTCCCCAGGCGCCCTGCGGCCCGCCGTGGATGAGGAACTTCACGGGGTATTTCTTGCTGGGGTCGAAGTTGGGGGGCTTGACCAGGAAGCCTTCGACTTTGTCTTCGTGCGCGCCGGTGAACCAGAAGGACTCGATGGGGGACATGGCGATTTGGGAGAGGACAGGTTCGTTGATGTGGGTGAGAGGCGCAGATTTCCAGCAGTCGCTCTTGGAGTTCATCTTGAGGCACGCGTCCTCTGCCCGATAAATCTCAGTCGGCGCCTTGACCGACATACGTGTGAAAAGAAGGATGTTGCCGTCGGACGTCACCGCGATATCATCGTCAAAGCCCGTATCGACCTTGTGCACTTGGGTCTTCCCAGTCGTGATTTCCTTTTCACTAGGTCCCCAACTCTTGATGGGTACACCTAAGTCAATCCAGTAGAGCGGGGACAGACCCTCGTCCTCGGCCGAGAAGTAAATCCGCCATGAGTCCGGTGTGAACGCAAAAGATCCCACCCAATGATCGAAACCTTCGGCAAAGTTCGATGCGTCCGTAAGACTCGTCTTCTCTCCCGTCTTCCTGTCGTACAGCATCAAGCGGAAGCGGTCGCTCTCGTATCCCGGACGCTGTTGGGCGCGGTAGGCGATGTAGCGGCCATCGGGCGAATAGAGCGGCGTCGAGTCGCTGGCGGGATTGTCGGCGGTGATGTTTTTCGTTTTGGCCAGCACGCCCGCAGGCGTCACATCGAAACCCGAATTCACCTCGACAGTCCACAAATCATTATTCGTCGAAGTGGCTTCGACTTTATCGTGGTTCGAGGTGTAACAAACCTCCCGCCCGTCAGGCGAGAAGGCATAGTCGTCCTGCCCGCCGAGCGAAAATGGAGGCGCATCGTAATCGCCCGGAGTCAGGTCGCTAGGGTTCGGATTAAGCCTCCCATTCAGCGGCTCGTCGGGCCGCTGTATGCTGATGACAAATATGTGGCTGCGCCTTCCCGCCCTATACGAGTTCCAATGGCGATAGAGCAGACGATCAAAGACAAGTGCCTTCACCTTCGAATCCACTCCTTCCTTGAGCTTCTTCGCGTTGCAGTCTCGCTCTTCTGCAGGCGGGCCGTCGCATTCGGGATAGATGTCGGAACTGAACAGAATGTTCCTGCCATCCGGAGACCAAAGTTCGCCTCCGGCCTCGGTCGCAACTGAAGTCAGCTTGTGCACTCCGGTCACCGTACCCGCAGCGCTGTCGAAGTCAGCTATCCAAACCTGCGATCCGCCTTGCTTCGTCGAGAGGAACGCGAAGCGCTTCCCATCCGGCGCCCAGCGCGGGCGGTCGGCGTCCTGATCGGCGATGATCTCCCGCTCCTGACCTCCGGCCGTGGGCACGATCCAGATGTGTGGCGTCTTCGTGTTGGCTTCGAGATTCACATCGACCACGCTGAAGATTACCCACTTGCCGTCCGGCGAAACCACAGGCTCACCCACGCGCTTGAGCTTCATCATGTCTTCGAAGGTGAAGGGATGCTTGGTCTGGGCGAGGGCGCACAATGTAAACGTGGTGAGGGCGAGTAAAGAAAAGACAAGACGGCGCATGGAAATGCTCCTTTGGCAAACGAGAAAGTGTAGCAGGCAAGCCGGGCTTGCTGTCGAGAGCCTCGTATCAGGGCATGCCTTCAGGCATGCCACAAGTTGCCAAGAATCGGTCCGGCTTTAGCCACGGTTATGGCGGAGTTAAGCGCAACGCAGCGCCTGAAGGCGCGATTGATGGAGAGAGCTCTTACGGCACACCGGAAGGCGCGCCCTGATACGAATCGCCAAAGGACAGGACGGAGACGGCGCATGACGACCCGGCAACCCCTTCCTTGCCACGGCATCCAAGTAAGTGGCAGAACTGCAGCGCCCTGCCCCCGGCCTCACTGAGCGGAGAGGGGTCGGGGGAGGGTCGCCGCGGTCGGTCTGGCGTCCGTGCCGCCGAACGCAAGAGACGTTGCATGCAACGTCTCCACAGAGAAATTCCGGTAAACTAAGATAGATATGAAGCTGGCTTGTCGCAGTGGTTTGCTCTTCCTCACCTTTCTTGCGGGCGCGGCAATCGCAGTGCCTATGTTCGCCCAGGAAGGTTCGCTCGAGAACACCCCGCCCACAGGCACCACGCCTGAGGAAATCATCACGCGCTTTGCCGCCCGAGAAAAACTCTTCAAAGACGCGCGCGATCATTACACCTACCGGCAGGACATCAAGGTGCAGACGCGCGACGGCGACACGGTCACCGGGGAGTATCACGAAGTTTTCGATGTGCTTTACGACGATAAGGGCCATCGCATCGAAAACGTCGTATTTGCGCCGCAGTCCACGCTAGAGCAAGGAGGGCTCGGGCTGGACGAGGGCGACATCCAGGACTTCCGCAACCGGCTGCCCTTTGTTCTTACCACGGAAGAGGTTCCGGAATACAACATCCTCTATATGGGCCAGCAGCAGGAAGACCAGTTGCACTGTTACGTCTTCGACATCGCGCCGAAACAGATTGTGGGCAAGAAGCGCTATTTCCAGGGCCGAATCTGGGTGGACGACCACGACTTCCAGATTGTGAAAACCTACGGCCAGGCTGTCCCGGAGATTCGCGATACGAAAAAGAAGGGTAAGACAGAGCACCTCTACCCGAAGTTCACCACCTGGCGCGAGCAGATCGATAACCAGTACTGGTTCCCCACCTATACGCGCGCCGATGACACGCTGCACTTCAACGTCAGCGACATTCACATCCGCGAGATCGTGAAGTATCAGGACTACAAGAGGTTTGGTTCCAGCGTGAGGATTCTGTACGAAGGGAAGGAAGTTCCCAAGGGGGATCAGAAGGATCAGAAAACGCCACAGGCTCCGGATCAGAAGAAGCCGGAGGAGAAGGATCCTAACGCGCCCCACGAGTGAAAGTAGGAGCACAGAGTCTGCGAGCACAGCTACAGCACTCCTGAACGTCCGGCCCACGTGGTGATGTACGACTTCAGAAACGCTGTGAAATCGTCGGCGCCGGGTGGGAGTCTTTTCCCTCGCGAACGAATTTGATGAAACTCCATGTTCACCACGGGGTTAATCAAGCGGCTCATCACCACCTTTCGATTGCGGCACAACGGCAAACCGAATGAGGGAATGACGGCAATGCCCTCCCCGGCCTCGACCATGGCGATCTGAGTGTCCAGCAAGTTGAGGAAGGGGCCGGGACGAGTGACCACACCGGCTTTGGCCAGATGCCGGTTGATGACCTGCTGTATCGGACTGGTAGCGTGCAGCGAGACCAGCGTTTCTCCCGCCAGAGCGGACCACGTGGTGGAGGCGCGACGAAAACCAGGATCATGGTCCGCTCGTACGACCATCAGAGAAAAGCGAAAGAACGGGGTGCGCACAATGCCACGCGCGGGCTTCGAAAACACTCCCAAGCCAATGTCGAGTTTGCCGGACTCGACCCGCTGCATGTTTGAGAGGTTATCCCCTTCGAACAAATGAACATGCAGGTCCGGACGATAGCCCCGGAATTCCTTAATGGCTTGCGGCATGACATTGGCGGCGACCAGCGGAGTTGTTCCGACTGATAAGAAATGGCTCGCTTCCGTCGCCGATCGCCCAATTCGGGCGACCGTGGCGTCGAGATCCTCCAAATTCTTTTGCGCGACGGGCAAGAATTCCGCCCCGGAGGCAGTGAGCGCAACATGGCGCGTGGTCCGGTCAAACAAGCGAAAGCCTAACTGAGTCTCCAGTTCTCGTATCAGCAAGCTCAAGCCTGAGGGAGTAATGTAAAAAGCCTGGGCAGCGCGGGAGAAGCTGCGATGTTGGGCCACCAGCAGGAAAGCGCGGATCTGTCGTGAAGTAAATTCCATTGTTGAGTATTCCTCAACGATTATTAAATTATTTAAGCTTGTCCTACAAGTCCTCTTGGGCTTAAATAGCGCCAATAACGGACTCCGGGCTGGGCAAGTTTACTGTGAGAATGGGCGGGGCATGACCGACAGAACCTTCAAGCCCGCGATGCCGAGCGCCACCGAAAGCGGCCAACCGGACAGCGCCGGGGCCGGCTTGACACCGATTCAATGGCTGGTTTGCGCAATTGCCTGCCTGGGTTTCGCATTCGATCTCTACGAAACCTTGATGACCGCGCTGATCGTGCGGCCCGTCCTGACCACCCTCGGGAACATGAGACCGGGGACACGAGAGTTCAACCTGTGGGTGGGACTGTTTTTCTTTCTACCAGGAGTTGCGGGTGGAGTTTTCGGACTGCTCGGCGGCTATCTGGCCGATCTTCTGGGCCGCCGTCGTGTCCTGCTGTGGAGCATTCTGCTCTACGGGTTCTCAGCCGCCGCGGCGGCCGTGGCCAGTTCATTGCACCTGCTGTTGCTGCTGCGCTGCACAACCTGGATTGGCACCTGTGTCGAACAGGTGGCGGCGCTGGCCTGGTTGGCTGAACTCTTCCCCACCCCCGGCCAGCGACAGCGGGTGCTCGGCTACACCCAGGCGGCCTTTGGCTTAGGCGGCCTGATGGTCACCGGCGCGTACTACCTTGCCGTCACCTATGCGGAACGGTTGCCCGCTATTCATGGCGGACATGAACCGTGGCGCTACACGCTGTTTTCCGGTCTGATTCCTGCAATCCCTCTCATGCTTGTCCGCCCTTTCTTGCCCGAATCGCCGCTCTGGCGGGAAAAGAAGGCCGCGGGCAGCCTGAAAAGGCCGAGTCTCAAGGAACTGTTCCAACCCGCGTTGCGCAAGACGACAATCCTGACGACGCTTCTGGTGGCGTGCACGGCGGCGCTGCCCTTCGGAGCGATGCAACATACGCCACGTATTGTCCCGGGGCTGGCGGCGGTGCGCAGCCTGCCGCCGCGCCAAATTGAACAGACCGTGAGCGCCGTGTACCTGATGCAGGAGTTGGGATCGATCACAGGCCGGCTGGCGTTCGCCCTGGTTGTGGCCTATTTTGTGACGCAACGGCGCCTGCTGCGAGCGTTTGCTGGACCAGCCCTGGCTGTGTTCGTCTGGGTCTTCTTTTTTGCGGCGACCAGAGACCTGGGGCTGCTCAAGTATGGCGCCTTCTGTGCCCAACTCTTGTTCAACGCGATTTACAGTTTTTGGGGAAACTATCTTCCGCGAATGTTCCCTACCCATTTGCGTGGAACGGGTGAAAGCTTCGCCTTGAACATCGGCGGCAGAACGATCGGGATCTCGGCGGCAGTGGCGACAACCCAACTTGCCAATGTAATGCCCGGTGCAGGGGCGGCACAGCGCCTGGCGCATTCCGCAGGGGCAGTTTCGGTGTTTGCACTGGCGGCGATTCTCATCGCCAGCTTTTGGTTGCGCGAGCCTGAAGGCAATCAGTTGCCCGACTGATTGCGCTCCGGGGCAGACCTCAGAGAGGAAAATCAGGAGAGAATATGAAAACCAACTCGTCACCTTCCGCTGACTCCACCTACCTGCTGGAAAATGCCGGGCGTGAGGCGCCGGCACGTTTTTCCGCACTTTCCAAGATGTTTGATGCAGGAACGATCCGGTGCCTTGAGCAGCGCGGGATCACCGATGGCTGGCATTGTCTGGAAGTGGGTGGCGGCGGGGGATCGATTGCAGCCTGGCTCGGGCAATGCGTTGGGCCGACCGGGCGCGTTTTGGTGACTGATATTGATCCGCGTTTCTTAGAAAGCTTGCGGTTGCCGAATGTCGAAGCGCGTTGCCACAATATTGTCACTGATCCTTTGCCAGATCGCGCGTTTGATCTGGTGCACGCGCGCCTGGTACTGATTCACTTAACCGAGCGCGAAAAAGTGCTAAAGAAATTGGTGGCATCGCTGAAACCGGGAGGCTGGCTGATTGACGAAGATTTTGATTCGATCTCGTTAATAGCAGATGGCAACGTGAGTCCCCGGGAGGTGCTGTTGAAGACGCAGAGCGCCATCCTGCAGCTATTCGATGAACGCGGGGTGGAGAGGCGCTTTGGACGCCTGCTGGTCGGACGGCTGAGAGCGCATGGCCTGGTGGAGGTTGGTGCGGAAGGCCGGGTCTCGATGTGGACAGGCGGCTCGGCAGGGAGTTCCCTGATGCGGGCAAATTTCGAACAACTGCGAGAAGCCTTGATCGAAGGTCATTACGTTACCGAGCGAGAGTTCGAAGAGGACTTAGCGCGACTGGACGATCCAGATTTCATGACGCCGTCCCCGATTCTATGGTCGGCGTGGGGACGGCGGCCAGCGTGAGCATCGGGTAGCGGAATTAGTAAAACAAATACTTCCTCCACTTATCATCCGACCGGCCCATGAGCCGCATGATATGCCGGCTGGTGTGCAGGTTGAAGGCGCGGGGTTCGCGCATCAGCTTCATGCCGGCTTCGAGGGGGAACTGGTTGCCCTTGCGGCGGTTGCAGGCGTGGCAGCAGGCCACGAGGTTCTCCCAGGTGGAGGAGCCTCCGCGGGAGCGGGGAATCACGTGATCCAGCGTCAACTCGCTGGAGGGCAGCACGGTCGCGCAGTACTGGCACGTGTTGCGGTCACGCAGCAGAATGTTCTTGCGCGACAGGGCGCGGCTCTGGTGCGGGATGCGGCGGTACTCCAGCAGGCGGATCACCGAGGGCACGCGCATGGCGATGCGCGCCGCGTGCAGGAAATGCCCGTTCTCTTCTTCCGTCATGGCCACGCCCTTGAGCACCAGCACCAGCGCACGGCGCGCGGCGCACACGTTAATGGGCTCGTAGGACGCATTCAGCACCAGCACGGGCGCGTGCAGCGCATTGCCATTGGCGTCGCGATGCATGGCCGCCGCCGCGAACAAGCCGGCGGCGTGTCTGCCTGGTGGTCCTGCCTCGGTTTCGATCCTGCCTGACATAAATTCTTAGATTCCTACGGCCTTGGCCATTGGAACGCGCTCCGCTCCCATCCTTTCGTCGACATGACTGTCGTCAGCGGGGGGTCCAATCTCCACATGCTGCGCTGATATCTTCAACGTGCGGGCGACGGTCGCGACCCAAACCTTGGTAGCGCCGGCGCGGCGCAAAACCCGCGCACACTCTGAAACTGTCGTGCCGGTGGTGTAAACATCGTCCACTACCAGGACTTCGTGGCCTTTCAGCGACTCAGGCTGCGCCACTCCGAATGCTCCTCGCAGATTCTCGCGGCGCTGGTGACTGGTAAGTCCGATTTGCGATGCGGTATCGCGTTTTCTTTCAAGGACTCCCGCGCACAAATGCAAGCGCCGCCCCGGCTGCCTTATTTTCATCGCTGCGCGCGCAATCAGTTCTGCCTGGTTGAAGCCGCGTTGGCGAAGCTTGGTGCGGTGCAACGGCACGGGAACCACGGCCACGGACTCGGCTGGAAACTCGGGTTCGAGCGCCGCGATGGCCTCCGCCAGCATGCGTCCAAGAACGTTCGCCGCCGGGCGCACGCCACCATACTTCAGCAGGTGAATCAATTCGCGCAGCCCGCTTTCATAGCTGCCATACGCCACCGCGCGCGCGAAGGCGGGCTCAATGCGGCGGCACAGCCCGCATCGGGATTCGCCCGGAGCGCCGGCGAACGCGTACGAGGAAAACAACCGCTCGCCGCAAATGGCACAGACTCCTTCCGGAATTGGGCGCATGGCATCCAGGCATTCCTGGCAAACCGGGAGGCGTGAAATCCTGACTAGTGGTGTACCGCAGATGCGGCAATCAGAGGGAAACAAAACAGCGAAGAGGCTTTCGGCAATCTGGCCGGTCCAACCTCGGTCAACCCGGTCTCGATCAGTCCGGGAAGCAATAGAAGGGCATGCCACTGCGGCTTTGGCCTGGCTAGCCCGAGTTCTGTCCTCGCTACTGCTGAAGACGGCCTCCGTGTTGCCCGCAGAAAATCTTCCTTGGGCGGGCGACTCTGCGATTGCCTGCTTGAATAGAGTATAACGGTGGCCGGGTCCGCTAGGCAACGTTACGATCGGGTCGCGGCACTGGGGTTGCCACCTTCTTAATCGGCTCCGGCAACCGTTCCTTCACCGGCACCAGGAAAAAACGATAGTCCCGCCGGAAGCATTCCGCGCAGCGCACTGGCTGCAAAAGAAAAATCGGCAGAAGATAGCGTTCCGAGAAAGTGCGGCGTCGCGAGCGGAATCCCGTCTCACTGCCGCAATCGTCGCAGTGAAATTCAAGGTATTTCTGGAACCAGACCTGGTCAAGGGAGTTCTTTACCACGGCTACACCTCGGTATGACGAGATACGAAGGGGCGACAAACCGATAGGGCTATTTTACCCCGAAGCGAGGCACAAGCCAACCGGGAAGAGGTCGGCCTAACTGCGATCCACCCATGCTGGAACCCGCATCGCACTTGTAATACAGCCCGTCCGCGTGCTAACGTGCCGCCGTTTAGTGTTTTGAATAAGTTACGGCACGACATTGCTTTCATCTCACGCCCTGCGAGGATTCCACCTATGAGCAGTCCAGTCCCCGAATCAGGAACTGGTGTCAAGAAACACGTCCCTTTTGTGCCCGAGAGCATGGAGATGAAGGAATTCACCCTGCGCGCCGTGCTGCTGGGACTCCTTATGACGATCGTCCTGGGAGCGGCCAACGCTTACTTGGGACTGCGTGCCGGTATCACGATCGCGGCAACATATCCCGCCGCAGTCATTGCAATGGCGGCAATGCGGGCGTGGAAAGGATCGCTGCTCGAAGAGAACATTGCCCGTACCGCCGGGTCCATCGGGGAGTCGGTCGCGGCCGGCGCAATCTTTACCCTGCCTGCGTTCCTGCTGGCCAAAGCGTGGCCTTCTTTCCGTCCCGGGGACGCGTACTGGAAATCCACGGCGCTGATTATGGTGGGCAGCATTCTTGGAGTCCTGTTTATTTCTCTGGTGCGGCGCGGCATGGTTGAAGATCCAGAATTGCCTTTTCCGGAATCGTTGGCGGCCTCGGAGATTCACAAGGCTGGGCAACGGGGCGCGCAAGCCGCGAAATACCTCTTCTGGAACATCGGCATTGGAGGCGTGGTGTACATCCTGGGGAAATTTGGGCTCTACGCCGCCGACACCGACCTGCACGTGGGCGTGGGCAGTCTGGGACACACTCAGGTTCGTCTCGGCACCGCGGGAAGCACGCACATTATACCCACAGGCGGGACCAGCGTGTTTGCGGCGCCGAGCGTGAGTCCGGCCTATCTCGGTGTGGGCTACATCATCGGCGTGAAGCTGGCGTCGATCCAGTTCGCCGGCAGCGTACTGGCCTGGGGGCTGTTGGTGCCATTGATGATGTTTTTTCTCGGGCCCCAGCTCAGGGCATATATTCCGGCGGACACTCCCGACAATTGGGCGACGATGGCGGACGCGGTGTGGAGATACATCGTACGCCCGATTGCCGTCGGCGGCATGCTGGTCGGAGCTGCCTACACACTGTTCAAAATGCGCGCGAGCCTGACCGCTGGCATTGGCAAGGCATTTGCGGATCTGCGCCAAACCTCTGCCGAACAAGCTAAGCTGGCTCGGACGGAACGGTACATGAGTTCGAAAATAGTCTTCAGCTTAATTGCCGTGATGTTCGTGCTGATGTGTTTGCTTTACATGAGGATTTCAAACTTAGTGTGGCCCGCGATCCTGGCAGCCGTGGTAATGATTCTGGTGGGTTTCTTCTTCGCAACCGTGTCGGGCAATCTGGTTGGATTCATTGGCTCGTCCAACAATCCGATTTCCGGTTTGACGCTGTCGACACTGCTGATAGCGGCGCTCTTGATGGTCGCGCTGGGAGTCACAGGCCCCTCGGGAGTGGCCGCTGTTCTGGGAGTGGCGGCGGTGGTCTGCGTTTCGTCAGCGGTGGCAGGTGAGCTGTTGCAGGATTTCAAGGTTGGTTACATCTTGGGCGGCACGCCGCAGAAGATTCAGGCCGCTGAGTTGATCGCGGTCGTGGTGGCAAGCCTGGTGATGTATTGGCCCCTGATGCTGCTGCACGAGGGCAGCATCAAAGCCGGAGGCGTGGGATTTGGCGGCGCCGAACTTCCAGCGCCGCAGGCCGGTCTCATGGCGACATTGGCCATGGGAATCGTGGGTCACGATATGCCGTGGCCGCTGGTGGTGGTGGGAATCTTCTTTGGAATCGCCATGATCATGATGCAAGTGAAGAGTCCCATGCTTGTGGCCGTCGGCATGTATTTGCCGTTCGGAACCACATTCGCAATATTTGTGGGCGGTGTCTTTCGCTCGCTCGGCGACTGGGTCGCGAACCGCCGTGGATTCAACAGCGCCCAGAAGGCACGGGTAGAGAATGCCGGCGTCCTGGTCGCTTCCGGACTGATCGCCGGGGAAGCGTTGCTGGGCTTGGTTTGGGCGGGCTTGCAGTTCGTCCCCTCGTGGGGCGCGCCGAACCATCCGCCGCAGATCTTCAGCGATCCGTCTTACCTGGTGGGAGGAATGATTGTGCTTGCCGGCTTGGCGGCTTTGATGATCTTTTTGCCCGTGTCAGCCGCCGGTGATCCGAGCGAACCGGCTCCACCGACGGCAATGATGTAAGGATCTTGTGGTTGCTGTGTGGCGCGGGCACCTGAGCCCGCGTCCTTCGCGCAGCGAAGAAGGTTCGTGTCTTACCGTTCTCATGTCCATCGCCGCAAACATTTCGGCGATCCAGGAGCGCATCGCCGGTGCTGCGCGACGCGCTGTACGCAACTCCGACGAGATCGCCTTGATGGCGGTTAGTAAGACGCAGCCGCCGGAGCGCATCCGCGAAGCCTATGAGGCGGGACAGCGCCTGTTCGGCGAGAACCGCGTCCAGGACTTTTCGGCGAAGGCTGGAGCCCTTCAGGATTTGCACGCCGCCGAGTGGCACATGATCGGGCATCTCCAGACCAATAAGGCCGCAAAGACAGTGGACCTGTTTCGCGCCGTGGATTCCGTCGATTCGTTGAAGCTGGCGGAGAAGCTGGACGGGGCCGCCCGCAACCTCGGCAAGATGCTGGACGTGCTCATCGAGATCAACGTCGGCGGCGAAGCGGCCAAGAGCGGCATTGCCCCTGACTCACCCGAACTCGACGAATTGCTTATCGCCGCGCCTCGGCTGGATGCGCTGGTGTTCCGCGGACTGATGACCGTGCCTCCGTTCACCGACGATCCCGGGGGCTCGCGGCGCTACTTCCGCAGGCTGCGCGAGTTGCGCGATACGATTGCCGCCCGCAAGCTGCCCGCCGTTGCCACGGACCAACTTTCCATGGGCATGTCGCACGATTTTGAAGTGGCGATTGAAGAGGGCTCGACCTGCGTGCGCGTGGGCACGGCAATTTTTGGGGAAAGAGCAAAACCCTGATCGCAGCGACACGGAGGAGCACTTGGGGTTGGTTGATCGGACTTGCGCCGGAGCTATCTTCCTTTTGGCGATCGCGGACTGCCTGCTCGTGCCGAGAACTTACACGGGCAGGATCTGGATTCTTGGGACGGGCCTAGCTCTGCTCTTCACCGCCATGTTGAATGTGCTCCGCATTCGCAACGGCCACGAAGTAAGAGGTCTGAAGCTGTTTTGCATCACCGCGAACGTGACCATGCTTGTGTTCGCAATCGCGCTGATGGCGAGCATCGGAAAATCGCGCACGCTGCAACACCCGCAAATACCACTTGTCACAGCCCTGTTGCTGGCGCAGACGGCATTCTCGTTGAGGAAGAACGCTTGATTTCTATTCAGAAGTCGAGTGGTGGGGTGACTTTTACAGTAAGAGTCCATCCCCGCGCCAAGAAAAACGCCATCACCGGCGAACTCGGTGACGCACTTAAGCTTACTCTAACCTCGCCACCCGTGGATGGCCGTGCCAACGAAGCCTGCATCGAATTCTTCGCGAAACTTTTGAAGCTACCCCGATCTTCCGTTACCATTGCCTCCGGCCAGACCAGCCGCCAAAAAATGATTCGCGTCTCGGGACTCTCGGCTGAAGAAGTCAGGAAGCGCCTGAGGATGTAAACGCGACAGATGTAGACGCGGGCATTGTGATTGTCCCAAGCAACGCGGGGGAGGGCGCCCGCGCCACAGCGTCATCAGGGAGATACTCTTGAGCTTTTCCGAACGATTGCAGGAAATTCGCACCGGGTTCGAGCGTCCCTTCTGGGTCGCCAACATCAGCGAGCTTTTCGAGCGGCTTTCTTACTACGCCGTGTTTGCCGTGCTGGCGCGCTACCTGCACGAGGGGTTGCACTTCGGCGTCGAGCAAGCCAGTAGCCTGACCGGGATGTTTGGCGGCTGGGTCTGGTTTCTCGCGGTAGTGGGAGGCGCGATCGCCGACCGGCTCGGATTCCGGCGTGCACTTTCTCTGGCGTATCTGATTCTGAGTTTCTCGTATTTCCTCATGGGATCGCTCGGCGCGTCGTGGTTCGCGCCAGTGCGCAATGCGGTCCCCCTGGCCTCGCTGGTCGCGTTCGTGCTGATTTTGCCAGCCCTCGGCGTGGCGCTCGTGAAACCGAGCGTGGTCGGGACAACGGCGCGGGCGTCGAATAAAAATGTTCGCTCGGTGGGATATTCGATTTACTACACGCTGGTCAACGTGGGAAGCACGTTAGGGCCACTGCTGGCGGGTTGGGAACAGGATCACGGCAGTGCTGCAGGACTGTTTCGTATCGCGGCGTTGAGCGTCTTCCTCATGTTCTTTATCGTGCTCCTGTTTTTCAAGGAGCCGCGACGATCGGAAGCGGGAGAAGCGGCCACTCTCGGTCAAGTTGGAAGAAACTTTCTTACCGTGCTTTCCAACCCGCGCTTCATGCTCTTCCTATTGATCTTCACAGGATACTGGGTCGTCTTCTGGCAGGAATTCATCGCGTTGCCGCTCTACATTTCCGCCTACATCGATCCGAAGGCCAACACGGCGCGAATTCTGGCCACCGATCCCATTGTGGTCATCTTGTTCACCATGGTGATCGGCTTTGTGACCAAGCGTATGCACGCATTTCACGCCATCGTACTGGGGACCCTAATTTCGAGTCTGGCCTGGGTTCTGCTGATCATTCACCCGTCGGTGTGGATGGCGGTGGCAACCCTGGTGGTGGTTGCGATCGGAGAAATCACGCAGCAGCCGCGATATTACGATTACATTTCGCGGCTCGCGCCTGCCGACCAGCAAGGAACGTATATGGGATTTGCGTTTTTACCGCTGGGCATCGGCTCATTTATCGCAGGGAAGTTAAGCGGGTGGCTTATGCAGCACTACGGGGAGGAGTTGCACCGGCCAAAGATGGTCTGGTGGTGGGTAATCGGAGTGGGATTGGCGACCACTTTGCTGCTCTGGATTTACGATAAGGCCGTCCGTGCGGAGACAGTAGACAAATCATGAGGATGCGAACGCGAGGCGGCGACAAGCATGCGCCTCCGCCTAAGGTTCGGGTCGCGCCGGCCGAAATTGCCGCACAGATCCGCTGGGCGCTGAAAGACGGCGGTTCAGCCGAACACGCGGCGGGCGTGCAGTGGTTCTTCAAGGATGAAATCCAATCGCATGGATGGTATACGGCAGAGTTGCGCCGCGCCGCCGTGCGTTTTCGCCGGGAAGTAAAGAAACAACACGGCCTCGATTTTCTGGTCGAGGTCGCCGATCATCTTTTTGCCGGCCGGGTTCTGGAAGAAAAAGTTGCTGCCGTCTTCTTGCTGGAAAAACTCGATGCTGAGTTCGGCGACCGCGAATTCAAGTTGTTCGAGTTCTGGCTGGACCGTATCGGCAGTTGGGCTGACCACGATGCGCTCGTCCATTCCCTGATCGCCCCTATGGTTGCATCCAAACCCGCACGCGCAAGAACAGTTTTCCGCTGGGCGAAGTCGCCGAACCGCTGGCACCGGCGTGCCGCCTGCGTCGCGTTGATTCGCGGGGCGCGGGCGAAGATGTTCTTCCCGGAGATCCAGAAGCTCTCGAACTCACTACTCGCCGACAAAGATGACATGGTGCAGAAAGGGCTAGGCTGGCTGCTGCGCGAAACCGCGAAGTTTGATGCCAAGCGGACAGTTCCATATCTTATGAAGATTCGCGAGCGCGCACCGCGTCTGGTGTTGCGAACAGCCTGCGAAACGCTGCCGATGGCGGTTAGAAAACGGATTCTGGCTTCCAAGAGTGGGCGCGGATAATCCGTCTGCATCTCGGCATTCGCCCAAATCCCTCCCATTGTTTACAATAGACGTTTGCCCATGGACCTGGCCGCCATCCAATCAGCGCTGCGCGAACGCAACATGGACGCGTGGCTGTTCTACGACCACCATCATCGCGATCCCATCGCCTATCGTGTGCTCGGCTTGCCCGCGGGTCTGATGGTCACGCGGCGCTGGTTCTACCTGATACCGGCGCAGGGAGAACCCGCGAAGCTGGTCCATAAGATTGAAGCCGGCCATCTCGATTCCCTGCCCGGCAGCAAGCGCCAGTATTCGGGATGGCAGGAACTGTTCGACAGCCTGAAGTCGATGCTCGCACCCTACCGCGACATCGCCATGCAATATTCGCCCAACAACATCGTCTTCACCATTTCCCTGGTCGATGGGGGGACGATCGAATTACTGCGCGGCCTGGGAAAGAACGTCGTTAGCTCCGCCGACCTGGTCGCACAGTTCGAAGCCACCTGGAGTGAAGAGCAGATCAAAACGCACTTTGCTGCCCGCGACAGCGTGGATTCAATCGTGACAGCGGCCTTCAAGGAAATCGGGCAGCGGACGCGCAACGGCGGAACCACGGAACATGAAATCCAGCAGTGGTTCATGGAAGCATTTCGCCGCGAGAACCTGCTCACTGACGATCCCCCGATTGTGGCTGTCAACGCCAATGCCGGAAACCCGCACTACGAGCCGCGCGCCGATCATCCTGTTTCCATTCGCGAGGGCGATCTGGTACTGCTGGACGTGTGGGGGAAAAAAAATGTCCCGGAAGCGGTGTACTACGACATTACATGGATGGGCTTCGTCGGCAAGGCCCCGTCCGGCCGCATGTGCCAGGTGTTCGAGATTGTGCGCGACGCGCGAGACGCAGGCGTGGAGACGGTGATCGACGCGATCACCTCTGGACGCCGCATTGCCGGATGGGAAGTGGATCGCGCCACCCGTAATCATATTAAGCAGAAAGGCTACGGCGATTATTTCATTCATCGCACGGGACATTCCATCGGCACTGACGTCCATTCCAATGGGGCCAACATGGACGACCTGGAGATCCACGACGAGCGCCAGATCCTTCCCAACTCTTGCTTCTCCATCGAGCCGGGCATCTATCTGCCGGAGTTCGGTGTGCGCAGCGAGGTCAACATGCTGGTGCGGCCAAAGTCGGCGGAAGTAACCGGCAAGATTCAACGTGAGATCGTAACTATCTGATGGCAAATCAAACCACAGCCAAGACTAAGGCGGCCGAGCCGGCGCAACCCGTCAGCATGATGTCCTTAATCGCGCCTGCCGTAGGCTGGCTGATTCCGGGGGCGGGCCACATCATCCAAAAACGCTGGATTCGGGGCGCGCTCCTGCTGGTCTCCATCGGAACTCTGTTCGTGCTCGGCTTGCTGATGCAGGGCCACATCTACAAAGCCAATGGCGGAGACATCCTCGACATCCTTGGATTCATCGGCGATTTGGGCGCTGGAGGAATGTATATTACGACCCTGGCCTTGAACGGGGGCCAGGGCGCGATCGCTTTTGCCATCGCGGATTATGGAACCAAGTTCATGATCGTCGCTGGACTGCTGAACTTCATTGCGGTGGCAGACGCCTACCACATCGCAATCGGGAAAAAACAATGAACGTCCAGCTCACTCATTTCAGTGCGGCTTTTGTGTTTGCAGTCTTTGCCTCTGTCGTCTTCGGCATCACCCATCGCGAGACCACCCGCGACATGGTCCGCTACGGCTTGTACTGTTTTGCCATGTTCCTGGGCGGCGCCCTGGTGGCGGGCTGGGCAATGTGGCTGGTGCGGCGGTAGCTCTAGTCAAACGGTGTCGCGGTTCAGGTGGGACTCGAACTCCTTCGAAAAGGATAACCAAGGGCTTGGGCTAGGAGCCAGAAGCTAGCAGCTCCTTTTCACCCTTCCCACACGAACGCATCGAACACTCGCTTCGAGTCAAAATTCAGGCGCCGGTAGAGGGCGACCGCTCCGGCATTGGCCTCGGTCACGGTCAGCGAGAGCATGGAGAAGCCGCGCTTGCGAAGATTGACTGAGGTCGCGGCCAGCAGCGCCTCGCCGATCCCGCGAGAACGATACTCCGGCAACACGCACACCTGGGTCACATGGCCCACATCGTTGCGAACGCGCGAGCAAAGGATCAGCCCGATCAGATTCTTCGCCTTGCGATCCACGGCGGCAAATGACGATTCCGCGTCGAACAACCCACATCCGGGAAATCGCACAATGTTATTCAGGAAGCGCAGCGATCCGGCCAGCGTGTGGTACTGGTCGTTGATCTGGGCGTCGACATGCCCGCGGTAAGCCGCCGTAATCACGGCGGCTGCTGGCTGGTAGTCCGCTTCAGTCCAATGCCGGATTTCGATTTCCCGGGGAGTCGCAATCGCCTGCGCCACGGCGTTGCCTAGTCCAAGAACCATGAACAACCGCGGATGGCGCTGGAATCCCTGATCGAGAAACGGCCGGGCAACGCTCCCTGTTTCGTGCGCCAGCAACTGTGCTTCGACCCGATGAATCCCGGGAGATTGCTGCAGCGTCTCGATCACATGCGTCAGCAGCTTGATTTCGACCTCCCTGGCGCTGGATAGACGGCCACCGTTCGCCACGAAAAGATCGCCGACCACTCCCTTGCTGCCTTCATACACGAAGAAACTGTAGCCGAAGATGCGGCCGCGTTCAATGGCAGCGTATCCGGGAAGGATTTTCGCGTCGACATAGCGCAGGATCATCTCCGCCGATCCGTTGTAATCCCAGGAGAGCAAACTCGCCCAGGCCCGGGTCTCATCGTCGAGCAGGGGACGGAGATCAACTGAAGAAAAATGCCTGAGATCGAGAATCTCCACGGGGCTCCTGCGAAGTCAGCCGCAAAAAAGACCTGCAGCCTCGTACGCGACGGCAGAACTCCGAGTTTAGTGCGTTCGGGGACGCGAGGCAAACCGGCGGAACACAGGGCAGCAACATCTATCGCGCACCACCTATCGCGTGGAATCGGTAGCCGCCGCCGCAACCCAGTAGTAGTCCAGATGCTGCGCGGCATAGTGTCCGAGGTAAGAGACGCGGCGGCCCGCCACAAGTTTCGCAATCTCCACCTGTGAATTCTCCGGAGCCACCAGCAGGTGCTCATGTTGCGGAACTCTACCCCAGTCGTAGTTCAAGGTTAACTGGTTACGATAAAAAGTGAGACCGTATTCCAGTTCGCGTCGAATGTGATAGACCGCCAGCGGCAGGCGATGGGTCTCCACACTGGCAATTTCCTTTGCCAAAGGACGCGCCGAGAGCGTCTGGTCCAGAGCCACCGCCCCGAGTCTCAACACAGCGCCGACCGCAAGCAGAACCGGAATCACCGTGACAAACCGAAGCAGGCGCAGACCCGTCTTGCGGGCCAGCGTGAGCGCAATTCCGCCGCAGAGTACAAATGCGATAGCGAGCGCCACCAGCATCGGTTGCCCTCCCGGAAGACGATGCTGCGTGATGAGGTAGGCAATCAGCAAGGCTGGAACGATCAGGAATCCTGCCAGCAGCGCGTGCAACACCACCAGCCCCTTCCCAGGTGAGCCAGTTTCGCTTTGCTCCTGATGTTGCCGCAGGTATTCCACTAGCAGCAGCCCACCCGCAGGGATCGCGGGAAGAACGTAGCCGGGCAGTTTTGATTGCGAGATCGAGAAGAACACCACAGGCACAATCAACCAGCAACAGCTATAAACACTGAATTGAGATTCGAGATCGCATTCGACCGCGACCTCGGGCAATCGTTTGGCCCACCACAAGCGGATCGTCTGAACGAAAGCCGCAATTCCGAACACCGTCCACGGAACCAGAGCCAGCGCCGTCACCGGGAGGTAATACCAGAACGGCTCGGTATGGTGATAGAGATCCTTCGAGAACCGCCCGAGATTGTGCTTGACGATGAATTCACGAAAAAACTCCGGATTGCGCGTTTGCACTGCGAAATACCACGGCAGTGCGATCGCGCAGAACAGAAAAATCCCCGGCAACCAGAACGTCTTCAGGACCAGGCGTGATTCTCGAACCGCAACTGCATAGAGGGCGATCACCACAAAGGCGAGAAACGGCGCGACTGGCCCTTTCGCCAGCATCCCCAACGCCGTGCAGCTATAAAACAAAGCCAAATAGATTTTCTTCCCACTCTCACGCCAAGTCCACCAGCCGAGCATAGCAATGGTGAAAGCCGCTGCCAGCGCCATGTCCATCGAGGCGGCGCGCGCGTAGCCGATGATCCCGGCGGAAGAAGCGGTTATCAGGGCGCCATCCAGCGCAAATCCGGGGCGGAAGCGCCGCAGAAAAAAGTACACTGCCAATACGAGGAAAGTGGCATCGAGCGCCGAAGGCAGCCGTGCGGCCCAGTCGCTCACCCCGAAGATCGCGTACGCCAGCATGGCTTGCCAGTAATAAAGCGGCGGCTTTTCCAGCCAAGGCAGGCCACCCAGCATGGGCGTAATCCAGTCGTGGCGCTCCAGCATTTCGCGCGCCACCTGCGCGTAACGCGGCTCATCTGCTCCGATCAGCCCGAACTGCCCCAGCCCGTACAAAAACAAAAAGGCGCAGAAGCCCGCAAGCAACAACGAGTCGGTGCGGGTACGATTCGTCATCGGGTCAGAGTTCCGGGAGCGGCGGACGCCATCGCTGAATTGTTGATTGATGCCATTGATTGTACGCAGGCCGTGTGGGAAGAGCTATTGTACGGAAGGACCGCGGCGCATCAGTTCCAGAACCTGGCGCACCGCCTGGGCCAGCGGCCCGTCCAGCGAGCAACCGCTGGCGCACTGATGGCCACCACCACCAAAACGTTCAGCCACTCGCGCCACATCGAGCTTGCCCTTGCTGCGCAGACTCACGCGAAAGCGGCCATCAGGAAGCTCCCGGAAGAATGCCGCCACCTCAACTTCTCCGATCGAAAGCACATAGTTCACCAGGCCTTCGCAGTCTTCTTCCTTCGCTTCACAAAGTTCCATTTGCTGCTGCGTTACCCAGGTCCAGCCCACGTGGCCTTCG
>Ga0210400_10001249_pt1 | contig 25491 bp, 20 predicted proteins | sample IncBWH26MmetaG_FD_155456 | JGI IMG/M metagenome (GOLD analysis project Ga0210400, IMG submission 155456) | Forest soil microbial communities from Barre Woods Harvard Forest LTER site, Petersham, Massachusetts, United States - Inc-BW-H-26-M | ecosystem: Environmental > Terrestrial > Soil >...
AAGACCTCCTCCTCCTGGATGCCCTTCTCGGCCGCGATCATCTTCACGCTGTCGAAGAAATTGCTCGTCACGATCGCCATGTCAGTTCTCCTCTCCGGCGCTTGTCTCTACGCCGGCGTCTTCGGGGGTTTCAGTGAGCACGGCCGCGAGGTGCTTGGGCCGGGGGGTCTTGTCTTCGTCGAAGGGCGCGAGGCGGGCCTTCTGCAGATCCTCGATGGGCACGGCCTTGAGGGCGCCGTCCTCCTCGATGGTGACGACGCCGTCCGCCACACCGGCGATCCAGCCCTTGAAGCGCTTCTGCCCGTTCACCGGGCGGCGCGTCTGGATGCGGCAAAGGCGCCCGTGGAAGCGGCGGAAGTGGTCGGCCTTGGAGAGGGGCCGCTCCATGCCGGGGCTGGAGACCTCGATGCTGGTGGTCTCCCGCAGGCTGGGGAACTCCACATCCATCCAGGCCAGCAGGCCTTCGTTCACGGCCACGCAGTCGTCCAGTGTGACGCGGCGTCCGCTGATCTCGGAGTCCAGGTGGTCCACGAAGAGGCGCAGGATGTCGTCACCGGCCTCGCGGGCCGTTTCCAGATGGACCAATTCGTAGCCGAGGAGACTCAGCTGCCGCTCGAGGGGCGCTTGGAGCTTGGTCAGGTCCACTGGTTGCTCTGGTCCAACAAAAAAGGTGGGTCGAGCCCACCCGTCGAGGCATCCATCCGATGCCAGGCCGAATTGAACTTCCGACTGTAGCACGGGGGGTGCAACCCTTCAAGAAGACCCTTCCAAGGGGCGGGATGGTCCAATGGAGGCTGGAGATCGCATGGGCGCGCTGTTGGATGGCAAGGGCTACGCGGACCGCATCGTGGCGGAGGTGAAGGCCGAGGTCGCCGCGCGCCTGGCCGCGGGCGGCAGCACGCCTTGCCTGGCCGTGGTGCTCGTGGGCGAGGATCCCGCCAGCGAGGTCTATGTGCGCGGCAAGGTGCGGGCCTGCGCCGAGACGGGCATCCGCTCCCTGGAGCGCAAGCTGCCCGCCACCACGGACCAGGCCACGCTGGAAGCGGTCGTGGACGCGCTCAACGCCGATCCGTCCGTCCACGGCATCCTCGTGCAGCTGCCGCTGCCGAAGCACCTGGACACCAAGGCCATCCTTTATCGCGTGGACCCCGCCAAGGATGTGGACGGCTTCCACCCCATGAACCAGGGCCTGCTCTTCCAGGGCGTGAAGGGCCTGCGCTCCTGCACACCCGCGGCCGTCATGCGCATGCTGGAGCTGCATGGCGTGGCGCTGGAGGGCAAGCGTGCCGTGGTGCTGGGCCGCAGCGAGATCGTGGGCAAGCCCATGGCGCTCATGCTGCTGGAGGCCAACGCCACCGTCACCATCGCCCACAGCCGCACGAAGGACCTGCCTTCCGTCTGCCGCGAGGCGGATTTGCTGGTGGTCGCGGTCGGAAGGCCCGGCCTGGTGGAGGGCTCCTGGATCAAGCCCGGCGCCGTGGTTGTGGATGTGGGCATCAACCGCGTGGAGGATGTGGCTCTGGGCGAGCGCATCTTCGCCGCGGAACCGGCCAAGCTCGCCAAGCTCCGCGAAAAAGGCCATGTTCTCTGCGGCGATGTGCGCTTCGGCGAAGCGCTGCCGGTGGCCTCGGCCGTCACCCCCGTGCCTGGCGGCGTGGGCCCTCTCACCATCGCCGGTCTCATGCGCAACACCCTGCAGGCGGCGTCCGCCCAAGGCTGACTCAGGGCACCAGGCCCCCGTCCACATGTACCACATGGCCCGAGATGTAGCTGGCCATGCTGCTGCATAGGAAGGCCACGACGCTGGCCACTTCCTCCGGCGTGCCCTCGCGCTTGAGGACGGTGGGCGCCAGCAGCTCTTTCTTCTTCTCTTCGGAAAGGTCCGCCGTGAGTTCGGTGTGGATGAGGCCGGGGTTCACGGCGTTCACGCGGACGCCGAAGGGGGCCAGCTCGCGGGCCAAACTTTTGGTGAGGCTCATGATAGCGCCCTTGCTGGCGCCGTAGTTGGTCTGTCCCGGCTGGCCGATGAAGGCCGTGGGGCTCACGATGTTCACGATGGCGCCGGTCCTCCGCGCCATCATGCCGCGCACGACGGCCTTGGTGGCGAGCACCGTGCCTTTGAGGTTGACGCCCATGACCTCTTCCCAGGTGCTGTCGCCCATGAGGATGAAGGGCGCGTCCTTCCTCGTGCCGGCGTTGTTCACGAGGAGGCTGACGGGGCCGAGCGCCGACTCGATCTCCTTCGCGCAGGCGTCCATGGCGGCCTTGTCGCGCACATCGCCCAGCACGGCGATGGCCTTGCGCCCCGTGGTGCGGATCTCCGCCGCGACCTCTTCCGCCTTCTCGCGGTTCTGGAGGGCGTGCACCGCCACATCCGCGCCCCAGCGTGCCAGCTCGATCGCGATGGCCCGGCCGATGCCGCGGGCGGACCCCGTCACCAGGGCCACGGATCCGAGCAGGGGCTCGCCGAGGGACATGAAGGACTCCGACAACCGCAACAGATTAGGATGCCCGTAGGAGACGCCTGTGTCCAAAGCCGAAGACCGCAAGATCCTCAGCCCAGGAGAACTGGAAGCCTTCCTCGCCGCGCATCCGCAGTGGGTCGCCACCGGCGAACCGGAGGGTCTCGTGCTGCGGCGGCGCTTCCCCTTCGCCAGCTACACGGCGGGCCTGGGCTTCGTGATGGCGGCCGCGGAACACGCGGAGGCCGTGGACCACCACCCCGATCTCCTGCTGGGCTACCGCTGGGTGACGGCTTCGCTCACCACCCATGTGAGCCAGGGCGTGAGCCGCATGGACCTCGACATGGCCGAGGCCCTGGACCGGCTCTATCCCGATCATTTGTAGAGCGCGTTAACCCTCGCCCGCTCCTGGGCTTCGATTTGCAAAAAGTCGGGATCTATCCGCGCTTCTTCACGAAAGGCTTGCGGCCGCCGGACTTCGGGCCTGATTTGGGACCTGGCTTCGGACCCGTCCTGGGCTTGCCGCCGCCGAAACCAGGCTTGCCACCACTTCTGGATTCAGGCTTCGCACCGCGGGGGCCGTTGATGGCTCCGCTTTCGCGGCGTGGGCGCGCGGGCGCGCCGGAGCGGGGAGCGTTGCGGTCGAAGCTGCGGCGGGGGCGTTCGCCTGAAGACGCGTCCGTCCGGCCTTCAGGCCTGGGCCGGCCAGCGGGACGGGGCCGGTCGCCGGTGGGACGGCTGGCGCGCGGTCGGTCTTCACGAGGTCCATCTTCGCGACGGGGACGCTCCTTGCGGGGCCGGTCCTCGAATTTTGGCTTGGCGCCTTCGAAGCGCTTGGGCCGCGGGCGCTCCTCGGCGCCTTCGGGACGCGGACGGAAGGGTTTCTTGCCGGGTGCGGGGCGTTCGTCGGAACGGGGCTTGGCATCGCGATCCGCGTAGGGCTTGCGGGGATGGTCCTCGGCGCCCTCGGGACGGGGGCGGAAGGGTTTCTTGCCCGGTGCGGGACGCTCGCCTGAACGGGGTTTGGCACCGCGATCAGCGAAGGACTTGCGGGGACGGTCCTCGCCGCCTTCGGTGCGGGGACGGAAGGGCTTCTTGCCCGGCGCGGGGCGTTCGCCGCTCGTCTTGTCGAAGGGGGGCTTGGCGCCGCCTTTCTGGAAACGGGGACGGTCGGAGGCAGATGCCGCTCGCGCGGGCTTCGGCGCTTCTTCGGCGCCCTTCTCACCCGCGGCCGCGCGGACGAGGCGCGTGCGAGCCCGGAGCGTCTTGAGCGCGGCTTCGAAATCCTTGGGAAGCGGCGCCTTCACCACGATCATCTCTTCAGTGATGGGGTGCTTCACGCCCAGCACCTCGGCGTGCAGAGCCTGGCGATCCAGGAGCGGGCTCTCCTCGCCGTAGACCTGGTCACCCAGGAGCGGGAAACCGCGGTCCGCGAACTGCACGCGGATCTGGTTGCGGCGGCCCGTCTCCAGCTCGACCTCCACGACGGTGTGGCCTGGCAGACGCTCCACCACGCGGTAGTGGGTGACGGCGGATTGCGCGCCTTCGGCATCCTTGCGCTTGGGATCCACCACGCGCATCTTCATCGTCTTCGCCTGCTCGATGAGGTGGCCCTTGAGCGTGCCCTGGTTCTCCGGCAGTTCGCCCACGAGGATGGCGCGGTAGGTGCGCTGGAGCTTGTGCATGGCGAAGAGCTTCTTGAGGTGATGCAGCGCCTCGGAGGTCCGCGCGAAGACGAGCACGCCGCTCGTGAAGCGGTCCAGGCGGTGGACGATGTAGAGCTGCGCGTGCTTCATGCCCCGGCGGCGGTAGTGGTCAGAGACGGCGTCCGCGAGGCTGGGCTCGCCGCCGTTCTCGGCCGGCACCGTGAGCAGGCCCGCGGGCTTGTCCACGAAGAGGAGGTGCGTGTCCTCCCAAAGGGACTTGAAGGAGCCGTCCACGGCGCCCTTCAGCGGGGGCAGCGGGTCGTACTTCAGCTCGGGGTCGTAGACCACCGCGACTTTGTCGCCGGACTCGACGCGAGCGCCGTATTTCGTGGCGGTCTCGCCGTTCACCATCACGCAGCGCGCGTCGATGAGGCCCTTGGCCTGGCGGTGGCTTACGCCCATGCGGCGGTGCAGCTCCGCGGCGAGGGCCGAGCCCGCGTGGTGCGCTTCAACGGTCCAGGCCTGGTCGAGCTTCGCCATAAATACTCCAGCCTTCCAGAAGAACACGGGACAGGATAGGCGCCAAATGAAAAGGGGCGGGCACTGGGCCCGCCCCTTTTCATGCTGCCGGTGGCGCTACTTTTTCGCGGCCTTGGCGAAATCGCCCGCCTTCACGATGGTGAGCTGGCTTGGGTCCAGGTACTTCCGCAGGGCGGCGTTGACCTGGTCCACGGTGAGCCCCTCCACCTTCTTCTCCAGGTCCGCGTCGTAGGCGAAGGTGCGGCTCAGGGGCAGGTAGGCCGCCAGGTTCCGGGCCACGCCCTCATCCTGGGTGCGGTCCACCGCCTCGCCCTGGAGCCAGGCGTGCTTGGCGAAGGCCAGCTCATCGGCGGTGAAGCCATCCTTGAGGGCCCGGGCCAGTTCCTCCTTGAAGGCTGCCATGAGGCGGTCCGCGTTCTGCGGGGCGTAGATCGCGTAGGCGGTCCAGGAACCGGTCTTGTCCCAGGCATCGGCCGCGAATTGCGAGCCCACGCCATAGCTGATGCCCTCCTTCTGGCGGATGCGGTCCGCGAGGCGGTTCTTGAGGGCGCCGCCGCCGAGGATGTAGTTCGCCATGAGCATGGCCGGGTAGTCCCCGTCCTTGTCCTGGATCGCCAGGGGCTCTGCCGCGATGAAAAAGGCGTTGGCCTTGTCCGGCGTCTCGATGGACTGCTCAAGCCCCTTGCCCGCCTTCATGAGGTTGGGGATGCGCTCGTAGGGCTTCGGGGCGGTCCAGGACCCGAAGAGCTCCGTGAGGAGCGCTTTCGTGGCCTCCATGTCGAAATCACCGACCGCGGCGAAGTCGGCGGCCTGGGCGCCGTAGAAAGCGCCGTGGAAGGCCTTCATCTGGTCCACGGTGGCGGCCTTCAGCTGGGCGATGTTGTCGGCGGGCGTGTCCACATGGCGAGGGTGGCCGGCCGGGTAGGGATCCGTGACGCGGCGGATGGCGTTGACGGCCAGGAAGGTGGGCTCGCTCTCCTGCTGCTGGATGCCGGACACATGCTCGTCCACCAGCTTCCGCGCCTCGTCAGCGGGGAAGGAGGGATGCTGGAGCGCGCTCGCGACCAGCTTCAGCGTGGCGGGGAAGTTCTCGCGGATGGTGAGGATGTTCACCCGCACGGCCTCCGCGTTGCCGGAGATGTTCACATTGGCCTTGAGCTTGTCCAGCTGGTCCTGGATCTGCTGGCGGTTCAACTCAGCCGTGCCGCGCAGGAGCATCTGGGCCGCGAGACCCGGCGCCGCGCCCTGGTCCATGAGGCTCTGGCCGGTGCCGAGGTGGAGCGTGAAGGAGGCGCTCACGGAGCCGCCCTTCGTCTTCTTGGAGAGCAGGGCGCCCTTGAGGCCGTTGGAGGCCGTGAAGCGGACGGTGCGCGCGTCGATGTTGGCGGGGGAGGTGTCGAAGGTCTCGCCCTTGGCTTCCGGCGCGCGGCCCTTGTAGTCCTTCACCATCGCTGCGATGTCGCTGGAGCCAGGGATCTCGGCGCGGTCCGGCTTCTCGGTGGGGATGTACTCGCCCAGCGTGCGGTTGGAGGCCTTCAGGTAATGCTCGGCGAAGGCCTGGGCCCGGGCCAGCGTGAGCGCCTGGCCGCGGTCGCGGTTGAGGAAGTAGAGGCGCCAGTCGCCGGCGGCCATGGACTCGCTGAGGGAGGTGGCCAGCTGGTCCGTCTTCGTGGAGGTGAGGTCGTAGTACTTAGCGATCTCGGCTTTGGCGCGGTCCAGCTCTTCCTGGGTGAAGGGATGGGCCTTCAGATCCTCCAGCGTGGAGAGCATCGCGTCCTGCGCCTTCGCCATGTCGCCGTCCTTGGGCAGGATGGCGAGGATCTGGTAGTAGCCGGGCTCCAGCGTGCTCGCGTTGTTACTGCCCACCTGGGTCGCCAGCTTGGATTCCACGAGCGCCTTGTAGAGACGCCCGCCAGGCGCGGCGGTGAGGATGCGGTCCACCACTTCCAGGGCCGCGGCATCCGGGTCCGATGTGGCCGCCACATGGTAGCCCGCCACCAGCACGGGCACGCCGCCCACGCGGCGGATCGTCACGCTGCGCTCGCCGTCCTGGACGGGCTCCACCGTCCATTGCTTCTCGATCCCGCGCTTGGGCTTGGGAACGCGGCCGAGGAGGTTGTCGATCTGCGCGAGCGCCTTGGCCTCGTCGATCTTGCCGGCCACCATCAGCACCGCGTTATCGGGCTGGTAGTACTTGCGGTAGAAAGCCTGCAGGTGCGCGATGTTCACATGCTCCACATCGCTGCGGGCGCCGATGGTGCTCTTGCCGTAGTTGTGCCAGCCGTAGGCCACAGCCTGGTCGCGCTGCATGGTGACGCGGATGGGGTCGTTCTCGCCGCTCTCGAACTCGTTGCGGACGACGCTCATCTCGCCCTTCTGCGTCTTGTCGTTCCAGAGGTCGCTCTGGGCGATGTCGGCGTTCACCATGCGGTCCGCCTCCAGCGCCAGCGCGGCGTGGAGGTTCGCCTCGTTGGCTGGGAAGGTGGTGAAGTAGTTGGTGCGGTCGTACCAGGTGCTGCCGTTGAAGGTGGCGCCCAAGCCGTTGAGCACCGTGACGGGGTTCGGATGCGCCTTGTCCGCGCCGGAGAAGTTCTTCGAGGGCTTGAACATCAGGTGCTCGAGCAGGTGCGCCATGCCCGTCTCGCCGTAGATCTCGTTACGGGAACCCACGAGGTAGGTGATGTTCACGGTCATGGAGGGCTGTGAGGCGTCAGGGAAGAGCAGTACGCGCAGGCCGTTGGCCAGGCGGTATTCAGTGATGCCCTCTACAGTGGTGATCTTGACGGGAGCGGGCAGCTTGGCGGCTGTCTTTGCGTGGACGGCGGGGGAAGCCTGGGCCCAGGTGGGCGCCGGGGCGAGGATGGTGGTGCCGAGCACCAGGGCAGTGAAGACGCGCAAAGAAGCCTCCCGTTCAAGGAACCGGTCCCTCTGGACCTGATCCCAGGTTACGAGGCCTCGCGTTGAGAGGCTTGTATTAATTCTTGTTAAGAACCGGGCGAATCCTGAGTCAGGATCGAACTTAAATCATCCACCCAGGCATCTTGAAGATCCTGGAGTTTCAGCCCCCGTCCTTTCCCTGGTGCGGCTTGCAGGAGTCCCTGAGCGCTGGGATGGGGCAGCACAATCAGCTTGTAGGGCGGCGCGTCCGGCAGCTGGTCCAGCACCCACGCAGCCCGGCGCCCGAGGCCGACGATGCGCAGATGGCCGGGACAGAGCGCGGCGGCCTTCGCGAGATCGGCGCCTAGCCGCGCCAGGTTGGCGGGGTCGCGCAGCTCCCTGTCTTTTGGCGCCCGGAATTTCTCACCATCATCCGTGGGGCAGCGGGGGAAGGCGTTCCCCAGGACGGCCCCGCGCAGCGTAGGGCGAAGCCCGGTGGCCGCGAACCGGCTGCCGTCCCAGCCCTCCCAGGCGGCAGCCGGAACCTCGGCCAGGCCCGCGCCTTCCAGTGCCCGGTAGACCAGTTGCCCGGCCCGGTCCCCCCAAAAGGGCAGGCCGCTCTGATCCGCGCCCAGCGGGCCCGGCGCCTCGCCCATGAGGAGCACATGGACCGGGCCCTCCACCGGGAAGAGCGCCTCCACTCGCCTGCCCTGGATCCGGCCCATGGAACTTCCTGTAAAAGGCCAGTTTGCCATGTCCTCTGGCGAAGGCCGCGGAGAGGCCTATCTTGAGTGTCCACTGGAGTTCGCCATGCATTGGAATGGCGTGGAACGGCGCAGGCACTGGAGAGCGACGCTCATGGAGCGCCGGGGCATGGTCCGCAGCTCCATCGGCGGACTGAGATCGCCGGATGTGGCGCCCTTGGCCTTCACGGAGCTGGATCATCCCGCGCGTCTCACACCCATGGACCTCGACAACCCCCACGGTTTCCGCCAGCGCCTCGTGGCCTGGCTCATGAAGCAGCACTGAGGGGCGATTATTCGGCGTAGAAGGAGCAGGGCGGTTCCGCGCCCACGAGTTCCTTCACGGGCACCACGGTGGGCGGATCCAGCTCCTTGCGGACGCGGAGATGGGACGCATAGCGTTGCGCAGCCACCTTGGTGTGGAAGCCCGCCACGAAGAACTGCCGCGCGCATTGCCCGTTGGCCAGCGCCCAGGGACGGAGGAGGATGGCGCCGTCTTTGGGGTCCAGGTATTCCGCGGCTTCCAGCAAGGTCGTGGGCAGCGCGCCGATCTGCGCCCGCACCGCCCAGCCCTTGAGGTCCGTGTGGGCCAGCCACGCCTTGGAGAGCTGGGCGGCCTCTTTGGCAGGGCCGCGGAGGACGGCCTCACGAAGTTGCGCGGGGGTGGGCGCGGGTTGTCCGGCAGTCGGCGCGGAAAGGGCAGGAACCGGAGCGGATGTCACGGCGGCTAGCGCCGCAGGAACAGGGGCGGCAGGAGCTGGCGAAGAGATGGGTGGCGATGGTATCTCTCCTTCATATTGCAGGCGCCAATCCTCGCCATCCCGCTCAAGCTTGTCTCCGGTCAGGTCCAACACGCGGACCGGTGCATCCGCGAGATGGCGCCGCTGGATGTCCTCGGGCTTGATACGGAGGCGGTAGCTTCCCGGCCTGAAGTTCTGCAACTCGTAATAGCCGTCGTAGGCGGACCGGGCGCTTGCCGCCACTTGGCCATCCCCATCCACCAATTCGACCGTCACACCCGGCAGAGGCTGCGTGACGCCTGGGCTCTTCAGATAGACCGTGCCATTCACATCGCCCGTCTGGATGACCGGCAAGTCAAGCAGCGTTGTATGCCCGGCGCGAGGTATGAAGGTGAAACCCTCCCCGACAGGCTGCATCATGGGGTCAGGCAGTGTGGATGGATTCACCAGCACCTTGGCACGGATATCTCCCGGAATAGAATGCTGGTAGAGAATGCCTTCGGTGTTGGATGTTTCGGGACGCGCCACGCCATTCACGAACGCGCTGACTCCGGGAAGTGGTTTCTCGCCAGGGTCCATCCGGCCGTTGCCGTTCTGGTCCAAGAAGGCCCGGGCGGACAGGGCGCCATAGGCGGCCACTCCCATGGCGTCTGAACTCCAATTGCCCCGACGGGGCTCCCGCGAAAGTCCCACGCGGAGCGAGACCGCGGCTGTCCAGCCGGAGCGGCTTGACCAGCTGCTCTCCAACCCCACGCCCACGCGGCCGACTGATTTGGTGGCGCTGGCCAGCAGCTTCGTCTCGCCCGTGTCCATCACCCGCAGGACGCCTGCTTGGATGGCCCAGGGCCGCAGCCTCGTCGTGTCGAGGTAGACCGCCAGGTTCTGGAGATGCCGCACGGGAGTGATGGCGTAGGTTCCTTCGCCGCGCAGGGCGTAAGAACCGAAGAAACGGCTCACGAGCATGTTGCCAAAACTGCTCGATGTGTCTCCCGCCGGGAGCGAGGTCCGCTGGTAGTTCAGGGTGTTCATGAGGAACCACCCGCCGTAGGAAGTGCCGATGCGCGGGCTCAGCAGCAGGGTGTTCCCCCCGGCCACGAGTTCGTCCCGGCGCACCGTGGCGCCCAGCGTGAGCAAGGGGTGGGAGAGGCTCGGCGCCACGCCGGACAGGTCAAGGTCCGTGCGGTTCTTGACGAGCCCGAAGTTGGGGCGGAAGACATCGCTGATGAAGCCGCTCTGCAGCTCGGCGCGCTTCAGGTTGAGCGAAACGCTGTCGCTCAACCGGGTCCCGATGGCCAATTCCTCCGCGGTGCCTCCTTCTGCGGCCCGGGTCGCGGTCGCCTGCGCGCTGAGGAAGTTCCAGCGCCCCTGGATGCCGGCCTGCCCGTAGTGGCGGGTCTGCCCGGTGCTCAGATCCATGCTGGCGGCGGCGGCGAAGGCCGAGAGCTTGTCCGTGAGTCCGTACTGCCCGAGAAGGTAGCCCCGGTTTCCCAAACCGCCGTGCAAATCCTCGGCCTGAAGCCTGTAGCGGAAGCCGCCCTTGGGAACCAGCGGCACGCTGTTGTCGAGATGCTCGGTCTCCTCCCGGCGCTGGCCCTCAGGCCCGTAGAAGACAAGTCGGAAATCATTCCAGCCATGGATCAGCGGGATCTCGCGGAACTCGTAGAGACCGTCCGCGCGGCTGGACTGGAACCCGATGAGCGCCCCGTTCTGGTAGAGCTCCACCTGCCAGCCCGGCGGCAGGTTGCCGCGCAAGGTCTTCTTATCGCCGAAGATGTCGGAATTGAGAGGGAAATTGGTGATGAACAGGCCGGTCCCGCTGGTGGCTTGGGCCACGGTGGCCAGGCCCGGGTCGAACACTTCCCCGAATTCGAACTCGGTGGCGTCCAGGAAGCCCAGCATCCCGCCTTCGGGATTGCGGCGGCCCAGCGTGGCCAGCACGCTGCGGCCCCCCTGGCTGTCAGCGTAGGCAAAGACGCTCGCGCTGAGCTTGAGGAAGTCGCCGGTGGCGAAGGTCGTGCTCTGGGCGATCGTGTTGCGCCCGCTTCCGTTGGGCGCGGGCGTGGATGAGACGCGCAGGGTCTCATCCACCATGGGCGCCTCGGCCCAGCGGTAGGGGTCCTCCACCTGGATGTAGTGGTGGTTGTCCGCGCGCAGGCCGCCGAAAGCGCCGCGGCCTCGCATGCGGTTCGCCTGAACTTGGTTGGGGAGGGGCTCCCTCGGCGTGATGGTGATGCGCGCGCCGAGCTTGTCCACCTTCAGGTCCAGCGGCAGCCAAGCAGCGATGAGCCGCGTGTCCACATAGATGTCATCGGGGTGGATCTCGATCTTGGACCGGTCGAGCGGCTGGCTCCGCGCCTCGATGACCACGGTGTTGGAGCCTGCATCCAGGGAGAAGGTGCGCTTCTCGGTGATGAAGAAGCCGTTGGCTTTCCCGGTGAGCGGATCCGTGGTGATGGCGAGGCCCAGCATCCGGCACAGCTCGCCCAGGGGCACCAGCACGCCGTCCTTCGATGGATAGCCGGGAAAGGTGTCGCTGAGCGTGGCGCCTTGGAGGCGCACCTCGAAGAGCAACAGCTCGTCATCGGAGCGGTTCGAGAAATCTCCCGGCGGGATGGCGGCTCCCGTGGCTGCGGCAGATGGCGCAGAAACGGGGCCCGCGCCGAGAAGGCTCAGGGTGACTAGACCAGCCAGGGGCCAGGAACCGCGGGAGAAGCTCCCGCCCCGGAAGGTCATGGGATATCGAGGCGCGTTTCAGCCTCTGGCACCACCTCGTCCGCGGTCCGGAAAGTGAGGACAAGGGTGCCGCTTCTCAGGGCCACGCCCTGGGGAGGCTCCAGCGCCAGCTTCACATTGCGGGCATCCAGGGGCGGGTAGACGGCCACGCCGTTCATGACCCCCACAGAGACGACCTTGCCTCCTTTGGGCTGGAAGGTGGCTTCCAGATTCCCGTAGACCGAAGCATTGCCCGCCCGGGTGAGGTGGAAGATGGCGAAAGCGTGGTCCTTCTCTCTATCCAGATGGAGGTCGGCAAGACCCGCCTTCGCCGTGATCTCGCCTTGGCGGACGATCACGGGGATCGCCAGGCCCATGATGGGCACCAGCTTGATGGAGACGCCCTTGCTCCTATCCTTGGATGGCGCGGCGGTCCCGGCCAGTTCGGGCGGGATCGCTTGGAAGAGCATGTGGACGCGATACTCGCCATCCGGGAGATCCGCGGGTTTCCGCAACATCACGCGGAGCACCTGGGTCTGGCCTGGTTCCAGCGTGATCTGGTGGGGCGCGTAGCGGACAAGCTCCGCTGGATCCACGCCGCTGACGGGAGCCGTGGTCTCCTTCAAGCCGCCATCGGCCGTCATCTCCATGCGGATGAGCCGGATGCGGTAGGTGTCTGTGGCATCACCGCGGTTGCTGAGGATCAGCTCTGTGGAGCGCGTGCGGTTGTCCAGCGTGACGCGGGCGGGCGACACAAGGAGGTCCCCCGCGCCTGCCTGCGCGCGGAGAGGGAAGGCCATCAGGGCCGGGAGGAGGAGAGCGAGTGGGAGTCTCATGGGTCAATCATGAAACAGGGGGCGCCCAAAGGCGCCCCCTGTTCGGAGCAGACGCCGCTGGCGGCTCAGTTATAGGCGACAGTCACACTGAAGGAGGCGGAGTAGTCGCCGTCCACGGTGGTCTGGGGGACCGTCAGGGTCCCGCCCACGCTCAGGGTGTCGGTGCCGGCCGCGGCGCTCAGGGTGTTCGTGCCGCTGCCGGAGGTCGAAGTGAAAGTGCCGACCGTCACGCCGGCGCCAGGGCCGGCCAGGGTGATCGGGGCAGCGGGAAGCGTGACGGCGTAGGTCGCGCTCTTGGTGCCGGTCACATTGAACGCGGCAGGAGCCGTCGTGTTGAAGGTGCCGACGATGGTGCCGTTGGTGCCGGGGGCGGTCAGGACATTCGCGGGGGACAGCACGGCGGTGTCAGCCGCGGTGCCGGCAGCGCTGATCACGATGCCGCCGAAGTCGAGGTCGGCAGTCTTGGTCAGAGTGATCGCCTTGCGGATCTTCACCTTGGCGTTGGCGGAAGCGGTGGCGGTGTTGCCGGCGGCGAAGGCGGCGGTGGAGGCGAGCGTGAGGGCGGTGGCGACGAGGGCGCGGTTCATATGAGCTCCTGGAGGGTTTGGGTGCGCGGGGGTGGGGCAGGGCTTGGGCCCAACCCTCCATTATGGGGGGCTGGCAGGAAGTTGATCCAGGCATTTCCTAGGAAATCCTGCGGGGCGATCTGCTTCCTGTCCTAGTTATCGAACCGGGCCGAGAGGCTCTTGAATTTTATTTTGAGAAGCCTTGCTCCCGCGAAGCGGACTACCATGAGGGCCGGATCCCAGGCCCATCTGAATGGCGGACTTTTCCAATTCCCTCTCTGATCCGGTCGAAGCCGCGCGGCGCAGGTATGGATTCTCGACTCCTGAGGATCTTGGCGCCCTGGACCGGCTCGTGGCCCTGGCGGCCGGCGAGCGGGGTGGCGCGACGCTCAGCTTGGGGGACCGGGGCGGCCGCTGGTATGAGGCGGCTCACGGAGTGATGGCCGGGCCGGTGGCTGAAACACGCCTGTTCCTGGAAGGCGCCGAGGTGGAGGGGTTGCTCCAGGTGGCGGGCCCAGCTCCGGAGATCGTGGCCGCGCACGCCGCCGCCCTCATTCTCCAATTGCTGACACTCCGGCGCCTGATCGCCGAACGGCGGCGGCAGCCCCGGGGGCCGGAAGGCGCCTCCTTTGTGCCCGGGGTGGTCCATGAACTGCGGAATTTCCTCTTCGCCATGGGGGCGGGTTTGGATGCTTTCGCGGCCCGTTTTGGCGGGGAAGGCGAAGAGGCCGGACATGCGGAGGCGCTCCGCCGGAACCTGACGCGGCTCCAGACCTTCCTGGACGAGCTCCATGAGTACGGCAACCCGGGGGGGCTCACCTTCGCGTTGGTGCCCGTGATGCCAGTGCTGGCCCAGGGCCTCCAGCTGGCGAAGCCGCTGGCCGAAGGCCACGGGATCAGGGTGGCGCTACACGCGCCGGACATCGCACTGTTGGAGCGTATGGACCGCGCGGCTCTGGAGGGGTCTTTGCGGCGCCTCATCGAATTGGCGGTCCTGGAGACGGATCGCGGCGAGGTGCGCGTGACGGCGCAGGTGATCGAGGGGCCCGGCCGTCCCTGGCTGGAGGTGGCCATCGGCGGCCGTCCCAGCAGGGGGCGGGACCTGGACCCGAATCGTCTTTTCGAACCCTTCTATTACCGCGACAAAGAGATGTCCCGGCTGGGGCCCGCCGTCGCGCGGCGGATCATCGAGGCCCACGGAGGCCAGTTGGCCGCCGCTACGGAGGAGGGTGGCCTCATGCTGAGGCTCCTGCTCCCTGTGTGGATGCCCGGAGCGATGCCTATAGCAGGGGAGGCCCGGCCATGACTGCCCGTGTCCGCGTGATGGTGGTGGATGACGAGGAGGGCATCCGCTTCGCCCTCAAGAGCTTTCTCGAAGCGAAGGGCTACGCGGTCACCTTGGCGGACAGTTGCGGCGAGGCGGAGAAACTCTTCCGCACCACGCCTGTGGACCTGGTGGTGCTGGATTTCGGGCTTCCCGATGGCGATGGCGTCGAACTGCTCACTCGCCTGCGCGCGGTGGACGGCTTCGTCCCGGTGGTGATGCTCACGGCCCACGGCAGCATCGAGCTGGCGGTGCGGGCCATCCAGAAGGGCATGGACCAGTTCCTTGTGAAGCCCGTGGACCTGGCGAGCCTGGGCGCGGTGCTGGAGAAGGTGTTGGAGGACCATCGGGCCCGGCGGCGCCAGATGGCGCGTGAAGGCGGCAAGCTCCGGGAGCTGAACCCCTTTCTAGGAGTGAGTTCTTCCATCCATGCGCTGGAGACCGAGTGCCGCCGCGCTGTGGAGGCCGAAGGCGGGGTGCTGCTGCTGGGCGAGACAGGCACCGGCAAGAGCGAACTGGCCCGCTGGATCCATCGCCACGGCCCGAGAGCCGCCGAACCGCTGGTCGAGCTGAACTGCGCGGGTTTCCGCCCGGAGTTCCTGGAAAGCGAGCTCTTCGGCTATGAAAAGGGCGCCTTTACTGGGGCCGTCGGGAGCAAGCCGGGCCTGCTGGAGGTGGCGAACCGCGGGTCGGTCTTCCTGGACGAATTAGGGGACATGGACGCCGCCATCCAGCCGAAGCTGTTGAAAGCTCTTGAAGAGCGCCGCTTCCGCCGCCTGGGGGGCCTGGAGGACCGCACGGTGGATGTGCGGCTCATCGCCGCCACCCACCAGGATCTGGAGGGGCTCGTGCGGGAGAAGCGGTTCCGGGCCGACCTCTACTACCGCGTGAGCACGCTGCCCATCCGCGTTCCCGCGTTGCGGGAGCGGGCGGACGACATCCCCCTGCTGGCGCTTCATCTTCTGGAGTCGCTCGCGGAGGATCTCCGGAAGCCCGTGCGCGAGATTTCGGAAGCAGCCCTGGAGCGGCTGCGCGGCCACAGCTGGCCTGGCAACATCCGCGAGCTGCGGAATGTGCTGGAGCGGGGTCTGCTGGCCTGCACAGGGAGCCGCATGGAAGCTGCGGATCTCGCCTTCGGCGGGCAAAGCGCCGCCGGTCCGGATTCCACCCTCGGCATGAGCCTGGAGGCGCTGGAGCGCTTCCACATCGAGCGGGTGCTCCAGGCTGAGGGCGGCAAAGTGGACGCTGCTGCCAAGAGGCTGGGCATCCCCCGCAGCACCCTCTATCAGAAGCTCAAGACCTACGGCTTTTCGTCCCGATTCTAGAAAACACGTCCAGGATCCAGACAAACAGCAAGTGCCTTTCTCTGGTGTCGAGGCTAACCATTCATAAAGAAGGGGTTGGCAGTTTTACCATTCCGGCACCTGGCTTGCGCTTCCTCTTTCGAGGAGGAAGCCATGACCAAGCGCATGCTGATGATCGCAAGCCTGCTGACCGCGGCTCCTCTCTTCGCCCATGGGCCTGCCGTCGGGACGGCCACGGCCCGGGTGAGGATCATCAGCCAGTCTGCCTGGCAGCAGATGAACAGTTTCAGCGCCATGAGCGAAGTGCGGCTCAACGGTGTGGTGGAGCGGGTGGATGGCGAGATGCTGAGCTTGCGCATGGCCTTCGGGACAGTGCGGGTTGAGCTGGGGAAGGCGGCAGGAACTCAGGCGCTTCGTGCGGGCGACGCGCTGGTGGTGGTGGCTTCCAAGATCATGACCGGCGGCGCCCAGCGCTTCCTGGCGATGGAGGTGAGCAAGCAAGGGTGAACGCAAGGGGAAACGCTTGAAAGCGAAAGGGGCCTGCGGGGGCCCCTTTCGCTTTTGCCAGGCATTCCCGATCGGGTTCAGGGGTACGAGACGGTCAAGGTGAAGGTGCCCGTGTAGTCTCCATCCGCCTGATTGGCGCCCACGGTCAGGGTTCCGCCCACATTCAGAGCTGCGGTCCCGGCTGCGCTAAAGGTGGCGGAACCGGAGGGGCTGGCGAGGAGGGCGAGGCTCATGGTTCCTCCAGGTCCGGTGAGGGTGATGGGGGAGCTGCCCAATACGACCGAGAACAAGTGACTTGGTTGGCCGGTGACCGCGAATTGGGCAGCCTGCCCCGCCGGTGACGCGTAGACCACGCCACCCGTGATGCCTTGGGCTCCAGTCGTGGCGTTAAGAGTGACCGAACCCGCAGTGGCACCGGGAATGACGGTGCCCATGTCCAGATCCTGAGTCTTGCTCAACGCGATCGGAGCGATGAGGCGGATGTGGATGGGGACATTGACGACCGAGGAGTCGTTCCCGACGTTGTCACGGATGAAGAGAGGTAGGGTCCCGTTGTAATCCCCCGCCACTTGGCCTGCGGGGATCGTAAGAGTCCCGCCGACATGGAAGGTGACCGAGGAAGTCGTGGAAGGAGGTCCCGGGAATGTGAATTGGTCGTTGGTGTATTCGGTGCTGAAGGGGCCCGTGCTCACGCTGAAAGCGCCTCCAGACCCGCTGGAGAGGGTGACGCTGGAGGCGGTGGTGTAGACCGTGGCCGTCCGTCCGCCCTTATCGGTGGCGACGGTGGCAGAGGCGGTGGTGGCGAGGGTCGAGTCGGTGTAGACGCCGGAGGCGGCGGTGATCGCTCCGGTGGCCGGGTTGAGGGTGATGCTCCCTCCTGAGGGGTCTACCACCGCTTCTCCGAATTCGAGGGTGGTGGGCGTCCCTACGGTCTGAGCCGACAGGACCGGGCCCAAGGCCAGCAGCACTGCCCCCAGGACCGGACCGGAGAGCCAGCTCCATGCTCTTCGCCTCACAAGGCCTCCCCGCCGGTGGAACCCGGTCCTTCATCCTAGTTCGGCAAGGTCCGGGCCACACTGGAGTTTCACCAGGCCAGGAGGGCCTCCGTTTGGGCCTTGATGCGCTCCCGAGACGGGAGAAAGGCTGTTTCCAGCGGCGGGCTGACGGGCGTGAGGGTGTCCTCCGCCCCAAGGCGGATCACGGGGGCGTCCAGCCACGGGAAGCAAGCGTCTTGGATGCGGGCGGTAAGTTCGGCCGAAGGCCCGGAGGACAGGCTGGCCTCGGTGAGCACCATCACGCGGTGGGTGCGCTTGGCCAAAGCCGTGATGGTGTCGAGATCCAGGGGCTGAATCGTGCGCAGGTCCAGGACAGCGACATCGAGACCGGCCGTGGCCTCCATCGCCAGATGCTGGGCCGCGCCGTAGGTGAGGATGGCGGCCTTGGATCCGCCCCGTCTCAGCGCGGCTTGTCCGAGTTTCGCGGCGGGTGGTGTCTCCCAACTGTCCTTCAGGCGCCGGTAGAGGGCCTTGTGTTCCAGGAAGAGGACCGGATCGGGATCCTCGATGCTGGCGCGCAGCAGGGCGTAGGCGTCCACCACTGTGCCGGGCGCCACGATTTTGAGGCCGGGGCGGCCGAGGAAGGCGCCTTCGGGATTCTGGCTGTGGAAGGGGCCGCCGTGGACGCCCGCGCCCACGGGCCCGCGGAAGACGACGGGGCAGGGCGCGCCCCAGCGCCAGCGGGTGCCGGCGGCGAAATTGCAGATGAGGTCGGAGGCCAGCAGCGCGAAATCCATGAATTGGAATTCCGCCACGGGCCGCCGGCCCATCAGGGCCGCGCCAATGGCCGCGCCCGCGATGGCCTGCTCGGCGACGGGCGTGTCGAGGACCCTTCCTTCGCCGAACTTTTCCAGCAGGCCCGCCGTGGCGCCGAAGGCTCCACCGTAGACGCCGATATCCTCGCCCAGGCAGAAGACGGAGGCGTCCGCCGCCATGGCGTCGTGGATCGCCTGGCGGATGGCGTCGAGGTAGGTGCCGTTGAACGCGGTCATCGTGGCCAGCTTCGCATTCCGGAGCGTGGCTCCGCTACCCTGGACAGAATGCTCGCTTCGCTCCGAATCCAGAATCTGGCGCTCGTGGAGGATCTGTCCCTCGAACTGGGGCAGGGCTTCACCGTGCTCACGGGGGAGACCGGCGCGGGGAAGAGCCTGCTGGTGGATGCGCTGAGCCTGCTGGTGGGCGCCCGGGCCGATGGCGAACTCGTGCGCCGCGGCGCGGACCGCGCGGTGGTCGAAGGTGTGGTGGAGGGCGAGGGCGCCGCGTGGCTTGGCTTCCTCCAGGCGCGGGGCCTGCCGGAAGAGCATCCCGTGGTGTTGCGCCGGGAGATCGGTGGCCGCGCCCGGGCCTGGATCAACGGCGCGCCCTGCGCGGTGGGCGATCTGAAGGAGGCCGGCCGCCTCTGGATGCGCCTCGCCAGCCAGCACGACCATCAGAGCCTGCTCGCCGAGGAACGCCATCTCGTGTTGCTGGACGAGGTGCTGGGCATCGCGGCGGATCTGTCGCTCGAAGCGGAGGCCGTCCGCGGCGCGGCCGCATCCCTCAAGGCCCGCAAGCGCAGCGAGGAGGAACGCGAATCGCGCCTTTCGCAATTGGCGGAGCATCTCGCGGAACTGGAGAAGCTAGGGCCTAAGCCTGGCGAATGGGACCAGCTTCGTGCCGAGCGCGAGCCTTTGCGCCATGCGGCCGTGCTGGAACACGCCTATGGCGAAGGCGCGGGCGCGTTGGATCGCGCGTTGCCCGAGCTGGAGGCGGCCCAGCGCGCGCTGGCCAAAGCCGCGGCCGTGTGGCCCGAGGCGGGCACCGAGCAGGACCGGCTCCGCTCGGCGCTGCTGGAGATCGAGGATCTTGCCTCGCTGGCGCAGGATCATGCGCGCCATTGGGCCGAGGGCGGCGAAGCGCGGCTGGAGAAGGTGGAATCGCGCCTGGCCGCATTCGAGAAACTGGCCCGCCGCCACCGTTGCGAGCCCGGCGATCTCGCGGAAACCTGGACCACCCTGAAGCTGGAACAGAGGGATCTGCTGGGCGGCAGCGCCTCACTGGAAGAGCTGGAGCGCGCGCTGGCCAGAGCGGCGGAGGTCTACCGAGCCGCGGCCGAGATCATCCACCGCAGGCGCGAAGCCGCGCTCGCGGCACTCGAAACGGAAGCCCATCGCAGGCTCGCGGGGCTCGGCATGAAGGGCGCGCGGCTGCAGGTGCGGCTCGGACTCGCCGAAGAAGCGGCGAGTCCCGTGCTCCAGAACGGCAAGGCCGTGCGTGTGGCGCCGGAGGGTTTCTCCGCCGCCGCGCTCTGGATCGAATCGAATCCCGGCGAAGGTTTCCGCCCGCTCGCGAAGATCGCCTCGGGCGGCGAGCTGAGCCGCGTGATGCTCTCGCTCATGGGCGCGGGCCTCGCCATGCAGAAGGGCGCGGAGGCTTCCTCGCTCACACTCGTGCTGGACGAGGTGGACGCGGGCATCGGTGGCGAGACCGCGCTGGCTGTGGGCCGGGCCATCGCCGAGCTGGCGGCGCGGCACCAGGTCCTCTGCGTCACGCACCTCGCGCAGGTGGCCGCGCGCGCGGGCTCGCACCTCTATCTGGCGAAGGAGGTCAAAGCGGGCCGCACCCGCAGCGGCGCCGCCTGGGTGGCGGACGACTCGCGCGTGCGCGAGCTGGCGCGCCTGCTCTCGGGGCACCCCGACCGCCCCGAAGCCCTGGAACATGCGAAGCTGCTGCTGGCCTGATTCAGTTCGCGTCCGGGAACCGCAACCTCACGGTGGTCCCCGCGCCGAGGGAGCTTTCCACGAGGAAGGACCCTCCGTGAGCGCGGTGATGCCCTTGACGATGGCGAGGCCCAGCCCGGCGCCGCCCGTGGTGCGGCCGCGGCCTTCCTCCTCCAGCCGCAGGAAACGGTCGCCCAGATGCGGGAGCAGCGCGGCCGGCATGCCGTCCCCGGTGTCCGCCACCGAGATTTCCGTCGCGCGGTCCGATGTCCTTGCCGAGACCAGGATGCCGCCGCCCGGAGGCGTGTGGCGGATCGCGTTGGCGAGGAGGTTCTGGAGGGCGCGGTGGACCAGGCGCTGGTCGGCGTAGATGAGCAGGCCGGACGGGGCCTGGGTCTCGATCTTGACGCCCGCCTCTTCCGCCGCCGCACCGAAGAAGGCGGCGCTTTCCCGCAGGAGCGCTGCCGCGGTCAGCGCTTGGCAGTCCAGCGCCGCGCCGGGCACCGAATTGCGGGCGAGGAAAAGCATCTGCTCCACCATCTGGTCCAGCCGGTCCAATTCCTCCAGGAGGCTTCCCAGGACTTCCGGGACATCGGCGTCCGCGCGGGGACGGAGGATGCAGCCTTCCAACTCCGCCCGCAGATTCTGGATGGGGGTGCGCAGCTCATGGGCGAGGTCGGAGCTGAAGGCTTCCAGGCGTGAGAATGCCGTTTCCAGGCGGGCCAAAGCGCCATTCAGCGCGGCGACCAGGCTCGCGAGCTCCTCGGGGAAGCGGGAAGCGTCCAGCCGCCGGTGCAGATCCTGCGCCTCGATGCGGGAGGTCTCGTCCCGGATCTTTTCCAGGGGCCTCAAGCCCCGCCGGGCGATGACATGGCCCACCACGGCTGACAGCACGCTCAGCAGCAGCAGCGCCGCGACGAGATCCCGCCGGAAATGGAACAGGACTTCGAGCTCGTTGCTCCTGTCCATGGCGACCCTGAGGGTGCCTATGGAGGAAGGCAGGACGACCGCGGAATAGAGATGGTTCGCGTCCACCCTGAATTCGACAGGCTCTGTGCCGACCTTTCCCCAATCGAGCGTCCCCAGAAACCTGGACCCGGCGCTCTCCATCAGGAGCTTCCCATCCGGGGTCAAGAGCCGCCAGTCGATCAAGGTGGATTCTGGCCCGGGGCCAAGCGGGGGAGCCTCCGCGCGGGCTTCCAGTTGCCGGAGGATCACCCGGCCCTCGGAGCGCGCGACGAGGCCGTCTTCCGTGGCCATCGAATGGCGGAGCGTCAGATCCGTGAAGGCCCCCATGGCGAGGCCAAGGACCAAGGCCCCGGCCGAGAAGCCCAGGCGCAGGTCCGAGAGGAGGCTTCTAGCCACGGTCTTCGAGGACCACGCCGATGCCGCGGACGGTGTGGACCAGCTTCTTCTCGTAGGGGTCGTCCAGCTTGCCGCGGAGGCGGCGCACCTGCACATCCAGGGCGTTGCCATCCGCAGGGATGTCGAGGCCCCACACGCGTTCCATGATCTGCCGGCGGCTCACCACCTGTCCGAGGTTCTCCAGCAAGAGCGCGGCCAGCTGGTACTCCTTGGGGCTGAGCTCCACGCGCTGACCCCCGCGCAGGATGCGATAGGCCTCGGGCTCCCAGACGAGGTCGCCGATCTCGACTCTGGGCGCGGGCACTTCCATGGAGACGCGGCGCAGCAGGGCCTGGATGCGTGCCAGCACTTCAGGGAAGGAATAGGGTTTCGGCAGATAGTCGTCGCCGCCCTCCTCCAGCCCCCGCACGCGGTCCATGGGCTCGCCCTTCGCGGAGAGGAAGAGCACAGGCGTGGGGAAGCCTTTCGCCCGGACTTCCCGGACGAGATCAAGCCCCGACATCCCCGGGAGCATCACATCCACCAGCAGGGCGTGGAAGCGTCCTGTGAGAGCCCGGTCGAGGCCCCGGGGCCCCGTGTCCGCCCATTCTGCGTCGAAGCCGGAGGACCGCAGGCCGTCGAGCAGCTGCCAGGCGGTCTTGGCTTCGTCTTCGATGATCAGGACGCGCATGAACCCATCTTAAGAGAAGAAGGGCCGCCTCGCGGCGGCCCTTCTTCCTGGCGTCCGGCAAGGGTCTTACTGGACCTTGACGCTCACATCGTCGAGGACGAAGGAGGTCTGGAGGCTGCTGTCCTCCACGCCGTTGAACTTCAGGCGGATGGTCTGGCCCTTGTAGGCGCTCAGGTCATAGGTGCGGAGCGTGTAGCCCGACGCCTTGTTCAGGTTGGAGAAGGTGGCCAGAGTGGCCAGGGTGGTGCCGCTGGTGTTCTGGACGAGGACCGTGAGCTTGTCGTACGCGGTGGTCGTGGTGGTCTCCGCCGTGTCGATGTGCAGGTAGAAGCTCAGCGTGGCCGAAGCGGCGGTGCTGGGGATGGCGACCTGCTGGTGGACATAGTCGGTGTGGGCGGAGCCGTAGCCGTTCATCCAGGCGTCCCAGGTGCCGCCGTGGGCGGGCTGGCTCGTGCCGTTCTGGCCGATGACGCCGGAGGTCTGGGTCCAGGAGGTGGCGCCGGACTCGAAGCCTCCGTTGAGGATCATCTCCGTGGACCCGCCGCTGGAGGCCGGATTGACGGTGATGGTGCGTGTGGCGGTGCTGCTGGCGCCCGTGTTGTCCGTGGCCTTGAAGGTCGCGGTGTAGGTGACGGGGGAACTGCTGGTGTTGGTGTAGGTGTGGCTGGCGGAAGCGGTGGAAGCTGTGCCGCCGTCGCCGAAGGTCCAACTGTAGGTCAGCGTGGCCGAGGAGCTGGAGTCCGTGGCCGAGCCCACGAAGGACTGGCTGGTGCCGGACGCGATCGTGACATTGCCCGAAGGCGTGGTGATGGAGGCCATCACCGTGTTCGCGGTTCCGGACCAGGCGCTGCCGACATTGATGGCGGCATAGGCGTTCCACACCGCCGCTTCCTCCGCCCCGCCCGCGCCGTAGAGGTCCTTGGCAGCGTTGATGCAGGCGGTGCGGGCGGCGGCGTAGTTGGAGGTGGAGGTGAGGTACACCGTCAGGGCGCGGTACCAGATCTGGGCAGCCTTGGCGGGCCCGATGCCGGTGAATCCGGAGGGCGTGTAGGAGCTGTAGTAATCCGAGCTGGAGGTGCCGTTCGCCCCCTGGCTGAGGAAGAAGAACATGCGGTTGTTGGGGCCTGAGCTGAAGTGCACATCCAGGCTTCCGACGGTGCTGGACCACGCATCGGGAGAACGGCCGTCCTTGCTGGGCTTGTACATGTAACGGAGCGGCGTGGCGCTCAGGTCCTCCCCCACTGTCCAGCAGCTGTTGGTGCTGGCGATGGAGCTGGGGAGGGTGAAGCCGCTGCGGGAGTAGAGTTCCACCATGTTGCCGAGGATGTCGGAATCGGATTCGTTCAATCCGCCGCTCTCGCCGGAGTAGGTGAGGTTCGCGCTGTTGGCGCAGACGCCGTGGCTCATCTCGTGGCCGGCCACATCCATGGACTCGAGGCTCTTGAAGGAGGACCCGTCGCCGTAGGTCATGCAGAAGCAGGTGTCGGACCAGAAGGCGTTGTCGTAGTTGGAGCTGTAGTGCACACGGCTGTAGGTGGCGCGGTTGGCGTTGTCGATGCCGTTCCGGCCGAACAGGCTCTTGTAGAAGTCGTAGGTCATCTCGATCCCGTAGTGGGCATCGACAGCAGCTGTCTGGCCATTGGCGCTTGTCGTGCTGCCGCCGGAGATGTAATTGGCTCCGTCCCCCCAGGCGTTCGCGGTGTTCGTGTAGAGCGTTCCGGTTCCGGAGGTGCCGTGGTTCAGGTTGTAGGTGCTGATGTTCATGGCCCGGTACACATCCTTCAGCTCGTAGTTGGAGCCGTTCAGGTTCGTGTGGATGTTCACGGTGCCGCTGTACTGGGTCTTCGCGGTGCCGGTGGCGTCCGCGGTCATGAGGGTGGACCACTTCTTGAGGATGGCGCCGGTGTGGGCGTCGACCATGTAATCGGTGTGGGCGGTCTCAGCGGCCCCGTTCTCAAGCTGGGTATGGATGTGATAGGCCAGCGCGTAACGCAGGACCAGGGTATCCGTGTCGTCGTCGGCGGCATCTCTGCGGCGCACGGAGCCATGGGTGTGGAAGGCCTCCGTCTGCATGGGGTAGATCACCAGTTCCACGGAAGGCTGGTAGGCGAAGGGGCCCTTGGGAGCGAGGTCGCGCGTCGCCGCGGCCAGCGCCTCTTCCCGCGACAGGCTGGGGGTGGTGTTGAGGAGGATGTTGTCCCTGAGCGCGGCCGTGGGAGCAAGGCCCTCGCCCTCGGCGCCAGTGTGGGCGATAATTTCGCCGCCCCAGACCTTCACGCCGCGGTAGAGCTGGTTGAAGCGGGCGTGCGTCTCGCCGAACTCGTCGGTGTGGACGCGCACAGGAGCGAAGGCGCCATCGGCGTCCATGCCGAACTGGCCGCGGAGGTCCATGAGGCGGGCCTGGGCTTGCGTGGTGCGCAGGGACTCCTGGGCATGGATCTGGGAGAGGGAGGCGGGGGCCATGCTCTTGAGGCCGCCGGCGGCGAGAGGCGCGGCCACGAGGGTCGTCGCGAGCAGGGAAAGGTGAAGGCGGCAGTTTGCCACGGATAACTCCTTGTGAGGACGGGTGGAACCCATCGCGGTGAAACTCGCGGGGGCGGATGGATGAGTTATGTTAAGAATCAGAAAGGCTCAGTCATCCTTCACTGCCATCTCGTCGGACTGAAGTTAAGTGTTGTTAAACATGGCTTAACATGAATTCATACATGGGAAACCTTCTCAACAGGATGGTTGGGTGGGCATGAATGGAACACAAGGTATGAAGATTCCGTCACATGCTGTCGCCTGAACGCGAAAGGGGCCGCCTCGCGGCGGCCCCTCGGGTGAAGCGGGAAGCGCTTTGGGGACTACTTGACGCTCACATCGTCGAGGACGAAGGAGGTCTGGAGGCTGACATCTTCCGTCCCGTTGAACTTGAGGCGGATGGTTTGACCGGCGTAGGCACCCAGGTTGTAGGTGTGGAGCGTGTAGCCCGACGCCGCGTCCAGGTTGCTGAAGGTACCCAGAGTGGCCAGGGTGGTGCCGCTGGTGTTCTGGACGAGGATCGTGAACTTGTCGTAGGCGGTGGTGGTGGTGGTCTCCGCCGTGTCGATGTGCAGGTAGAAACTCAGCGTGGCGCCAGCGGCGGGCACGGTGATCTGCTGGTAGACATAGTCCGTGTGGGTGGTGCCGTAGCCGTCCAGCCAGGCATCCCAGGTGCCTGTGTGAGCAGGCTCAGAGGGGCCGTTCTGGCCGATGACGCCGGAGGTGGAGGTCCAGGAAGCGGTGCCGGACTCGAAGCCGCCGTTCGCGACCTGCTCCGTGCCGCCGCCGACAGGGGCAGGGTTCACGGTGACGGAGCGGGTGGCGGAGTTGGAGACGCCCGTGTTGTCCGTGGCGGTGAAGGTCACGGTGCGGGTGATGGCGGAGGTGCCGGTGTTGGTGAACACATGGCTGGTGGAAGCGC
>Ga0210400_10001250_pt1 | contig 25485 bp, 21 predicted proteins | sample IncBWH26MmetaG_FD_155456 | JGI IMG/M metagenome (GOLD analysis project Ga0210400, IMG submission 155456) | Forest soil microbial communities from Barre Woods Harvard Forest LTER site, Petersham, Massachusetts, United States - Inc-BW-H-26-M | ecosystem: Environmental > Terrestrial > Soil >...
GCGCGTCAGACTGTAATTGTTCGGAGCCTGTCGGACTCTCGGTCGCTGATGCCCTCTGCGGCGAGCGGTGGCCGGAGTTGGTGGAAGCCGAGTCTGATGTATACGAGTCTTGTCCGGATGGCTCGGGCATGGCGATCACTTCGTTGGCTGCAGGTTGAGACATAGGAGTGTTCGAATGTTAATCGGAGGCGGAGCAATGCGCAATCCGTTAGAGAAATGAAAACCGAAGGAGCGTTCGAGTGACCGTGGCGGGTATAATCTCACGTTCCGGCGTAGAGCCTTCTGAATCGAGAGACCAGCAACTCTGGAGAATCCTAAATGCCCCTTTCAGGTCGGGTGGCGTTCGTCACAGGCGCGTCGCAAGGCATCGGACGAGCCTGTGCGCTGAAACTCGCCACGGCAGGCGCGGCGGTTGCCGTCGCCGCGCGCAATCAAGACAAACTGAACGAACTGGTGAACGAAATCAGCACGGCAGGCGGCAAGGCCGCTGCCTTTTCTCTCGACGTCACCGACGAAGAGCAGGTCAAGTCCACAATCAAAGCGGCCACGGCGCAGTTCGGCAAAATCGACATCCTGGTCAACAACGCCGGCATCACGCGCGACCAGCTGGTCATGCGCATGAAGCGCGCCGACTGGGACGCCGTGCTGCAAACCAATCTCACCTCCGCATATCTTTGCATCCAGCAAGTTTCTGTCTCCATGCTCAAACAGCGCTGGGGACGCATCATTAACATCGCCAGCGTCTTCGGCCAGATGGGGCAGGCGGGGCAGGCGAACTACTCCGCCTCGAAGGCAGGCCTGATCGGACTAACGATGGCCATCGCCCGCGAATTAGGATCGCGCAACATTACCTGCAACGCCGTCGCCCCAGGATTCATCGAGACCGCAATGACGGAAGTGCTCGGGGACGAGTTCAAGCAAAGCGCCGCGAAACAGATTCCGCTGGGGCGCGTGGGTTCGGCGAACGATGTGGCGAATGCGGTGGCGTTTCTGGCGTCGGAGGAAGCTTCCTACATCACGGGCCACGTGTTGAACGTGAATGGTGGGATGCTGATGGGGTAAGAGAATCTTCAAGGCCGAGGACGCAGAGGTAACACGGCAAATGAAAACTGAACATTCAATCCCCTTGAATTCCTCTGCGACGAAAGCTTTTACCCTTGCTCAAGCCAAATCGCCCGCGCAGATGGCGCAGGCCCGCGAATTATTCCTGGAGTATGCGGAGTCCCTCGGCTTCAGCCTCTGCTTTCAGAACTTCGACAAAGAACTCGCGCGATTGCCGGGCGACTATACACCGCCGGAAGGCCGCCTGTTGCTTGCGGAATACGAGGGCCGGCTGGCGGGCTGTGTTGCGCTTCATAAGTTAGAGCCGGGCATTTGCGAGATGAAGCGGCTCTACCTGCGTCGGCAGTTTCGAGGCCAGGGGCTGGGGCGCGCCCTGGCTGACCGAGTCATCGCCGAGGCCCGTCAGATCGGCTACCGGCGCATGCGCCTCGATACCGTCAAGCCGGTGATGGAAGACGCGGTCGCAATGTATCGCAAGCTGGGATTCAAGGAAGTCGCTCCCTACCGCCCCAACCCGATCGCGGGCGCAATGTATATGGAACTGGAACTGCAGGTCCTGAAAGAGTAGCTCCGCAGCGTTGCCGGGATGCCCCGCACCGTCCGGGTGACCGGCGATCATTCCTTGGACACTGTCTAAGATACCCACGTCCCGGCCTTGTCAAGTCCTGGCAAGAAAGTGGTCTTCCCCATGGCACTAATTTCCACTTGCCAGAAAATGCCGATGTGGTTACTATGTCGCATCCTGCAATGCTCCCCCAGATCAACATCGGCGAAACCATTAGAAACTACCGGCTGCAGAGAGGTATGTCCCAGGGAGACATAGAAAAGCGCACCGGCCTGCTGCGCTGCTATCTGTCGCGCGTAGAGAACGGCCACACCATCCCTTCGCTGGACACATTATCGAAGATTGCGGGAGCCATGGAAATTGCGCTTTCGCAGTTCTTCTCCGAATCCGGCCACAATAACGGCTCCAAGGGACTGCCGCAACTCTCTGATGACGAAGTCCGCTTCCTGAGCCAGGTCCGCCGCTACGCCGCCAGCCTCAATGACAGCGACCGCAAGCTGGTCCTGGCCATGGTGAAGAAGATGGCGGCGAATTCAGCGAAGTGAGCTTCTAGCTGCTAGCTCGATCCCACGGTCCTCACATTCAGATCCCTTTCGAAAACCCCATTTTGCCGCGAATAAAAGCCCCCAGCTAAACGCTAGAAGCTAGGAGCTAGAAGCTGCACTTCGAAGCTGCCCCCCTTACTTTCGTACCATGACCTCCGGTGACCGCTGGGTACCTCGCCCTCGTCGCGTCTTCTCACTACACTGTTGACTTGGAGATCCCGAGTGACCACTGATGAAGAACTGAACGTGCTCGAGACCCAGCTCCGCCGGCTGAAGATCGAGTACGAGGTTTTTTTCAGCAACCCGACCAAACGCCCGCCCACCGACATCGAGTGGAAGGTGCTCTCGCTGCTGCGCAAATTTTCCGACGGCGGACGCATGAGCTTCTCCCAGCGCTTCCGCTACAACGAAATGGCGCAGCGCTACGCCATCTACAGCGACCTGTGGCGTAAGAAGTCGCGCATCCGCGAAGAGGGCTACCGCCGCCCGCAAGATGCGCTGCTAGCTGTGCAGGGAGTTCGTCCCGACGCTGAGGAGCACAAGCCCCATCACAATCCGGTCTACGGATTGAGCCATGCCGCCGCTGCCGCATCCGGCGAAGCGCCGGCAGTCAGCTCTCCGTTCACCCTGCACACTGCTGCGGACAAACCTGAGCCCGAACAAGTGGAACGTCTGTTCAACACTCTGGTCGCGGCGAAAAAGAAGGCGGGAGAAAATGTTTCCGGGAACCTCGATTCCTTCTCCACCTTCGTTCAGAAAAAGACCCAGGAGATCCGCAAACAGTACGGCTGCCAGGATGTCGAATTCTCTGTCGAACTCACCGACGGGCATGTCAAGCTGAAGGCTAAGGCGAAATCGTAAGCGCCCGCGAGGACCGTCGTTAGCCGTTCTTCTCCAGTTGGTGTCACCACCTTGAACGCCAGTCCGAATGACCGAATGTCTATCTCCACAACCAATCAATCTTGCACGCTCCGATAAGGCGTTGGTTGGCCAGTGCGCTATGGAGAAAAGTCAGCCCCTTGAGTTAAAATGCACAGATCACCAGCGATGTGGGGGTGCTTATGCTGCGTACCGCCTGTCTGCCTTTCTTGCTGGCCTTGTTGCTCTTCGCCCTGCCCGCTCACTCTCAACTTGGAGCCCCACTAGGTCGTTGCGGACCGCAACCCCACGACCTGAATTGGCCGCGGAATCAGGTGCCCGCGCAGCCAGTCTCATTGGAGGATCAGAAGAGACAAGCTGTGGATATGGTCAGGCTCCAGCACGATGCTCAGGAACTCGCCGATCTTTCTGCCTCCATCCCTTCCGATGTAAAACTTGCGAATCGATTGCTCTCGAAAGACTTAATTGACAAGCTTAAGCGGGTGGAAAAACTATCCAAGCATCTGCGCGGTGAGTTGACGCGATAGCCGCTGGGGAAAGACGCGCGCCGTCTGCGTGGCCTCAGGGCAACCCACTTGAACTGATTGTCGGCGAAAGTTCATTTCACCGGTAGCGGCTTGGACTTCTTAGATGGTTTGCGCCAAAAGATACAGGCCTGATTGCTGATAGAATCCTCGGTCGCTCCGCACTCATCCTTCATATCCGAGGCCGATCATGTCCCGCAGCACTACCCTCATCCAGCGCGCTATCCTCAGCGTCACCGACAAGACGGGTCTGGTTGACTTCGCCCGCGAGCTCTCCGGCCTCGGCATCGAACTTATCTCCACCGGAGGCACGGCCAAGCTGCTACGCGATTCCGGCATTGCGGTCAAAGACATTTCCGAACTCACCGGCTTTCCTGAAATGCTCGATGGCCGCGTCAAGACGCTGCATCCCAAAGTGCATGCCGGCATCCTGCATCGCCGCGAGAATTCCGCGCACACCGCCGCCGTCGCCGAACACGGCATCCAGCCGATCGACATGGTCGTGGTGAATCTCTACGCTTTCGAAAAAACTGCCGCCAAGCCGGGCGTGGCATTCGAGGAGTTGATCGAGAACATCGACATCGGCGGACCATCCATGATCCGCTCCGCCGCCAAAAATTTTCACGATGTCGCCGTCGTCACTTCGCCGGCCGACTATCTGGCCATCGCCGAAGAGCTCGCCCACTCCAGCGGCGCGCTCTCGCTCGAAACCAAGTGGCGGCTGGCGCAGAAGGCCTTCGCCACCACCGCAGCTTACGATTCCGCAATCGCCTCAACGCTGGAACGCATCCCCGACATCAAGAATCCTCAATCCGCCGCAGAAGCCTTCCCGCAAACCCTGCGCCTGTCGTTCCAGAAAACCTTCGACCTGCGGTACGGCGAGAACCCGCACCAGAAATCCGCTATGTATTCCGATGGCTCCGGCGTGGGCGTAGCCAACGCCCTCCAGATTCAAGGTAAGGAACTTTCCTACAACAACATCGTCGACGTGCAAGCTGCCTGGGACCTCGCGCAGGAATTCGACCCGGACGAGGACGCAGTCTGCGCCATCATCAAGCACACCAACCCCGCCGGCGCCGCGACCGGCAAAACGCTCGTCGAGGCCTACAAGCGCGCTCTGGAATGCGATCCGGTCTCCGCGTTCGGCGGCGTGATCGGCGTGAACCGTCGGATCGACGCTGAAACCGCCGATGAGATGCACAAGCTGTTCCTGGAAGTGATCGCCGCCCCTGCTTTCGATGAAGGTGCCAAAGCCCGGCTCGCCACCAAGAAGAATCTCCGCCTGGTTGAAGTGACGGCCGCACCGCAGAAATGGATTCTCAAAAATGTCTCGGGCGGAATCCTCTTGCAAGACAACGACTCCCGTCCTTTGCAGGACGTCGACCTCAAGGTCGTCACCCAGCGCGCTCCCACCCCCGAAGAGACCCGCGCCCTGTTGTTCGCCTGGAAGGTCTGCAAGCACGTCAAGTCCAATGCCATCGTTTACGCCCGCGACGGACAGACCGTTGGCGTCGGCGCCGGCCAGATGAGCCGCGTCGACTCCGCCAAGATTGGCGCCATGAAAGCGCAATTGCCCTTGAAAGGAACGGTTGCCGCCTCCGACGCATTCTTCCCGTTTCCCGACGGCGTAGAAGAAATCGCGAAGGCCGGCGCGACCGCCATCATCCAACCCGGAGGCTCGCAGCGCGATCCCGAAGTCATCGCCGCCGCCGACCGCCTGGGCCTCGCCATGCTCTTCACCGGTGTGCGCCACTTCCGCCACTAGGGCAGCATTTTGAGGGCGTCGAAACGCGAACTTTTGACTATAGGGCATGCCATAGGCGCTAATACCAGAAGCGCTGTATGGACTGCGGGTTCAGGCTATAGCAGCTTTTATCGGTGCGCCCTCATCGCCTGGAAGACCGTGTCCGTGAGCTTTGCGCCCGAGCTATCAAGGCGCAAGGCTCCGAATCGGACCCTATCTTTTCCGCCTTGCAACTTGCCCTCCGCGAGCACAACGATAGACTCAGAAAACTTGCGGCTGCGAAACTCACTGCATGGCTCTCGCACGACGGTGGGATAACGATTCTTCCGCCTGTTTCCGGAATGTCATTCGAGTGCGCGATTTGCAGCAAACCGATCCGTCTTGAAGACTCCAAAGTGAGCGAGGACGGTCGGCCTATGCACGAGGAATGCTATGTGGCGAAACTCACGTTGAGCAGGCCTGCGTTCCAGCCACAAGCAGATTAACCGCTGTCAAAAGGGGGAAACCGTAGCCGGTCCGGCTTGTGCAGACTCTTGCATCTTGACGCCAAATTCAAACAGCAACATACTCCTTTGGCCACAAGCAGAACCCCGTCAAAAATCGGCATCTTGAACGCGCCGTTGCCGCGGGAAAACCAGGGTTGCGGGATCTACCTGGGAAACGAACGGGCAAGTACATTTTCTCCCCCGGTTTCTTTAATTGAATTCGCTAGTTCTCCCCGGCGAACACGACAGTCACTTAGGAGAAGAACAATGACAGCAAAACTGAAGTTGGTATTTCTGCTGACCAGCATTCTGATGGCGGCGACTCAAGCGACCGCCGCGTATCAGGAGTGCACCAGTACGATCACCAGCAACTTTAACGGCACCGCCATCAACCAGGGCGACTACATCTGGTTCACGGGTGTTATCAACCTCAAAGGCCTGGGATCCAGCCCGACGACACTCTACGTCAGCCACGCCTCGATAACATTTACCGCCAACAATCAGACCTACATCGTTAAGGTTCCCAGCTCGGCAATCACATTCTCGTCGGCGACCACCCTGGCGACCACAGATTATGTCCAGTTGAAACCGCTGTTTCTCGGAAAGGGCTGGAGAACGAAATTACAATCGTCCGGACTGGCAGGCAACGACCTGATGACTGCCGTCGAATTCGCGGTGCCAGCGGGCGGACTGCCCGGAGGCATCAAGAATATCGCATTCACCGCGACCTTCTCCAGTTTTGCCACCGGACTCACGGTGAATTGGCAATGGGGAGCGGCCGTCTACACCTCCTTTGACGCTGACTACAACAACTTGGGAGTAAAACCCGTGGATGATAACAAGGCGAGCAAGTACCAGAACTCAGACCACGCGGGGACTCCGGAGAATTTCAAATCGTTTGTGACTGGCGGAGCCGCCGGCGGTGGGGGATCGAATTACACGGGATCATACAGCGCAACCGGCAGTTGCGCCCTTACTCCCGACGGTTCATCGTCTGTCACCGGGAGCAAATGACATTCCGGGTGGGAGGACGCCTGTCCCTAACGCGTAGATGATCAACCTTGCAAGGCGGCTCGCTCCGCGGGGAGCGAGCCCGCCTTTTCCCGTGCCAGTGGGTTCCGCGAATCCACACCTTAGCTTTCAAAGCCTTTACCAAACTTGACAATCAACACTGCAAGTCCCCACGGTCCCTGTACTTCCGGGCATCGCCGTCCCGCGCGCGGCGACAGTGTTTTTCCCAATCCGGCCTGCGCCGGGTTAGAATTAAGGAACCCCACCCCCGGCGGTTCTGCATCCAATGACTATGGTTTCGGGAAGTGCACGAAGCTCTAAAAGAAGCGTTCTAACAGAGTCAGCTCCGATAGAATTAATTCCAGGATCTTCAGGTCGAGCATGAATAGAATTTTTTTCACTGTTTTAATGTTCTCATCCCTCGCAGCGGTTGCAGCCGCGCAAACCAATGCAACCTCGCCGGCGGGCCCCAAACCATCCGACCCCAAGCCGGCTGCGTCCAAATCGGCACCGGCTTCGCCGCGCAAAGTCGACCGCTCTGCCGCCTATTACCACTACACGGTCGCGCACATGTACGAGGAGCAGATCACCGTGTACGGCCGCAGCGAGTTGGCGAGTAAGGCCATGGAAGAGTACCGGCTTGCCATCGAGGCCGACCCGTCTTCCGAATTCCTGACCTCCGCCCTCGCCGAACTCTACGTGAAGACCGGACGCATCCGCGACGCCGTGCTCGAAGCCCAGGACATCATCAAGCGCGATCCCACCAATCTGGAAGCCCATAAGCTCTTGGGCCGGATTTATCTGCGGTCGCTGGGCGATCTGCCCGGCAGCGGCAACGGTTCCGACAACGTTCTCAAGCTGGCCATTGAGCAGTACGAGCAGATCGTCAAGATCGAGCCCAACAATGTTGACGACCGCCTTCTGCTGGGCCGCCTTTACCGCCTGAACAATGATTTGCAGAAGGCCGAAAATGAACTCAAGACCGCGGTGAAGCTCGACCCCGACTCGGAAGAAGCTGTCACCACTCTCGCGCTGCTTTACAGCGACGAAGGCGATACCGCTCACGCTCTGCAGGTACTAAGTGCCGTACCCGATACGGGGCGCTCTGCCAAGCTGTATGCCGCACTGGGCGCCACCTACGAGCAGCGCAAGGATTACACGAGCGCCATCGACGCCTACAAACATGCCATCCAGTTGGATCGCGACAATCTCGATGCCATTCGCGGCCTGGCGGAGAACCTCTTAAACAACGGCCAGATCGATGCGGCCCTAGATCAGTACAAAGTCATCGCCGATGCCAACCCCGAAGACGCGCAAACCTACCTCCGCATCTCTGAGATCTACCGCCGCCAGGGCAAGTACGACGAGGCGCTGGAGCACCTGAAGAAGGCCGAAGCCATGGTTCCCGATGCCCTGGAGGTCCCCTACAACATCGCAGTCGTCTACCAGGCCCAGGCGCGTTACGACGAAGCGGTGAAGCTCTTGCAGGATCTGCTGAAGAAGACCGAGAAAGCTGATACCAGCTACTCTCAGGCCGACCGCAATAATCGCGCCATCTTCATCGAGCGCCTGGGAATGGTCTACCGTGACCAGGAGAACTATCAGGCCGCGGTTGAGACTTTCCGCAAGATGACCCTGCTCGGGGACGACAACGCCCGCACCGGCTATCAGGACATCATCGATACCTACCGCGAAGCCAAGCAGTGGACTCAGGCCACCGCCGCTGCCAAAGAAGCCGTGCAAAAGCTTCCCAACGACCGCGAACTGCGCATGGTGCTGGATGCTCAGCTCGCCGACACCGGCGATATCGACAAGCCTCTCGCCGACGTGCGCTCGCTGCTCAAGGGCACGCCGGAAGACCGCGAGGTCTACCTCCGGCTCGCCATCATGTACACCCGCCTGAAGCACTGGAGCGACGCCGAGGAGTCTCTCGACAAAGCCGAGCAGCTTTCCACCAAGCCCGAGGACAAGGAGTACGTCTTCTTTCTGCGCGGCGACACCTACGAGCACGAAAAGAAATACGACCAGGCCGAAGCCGAGTTCAAGAAAATACTGGCTGTCAATCCGCAGAACGCCATGACCCTCAACTACCTCGGTTACATGAATGCCGATCGCGACATCCGGCTCGAAGAGTCGCTGAACTACATCAAGCAGGCGGTGAGTCTGGAGCCCACCAACGGCGCCTATCTCGATTCCCTGGGCTGGGCCTACTTCAAACTCGGCAAATATGACCTCGCCGAAGAGAGCCTGGCCAAAGCCTCCTTGCGCATGGGCTCCGACCCAACGGTGCAGGATCACCTGGGCGATCTCTACCAGAAGACGGGCCGCCTGAAGCTGGCCGCCGCTCATTGGGAGCGCGCCGTCCAGGAGTGGAACAGGACGGTCACCGCGGAAGTGGATACTGACTTGTTCGCGGCCACGCAGAGGAAGCTTGACGCAGCCAAGGTGCGGCTGGCCAAGGAAGGGTCGGGGAATCAGTAGTCAGTACCTAGTATCTAGTATCCAGTACCTGGCAAAACGTCCGGCCTCGTTTACTCGCAACTCGGTACGGGGTACTGGGTATAGCATGTTAAACTTCGGGAATGCTGGCCGGCTACGCGGTCCACGTGGAACATTCCCGCGGACGCCGCTTCCCTGAACCGCCGCATCCCTACCGCAACGACTTCCAGCGCGACCGCGACCGCGTTATCCACGCCCGCGCCTTTCGCCGCCTCGAAGACAAGACCCAGGTTTTCACCCGTCGCTACTCCGATCATTTCCGCAATCGTCTCACCCACACCATCGAAGTCGCGCAGATCACGCGCACCATAGCGGGCGCTCTCGCTCTCAACGTCGATCTGGCCGAAGCCCTCGCGCTGGTGCATGACCTCGGCCATCCCCCGTTCGGCCACGCCGGCGAGAAGGCGCTCGATTCCGCGATGCGCGCCCACAGCCTCCGCTTCGACCACAACCTGCACGCCTTGCGTATCGTTGAGGACTTCGAGCAGCGCTACGCCGCCTTTCGCGGCCTGAACCTGACTTTCGAAGTGCGCGAGGGCATCATCAAGCACTCGCGCGACTACGACCCGGCGAAACATCCGGAACTGGCGGAGTACTTACTCGACCAGCGCCCTCCGCTCGAAGCGCAGCTCATCGACTTGACCGATGAAATCGGCTACAACACCGCCGACCTCGACGACGGCTACGAAGCGCATCTGCTGACGCTCGAACAAATCCGCGACGGTGTGCCCGTCTTCGAGCGTTTCTTCCGCGAGGTCGAGCAGATCTATCCCAATGCCCCCGACAAGCTGAAATTCAACGAAACCCTAAAAGGGGTGTTGAACCGTCTGGCCGGCGATCTCATCACCAATACGCAGTCGCGGCTAAAGCAGGGCAGAATCGAAACTCTGGCCCAGGTCCGTCTGCACAAAGAACGCCAAGCCGCATTCAGCCTCGAGGTAGAAGCGGAGCGCAAGCAGATCAAAGATTTCCTCTACGAGAATCTCTATTACAGCGCGTCGCTGGCAGGAGAAAAAGACGATGCCGAGCGCGTCGTCACCGAACTGTTCGCCTTCTGGATGGCGAACCCCTCAGCCCTGCCGCACTACTATCAGGAGAAAGCCGCGCAGGAATCTCTACCGCGCGTGGTCTGCGATTACATCGCCGGCATGACCGATCACTTCATCATCGAACAGTACGAGAAGCATTGCGTCAGTGTGCGCTGAGGCGCTCGCTAAGGCAGCACATATAGCCCTGCGCACGGCCCTGTCATCCTTGAGCAGTCGAAGGACCCCTACGGTCCAATCGCATGATCGCGCCGATTCAGGAATCTCCTCCAACGCGCTCATGTGACGCCAGTCGCCCAAGGCGCCTGTTCGCTCGCTTCGAGCCGCTGGCCCGATCTCCAACCACAACTGGATCAATGAGTGTAAATCGCCTGATTACAACAACTGAATATTCCTTGCTTCCAACATTTCGTGAAACAAAAGAAGGTATGCGACTTATTGAAGGCCTCTGAGACCCGCACCTGGGTCAATTGAAATCCCCTTCCTGTAACACTGAAGCGCCCGCTTAGCATCCTCGTTCCCATTGGCGGCAGCTTGATGAAACAAGTCGTAGGCGTGAACTCGATCCCGCTGCACACCGAAACCGTAGTAATAGAGGTAGCCAAGGACGTACTGCGCGTTTGTATCGCCCTTTTCGGCGGATATTCGGTACCATCGTGCCGCTTCCCCGTAATCCTGTGGCACCCCTTCGCCTCTGTAATACAAGAAGCCGAGGCCCTCCTCAGCCCTCGCGTCACCTTGTTCAGCGGCTTTACGACACCAACGCTCCGCCTCCGCATAGTCCTGAGGAACCCCCTTGCCGTCGCGATACATGCTACCGAGGTTGAATTCGGCCTTCGCGTAACCCTGCTCGGCGGATTTGCGATACCAGCGAACGGCCTCGCCGTAGTCCTGCGGGACTCCCTTACCTCTGGAATACATGGAGCCCAGCTTGAGCTGTGATTCCGCATCCCCTTGCTCAGCAAGGATGCGGTACGCTGCCGCCTGTTTCGCGAGTTGCCGATTCTTATCGTCAGTACGGGCGAGGATGCCTGCGCCCATCAGAGCCATGCTGGTGATGGCCACGATTACCCAACGCCGCTTCATCGAGCACCTCCATACACGGACGGAGAGGAGATTAGACCACATGGGGCCTGAGTCGCGGTGTTAGGCATCCTTTCGATCTCCTTAAATCTATCGGTCTGACTGCCTCACTTCGCTGCCACGGCCGCCACCACATCAAACAAAATCCTCGGCCCCCGCCGCACTTCTTCCACGCGAATCCGTTCATCGTTCCCGTGCTCGGTGCTGCCTTCTTCTTCGGTGGCCGTGAAGGGAGTGAATCCGTAAGCGACCATGCCCAGCGGGCGGTAGCGCTGGTTCTCGGTGTAGCCGCTGGTGATGTGCGGCACCACCGGAGTGCCAGGAAAATACTTTCCCGAGACTCGACGGATGGCGTCGTATAGCGCAGTATTCGTGGGCGAGTAATTAGCCTGGCGAAACTACTTATTCAGCGGTTCGACCGAGACGTTCGGATCATCCACGACTCGCCGGACCTCCTCCAGCAGCGCCTTGGGATCTCCTCCCGGCAGAATCCGCACATCGAGGTTAGACCAGGCCTCAGGCGGAATCACGTTGGTCTGTTCCGACCCGCCCATCATGGTCAACGAAATTGTGTCGCGCAGCAGAAAGTTCAGCGACTCGTCTTTCTCCACATCCTGCTGAAATTTCTTATCCTCAATGGCTTTGCGGATGTTGCGATACTCCCGCGCCTCCTCCGGCGGCTCGTAGGGCGCCATGTCGCGCAGAAACTCCTCCACCACCGGCAGCACCTTCAGCGGCGTGCGGTAGGCCAGAATGCGGTCCAGCGCGCGCACCAGCCGATTCGGCGCCGAATCCGGAATAGGCCGCGACGCATGCCCCGGACGTCCGTGCGCCACCACGTGCAACCAGAACGTTGTCTTCTCGCCCACATCCACGCCCACGTACTTCACCGTGTCGTTCTCCAGAAGGTTCTCCCCACCTTCGTTGATCAAAAACTCCGCGTCCTCGAGTAAATCCCTGTTGTGAGCGACAAACCAGTCAGTGCCCGTGTTGCCCGCTTCCTCGTCGGCCACAGCCAGGAAAATCACATCGCGGTCGAGTTCAATGTTCTCCCGACGCAGCATAACCATCACGACCAGTTGCGCCAGTCCTTCGTCCTTCATGTCCTGCGCTCCGCGGCCCCAAAGCCACCCGTCTTTGATCTCGCCGCTGAAGGGCGGAACTTTCCAGTGCGCCGCGTCGCTGGTGACCACATCCATATGGTTCAGCAGGATGATCGGGCGCCGGGCCTGCGCCGTCGTATGCGGCAGACGCGCCCAAAGATCGCCGCGTCCCGGCGCGTATTCGAACGCGCGATTCTCGATGCCTTCCTGATCGAGAATCTTCTTGTAGAACGAAACCGCGCGCATCTCATTGCCGGGAGGGTTGGTGGTATCGACGCGCAAGTATTCCTGCATCCACGCCAGAGCGAGATCGGAATACCGCTGCAAGTGATCCGCGGAGATGCGGGACGAAGCCATCGCCGGTTCTTCCGGGGGCGCTGCAGGTTCCGAGCCCACAGGTTCTGCGGAAGCTTGACCCACCGCGCTCAACAGCGCCGCGACCGCCGCCAGCATGACGACTCGCCGCCGAAGCCGGCAGATTCCTGGCCAGCAGATTCCTGTCAACCAGCACGCATTTGCCAGACTGTTCGATCCCAAAATCGTCCTCCCTGGACCGCACGATTGCACGCAGTTTTTATATCAGGTTTGCCAAAATTACCCTGCCAGGAGTCGCAGTGGCTGTCCCTCCGGTCGAGCCATAGGTACAATGTCTTTAGATATCAATAATTTAGCTCTTCAACCTTGGAGTACGGTTTGGCATCTAACCTGTATTACAGAAGACAGGCGCCGGCAGAGTTTGCGGAGCCTGCAGTTTGAGATATTCAGGCATGCGTCGCGTCAGCGCAGGCCGGCAAAGCGACCGTCGCTTGCTTCATAGCACTGTTGTAGGGGACGCAATTAAAAATCACGCAACACGCCCGTTTCGGCGTGCTGGAGTGGAGCCCCCAAACGCTCCCCCAACTCGGAGGAAGTCTCTTATGAAAAGCCGCATTCTCGTTACCTTGCCCCTGGCTGCAGTGCTCGCATTTCCGGCCTTCGCGCAAACTTCGTCTTCATCTTCTCAGGATCAGTCCAACCCAGCCGCTGCCTCGCAGCCGGCTCAGTCAACAGAAAACGCCACCGGCAAGCAGCCTCTGCAGGCCCCGGCCCGCGAGGGTTTCTGGGGCCGTGTGAACCCGTTCGCCCGCAAGAACTACGTAAAGCGCCAGACCGATCCCATCCGTGATCGCGTCAATGAACTCGACGATCTGACCGCGACCAACGGCAAGGCGATCAAAGATACCGACTCCCGCGCCCAGGCCGGCATCCAGTTGGCTTCGAACAAGGCTAACGAGGCCGATCAGCACGCGCTCGATGCCGGTAACAAGGCCACCATGGCGCAGCAGAGCGCGCAGCAAGCCACCACCCGCATCCAGACCGTCGAGACCGTGGTCGGCAACATCGACCAGTACAAGGCCTCGAACCAGACCGAAATCCGCTTCAAGCCCGGCCAGACCGTGCTGAGCAAGAACGCTAAGGACGCTCTGGATGAGATGGCGAACACCGTGAAGGGTCAGCGCGGCTACATCATCGAAGTGCAGGGCTTCTCGTCCGGCAAGGGCCAGACCGCGATCTCAAACTCGCAGAAGATGGCCGAGTCGGTCGTGCGCTACATGGTGCTCAACCACGAGATTCCGGTCTACCGTATCTACCTGGTCGGCATGGGCAACGCCCCGGTCGCAGGCACGGACGCGGATGCGAAGACCAAGCACATCAGCGGCGGACGCGTGGAAATCAGCCTGCTGAAGAATGACCTGGAGCAACTCTCCAGCAATTCTCCGGCCCCGGCGACGAGCGCGGACCAACCGAAGTAGTCAGGCTTCCAATCAGCTTGGGACCCAAGGGCGCCTCGCCCAAGTCCCTCCCCCAGAGAAAGCCCCTCGCGCAAGCGAGGGGCTTTCTCGTCGTAGGGACGCTCGTGCACTTCGCTCGGCGCTCGATTTCCGGGGCTCCTTCCACCAGTGCTTTCGCCGCATGGGCTTCTAAACCGAGCCACGGGACCAAGACGTTAGATCAGATTCGGGCGCTCCCATCGTGTTGAACGGGATCAACTCGGGCGCTACAGACCTGGAACTCACTCCCGATAGGTGCCGGGCTTGATCCCGAACTGATCGAGCTTGGATTGCAGGGTGGTTCGTTTCAAGCCCAGGCGTGCGGCTGCGCCGTCGGGTCCCCCCAGCCGGCCATGGCAGTCCCGAAGAGCCCGAAGAATGCGTTCGCGTTCCTTGTCGCGGAGACTACCGCTAATTCCAGAATGGCCGCCCTCAACGTCCGTGTGCAATTCGGATAGCGGCGCCTGCAGAACTGAGCCCGGAGTGAGAATGACCGAGCGTTCCACGAAGTTTTCCAGTTCGCGGATGTTCCCCGGCCATTCCCACCGCACCAGCATCTCCATGGTTTTTGAGGGGATGCTGGTGATGGACTTTTTCATTTGCTGGGCGAACTTGCGGACGAAGTGCTCGATGAGGGGCCGTATGTCCTCGCGCCGCTCCCGCAAAGGCGGCAGGTGGATGGGGAACACATTCAGACGGTAGTACAAGTCGCTGCGAAACTCGCGCGCCTTCACACTCTGCTGCAGGTCCCGGTTGGTAGCCGCCAACAGACGGAAATCGACTTTCAAGGTTTGCGTTCCCCCCAGCCGTTCGAACTCCATATCCTGCAGTACCCGTAGTAGCTTGGGCTGCAGGATCAGCGGAATCTCCCCGATTTCATCCAGAAAAAGCGTACCCCGGTCGGCCAGCTCCAGCCGGCCAAGCTTCCGGGCAACCGCGCCGGTAAAGGCTCCTTTCTCGTGGCCAAACAACTCGCTCTCCAGCAGGCCTGAGGGAATGGCGGCGCAGTTCAGTTTGATGAAGCTACTGCCCTCCCGGCTGCTCATGCGGTGAATGGCGCGCGCCACCAGCTCCTTGCCGGTGCCGGTTTCGCCCAGCAGCAGTACGGTGGCGTCACTGGGAGCGACCTTGGCAACCTTTTGCATCACCTCTTTCAGGGCGCTGCTGCGTCCGATGATTTCCCCGAACCCCAGCTCGGTGTCGATGGCTTCCTCGAGGTAGAGCTTCTCTTCCGCCAGTTTCTCCTTCGCTACGCGAAGCTCTTCCGTCACTTTCTCTAGTTGGTCTACATTCTGGCGCAGAGCTTCTTCTGTTCCCTGGCGGGACTCTTCCGACTTCACCTTCTCTGTGATGTCACGCTGGATGCCCCAGGTGCGCACCAGCATCCCATTCTCCACCGTGCCGATCATGCTGTTGAGGAAGACCTTGGCATTGCCATGGACATCCACTTCGCGCGACTCCCGGTCCAACACCCGAAAGCCACAGCGAATATACTGCCGGGTCAGCTCAATGTTGTGCGGATCTTCCGGCGGCACCAGGTCTTTCCAACGTCTGCCCCGCAGTTCTTCCCCCAGAGCCAGTCCATACATCGCCGCCAGGGCGTCGTTGGCTTCCGCGATATAAGTGTCCCAGAGGATGTGATGGATCAGTTCGTCTTCTGGGAGGTCAATTGAAACAGGCGCGTCCATTTCTTCCCGGAAGATGCCCTCCGAACTCTGAGACACAAATAACCGGTAATTCTCCTCGCTGCGCCGCAGCCCTGCCTCGGCCTGCTTGCGCTGGGTTACGTCCTGCAAAACAATCGCGATTCGCTCGACGCCCGCGGCGCCCTCGATCGGAAAATACGACGCGAACACGTCTCTCTTACCCAGTCTGGGATAGTCATACTCCAACTCGTACTGGACGACTCGGCCCTGGAAACATTCGTCCATCTTTTCTTTAACAACCGTTTCAAAGAACTCCTTGCCGATCACCTCTGCGACGGTATGCCCCAGGACCTGTTCTCTCTCCACGTCACGGTATTTCAGGAACGCGCGATTGGCGATCACATACCGGTACTCCCGGTCCACCACCACGATGATCTCCTCTAAACCTTCTACTACCCTCTCGTATTCCCGCAGCCTTTCCTCGGCCCTCCTGCGCTCCGTGATGTCCCGCAGGGTTACGACGACTCCGGTGATCTCGCCTCCGGCATTGCGCAGCGGGCACTTGCGGATGGCTATCCATCGGGGATGGCCTCCGGAAATAGAGATCTCCTCGTCCGGAGCGAGAATCGTGTCTCCTTGCAACGCCCTACACAGTGCCGCCCCTGGATCATGCCCCTTCACCTCAGGAGGAATCAGCTCCTGGTAGGACTTGCCCAGCGCCGCGCTTGCAGGAATCCCAGTCAGTTTCTCGATCGACGGATTCCAGGCCACGCACCGAAGATTGCGGTCGTAGACCACAACTCCCTCGCTGGCACTGACAATGATCTGACGATTCAGTTCGCTGGCTTCGCGTGCCAGCTTTTCCGCGCGCTTTTGCTCGGTGACGTCGTGGGCTATGCCCCGCACAATCGGAGTCGCCACCCCTTCGGTGCGCAGCGTGTTGTGATACTCCCAGATGCGCCGCTCTCCCGAGCGCGTCACCACGGCCATAAGGCCGTGCGACTCTCCAGAACGCTCGATCTCCTTCAGGTAGGCTTCAAACTGAGGGCGAAATTCGGGCACGATCATCTCCCGCATTGGAATCTGCAGGAGTTCCTCCACGCTATATCCCAAAACGCGTGCCGGAGCGGGATTGATCGATAAAAGGCGGCCTTCAAGATCGTGGATGCACAGCAGATCCTGGCTGTGGTCAACCAGATCCTGATACCAGTCCTCGTTGTCGGAAAAAGCGTGCCGGATAGGAACCACTTCGGCCCGCTTCCCTTCAGGAACCCGACTCTTCTCTGGCCCAGGGTGCAATGCCATGGCTACTCCCTGCGGGCTGGCGAAGTGTTTTGGTTGCCTGGATCCCTCCGGCGCACTGCTGCCAGGAGGATGAAAGGCAGGCCAATCGGCCTATGACACGCCCCAGACCCGATTGCGGCGCAGTGTAGCAGAAGGGCGCGGAATTGCACAACTTGGGTTGCGTCGTTGGTGTTGCTTGCCTGATCTGGAGCGCTTGCCGTTATTTACCGAATCGACTCGCCTCTCAGTTCGGCGTCCCACCCATGATATTCTCCTTCCCAACGCGTCTTCGAATGGAAGAGGTTGCCATGGGTTCCGTGGGGCGGGCCTCGAAACGATTCTCGCTGGTGCTGATCAAGCCGTCGCACTATGACGACGATGGCTACGTGATCCAGTGGTTCCGTTCCGCCATTCCTTCGAATACGCTGGCCGTCCTCAATGGCCTGGCGCTCGATTGCAGGCAGCGCCGCGTGCTCGGCGAGGATGTCGACATCGTGGTCAGCGCCTTCGACGAAACCAACACCCGCATACGGCCCGAACGCATCGCCCTCCAACTCCGGGGTGGACGCGGCCTGGTCGCCCTGGTCGGAGTGCAGTCGAACCAATTTCCCCACGCCATGGATCTGGCGCGTCCCCTGCGTGCCGCTGGAGTCCCGGTGTGCATCGGAGGCTTTCACATCTCCGGCTGCCTGTCGATGTTGCCGGAACTGCCCTCCGAACTCAAAGAAGCCATGGATCTCGGCATCTCGCTCTTTGCCGGCGAAGCCGAAGGCCGTCTCGACCTGGTACTGCGCGACGCCTGGAACGGCACCCTGAAGCCTCTTTACAACTACATGGACGACCTTCCGTCGCTCGATGGCGTCCCCATGCCGATTCTTCCTGCCCACCGCGTGAAGCGCACCGGCGGCAAGATCACCACCTTCGACGCCGGCCGCGGCTGTCCTTTTCTGTGTTCCTTCTGCACCATCATCAACGTGCAGGGACGCAAGTCCCGCCGCCGCTCCGCCGACGACATCGAGCAGATCGTCCGCAGCAACCTGGCGCAGGGCATTAACCGTTTCTTCATCACCGACGACAACTTCGCCCGCAACACCGACTGGGAAAAGGTTTTCGACCGCCTCATCGCCATGCGCGAGCAGGAAAAGCTGAACATCAAGTTCGTAATACAGGTCGACACCATGTGCCACCGTCTTCCTCATTTCATAGAGAAGGCAGGCCGGGCCGGAGTGGCGCGCGTCTTCATCGGCCTCGAAAGCATTAATCCCGACGCTTTGCTCGGAGCTAGAAAGAAGCAGAACAAAGTAGCCGAGTATCGCAAGATGCTGCTGGAGTGGAAGAAAGCCGGCGCCACCGTTTTTGCCGGCTACATCATCGGCTTCCCCTCGGACACGCCCGAATCGGTCCTCCGCGACATCGAGATCATCCAGCGCGAATTGCCCATTGATCTGCTGGAGCCGCACTGCCTCACCCCGCTGCCCGGTTCTGAAGATCATCAAAAGCTCCACAAGGCGGGCGCGTATCTCGACCCAGATCTGAATAAGTACGACCTGGAGCACGTGACCACAACCCACTCCACGATGTCCCCCCAACAGTGGCAACAGCTCTATCACGATTCCTGGGCCGCCTTCTATTCTCCCGAGCACCTGGAGACGGTGATGCGCCGCTCCGTTGCCACCGACAGCAACGCCGGCAATATGACTTTCCTGCTGCTCTGGTACTACGCCATGGTCGCGCTGGAAAAAATCGACCCGCTCGAGGGTGGCTACCTGCGCCGCAAGTATCGCAAAGAGCGGCGCCCTACCCTCCCGGTCGAAAGCCCGTGGGCGTTTTATCCGCGCTACGTTTTCGATCTGCTTTCCAAGCACATCAAGCTGGCAGCGCTGGTCTGGCGCTACGGCGGATTCCGCCGCCGTCTGAAGCGCGATCCCAACGCCCGCCACTACACTGACATCGCTCTGACTCCGGTGGACGAAGATCGCTCCGACGAGATGGAACTGGTAGCGATGGGCGCCGGGCCGAAGTCGCAAGTGGTGAGGATCCAAGAGTCCAGAAACTAAAGTTGCTCGTGTAGAAGCATTGCTCGTGTGGAGCGGGGCACTCCTGCCCGCTGTTTTTGACGTTGCTTGCTCTCGCTCGTGGACTATGCCAGAACCACTCCACCCGTTGCCTCCGAAGCAAACGCTGCTGCTGATCCTGCTACCGATGCTCGCCACCTTTGCCTGCCTGAGGCTCTATCTCCACCTGGTGCACGTCCGGCATATCTACCCCGGAGGCTACCTGGTCCATCATCTGTTCATAGGAGTCCTGATCGAAGTCCCCGCAGCCTTCATTCTGGCCTTCGGCGCGCGCAACCGAATGCTGGCGCTCGTGGCCCCGGCTGCTTTGGGCATCGGCGCCGCTCTCATGCTGGATGAGGTGACCTATTTGGTCGTCACCAAGGCAACTGATCAGGACTACGTTTCCCCCGTTTCCCTCGAGGGAGCGATCGTTCTCATCGTTCTGGCTGTGGTCATACTGCTGGTGCTCTACCGGTTCCGCCGCGATCAAGCGTGAGCACGCTCCCATGGTGGAGCAGGCCTTCCAGGCCTGCGTCGAGAGCCGCCGCGAGTCAGCGGGCTTTAGCCCCTGAGGTGCATTTGACCCTGCAATTCGCGCTCAACTAGACTCGCTTCTCAGTGGGGTTTCCTATGAAACATATCGCGTACCTGGTGCTCTTTTGCTCTCTTGTCACACTTGCTGCCATCGCCGACGATGATAAAGACCACCATCATCACGAAGACCTGACCGCCGCACAACTCGGCACGGTTACTTTCCCGGTTTCCTGCGCGACTGCTGTACAGAAGCCCTTCGAGCGCGGCGTAGCCCTGCTGCACTCCTTCTGGTACGAAGAAGCGGAAAAAGAATTTCAGCAGATTGCTGCGGACGATCCGCATTGCGCCATGGCGCACTGGGGAGTAGCCATTAGCCTGTGGCACCAGCTGTGGAACGAGCCCGACACCAAGGTCATCCAGCGCGGCCGGGATGAAGTTCACCAGGCGAAAACAACACACGGCCCAACCACACCGCGCGAGAAGGCATACATCGCGGCCAGCGCAGCCTTCTACAGCGACCCCAAAAAGCTGAATCACGATGCTCGTGCCGAAGCTTATTCGGACGCGATGAAAAAAGTCTACGAGACCTACCCGGGCGACCACGAAGCTGCGGCCTTCTACGCGCTCTCGCTGCTCGCCTCCGAACCGCATAACGACGAAACTTTCGCCAATCGCAAGCAAGCCGCCGCCGTTCTCGAAAAACTGTTCACCATCGAGCCCGACCATCCCGGCGTGGCCCACTACCTGATCCACAGCTACGACAAACCGCAGCTCGCGCAACTCGGGCTGCCCGCCGCCCGCCGTTACGCGCAGGTTGCCCCGGCCGCTCCGCATGCCTTGCATATGCCTTCGCATATCTTCGCCCGCGTCGGCCTCTGGCAGGATGACATCAACTCGAATCTCGCCTCCATCGCCGCCACCCGCAAAACCGCCGCTATGCACATGGGCGGTGAAGGCCACCAGTTCCACGCCATGAGTTTCCTGGTCTACGCCTATCTTCAAAGTGGACGTGAGGCTGAAGCAGCCAAAGTGATCGACGAAGTCAGAGCCATGCCCCACATGAAGTCGATGTACGGCTCCGATTTCGATCCGCAATTCAATGCCCTCACCACGTTCCCAGCGCTTTATGATCTCGAACTTCGTCGTTGGACTGACGCCGCCGCACTCCAGCTTCCCGACGGGACGGGCGCGGCCTCTCTCCAGTTGGTGCATGGAGGGATGCGCGGAGATCAGGCGATCACCTACTGGGCGCGGGCCATCGGCGCGGCCCGCAGTGGAAATCTCGCGCAAGCCCGCCAAGACCAGCAACAGATCGAGCTGATCCACAAAGAGCTCGTGGATCAAAAGAAGACGGAATACGCCGAGGCCGTCGGCCAGAACTATCAGGAAGCCTCCGCCTGGATCGCTCACGCCGAAGGTAAAGACGACGAGGCCATCGCCAGCCTACGGGCCCTCGCCGATAAGAACGATAAGCTGGGCAACGAGCCGGGCAGCATCCCGGCCCGCGAAATGCTGGCAGACATGCTGCTCGAGGCCAAGCGTCCGCAGCAAGCCCTGGCCGAATTTCAGACCGACCTCAAACTGAATCCCAACCGTTTCAACGCCCTCTACGGCGCAGCCCGCGCCGCCGACGCCGCCAAGCAGTACGATTCGGCGGAGGAATACTACGCGCTGTTGTTGAAAATCTGCGACGGATCACATTCTACGCGGCCGGAGTTGAGCGTGGCGTCGGAGGCGTTACAGGCGAGGGCCGGCCTGTCCGAGTGACCTGGAAAAGGTCGTTAGGCGTAAACCGCTTGTTCCAGGGCGTGCTCGGTGGTCGTATTGTCGTTGGAGTTGTATCCACCTGGTTGCCGGGCTGGCCTTTTTTGTTTTTCACGCATTCGCAGCCGCCGACACCCGCGCCACGTCGCTCAAGAGTTTCTCCGCGGCCTCGCCGGGATCCTGGCTGGCAAAATTCTCGTCCAAAACGACCAGGGCCACTGCCGGATCGATCTCCTGCAGTGTCTTCTCCAGTGATTGGCCTCGTTGGGCATGGATTCCGGCAGAAAACACTACCACCTTGGCCTTCGTTGCCCTGAGCAGGATTTGCGCATCGTTCGCCGTTGTCGTCGTCATGGCGTTGTATCCGGCGCTGCATAGCACTTCCCGCAAAAACGCGCACACATCCGTCGACGCGTAAACACAAAGCAGACGAGGCCGGGCATCCCCGGTTTTTCCGCGCGAATATCGCGAACCCAAATAGGCGGCCGTGATTGCTTCCTCAATGGTTTCGTAAGTCTCAAACTGGGCGAGCAGGCTGGTCATCTCCAGGACTTGGCGAATCCTGGGTTGCAGTCCGCTTAATTTAAGGTCTCCGCCTTTCGCGCGGGCGGCTTGCACTAGCCGGACCAGTGCTCCTAGTCCGCTGCTGTCGATGAACTCGACGTCGTCGAGTTGAAGCACCACGTCGCCGTACTTGTCGATGGCATCCCCAACTTGCGCGTGCAGCGTGAACACTTCATTTCCAGCCACGATTCGTCCATGACACCGCATGACCAATACATCGCCGACAGGACGGCTCTCCAGGCGCAATTGCATCGTGCCTCCTTAACTCTTCGTGCGGTGATGACGGGAACCGGCAATTCCGCCGAATCTTACTTGGCTGGAACCGCCGCGTCAATGAACTCCAGCAGTTGGTAATGTCTCAGTTTAAGTATCAGGTACTCGCATTGAGGCGTCGGCGGGAAACGAGTTATGCCGTTTTGACAGTACGTTGCCTTCCGGTCTAGCATACTGCTGTTCCCTGTGGGGCACGTCGGCATCCCTGCCGAAAGGGCTAGGCCCGCCCGCTGAAAATCTCAGCCGGAGAGTGCCTATGCCAACCATCGAGACATACCGTAAGCAAGCCAAGTTGCTGCTCCGCTGGCATCGCGAAGGAGACTATTCTATTGGCGGGAGGGTACGCAGGCTTGAACGCTACCACTCTTTGACCGACCGCGAAGTGCTGGCGCTTAAGTTCACCCTTACCGTGGCGCAGGAGGTCGTCGCAGTAGAAGCCGGATATCAGAGTTGGGCAGAGCTGAAAGCGGCATCGGTCGGAGCACCCAAGACGCCGCGCGCTTCGTCGGGCCCTCCGTTCCTGAAGAATGTGACCCCGATCCTGCTCGTGCGCGATGTTAAGACGTGCGCCGCCTTCTTCCAACAGAAGCTGGGCTTCAAGATTGACTTCCTCCATGGTCTTCCTCCGTTTTACGGCGCCGTATCGCGAGACGGCATTTGTCTGCACATCCGCTACGTGCAGCAACCCTTCTTCGCACAAGCCGCCGTTCAGGAGAAATCGCTGATCTGCGCTTCCGTTGAAGTCTCAAACGTGCAAGGGTTATTCGAGGAATTCAAGGCGGTAGGTGTGGAGTTCGCGCAAACACTCACCAGGCAGGCCTGGGGTGGAACTGATTTTCAGGTACGAGATCCCGATGGCAATGTCATTTCCTTCGTCACGTACGGGCGAAATTGAACGTCCCCGAACTACGTCATGCGCCTTCCTTCTCGTGGCCAAAGTTCAAGTTGCGACAGTACCCAGCGGAGCTCTCGCACTAGAACGCTAACGAAAATTTCATTTTTACGATAAGCGCGGCGGTCATTGCCATCGCTCCCAGCAGAGCGTTGTACTCGCGATGCTTCAAATACAGCGCCAAGGAGAATCTCGACGGCGATTCCTTCTTGTTAGGGGAATGCGGAGTGACTCTGGGAAACATCCTCGGCACCCGCCGCGCATATTCGTCGAACTCAGGAAACGTCCGCCGCAGAAACGCCTCTTCATCGCGGATCACCGGCAGATAAATAGCAAGAAACATCACGACGAGCGCCACGCCTACCCACCAACTGCGCGCGGCGACGCAGAATCCCAGCCCCATCAGCAGCGATCCCAAGTACAGCGGATTGCGCGTATAAGCATAAGGACCGGAAGTGGCGAGCGCTTCGTTCTTGCGTACATGTCCCGAAGCCAGCGCACGAATCAGAAGCCCCGGCGTCACCAGAATCGCGCCCAGCATCAACGATCGCCACGAAGGCCGCGCCAGCCAGAAATACAACACGGCAAACAGAAATCCCAGCGGCACCCGAATCCGCCGCGCGATCTTTGACCACTCAGCCATGTGGTTGTTCCAAGCCATTTCAAGAATCTCTGCGTGTGATTAGCTGTACGGCGAGACCCGGTTCGGAATTTTGTCGGAGGCTCGCTTTTGGGTGGCGCAGCGCTTTCCAGCGCAGCGATAGAGCCCTCTATTTCCTATGAGGGCTCCAGTTCCTGACGCCGCTGTCCAGAACCTTACAGGCAGCCGCCGCCACCGCCGCACTCCCAATCGCCAACATCCCCGCGTCCGCCTCCGCCCGCCGCGCATGCGACGTGACGCTCCCCGGACTCCGCAGCACAACGCTGCGCGTCCCATAGGGCCCGTTGCGCGCAGGGTCTGTAGGCCCATAGATCGCCACGACAGGAACCCGCAAAGCCGCCGCCAGATGCAAGGGTCCCGTGTCGCTGCCAATGAAAAGCCGCGCCCGGCGCGTCAATGCAATCAGCTCCGTGATCGTACAACTCATCGCCGTAGCCGTCCCTCTACTGGCAGCCACGGCCGACTGCACCAACTCTTCTTCGCCCGGACCATAATTGAGAATCGAACGCACACCCCGCTCCGCCAACTTGCGCGCGACTTCACCATACCGCTCCGCTGGCCATCGCTTCGCGCCCCACCCCGCGCCAGGATTCAAAATCGCAAAGTCGCCGATACCGTATCCCGCGAGCCGCTGCTCGACGCGCGCCTCAGCCTGGCTATCACGAGGAAAGTCTCGAGAAATATCCGGCGACGTGTCCCCCCGGTTCTCGCACAACGCTTCCGCAACCGAAACGTTCTGCGCGATCACATGCCGGCCGCGTGCGACAACTTTCCGCGTGTACCACAAGCTGGCCGGAGACTCCCGCGGCTCCGCCGCCCCGTACACCACGCCTGCCCCTGAAAGCCGCGCCAGCACTGCCGATCGCATCGCCCCCTGCAAATCCACCGCAGCGTCGTAATGGGCGTCCCGCACATCGTTCCAAATCGTGGCGATGCGCTGCAGCGTCGAAATCGAAAACAAAGACTTCTGCCAGACCTTCAGGTTCACGGCGTGGACTTCATCCACCAGCGGCCGCGACGCTGACCGTCCACCGCGCCGTGGGGACCCTGGTGCGCAGAGCAGTTCCGCCCAGCGCTCTTCAATCAGCCAGCCAATGTGCGCCTGCGGAAATGCCTCCCGCAGGGCATGAACCGCGGGCAGCGTATGGATCACGTCTCCCATGGCGCCGAGCCGCACGATCAGCAGCCGTTTCGGCGTCTCCGGCGTAATATCGAGTCTGTTCGACTCGAAACTCACGGCTGCCCCGGCCCCAGCCGCGAGCGAATAATCTCGCTGGTGGAGTGATTCTTCGGGTCCCCAACAATCGCCACCCGTCCGCCGTATTCAGTCACCGTATCACGCTCCGGGACGGACTCCTCCGTATAGTCGGTACCCTTGGCCTGGATGTCCGGACGAATCTCGCGAATCAAAGCGCGGACATCGAGCTCCGAAAAAATGACAACAGCATCCACA
>Ga0210400_10001251_pt1 | contig 25484 bp, 16 predicted proteins | sample IncBWH26MmetaG_FD_155456 | JGI IMG/M metagenome (GOLD analysis project Ga0210400, IMG submission 155456) | Forest soil microbial communities from Barre Woods Harvard Forest LTER site, Petersham, Massachusetts, United States - Inc-BW-H-26-M | ecosystem: Environmental > Terrestrial > Soil >...
CGATTGTAACCAGCGTGTCGGCGGGTGTTAACGGCGTCGCCAGCGCGCTGAGTTTTCAGGAACGAAAAAAAGTTGTAATGGGCGAGTTCGAGTTCCCTACCATGGGCCACGTGTGGCTCGGACAACGGGGGCGAGGCGCCGAAGTGCAGTTTGTACGCGCCGAGGGCAATTGCATTCCGACCGTGAATTACGAGGAGATGGTCGACCGCAACACACTCATCGTGCCGCTTACACATGTCTGCTTCAAGAACGGATTCAGGTCTGAGGTAAGCGCCGTCACGCAGATCGCCCGCCGCGCCGGCGCGCTTGTCATGCTCGACGATTACCAGGACTGCGGAACGCGCCGGGTTGATGTGAAAGCGCTCGATCTGGATTTCTACCTGACCGGAACCCTCAAATACCTGCTCGGTCCCCCCGGTCTGGCTTTTATGTATGTTCGCAAGGAAATCATTTCATCGCTGGTTCCTAGCGTCACGGGATGGTTTGGGCAAGCCAATCCGTTCGCCTATGACCCGCAACACTTCGATTTGTCTCTGACCGCGCGAAGATTCGAGTCAGGTTCTCCGTCCGTGCCCAATGTGTATGCGGCGCTGCCCGGAATCCAACTATTGCAGGAGATCGGCCTGGAGAATGTAGCGGCTCAGATCAAGACACTCACGCAATCGCTCCTGAGCAGCGCTCGCGATCTTGGCATTCGAGCCAAAACGCCCGCTGACAGCGTGGGGCCGCTGGTGGTGCTGCAATGCAAAGAGTCAACCTTGCTGGTGCAGAAGCTCGCCGCAAGCGATATCGTGGCATCGAATCGTCACGACGGCTTGCGCATATCGTTCCATGTGTACAACACCGTGGACGATGTACAGGCAGTGGTGGAAGTGCTCAAAAAAAATATCGATCTCATGGTTCTTGACCCTGCCAGCGTCGGCAGCTATGACTGATCAACCCCGTCCAGCGGCTGCGGTCACATCGGCCGGTGAGACACCTGCGATGCGGGGTGGAGACGGTCTGCAGCGCCGGTTGAGCCAACGGCAGCTCACCATGATGGCGATTGGTGGGGCGATTGGTGTCGGTTTGTTTTTGGGCAGCAGCGTCACCATTCGGCTGGCTGGACCCGCCGTCATCCTCTCCTATTTCTTGGGGGCGGGCATTGCACTGATCATGTCGTATGCGCTGGCGGAGATGGCCGTGGTGCATCCGGTCGCGGGCGCATTCGGAGTTTACGCGGAGAAATATCTTAATCCCTGGGCGGGTTTTTCAGTTCGAGCCACTTACGGAGTGGCGCAGATCATAGCCATTGGGGCGGAAGTCACGGCCGCCGGAATCTATATCTCTTTCTGGTTTCCGAACGTTCCACAATGGATTTGGGTGGTGTTGGTTTCAGCCGCTCTGGTGGCGCTCAATTCCATGCAGGTCAACCGCCTGGGCGAGTTCGAATATTGGTTTGCCATGATCAAAGTGGCGGCGATTGTTGCGTTCATCGTTGCGGGATTATCTTTGATCTTCGGCTTTGGTTCCCGAGCAGGGATTGGCCTGTCAAACCTGACTCAGCATGGAGGATTTCTGCCCACGGGATGGAAAGGAGTCTGGCTTTCGCTCACCATAACGGTCACCAGTTACATGGGAGTGGAAATCATCGCAGTGACTGCGGGAGAGGCCGAACATCCGGAAGTGACGATCCCGCGCGCCATGCGGAACATAGTGTGGCGTCTGATTTTGTTCTACGTGCTGGCGATTGCGATTATGGTGACGATGGTTCCTTGGAACCAGACGGGCGGTTCGTCCGGACTTTCTGGGAGTCCGTTTGTCACGGCGTTCGCAGCGGCGCACATACCCTTTGCCGCCGCGACCATGAACTTCGTGGTGCTGACGGCCGCGCTCTCGAGCGTAAATACAAATCTGTACCTTTCTACTCGAATGCTTTTCTCGCTGGGACGGGGAGGCTATGCTCCAGAGTGGGTGGGCAAGGTGAGCGGCAACGGAGTCCCGCACCGCGCGCTGCTGGCTTCCACCGCGGGCATTATTGCAGCCATTCTGCTGGCTATCTTTGCTCCGAAGAATGCTTTCCTCATGCTCTACGGAACCGCGGTTGCGGGAATGCTGTTCGTGTGGCTGGTGATACTCAGCTCACACCTTCGTTTCCGCAAAGGCATTACGAACGAGCGGCTGTTGAGTTTGCCGATGCGCTTGTGGGCGCACCCGTTGTTTACGGTGGTCGGGATTGGGTTGCTGCTTGCGATCTCGGGAACGACATTTTTTGTGGATGGATTGCGCTGGTCGGTTCCGGCATTTGCAGTGTTCCTGGGAATTATTTCGGTGCTGTATTGGCGAGGGCGGAGAGAAACATAACCACTGCAAGGAGCTCGAGATGGTTGACGCCAGCGAAGAGGTTTACTCTTCGCTCCACGGGAGATTCAGAGGTGACTTACTTCGCCCCGGACACGACGGGTACGAAGAAGCGCGCGTCATCTGGAATGGCATGGTGGCTCGTGCGCCAGGTCTGATCGCACGCTGCGCGGATGTCAGTGATGTGCAGAGCGCAGTTCGCGCCGCCTCTGAGATTGGAATTCTCACCGCCGTCCGTTGCGGAGGGCATAGCCTCGCGGGTTTTAGTACGTGTGATCGCGGCCTGGTGATCGATCTGTCGAAAATGCGACAGGTCACCGTCGATGGCGCGGCGCGGCGCGCCAGAATTTCCGGAGGCTGTCTGCTGGGGTCGATCGACACCGCGACGCAAAAGGCCGGGCTGGTTTTTCCTGCCGGAGTTGTTTCTCATACGGGAGCGTCCGGGCTGATCCTGGGCGGAGGAACGGGATGGCTCACCCGGCGCTTCGGATTGTCATGCGATAACGTCGAAGGATTCAGTCTGGTCACGGCGGATGGTTCGATCGTGCGTGCCAACGCAATCGAGAACGCGGACTTGTTCTGGGCTCTGCGCGGTGGTGGCGGTAACTTCGGAGTGGTCACGGAGTTTGAGGTGAAACTCCATCCGCTGACCTCTGTGATGCTTGCCCAGGGACTGTCAGCCGAAGCCGAGATTCGCCCGCTGCTCGAATGTTGGAGAGACTTCATGGCTGAAGCACCTCTCGACCTGAAGTGGAACATTGAGCTACGCCTCGCGCCGCAGGCGAAGAAGGTGCCGGCGGAACTCCGCGGGCGGCCGGTGGCTGGCAGTTCGCTGATTTGGACGGGCGACCCGGAAGCCGGGCGTCCGTATCTGGAGCGCGCGCTTTCCCTGTGCCATTCAAGTTCTGTGAGCAGCAAGATAGTGTCGTTCGTGAACTTGCAAACCATGGCGGATTCCGAATTTCCACACGGTCGGCGCTATTACACCAAGTCGGGATATTTCACTTATCTCGATAACGGCACGATCGATCGCCTGGTGGAAGCGGTGGCCACGATTCCGTCGCCGGAAACGCAGATTGAGCTCGCTTACCTTGGAGGAGCGGCGGCGCAAGTTGGCGCGGACGAGACCGCATTCGGTGATCGCAGCGCTCCGTTCATTCTGAATTTGCTGGCGAACTGGGCGGAACCATCCGGGGATGCCGGAAATATTGCGTGGATTCGTACCCTGTTCAACCAGCTCCGGCCGGCCATGAAGCCGGGTGTGTACATCAATTTCATGAGCGGCGATGAACAAGATCGTGTGCCTGAGGCCTATCAGCGGTGGGAACGCATGGTCGCGGTTAAGTCGCGCTATGATCCGAATAATTTCTTTCGGCTGAATCAGAACGTTCCACCGCGGAAACTCGACGCCAAAAACTCGTAGCTGCTCCTCAACCCGCCTTTGTTCGGCGACCACACTAGGGCTTCCACGCCAGGAAGTAAGCCGAGAAAAGCGACCTCGGGCGCAGTATGTCAATCTGCACGTGAGTGGGGACTTCGGATTCAGTAAAGACGAGCTCCACTCTCGTCTCACTACCGGGCGGAGCGTCTGGCAAGTCCATCTCTTGCCGCTCAACCGGAATGTTCCCGCCGCCAAAAAACAAACCTCGCACTTTGTAGCCCCGGAGTGTGTAGCTCGGAAGGTCGGGTCGCACGCGAATCAACAGCTGAAATCTGTTTCGTTCGCGTTCCACTGTGATCGATTCAATGGGGCTGCACTCGCGGCGCAGAAGCTCGTAGGAGGACTTGTGCGCGCCATAGACATCCACAACTCCGTGGACGCGCTGCTGCAATGCACCCACACCTCGATCGCCAACATGTGTGCGGTAGTCGTTGTAACAAAAGAAAATGGCCCCGGCGACGAAATCTCTCGAACGGAATGCCGCGTCATGAGTTCGCAGAATCTCCATTCTTGGTTCATCGCCTTCAGGCCGGTCGGGCGTGCAGGCACAGTATCCGTACTCAGAAACCACGATGAGCTTACCAGGGAACGCGGCGTGAATCTCATCCAGATAACGGGCCGCGTCCGTCGCCGTTCCATGCGCCCATGTGCCGTAGTATTCGTTGGCCTCGACAAAATCCATCAATCCCGACACGTCGTGTTGTGGGGCGGTGCCCAGCGAGTTCGAGGCGTAGGAGCAGAGGCGGCCGGGATCCAAGCGCTTGGCCTCCTCCAACATTCGCCGGGCAAATTCATAGGCCGGCGGATTCTGTCCTCCGATCTCGTTGCACAGGCCCCAGACGACAACCGACGGATGATTAAAATCGCGCGCGATCATTTCGCGAAGCTGCTGGAGTCCATTTTCCAGAATATCGGCGTCAGGTTTAGTGGTCATGCCGGTGAACGTATCGGGCCCCCAGGCGGGAACCTCGGTTTGCATAAGAATGCCGTGGCGGTCGCAGTAATCCAAGACCCGCTTGTCCTGCGGCCAATGGACGCGCGTAAAAACGCAGTTCAGATGTTTCATCTCCGCATGGTCATGGACAATCCACTCCGTTGGCTCAGCCATGCCAAACTCTGGATTGCTTCCCGCCATCCGTTCCACGCCCATCAGACGCACGCGCTCGCCGTTGAGGAGGAAACCGCCATCTCGAATTTCCAATTTCCGCACGCCGAAAGTGGTAGTAAAGGTGTGACGATTGCGTCCATCTGTAATGGAAAAGTCGAGGCGGTACAGATGGGGATGATCAAAGTGCCACAGCCTGGCCTCGGGCAAACTGGCGCGGAAGACGAGCGTTCGGAGGGCTCCTGCTGTTACTAAAAAACTCTTGCCTGGAGGTTGCTGCAAAACCGTCGCGGACTCCTCTTCGTACGCGATGAGGAAGGAAGCTTGGCCACTCCAGGATTGTTTGCTAGCGTCTCTGACGAATGCGGTAATCGTTAGTTTGGCTTCCCGTGTGACCAGATCGGGCGACGCCTCTACATCCACGCGTTCTATGAATGTCGTTGGCGTCACCAGCAACTGTACTGGACGGAAAATGCCACCGTCATTCGCCCAGTCGCTCGATCGGCCGCGAGGCAGCATGTGTGGGTTGAAGGAATTATCCACACGGACTGCAATCGTATTGCTTCGACCCCACCGCAACAGGTCAGTGATTTCCAGAGTAAAGGCGGTGTAACCTTTGCGCGCATGTTCCCCGGCGTGTTGGCCATTCACCCACACTGTGGCAGTGTGGAAGACAGCTTCGAATTCCACGCGCACGGCGCAATCGTTTGTACTCGCATGCGCATTTTGTGCGGGCAGATCAAACTGGCGCCAATACCACGCGACTCCGCGATAATCGGCGAGCCGGGGCATCACCTGCCAGGTGTGAGGCACGTTGACTTTTTGCCAAGCTTCGCCGATGGGGTTTGCGCTATACCAATTTTTGTTCACACCCTGATTGTCCGGATCGGTGTGAAACAGCCACTCTCCGCAAAGGCTCGTGATCTCGGTGAAGTCTGGCTGACCGGTTATTTCGGCCGGCAGAGAAGCGGGCAGGGCGAGAGTTCCGGCGACTGCCCCGACCGAACCGGTCAGAAATTTCCGACGAGAAGGCATTGAGAGTGTTCCGAGTAGATCTGTCGCATGCAGTTAACCAGTCTGCGGTTTCCGGTGTCAAACAGAAGCCCGGAGGAACTGAGTTAAGCTGTTTGAAAAGCCCTCGAGGAAATATCTATGGAGCGGACGACGATGGTGATCCGAAGGTTTAAGGTGTTAAGAGCCCCGGCGGCGACCGGGCAGAAATTGTAGACCTCGATCATCGGTTACGGTCGAGCGAAAAGGCTTGCTCTACCGTCTTTAACAACGGCGCTTCGCGGCCCCGCGCCGACACCCGCTCCAACGCGTCGATATCGCCATTTCGCGCCAGCAGCGCACAATCGAAATTGTTCACCGTTGGGCAAATATGTCGCGGTAGAAGGTACAGTATGTCTCCAACCTGCGGAGCCGTCCCCTCCTGTGCCACTTTGAGAGGAAGATGTTCTTCGCTGGGAGAGAGCGGAGTGAGTTCGGGATGGCCGAGGACCAGGCAAGTCGGGATGCCGGCATCGGCGGAGACGGTTTTGTGGCCGGCGTCGCAGGTGACGATCCCGGGATGCGGATGACTCACCACGCGCGTCAGCACCAGTGCCGCCGGCTGATAGCCATACTTGCTCGGGAGTTGTTCGAGGCTGGTGGCGTCGCAGTAAACGATGGTTCCGGGCGAGACGCGATGGAGGAAACTGCCGCGCCGGAAGCCATCGTAGGTGAGCGAACTGGGGAACGTGGGCGTGCCCGACGTGATCACTTCGGGCACACTAACGCCGGAGCGATCGAGTTCGTTCACAATTTCCAGCAAGCGATCGTAGCCGCGGTGTGCCGCCTGCGTCCGTTCGCTCTTTCCCTCGCCGTCGATCAGACCGCCGAATTGGCCGTCATAATAGTGGAGGCCGCGAAATTCCAGGCCGTCGTCGGTAACCGCGCGGGACAGTCTGACCACTCGATCGGTCTGGCTCTGCTCGATGCCAGTGCGATTCATGCCCGGATTGATGTCGAGAAAAATTCCCACGCGGCTGCCATGCCATTGCCGCACCTGGTCTTCGTTTTCGGCAAGGACGGAAATGCGAACCCCGGGAAACTGCCGCGCTATATCCTGTGCGCGGCGCGCGTTCGCGCCCATCACGGGATAGGCGAGCAGCACGTCGGCTGCACCGTTTTGGCAGGCCACCAGCAATTCCAGCGTGGTCGCGCATTTGAAGTTGCGGATGCCGCGCTCTACAAGCATGTGCAAAGTGAACCCGAGCTTCGCCGTCTTGATGTGCGCGCGCCAGCGGTCGGCGTCACCCTCCAGCAAGTTCAGGGTTTGTTGAATGTTCGCGGCGATGAGATCGGGATATAGAACTAGCGCCGGCGTCAGCACGTCTTCGACGCCGGACACTCGGTAGCGCTGGTCCCAGTTGAATTCGTTCAGCATGATTCGCTCATACCTATTCGCCCAATCTCGACTTCCGCACAGATCTCGAACCGCAGTGCTCAGAATGATAGCGCGGAATTGCGCCCCGGCCAAAGCGTGGCCGGGGTTCATCCAGATCCTGAATTGGCGAGACAGGCGCTGGTTGACGACCTACAGCGCTGAGAGTAGGCTCTCTGAACCTTCGAGGGCGAAATGGAGTCCGATCTGGTGCGTCAAACTAAAGCCGGGCAAACCAATTTAGTTCGTGGATTAGGTTTGTCGGCCGCGACCGCCATCGTGATCGGCGACACCATTGGCACGGGAGTTTTTCTGGTCACCAGCGACATGGCCCGCGCGGTTGGTTCGGCGGGTCTGGTGTTTGTGGCGTGGATTCTCGGCGGGCTGATCGTGTTGTGCGGCGCGTTCTGCTACGCCGAACTGGGTGCGGCCTTTCCCAAGGCGGGGGGCCCTTACGTTTATCTCACTCGCGGTCTCGGCCCACTCTGGGGATTTCTTTTCGGATGGATGAGTTCGTTTCTGGAGCGGCCGGTGGCCATGGCGACGCTGGCCGCGGGCCTTCTGCGATTCGCTGGATTTCTCTTTCCGGTCGTGGGCACGCCATTGTTCCGCGGACATCTGGGAAGTTATGGCTTCACGCTCACCGCAGCGCAGCCGCTGGCGGCGTTGGTGGTGCTGGGCGTGACCGCGATCAACTATTTGAGTGTAGAGATGGGCGGAGCAATCCAGCTGCTGCTGACATGTTTGAAGATGGGAACGATCCTTTTGATCGTGTTCGCCGGCGTTCTGTTCGGAACGGCGCATGGTATCGAGGTCGCGCCGAGTGCTACGCACTTGAGTTGGAGCCTGATCAACTGGGGAACAATCGGCGCCGTGCTCACGGCACTGGTTCCGGCCATGTGGGCGTACAACGGGTTCAACGATCTGGGCGACCTGGGTGAAGAAATCGTTGAGCCGCAAAAAAACATTCCGATTGCGATCATTCTTGGGTTGCTCACGGTTGGCGGGCTCTACCTGATGGCGAATGTGGTTTACTTTCACGCGTTAACGTTCGCTCAGATCGCTTCCTCCGAGCACGTCGCGTCCGATGTGGTGCGGTCATTTGCGGGATCGCATGGGGCAGCCTGGCTCACGGTAGCGATGGCAATTTCAGCGTTGGGAGCGCTCCACGTAGTGGTTATGACGGGTGCGCGCATTCCGTACGCCATGGCGCGGGACGGAGTGTTCTTCCGATTTGCCACGCGGATTCAACCCTCGTACCGAACGCCGAGTGGAGCGTTGATTTTTCTCGGAGCCGTCGCGGCGCTGCTGGCGTTGACCGGAACATTTGAAGAGCTTTATTCGCTCTTTGTTTTTGCGGTCTGGATTTTTTTCGCGCTGACGGCGATAGCAGTGCTGCGATTGCGGCGAACCGAGCCCGAACTGGTGAGGCCGTACCGGGCCTGGGGTTATCCCTGGACGCCGATTCTCTTCTTAGTCGCGGCTGTCGCGTTGACCATCAATCTATGGATGGCGCGGCCAGTGCGGTCCTCACTGGGCTTGGCCGTAATCGTCGCAGGCATTCCGTTCTTCTACCGGTGGCGCAAGTTGGCGCGGTCGCCGGCGTCAAACGATTAGACCTGAAGGTTGTGCAGATACGGAACGCTGGCACTCATCATTTCCAGATCCATTTCGACGAAATAATTCTTGATGCCGCCGGTTTTCGCCGCGGCGAAAATCTTCTTCCAATCCAGCGAGTCCTGTCCTACCGGCATCACCTTCTTGGTTTCCGCGGACCAGCCTTGCACGTGCATCGAAATGAATCGGCCGGGATACTTTGTGAAATATTCGGCGGCATCGTAACCCTTGCTGATGGTGGAAACCTGGAACTGGAATTTGACCAGTTTCGGGTCGAGAAGGTCGAACAATAAGTCATAGGTTCGTTTGCCGTCGACCATCGAGAGTTCGAAGCCCTCATTGTGAAGTCCCTGCTGGATGCCCGCTTTGGACGCTAGCTCACCCATCTTGTTGTATTCGTCGGCAGCGCGCTTCACGTCGTCCATCGTCGGCTTTTCGGGGCCGTCGAGGCTGGGCACGAGCATCTGGGTGAGTCCGACATCTTTCGCCCAATCAATGGCTCGCTGTTGACCGTCGCGAAGTTCCTCGATGCCGAAATGAGAACTGATGCAGCTAACGCCGGCATCGCTGAGAATTTTCCGCAACTCGGCTCCTTTATATTTGGCGAGGCCGCCGAAGCCGAGGTCGGAGTAGCCCACGGGCGAGCACAGTTCGATGGTCTGAAATCCGGCAGCGGCAAGCTGCTTCATCGTTCCGGGAAACTCTTTGGCGATCATCTCGCGGACGGGCCAGGTCTGGCATCCGATGGGCATGCCGAGCGGATTGGCGCAAAGTTTGAGCGCGCCCGAGGAAAGGAATCCGGCTGCAGCGGTGTAAGTCGCGGCGCTCTTCAGAAAGTCTCGTCGTGAAATTGAAGCCATTGATTTCTCCTTGCTCAGCGCGCGGTGCGCATCGTTATGCTCTGTTCATTTGCTGCTAGAGTTCCCAGCCGCTTCGGCGTTCCGGCTGGACCCACTTCTGCGCGACATCTGAGTTCACGGCGAGTTTGGAGCGGTCCCAGGTGATCTTCTGTCCCAGGCGACTCGCCACGTTTCCCAGCAGCAGCGTTTCGGTCACCAGGCCCTCGAATTCAAAATTGCCGCCCGGTTTCACTTTGCCGCCCTTGCAGGCGTCGAGCCATTCGCGCTCATTGCCGGGAGAGCGGGGCAGGGTTTTTGGCGGCGGCTTGTAGACGTCCATTTTTGATTGCGGAATGATTTGTGGATTGCCGCCATTGAAGGTGCAAAGAATTTTTCCGCGATCGCCGATGAAGAGCATGCCTTCGCCCTCCTCTCCTTCTTGTTCGTTCTTGAACGGGCGATTCTCTTCCAGTTCCTCGGGACGCTCTGGCTTCAGACCGCCGTCATACCAGGTGAACTTGACCGGCGGCATGTCGCCGCGCGCGGGAAAGCTGTAGCGGACAATCGACGCCAGCGGATAAGTTTCGTCATAGCGATCGCTGGAACTCGATTCCACGCTCACAGGCGCTTCCAGCTTCAGCACGCGAAAAATCGTGTCGAAACTGTAGGAACCCATGTCGCCCAGGGCTCCGCAGCCGAACTCGCTCCAGCCGCGCCACACAAAGGGCAAGTACGCGTGGTTGAAAGGGCGTTGCGGAGCGGGGCCGAGCCAGAGATCCCAATCCAAACCTTCAGGCACCGGTTCAGTTTCCTTCGGGCGTTCTATGCCTTGCGGCCAGAAGGGACGGCTCGACCAGTTCTTGACCTCGCGTACCGGGCCGATCGCGCCAGCCCAAATCCATTCACACAGTTGGCGGGTGGATTCGGAAGCCTGGTTGCCCACCGCAATCTGCGTGGCGACGGCAGTTTCACGAGCGATTTCGGCGATACGGCGCGCCTCATAGATAGTGTGCGTCAAAGGCTTCTGGCAAAAAACATGCTTGCGTTTCTTCATCGCCGCGGCGGAAACGGAGGCGTGCAGATTGTCAGTCGTACATACAACCACGGCGTCCAGATCCTTCTGCTTCTCGAGCAGTTCACGGAAATCGTTATACGCCGCGCATCCGCTGTACTTGCCGGAGCGCTGCTGCGCGGCGTAATAGCCGTCGACGATTTTCTGGCAGGGTTCGCGGCCGGCGACTCCGCTGGTGACGGCGAGAGTGTGGCTCAATTGGATGGGTTGATCGGGGCTTAGCCAATCCCAGCCGCTGCTAACGCCGAGCAACTTGCGCACAGAGTTGCAGAACTCGTGCGTGTCCCACTGCGGATAGTTCGCGCCGGTCTTATTGACGTCGCAGACGGCCACACCCTGGACGTCGGGCTCTTTCAGGAAATGGAGCATGACGCGCAATCCCTGCGCCCCAACGCCGATGAAAGCGATATTGACCTTGTCGCTGGGGGGAACAAAGCCGACGCCGCCCAACACGCGGCGCGGGACAATCGAGAAACCAATCGCTGCCGCGGCGCTTTGTCCCAGAAATTTACGTCGCGAAACCGAGCCCGCTTTCTTCATTGTCCGCTCCCAACCGCCGTGCTGATCGAACAAGATACTGTAAACGAAATCCTCGGCCATCGTGCGAGGAAAGTTGCGGGAGCGATCTGGCGGCGTACGAAAACCTTCAACCACGAAGGACACGAAGTATCACGAAGGAATTCGGATTACAGTGAATCTCAACGCTGGCTATCGATGCGGGCCCGAGGCCACGTTCCTACTCTTTGAGTTTTTTCGGGATCGAACCAGGTCAGGGAATCGCGACCGGCCGGCTGATCATCGCCAGGAATACGTCGAAGACGAAAAGCGCAATGGCGAGGTCATTGAACAGCGTTGCCCAGCGAAGGCCCGGCCAGAGTTGGTTAGCCGACCAAAACAGAAACGCACATGCCAGAAGAATTGCTTTGACCAGGTCCGAACGCGACGGCCGCCGCACCGCTTCGTAAACCAGACAGGCGAAAGCAATCAAAGCCAGCGGAAACGCGGCCAGGAAATCGTGCGCGCCCGCGGGAAAAAGTTCGGGGCGGGCATCCCAAAGCAGCAGCACTCCAACGCTGACCAGCGTCACCAGGCAGAGAATTACTGGTAACGAGCGGAAGTCTTCACAGCGATCGCGGTCGTGATCATGACGAATCGACATAGGCGCGCCCCCGGGTTCACTGAGCGTTCCATGGATGCCCAATATGCACGCTCAACTCAACGAACGCTCCTCTGAGTCAGTATTGAGCAGTAACCAGCGCGTCTTCCGGGTAACCCGGCATCCCAAATTCGGGAACATCCAGGCCCTCTTCTTCCGATTCGGGTGGGACGCGCATGCTCTTCACCTTGTTCACCATCCAGAAGACCACGAACGTCGCACCGAACGCCCAAACCGCGTACAAAGTCGCTCCCATCAGCTGGCACCAGAACTGTTTTGTGTCGCCGTGAATCAGACCGGTCACGCCTTGTCCCGCGTGTCCCAGATAATTCGCCGCTCCCACTCCGTTCCATCCGGAGCCGTAAGTTCCATCGGCAAAAATGCCTACGCAGACCGCGCCCAGCCAACCGCAGTAGCCGTGCACTGAGACGGCGCCGCAAGGGTCGTCGATCTTCAGAACGCGCTCGTTGAACAGCACACCGCCGCAAACGAGACAGCCCGCCAGCGTTCCGATGATTACCGACGAAGTGGGAGACACAAACGCGCACGGCGCCGTGATCGCCACCAGCCCCGCCAGCATTCCGTTACACGCCATCGTAATGTCAGGCTTGCCGAAGAGGAAATACCAGATGAGCATCGCCGCCGCCGACCCGGCAACCGCGGCGAGATTCGTATTGACTGCAACCACGGAGATGCGAAAGTCGGTTGCTCCCAGCGTGGAGCCTGGATTGAAGCCCATCCAGCCAAACAGCAGAATGAACGTGCCGGTGACGACGTACACAATGTTGTGAGCTGGGAACACCCGGATTTTTCCTCCCGGGCCGAACTTGCCGAGACGCGGTCCTAGAATAATCGCCAGTGCCATGGCAGCGAAGCCGCCCACGGCGTGCACCACGGTGGAACCGGCAAAGTCGACATATCCGTGGCCGAGATTCATGGTCGATCCCACTTGCGAGAGCCAGCCGCCGCCCCAGGTCCAGCAACCGGAAATCGGGTAGAGGATTGCGCCGATGAAGAGTTCGCACAGCAGGAAAGCCCAGAAGCTGATGCGCTCGCAAATTGCGCCGACGATGATGTATCCGGCGGTCTCCATGAACACGACTTCGAACAAGGTCAGTACGTTGCTGCCCGCGTCGTACGCGGGACCTACGAGAAAGAAGCCCTTGCCTCCCACGAATCCCCATTGCCCGCTGCCGATCAGAAAATGATTCAGCGTGGGAACGCCGCCGAGGTTCGTGGGCGCGGCGTTGATGGCGACCGCGCCAAACTGGAATGCGTATCCCACCGCGTAGTAGGCGAGGAAAGCGAAAACATAGGCCGCGAAATTCAGCATCATCAGATGCGCGGCATTTTTCTTGCGAACCAGTCCGCATGTGAGCAGGGCGAACCCCGCCTGCATGAACAGGACGAGGTAGCCCGTGTTCAGCGTCCACGCCATATTGGTGGCGATGCGGACGTGGCCCACGCTGTCGGCCAACTTGACCGCCAGAGGTTCTTTGGCTGCCTGAGCCTGGTAATCGTCGAAGGCTTTTTTGTTCTGCGCGTAATCCGGAGCGGTTTTGTCCGTAGGCTCCGCCACTACGAAGGGATTACCGGCGGCATCGACGGCTGACGTTTTGTCTCCGGTCGCAGTTCCCGCGGGATCGGACTTAGGTTCGTCGGCAAAACTGGAAACGGATAGACCGGCGAACATCGCCGCCAGCAGAACCATCGCGGCGCTGGCTGCCGCCAATCGCCGGCGCAGAGAGCGCCTCCCTGCTCGCTTTGTCATCTTTGAATGCTCCTGTTTGTGAGTGGTGCCGAATTGCAATTGGCAGCGGTTTTTTGGATCCGCGGCGCGGACACCTCCCGGCACCGCGCCGCCGACCCCGCAAAGCGTGCTAGCCAGAATCAATCCGCCGAAGATAAATGCGTCGATTCGCTCCGTCCAATACAAATTTCTTATAGCAACCATCAGAAAAGACCCGGCCGGAGCGCGGAGAAATTTTGGCATCCGCATCCGTCGATCGAGCGGTCGTCAGCGGCCTCGATCTTGCTTCGGCCTGAGCATGGTCTCTTCGCCCCGGCCCGCCCAATGCGGCTCCCAGCGGGCTTTTCGGGCGTTTCGCCGCCTACGTTTTCGGCCACAAAAGAGGATGCAGTCGCGGCCAGAAATCGTATAAAATGCTGGGGCTCTGTTACACCGGGTGCGCCATGGACTCCACGGGATCACCGAAGAAACTGGCCGGTCGCTACGAAGTCAGGCAGATCCTCGGCCAGGGCGGGATGGGCCTGGTTTATCGCGCCTACGATACCGTGGTCCGCCGCGAAGTCGCCGTCAAAACCATCCTCGATATTCCCGATCCAGCGTCACTCCAGTTGTTCTACAAAGAGTGCGATGTGCTGGCTTCGATGAGCCACCCCAACATCGTCGAGATCTTTGACATTGGAGAATTTGAAGAGGATGGCAAGAAGAAGCCCTACTTCGTCATGCCCTTGCTGCCGGGCACGACCCTCGATCACTTCGTCCGCAAGTCCAGCCATCATCTGACGGTCGAACGCACCGTCGAAATTATGAACCAGACCTGCCGCGGTCTGCAGGCGGCGCACGAGCGCGGACTGGTGCATCGCGACCTGAAGCCGAGCAACATTTTTGTGATGGAAGACGACTCGGTCAAGATCATCGACTTCGGTGTGGCCCACATGGCCGACACGCACACCACGCGCGCGCAGAAGGGCACTCTGCTCTATATGTCTCCCGAGCAGATCCAGTTGAAGCCGCTTACCGCCGCTTCCGACATCTTTTCGCTGAGCGTGGTCTGCTATGAAGCCCTATCCGGCCGCCATCCGTTTCAACGCACCCGAGCCGACGAAGTGGTCGAGGCCATCCTGCACCAGGTCCCGCCGCCGGCCTCGGAAGTGAATTCCGCGATTTCGCCCGCCATCAGCCGAGTCGTACACAAAGGGATGGCGAAGCAGGCCTGGCACCGTTTTACCACCGCGCGCGAATTTGGCGACACGCTGAGCAAAGCCCTGCGCAACGAGCCTATTGAGTTTTTCGACACCGAGCGCACTCGCCCGCGATTGCAGCGCGCGACCAAGGCACTCGCCGACGGCGATCTTCAATTTGCCGGCGAGATTCTGGGTGAGGTGGAAGCCGAAGGCCACATGGACGCCGACATTCAAGCGCTGCGGCGGCAGCTCGACAATGCCGTCCGCCGCAAGACGCTGGCACAGCTCCTGGATGCGGCTCGCGCCCGTTTTGAAGAAGAGGAAGATCCTCTGGCTCTTCAAAAACTGCAGGAGGCGTTGCAGATTGAACCCGACAATGCGGTTGCGCTCGCCTTGAAGAGCAAGATCGAGAACCGGCGCAGCGAGAAGCAGATCGAAAACTGGTACCGCCTCGCGCGCCAGCACATCGACAATCATGCTTATCCGCACGCCCGCGAAGCTCTGCAGAATGTTCTGCAACTTCGTCCTAAAGAAGCACGCGCCCTGCAATTGCTGGCGGAAGTGGACCGCCTGGAACAGGACTACAACAAACTCCGTCTGGACAAAGAACAAATCCACAAGGCTGCCATGGACGCGTGGCAGAAAGGCGACGTCAGCAGCGCCCTGGCGAAGTTGGGCGTAGTGCTCGAACTTGATCGCAGGGCGCCCGACTCCGTCAATCGTGAGAGCGGCGCCCGCTATCAGACCTTCTACAACGAAGTACGCTCCGAGCACGATGCCATGAACACGGCCTACGCGGAGGCGCGCAAGCAGCTGGCGGACCACAATTTTGCCAAAGCCATCTCGACCTGCCAGACCTATCTGGCGAAATATCCGACGAACGCGATTTTTCAAGCCCTCCGCTACGACATCGAAGAACAGCAGCGGCAGGAGTTGTCCTCGCTCATCGCGCAGGTTGACCGGCAAGTGGATGCCGAGCCCGATCTCGACAAACGCGTCAGCATTCTTCGTGAGGCGCTGGAGCAGCATCCCGGCGAATCGCACTTTGAACGTGCTCTCCGCCTGGTGCAGGACAAGCGCGACCTGGTGAATTCCATTGTGGCGCGCGCCCACCTGCACGAAGAGCAGGCCGCTTTCGGCGACGCGCTGAACGATTGGGAAATTCTGCGGACCATCTACAGCCAATATCCCGGACTGAAGTTTGAAGTCGAACGTCTGCAGAAAAGACGCGACCAGCAATCCCGCATCGAAGCCCGAACCCAGTTAATTGAGCAAGTCGACACCTGCCTGCACACCAGCAACTTCGGCCGCGTCTTCGATCTCCTGCAAGGCGCCGTCGAAGAATTTCCCCACGACGAGGAATTGCAGGAACTGGAAAAGCACGCCCGACAAGGCGTCGAGCGCCAGTCCGAAGCGCAGCGGCTCCTGGCGGAGGGTCAGGATCTGTGCGCCCAACAGAAAACCGCCGAAGGCATCCGGCTGCTTCGGCAGGCCTACGAACTGGACGAGAACAATCCTCTGGCGCGAGCCGTACTGGCCAACACTCTCGTCGAACACGCGCAGGCCTTGGTCGAAACCGACTGGCGTGAAGCGGAGAAGGTGGCCAAGGAAGCCTTCGATCTCAATCCGTCTCATCCCATGGCCAAGACCTTGCGCACCCTGATTCTGGATCAGAAGCGTGAGACCTTCGTGAGCGAAGTCGTCTCGCAGGCGCGCAAGCTGCAAACTTCAGGCGATCTGGAGTCCGCCCTGGCGCGGGTTGAGGAAGCCTTGTCGTCCTATCCGCGGGAAATGCGGCTGATCCAGATTCGCGACGCGGTGCAGCGCGACCTTCAGGTCCAGCGCCGCCAGACGCGGCGGCGCGATCTCGAGGAACTGCGGCGCCTGGAAAGCGAGGCCGACTCCGCCACCGATCCCGATACCAAACATACGTTGGGCTCGAAGGCGCGCGAGTTGGCCGACAAATATATCGAAGATGAGGAAGTGGTATCGAGCGCGAATCTCCTGCTGCAAAAACTGAATCTTCCCGGCGTCTCCAGCAAAGGAAGCGGTGACGATCTTGTCTTCAGCGCGACCCTGTCATTCGTGGCCCCGGTCGCGGGCGGTCCCGCCGTTGACGCGGTACCGCCGGTACGACCCCAGGCTCCGCTTGTCAACCCGCCGCTCGCCTCCAGCGCGCCCGCGCAGGCCCCCAAGTCTGCTGCGCCCGCGCCCACGCCGAAGAAGATCGCCCCCGCACCTGCGCGAAGAACGACCTTCAGCATTAATCCGCGCGACATGAAAGTCCTGGGCGGCATTCTGGGCGGCGCACTCGCAGGCATCCTTTTGTTGGTGTTCGTTCCATCTTTCCTGCGTCGACCCAAAGCTCCCGCGGAATCTGCTCCTGTTCAAAACGTTGCCGTGCAACCGGTTCCCGTCCAGCCAGTTCCGGTCACGCCGCCTCCGCCTGAACTGCCGGGTATGAAGCTGTCCTCCGACACGGCTACTGGCAAAGTGAGGTTCGACGATCAACCGCCCGTCGATCTGCAAGATGCGCAGTGGGCGCTGGATAAAATCCCCGCAGGCGACCACACTCTGAAATTCGACAGCGCTGCCGGCACCCTTACGGTCGCTCTGACGTCCGCTGCTGGAGCCTTACCCGCGATCAAGGCGCCAATCACTGCCAAACGTGTGCTGGCCGTGGTGGTGAGCAGCATGGGCGATCGCGTCCACGTTTATTCCAGCGACGCCGCCACCAAACTAAGTCTGGATGGGCAGCCATCAGTCGATCTTTCCGCCGATGGCGCCGACCTTTCCTCCATCACCGCCGGCCCGCATGAATTGACCGTGATCCACGGCGGCGAACAATACAAACTGGCCATTGAAGTCACGCCCGCTCCCGCTCTGACTGCATTCGTCGAATCCGGGCAGAATGTCGGCACCCTAGTCGTCGTGACCGGACAGGACAAGTCGCTCGTATTCCTCAACGGAAAAGCGCTGCCGCAAGCCACCAAAGGCGGCCAACTGCGCATCGCCAATCTTGAACCCAGGGAATACACGGTGCGCGTCGAGAAGGCCGGATTTCAAGATGCCCCCGAACAAAAAATCCGCATTCGCAAGGGCGAGCAGGGCCGGCTCGTATTTGGTTTGCTTCCTGTGCCCCACATGGCGTCGCTCAGCATTCAGGGCGGCCCTCCAGGCGCGATGGTCCTCATAGATCACGCCAACGCAGGAGTGGTGCAGCCCGATGGGGCGCTGACCCTTTCGTCGATCGTCCCTGGCGACCACGTGATTGAGTTGCTAAAGGATCGATTCAAGCCGCGGCAGATTAAGAAGCACTTTGTCGCTGGATCGCCCGTGGTTCTCGCCGCTTCTGAACTGGCCATGGAAGCCGCGCCCGGCGAATTGAAGATCGTCTTTTCCCCCCCCGACGCCCAGGTCACGTTGACTAAAGGAAGCGAGCCGCCCGTCAAAGTAAACAGCGGCAGTCCGCTCAATCTGCCCACCGGCGCTTATACGCTTACGGCTCGCACCGCGGATAATTTTGCGCGCACCTCAACCCTGGAACTCACTGAGGGTCAATCGCGAACCATCGACCTGGCACTGGCTCCGACTGGAATGTCGAAGTGGGCCGACCCGTCCGGCTGGAAGCAGGAAAATGGCGTCTACGTTCGCAAAGGCGGAGACTACGTCCTCTACGGAATTACGCCCACCTCCGGAACCTTCCTCTTCTCCGCCATGCAGACCAAGGGCCACCGGCTGCAATGGGTGGTCAACTATACCGATCCGAATAATTACGATTTATTCCAGATCGACGAGAACAATTTCTATCGCACCGACGTCCGCAACGGGCAGAAGGTCAGCGATGCCAAGATTCCGCACAAGGGCGAAAAGAAAAGTTTTCGCACCCTGCAGATTCGCGTGTCCTCGACGGAAATCGTCCACCAGATTAAGCAGGGAAATGCCTGGTTTGTTCTCGACCGCTGGACGCAGCCCGGAACGAATCTTTCCGCGGGCAGGTTCGGCTTCTACCTGCCGGGCGGAGATCAGATGTCGCTCGAGAGTTTCAGTCACTACCTCGATCTGAATGTTCACTAGATCACGTGAATAACAACGCCGACGGCAAGCCCCGCAGAGTTCGAGTAATTGATTCCCACACCGGCGGCGAACCGACGCGGGTCGTGGTCAGCGGCGGTCCCGATCTCGGCCAGGGCCCGTTAGACGCGCGACTCGAGCGCTTTCGCTCCGAACACGACAGCTTTCGATCCGCCGTCGTGAACGAACTGCGCGGCTCCGACGTAATGGTGGGAGCGTTGTTGTGCGAGCCCGTGGATCCCACCTGTGCCGCCGGCGTCATCTTCTTTAATAACGTGGGCTATCTCGGCATGTGCGGACACGGGACCATCGGTCTGGTGACGACCCTTTCCTTCATGAAGAAGATCGAGCCCGGCGAGCACCGCATCGAGACTCCTGTGGGAACCGTCAGCGCGATCCTGCACGCGAACGGTGACGTCACTGTGAACAATGTTGCGAGCTATCGCCTCGCCGCGAACGTGGAAGTCGAGGTTCCGACCTACGGCAAAATACGCGGCGACGTCGCTTGGGGAGGAAACTGGTTTTTCCTGGTGCGTGACTACGCCCGTGACCACGCCATGGAAAAATTGGAACTCTCGCTCCAGAACATCGAGAGCCTCACGGATTTTACCTGGGCGATCCGCCAGACGCTCCATCAGCAGGGAATTACCGGAGCCGGAAATCAGGAAATCGACCACGTCGAACTCTTCGGGCCCTCCCGCTTGCCCTCGGTCGATAGCAAGAATTTCGTTCTCTGCCCCGGGAAGGCCTACGACCGTTCTCCATGCGGCACCGGAACCAGCGCCAAGCTGGCTTGCCTCTATGCCGACGGAAAAATCCGCGAAGGCCAGGTCTGGAAACAGGAGAGCATTGTGGGAAGTATGTTCGAAGGCAGTGTCACGGTGCGGGAAGGAAAAATTTATCCCAGCATCAAGGGCACAGCCTTCGTAAATGCGGACGCCGAGCTCGTACTCGATCCCGCCGACCCATTCTGCATGGGGATCCGGGCGTGACCGCGCGGATCAAGACCGACGAAATCACCGCACATTTCGAGAAACTCTTCGGCTCTCGCCCCAGAATCTTTCGAGCTCCCGGACGCGTCAACCTGATCGGCGAGCACACCGACTACAACGACGGCTTCGTCATGCCCGCTGCGGTCGCGTTCTCGACCTACGTTGCGATTGCGCCGCGGCCCGATCGGAAACTGTTCATCCACTCCGAAGAATTCCCCGGCAATTTCGAATTTGATCTCGATCACCTTCCCGAACAGCGCACCGCCGCATGGTGTGATTACGTCCTGGGCGTCGCCAGTGTGCTTCAACAGAGTGGTCACAAACTTCAGGGAGCGAATTTGCTCGTACACGGCGAAGTCCCGATCGGCGCAGGTCTCAGCTCTTCCGCAGCGGTTGAGGTTGCCTCTGCTTTGGCTCTCATGAGTCTCAGCGGCGACATACAAGTGCTTCTGCCCGAAGTGGCGAAACTCTGCCAGCGAGCCGAGAACACTTTCGTCGGCGCCCGCGTCGGAATCATGGACCAGTTCGTCTCCTGCATGGGAAAAGCCGGCCACGCTTTTCTTCTCGATTGCCGCTCGCTGGAATTTCAGTTCGTTCCCATCCCTGCCGGCATCCAACTCGTGGTCTGCAACACCATGGTCAAGCACGACCTGGCCACCGGAGCCTACAACACTCGTCGGGAAGAGTGCGAAGCCGGAGTTCGCTATTTCGCGAAATGGGATCCCGCGATCCGCGCCTTGCGGGATGTGTCGGTGGAATTGCTCGATCAGCACGTTCGTGATCTCCCGGCCACGATCGGAAAACGATGCGCCCACGTCGTCCGCGAAAATCAGAGAACCCTTGAGGCCGCCCGCGCTCTCACCGCAGGCGACTTAAGCCAGGTGGGAAGGTTGATGCGGGAGTCTCACTGCAGCCTGCGAGATCTCTACGAGGTAAGTTGCAAGGAGCTCGACCTCATGGTCGATGCGGCCGAGAACTTGCCCGGCTACTGCGGCGGACGCATGACTGGTGGCGGCTTCGGAGGATGTACCGTCAACCTCGTGCGCCAAGAAAATTCACAGGACTTCGCGACACAAATCGCCGAACGCTATCAGCAAAAGACAGGAATCGCGGCTCAAGTCTATCTTTGTAGCGCGCACGACGGCGCCGGCGAACTTAGCTAGAGCCGGTTTGATTTCCATGCTCGGCGTTCGGCGACCACCCCTGCAGCTTCACCAGCCAATTCGCAGGCTCGGGAAGAATCGCGAATTTCGGCAGATCCCCGCGCACCATCGCCACTTCATCGCAGCAATGAAACCGCGGACAAACGTGGCAATCTTTGTAAATCTTGTCGGGAAGATCCTCGCGCTGGGCAACGGAAAATCCCTGGCCCGCAAAAAAATCGGGCTTGCGCGTGAACAGGCAAATGCAATCCACTCGATGACGCTTCGCCTCCGCCATCAGCGCTTTCACCAGCCGTCCGCCTCCGCCTTTGCCTTGCGCCCACGGCGCAACCGTGATCGACCGGATCTCCGCCAGATGCGTGCCATACAGGTGCAGCGCGCCGCAGCCGATGATGCGCCCGTCATCTTCTAGCACCACGAAGTCCCTGACGTTCTCGCAGATTTCCGGCAGAGTGCGTGGCAGCAGCGTGCCGTCTCCGGAATATGCCGCAATCAACTCGTGAATGTGTTGTGCGTCGGGCAAAATTGCTTTACGCGTGCGCATGGACCTCCTCGCGAAGAGACTCGATCCTCTTCCTCGTAATGCTGATTGCGTTCCGCACCCGGCTGGGTGCCGTCCCTCCGGGAACATCGTGGACGGCAAGCACCGAAGCCAGCTTTAGCGACTCATAAAAATCCTGATCAAAGGCCGGGCTGAGCGATTTCAATTCCTCGATCGGCAAATCTCGAAGTTCGCAGTTCCGTTCGATGCACATCTGCACGGCCTTGCCAATCCGCTCGTGCGCATGGCGCGACGGCACGCCGCGCTTCACCAGATACGTGGCGGCCGCCCATGCATTCATAAATCCCGACTGGGCCGCGTCGTGCATTCGCTCTCGATTGAACTCCACCGCCTTCATCCATCCCGCTACCAGCGGCAGCATTTGCAGCAGCGTGTCGGACGAGTCGAACAGCGGCTCCTGCGTTTCCTGCAGATCCTTGTTGTAGGCCAGAGGCAGCCCTTTCACGGCGACCAGCAGCCCTGTAGCATTGCCCAGCACTCGTCCACTCTTGCCCCGCACCAGTTCGAGCAGATCCGGATTCTTCTTCTGCGGCATCGCACTGCTGCCCGTGGAGTAAGCCTCCGGCAAAACCACAAAGCTGTATTCCTGCGAAGAAAACAAAATCATCTCCTCCGCCCAGCGGCTCAGGTGCAAGGCAAGCAACGACAGCGCGTTGACAAACTCGATCACAAAATCACGATCGCTCGTCGCATCGATGCTGTTGGCAGTCGCCCCGTCAAACCCAAGGCTGTCGGCCATGAAAGCGCGGTCCAGCGTCAGGGTCGCACCGGCCACCGCGCCCGATCCCAGCGGACAAAGATTCAGCCGCTTCCTGCAGTCGGCGAGCCGATCCGCGTCCCGCAGAAACATTTCCACATAAGCCAGCAGCCAGTGCCCGAGCAAAACCGGCTCAGCCCGTTGCAGATGCGTGTACGCCGGCATGGCAGCATCGGCAGCCTGTTCCGCCCGGTCCGTTAGCACGCCGCACAACTCGGCGAGTTCCTGCCGTAACTGGTCAATCGTCGCTCTCACATACAGCCGCAGATCCGTAGCAATCTGCTCGTTCCGGCTGCGCCCGCTATGCAGCTTGTATCCCGTTTCGCCGATCAGCGCGACGAGTTGCTTCTCGACGAAATGATGAACGTCCTCCGCCTCGTCATCGTCGAGAAATGTGGACGACTCCGCTGCCTTCTCGCCAATCTGCCTCAGGCCCTGCAGAATACAAATCAGTTCGTCGGACGACAGAATGCCTGCCGCTTTCAACGCACGAGCATGCGCGTTGCTGGCCAGGAGTTCGCACTTCAGCAACCGGCGGTCGAAGGTGAACGACCGCTGCCAGCGCTCGAAATCAGGATCCAGCGGTTGCCGGAACCTGCCCGACCACATCTTCATCGCGCGACCTCCACGCGATTCCGCTCCAGCAGCTGCGCGCGAGAACGCGACGGCAGGCCAAGAATGCGAATAAACCCGGCCGCGTCCTTCTGGTCGTAGCTGTCGCCCATGGTGAACGAGGAAAGGTCGGTGCGGTAAAGCGAGTTCTCCGATTCGCGACTCACCACGGAAACGTTTCCCTTGTACAACGACAGCGCGATGCTGCCGGTCATCTCTTTCTGCGTGCTCTCGACGAACGCATCGAGCGCCTCGCGCAGCGGCGTAAACCACAGACCGAAATAAACCAGCTCAGCGTACTTAAGCCCGATGTGCTGTTTGAAGTGCGTCACATCGCGCTCCAGGCACAGAGCTTCGAGTTCGCGGTGCGCTGCGATCAGCAGCGTCCCGCCCGGAGTCTCGTAGCATCCCCGCGACTTGATCCCGACAAAGCGGTTCTCCACCAGATCGATGCGCCCGATCGCATTGCGCGCGCCGATCTCGTTCAGCAATTCCACCAGCGACACGGGCTCCATCTTCATCCCGTTCACCGAAACCGGAATTCCCTGCGCGAAGCCGATGCTCACCTGTTCTTCCTTATCCGGCGCTTCTTGCGGCGAGCGCGTGATTTGCCAGGTCGTCGGCAAGGGCGCGTTCCCAGCATCTTCCAACTCGCCGCCTTCATGGCTAATGTGCCACAAGTTGCGGTCGCGGCTGTGAATCTTGGTGCGGCTGGCGTCGACCTTGATCCCGTGCGCCTCGGCGTAGTCCAGGCAATCCTCGCGCGACTTTAATTTCCACTCCCGCCAGGGCGCAATAATCTTCAACTCCGGAGCCAGCGCCTGATAGGTCAGTTCAAATCGCACCTGATCGTTCCCCTTGCCCGTGCACCCGTGCGCTACCGCCGTCGCGCCCTCGCGCAGCGCGACTTTAACCTGATGCTTCGCAATCACTGGACGAGCCAGCGAGGTGCCGAGCAAATACTTGTGCTCGTAAACTGCCCCAGCCTTCAGGGCAGGGAATACATATCCGGTCAGAAATTCCTCGCGCAGGTCTTCGACAATCACTTTGCTGGCGCCGGTTTTATAGGCCTTGTCGACCACCGCCTCAATATCGTCTCCCTGACCAACATCGCCTACCATCGCGATCACGTCGTAGGAATAGTTTTCTTTCAACCATGGAATGATGATCGAAGTATCCAACCCACCGGAATAGGCGAGAACAACTTTCTCAGGCATGAGCGCTCCTCACGGGCAGGCGAACCGCGCCGCCCAGCAATAAATAAAGAATGGATTTCTGCACGTGCAGCCGGTTTTCCGCCTGCTCAAAGACGACCGAATTCTCTGAGTCCATTACCTCGTCGGTGACTTCCTCGCCGCGATGTGCCGGCAGACAGTGCATGAAAGCCGCATGGGGCGCGGCGTGCGCCATGAGTTGCCGGTTCGCCTGATACGGCGGGAAAATCTCAGCGCGCTGTCCGGCTTCATGTTCCTGACCCATGCTCGCCCAGGCGTCGGTGTAAACCGCGTCAACTCCGGCGACCGCTGCATGCGGATCGGTGAGCAACTCAATTTGCGCGCCAGTGTGTTTCGCAATCTTCCGCGCATCGGCAACAATCTGCGCGCTCGGCGAATATCCCTTGGGCGTAGCGATCCGGATCGAAGAACCCAGGCAGGCACACGTCAGCAGCAGAGAATGCGCCACGTTGTTGCCGTCTCCGACATACGCCAGCGTGATCTTCTTGAGATCTCCGAACCGCTCCTGCAGCGTGAAATAATCCGCCAGCGCCTGGCAGGGATGCTCCAGATCGCTGAGCGCGTTGATCACCGGGACCGAGGCGTAACGCGCCATTCCTTCGATGGTTTCCTGCGCAAACGTGCGCAGGACGATCACGTCCACCCAGCGCTCGAGATTATGCGCAATGTCGCTCAGCGTCTCGCGAGCATCCAGTCGGCTCGCCGATTGATCCACGAACATTGCCGTGCCGCCCAGGCTGGTCATCCCCGCCTCGAACGTCAGCCGCGTTCGCAGCGACGGCTTCTCAAAAAACATCACCATCTGTTTTCCCGCCATCGACCGCTGAAACACGGAGGGGCGAGACTTCATCAGTTCCGCCAGATGCAGCACGGCCTGAACTCCCTGCGGTCCGAGATCGCGCGTCGAAACCAGGTCTGGGCACCAGAACGTGCCGGGAAATGTTTCCGGCACCGCCGGCACTCTGCTTTGCATTGGACTGTTCAATTCTGACTCCTGTCTTGAACCTTCATTTCTTGCGCTCACGCGCAGGTCACTTCTGTTCCACAATTCAATTTCGTGAGGTAAAACTGCGGCAGAGACTCCGCCTCCGCCGCGGGCAAAATCCGCACGCGCCCTACTCCCTGCTTCAACGCTTGCCGGCAGGCTTGCAGTTTGGGCAACA
>Ga0210400_10001252_pt1 | contig 25479 bp, 23 predicted proteins | sample IncBWH26MmetaG_FD_155456 | JGI IMG/M metagenome (GOLD analysis project Ga0210400, IMG submission 155456) | Forest soil microbial communities from Barre Woods Harvard Forest LTER site, Petersham, Massachusetts, United States - Inc-BW-H-26-M | ecosystem: Environmental > Terrestrial > Soil >...
GCCTCAACGCGGGAATGCACTGCTCGGCGAGGGCCCGCAAGTCCCACAAATGGGCTCACGCTGAATCACTCTACGACACCGCAGGTCGGTGAACAAACGCCTGCCGGCCGAAATGTTTCATCCATTTGCGGCTTCTTGCGGAGATTCAGGTGGCTCGCGGCGGCGTTACGCCAACTTGCGACAGCGACACCATCGTGCTCGATCTCGATTTGGTAACGGCACTGGAGACGCTGAATATTGAATTCGTTTTGAGCAAAGTCATCCCTCCGAAATTGGATAGACTGTTCGCCAACGTTCTGAAATAGACTGTTCGCCAGGGCTTTGATTTGAGCTTGATCAAAGCTTAAGAAGGGCGAGCATTTTATGAGTTGCAGGCGATGAGTTCGCGGATTTCCAGAGGTTACCCGCGAGTGGCGATCCGTGTCTTGGTCATGTTCGCATTGTCGAATTTGATTCTGGTTCAGATGCCTTCGGCTTATGGCGCCGACGAAGTGCATGACGAGATACAGGTTTACAACGCTGAAATCGCAGCGATCGGACAATGGACCTACCAACAACATCTGAACTATGCGGCCATTGGCCAGACTGTGACAGAAGTGCCTGGCGGCTTCCATTCCAACCGCGCGCTGCAGGGAACGCCTGAATTCGCCTATGGACTAACGGAATGGTGGGAAGCTGGTTTCTATCTCCCGTTTGCGGTCAACGGCGACAGTCAATTTCTGTCCGATGGCGCCAAGATCCGCAGCCTCTTCGTGGTTCCAGACGCGGCCAAACGAAGCTTCTTCTATGGCGTAAACTTTGAACTGGGTTATGAGCTGCCGCGATTTTCTGCAACTCCCTGGAATTTGGAAATCCGTCCGATCATCGGCGTCCGCAACTCCGAGTGGGAATTTATCGTCAATCCCATTGTCGACGTCGCTTTCGGCTCCGCGGGGGAAGCAGATTTTGCACCTGCCGCCAGACTCGCCCGCAACCTCGGTCAGGACAGGTTCGTTGGTCTCGAATACTATTCTGACTTCGGCAAAATCGGCGACTTCCTGCCGCTTCAGAAGCAAAGCCAACAGCTGTTTGCCGTCACAGACTTCAAGCTGGATAAATGGGACGTCGAGCTTGGCGCGGGCTACGGATTCACGATGGGCTCAGATCGATTGGTTCTCAAAGCAATTCTTGGCTACGCGTTCCCCGCGCCAGACAAGAGCAGTCAGGCCGATCAGCAGGCGTCGTCGCTTAGGATGGGCACAACGTCTCGATATCCTCAAAATGGCTCACCCTATGGAGTTGGTTATTAGGATGACGCAAAGTGCATTGACGCGTCGTGGCCTGCACGGAGGGGATAAGGTCATCATGCTCACGCCATTTCTCGGTTGAGCGCGAAAAAATTTGTGATGCGTACAAGCACCGCAGTACTGATGTTGTTTTTGACGGCCTGCGCGGCGGAGCCGGCCGTGGTTCGCGGCACGCATGATTAGGGCGGAACGCATCGTGGAGGAAGAAACACAGTGAGCGGTTCCGAAGCCGGCTTTGAAGGTCGTCGCCACGGCAATTCTGCCTACGCGAAGGCGAAGGTCGAAGAAGGCGAAGGTCGAAGAGAGAGACCGTTTGCCAGGTAAGCTTAAAAGCATTTTGCCGCGGCGGCCGTCACCGAGTTTGTCTGATCGTTCGGCTAGACCGAAAGTGATCCGCCGACCGTCACAACGCGCTTTTCGTCGGACTTAGCACAAGCGGCACGCTCCCCAGGATCCGCAGCAACCCGCGCCAAACCCAATCCCGCAGCCACCGAACCAGATGCCACCGAACCCGCAGCCACCGCAGCCGCAACCACGGCAGCCGAAGCCGACGCCGCAACCTCGGCAGCCACCGAACCCGCCACAACCACGGAACCCGCCGCCGCAACCACGACAGCCGCCGCCGCACCCGCAACCGCGGCCGCAACCACCGCATCCGCGGGCTAGCTGCACGCCGCTGCCAACGTTTTCCTTATCGAAGACGTAGAACGTGGCGAGACTGACGTCGGTCATTTCCTCTTCGCTAAGAACGAAGCGCTGATTGGGCCAGGTATTGTCAGATTGCGGGATACTGGCGGTGGGCAGCGTGGATGCGGATGTATTACCCGCCAGCGAAAAACTCAGTCCGGCGGCACCCAGCACCTTCACGGCGGCGGCTTTGGTGGTGCGTTTCTGCTTCGAAGCTTGCTTGACCCGTGACATGGTCGCTTCCTCCGTAAGTTCTTGTGAAATCGCTTGGCAAACCTGCGCCCGGCGAAACCGCCGCGCAAGTGTTACCTTTGCCGTAAAACGCGAAATATCTCATCGAATTCCGTTCATCTTCATGAACGAGCTCGACACATAACAACTTCTGATTGAACGAAATCCCGCCTCTCTGCGTACATGCAGCAGCATGGATATGTAGGGGTCCAGTATCGGCACTTTCGCGAAGTGCCGCAATATACCACTTGGGTCCTGCGCACCAAAGCGGACATCCGCCAACCGCTCAGAATTTATGGGTCCAGGCTGTTGCGGTGCTCGATGCCTGAAACGAGAACGGCGCCCGCGAAGGGCGCCGTTTCGTGATTATGACTTGAGCTTGATCAGGCCGCCTTGGTCTTGAGATGGCCGAACATGATGTGCTTGGCTTCGTCGTCCATTTCGGCCTTGAAGGTGAACTTGTCCTTCAGCGCGATCGCCCGCGGCGCGGCCGGCCTTGCCGAGACTTCATCGAGCAGCCGTTTCACGTTCGGGTATTTCGTGAAGACATCGTCGCCGAGCACGTACGGCGCCATCCGCGCCCAGCCCCAGAACGCCATATCCACGATCGTATAGGTATCGCCGATCATGTAACGGCTCTTGGCCAGATGGTCGTCGAGGATCTTGTAATGGCGGTGTGCTTCGTACTGATAGCGATTATGCGCGTATTCCAGGTCCTTTGGCGCCGCGTGCTTGAAATGCACGGCCTGGCCCGAATAGGGACCGAGACCGGTCGCGATGAACATCAGCCATGACAGCAGTTGCGCGCGGTTGGTAGGGGTATTCAGCGGGAGGAACTTGCCGGTCTTTTCGGCCAGGTAAAGCAGGATCGCATTGCTGTCGAACACGAGCACGCCGTCGTCGTCGATCGCCGGCACCTTGCCGTTTGGATTCACTTTGAGAAATTCCGGCTTGAACTGATCGCCCTTGCGGGTGTCGACCGGCACCAGTTCATAGGGAAGGCCGGATTCTTCCAGAAACAGCGCGACCTTGGTCGGGTTCGGCGCGCCGTTGAAGTAAAATTTCATCATCGGAATTGTCCCTCGTTTCTTTGTTGCCGAGAAAAATCGGGACGTGGCGACAATGCCACGGACATCTGTCCATGCTAAAATTTTACGAAAGGCGCAACCGACGAGTTCGTGAGGGCAGGGATGTGCCGCTGGCCGAACGAATAATAGTCATTCCGGGATGCGCCGCTAGTAGCCGTAGCGAGCGTAGGGTGGGCAGCGCTCTTCGCTTCGTGCCCACCATACAAACCCGTCGCGTTATGGTTGGCTTGCGGAGCCTGTCATCGGGCGCGCATTCGCGCGACCGTTGGCTTGGCTGAATTAATCCGGAGAATGTAAGGCCGAGAGTTCCTTTCGGGCCATTTCGTTTTTTTGATTTAGATCAATCGACATCGTTGTTCCCGCCGATTGGATTGTGGTCCTAGCCTTGCTACCGGGAGGGCGAGCAACATGCGACTGCTTAGAACGATCTGCTGGATGTGTGCTTTTCTTGGAATGCTGCACGTCAGCATTCCCGCGCGAAGCCAGGGCGGCGATACCAACAGCCAAGCGCCAAGTAGCGCGCCTGCTCAAGCGCCAAGTGGCGCGCCTGCTCAACCGCCAAGCGGCTCACCCTTGCCGGCTTCGGACCAGCCAGCGCTGAAGCCGGCCGAGCTCGATGGGCTGGTGGCGCCGATCGCGTTGTATCCGGATCCGCTGCTTGCGAACGTTTTGATGGCATCGACCTATCCGCTCGAAGTGGTGCAAGCCGAGCGTTGGGTGAACCAGAACAAAGACCTCAAGGAAGATGCGCTCAAGGCCGCGGCGGAGAAGCAGGCCTGGGACGCAAGCGTCAAGTCGCTTATGGCGGCGCCCTCCGTCCTGCAGATGATGAGCGAGCGTCTCGATTGGACTCAGAAGCTCGGCGAGGCGTTCCTTGCCCAGGAGCAGGATGTCATGGACGCCGTGCAGCGGTTGCGCGCGAGGGCTTACGACAGGAAGAAGCTCGTGACGACCAAAGAGCAGGTCGTGAACGTGAAGGAGGAGCAGAACCGGCAGGTGATCTCGATCGAACCCGCTGTGCCGGACACCCTCTACGTTCCCTATTATGAACCGCAGGTGGTCTACGGCGATTGGCCATACGCCGATTATCCGGCGTACCCCTATTACTGGGGTTATCCGGGCTACATCGCCGCCGGCGTGATCGCGACCGGTCTCGCGTTCGGCGGAGCCTACGCGCTCGGACGGTGGGCGTCCGGCGGATATTGGGGCCGCGGCGGTTACTGGGGCGGCAGCCGCATCAGCTGGGCCGGCGGAGGCATCAATGTCAATCGTGGCGCCCGTGTCGAACACTGGCGGCACGATCCCGCGCATCGACAGGGCGCGCGGTACAACAATGCAAACCTGCAACAGCGGTTCGGTGCCGCCAATCGCGGAGCCGGAGCCAACCGGCCAAACGTCGGCGATCGCGCGCAACGCGTGGACCGCGGTGGTCGAGCCGGTGCAGATCGCGCCAACCGGCAAGCGGGCGCGGGCAGGACGGCCGGCAACCGGCAAGCTGCCGGCAACCGGTCGGCTGCAAGGAATGTCAGATCGGGTCGCGCGGCGGGCGGGCCGTCGCACCGCGCAGCTTCGAGAGCCGGTAATTTCCGGCCGGCCGCGGGCACGCGCGGTGGCGGTGGCGCTCGGTTCTCCGGCGGGGGACATCGAGCTGCCGCGTTCCGGGGCGGCGGGGGCCACCGAGGCGGCGGCGGCTTTCGGGGTGGTGGGGGCCGCGGCGGACGCCGGTCTGACATCAGGCTGAAGCACGATGTCGTACTGCTGGGCCGGCTCGACAACGGTCTCGGTTATTACCGCTTTGCGTACAACGGCAGCGAGAAGGCCTATGTCGGGGTGATTGCGCAGGAAGTCAGAGCCGTACGACCCGACGTGGTCGCTGTCGGTCGCGACGGCTATCTTCGGGTGTCTTACAAACGGCTCGGACTGCCTTTCCGATCCTATGACGAGTGGGCCGCATCCGGAGGCCGGCTGCCGAAGCCCGCTGACCTGCCGCACTGAGAACATCGCGACTCTTCATCGAGTGTCCTCCGGAGGCGTGCGCGGCCGATGTCGCGCACGGCCTTTGTCCGGCGTGGGCTATCGCTTCGGGAGGCGCGTCGATGCCATGGTTGAGGGCGAGCCGTGCGCCACCGCGCCGACAGCCTCAGGGCGTCACGCGACTGCCTGACGTGCAAATCAGGTCGTCTTCTGATTATCCGTTGTCCAGCCTCCGATTCAAAAAAAATTCGTTTCGCGCTTACCCCAAATCAAATCCATATTTCGCGCTGTCCCGTCCCACAGAGGGGCGTTTCGCGATCGTCACGGACGTTGGAACGGGATGCGATGGACGCAAGCGGCGCCTTTGACGAAAGCGCGGCCTGCGGACGGCGAAGTCGTGTGGTCCTGACGCCCCGACGCTGGCGTCAAGTTTCGCGGAGGTGTCCGCGAGGCGAGGGTGACAAACAAGCCCGGTCGCCCGGGAGAGTACGAAGGAAACCGTTAAAACCATTGCGCGGGGAATGCCGGGTGTTTCCGGTGTGACCGTGGTGACTAACGCGCGTGTTTACTACACACCACGCGCGGCTGCGGGCGCATCGGGCGCCCGGCATTCCCCGCGCCCTCTTGAAAGAGAGGGCGGAATGTTCATGCAAAACTCGGGCGCTTCGCGCGGCGAGATCGCGAAACCGTGCGCAGCACTCTCCAGCTGTCATCACCTGCGAAAACGGGTGATCCAGTATTCCAGAGAAGTCAATTATGAATCGAGAAGCCGCAGCGTGCTGGATACCCGCTTTCGCGGGGACGACGACTTGTTGTGGAGCGGCATCGTGCACTATTCTTTTTGCACCGTGCCCGCCATTCCAAAATTCCGATATGAAATCGAGGATGGTGGGCTCGCTTCGCTTAGCCCGCCCCACAATCTTCTTTGGAAAGTCAACCTGCCGCCATCTCGGAGCGGATTTCGGCGCGCAGCTCGTCGATCAGCCGCAGGCCCTTCTTGGTTTCGACGTGCCAGAAGGTCCAGCCGTTGCAGGCGCCCGAGCCCTGCGCCACCGCACCCATGCGGTGGATCGAACCAACCTTGTCGCCGAGCATGATGGCGCCGTCGGCGCGAACGAGAGCGCCGTGGCGTTTTTTGGAATCGACCAGTTTGGTGCCGGGCGAAATCATGCCGCGCTCGATCAATTCGGAGAACGCCACCCGCGGCGCGTCGCGCGCGGTCATGAACGGTGCGAGGCTGGCTTCCGGCAGCGGCTCGATCGCGGCGATGCGCGCTTCTGCCGCGGCCGCATAGGTCCGGTCGCGTTCGAAGCCGATGTAGCGGCGGCCGAGACGTTTTGCCACGGCACCGGTGGTGCCGGTGCCGTTGAACGGATCGATCACGAGATCGCCGGGTTTCGACGACGACAGCAACACCCGCGCCAGCAAGCCTTCGGGTTTTTGCGTCGGGTGAACCTTCTTGCCGTCGGTGCCCTTGAGCCGTTCGTCGCCAGTGCACAGTGGGATCAGCCAGTCGGAACGCGCCTGCACGTCCTCGTTGGCGGCTTTGAGCGCTTCGTAGTTGAAGGTGTAGCCCTTGGCCTTTTCGTCGCGCGCGGCCCAGATCATGGTTTCGTGGGCGTTGGTGAAGCGGCGCCCGCGAAAATTCGGCATCGGATTGGTTTTGCGCCACACAATATCATTGAGGACCCAGAAGCCGAGGTCCTGCATGATCGCGCCGACGCGGAAAATATTGTGATAGGAGCCGATCACCCACAATGTCGCCGACGGTTTCATGATGCGGCGGCAGGCGAGCAGCCAGGCGCGCGTGAAATCGTCATAGGCGGCGAAGGATGAAAACTTGTCCCAGTCATTATTGACGGCGTCGACGTGGGATTCGTCGGGACGCTTGAGATCGCCCTTGAGCTGCAGGTTGTAAGGCGGATCCGCAAACACCAGATCGACCGAACCGGACGGCAATTTCGACATCTCGGCGACGCAATCGCCTACGATGATACGGGTACTCGGATCAGACTCAAATTTAGTGCGGGGCGCCCTTGCAGACGCCCCGCGACGCGACACAACCATGACTCAATTACTCTGACTCAGGCGACGCTGTCGGCGACGCGGGACTAAACAACCGACTGGCGATACATTGCCGTGGCAAAGTAAAAATCGGCTTAACCGGCAAATTCTTTCACGCTAGGCAATTTTTACCGGGCGGGCTATTGATTAACGGAATGGAAATTCCGCCGCGCTCGATCTCGGCGAGGCTGCTGCAGCAAGCTGGAATGAGGAAAGAGGATCATGCGTTACGATGACTTTCGCCGCAGCGACGACATCGACGACCGTCGCGATGACAGTGGCGGCGGAATGGGCGGTGGCGGTGGATTCGGTCTTCCAATGGGCGGCGGCGGGCTCGGCATCGGCACCATCATCGTGCTCGGCCTTGTCGGCTACGCCTTCGGCATCGATCCGCGGATCCTGATTGGCGGCGCGGAAATCCTCACCGGTGGCGGCCAGGCGCCGACCTATCAAACCGATCGCCGCTCCGCACCGGCCAGGACCGGCGCGCCGAAAGACGAAATGGGCAGCATGATCGCCGGCATCCTCGGCGAGATCGACGATCGCTGGAGCGAAATTTTCCAGGCCAGCGGGCAATCCTATTCGGGTCCGCGCATCGTGCTGTTTCGCAACGCCACCAATGGCGGCCGCTGCGGCATGGCGCAGGCGGCGATGGGGCCGTTCTATTGTCCCCCGGACAAGCAGATTTTTCTTGATACCGGATTTTTCCGCGAGGTCGAAACCCGGTTTCACGGTTGCTCGGGTAACGCCTGTAAATTCACCGCGGCCTATATCATCGCCCATGAAGCGGGGCATCACATCCAAAACCTGCTCGGGATTCTTCCGCGGGTGACGCGGCTGCAGCAGCAGGCCGGCAGCAAGGCCGAAGCCAATGCGTTGCAGGTGAAGGTCGAGTTGCAGGCGGATTGCCTGTCCGGCGTCTGGGTCAACCGCGAGGAAAAGAAACGCCCCGGCTTCCTGGAGGCGGGCGACATCGACGCCGCGCTGACGACGGCCTCCGCGATCGGCGACGATACGCTGCAGCGGCAAGCCACCGGGCGGGTGGTGCCGGATTCATTTACCCACGGCTCCGCCGCGCAACGAAAGCAGTGGTTCATGACCGGCTATCAGCAGGGCACCGTGCAGGCCTGCAACACTTTCGGCGCGGGAGCATTGTAAGGGATCGGCGTCGTTCGGGGACGCGCAATGCGAGACCGGACTTGCTGCCGAGGTCAGGAGATTCCGGATCAGCCCGTTTCGCGGCCGGTCCGGAACGACGGGTGAGAGTTCGCAAAATGTCTTCAATCGACGAGTCGAAACAATTCGTTCCGCTCAACATCGCGGTGCTGACGATTTCCGACACACGCTCGCTGGCGGATGACAAATCCGGAACCACGCTGGCGGAGCGGCTGGTTGCGGCCGGCCACATGCTCGCGGCGCGCGAGATCATCGTCGACGATGTCGACGCGATCCGCATCATCATCAAAAGATGGGTCGCTGATCCCGATGTCGATGTCATCATTACCACCGGCGGCACCGGGTTCACCGGTCGCGACGTGACGCCGGAGGCGATCGAACCGCTGTTCGAAAAAAGGATGGACGGCTTCTCCATCGCGTTTCACATGCTGAGCCACGCCAAGATCGGCACTTCGACGATCCAGAGCCGCGCCACCGCCGGCGTTGCGGGTGCCACCTTCATCTTCTGCCTGCCGGGATCGCCGGGCGCCTGCCGCGATGGCTGGGACGGCATTCTCGCCGCGCAGCTCGATTACCGCACGCGGCCCTGCAACTTCGTCGAGATCATGCCGCGGCTCGACGAACATCTGCGCCGGCCGAAGGCACAGGGCGCGTCGGCCTGACAGTCATTTTTGCCCGTCGTGCCAATCTGTCGCGACCGGCATCATTGATCGTACCCCCAAATCAGTGACCCGTTCCGCACCATCCTGTCCCGGCACGAGGGGCGTTTCGCGATCGTCACGGACGTGGGCGGCGGGATGCGATGGACGCGGGTGGTGTGGCTGTTTGAAATTCAAATCCATGGCGGTAACTCGACGCCGTCATTTCGGGGCGATGCCAAGAGGGCCGCGCCAAGCGCGGCCCGATGACCCCAGATGCGCATCTGAGGTCTGGCCCTTCAGGCCATCCTGGAATGGCGTCTTGAATTAAAGCTCCAGTTCCCAGGTCTCGCCGATCAGGCTCTGACCAAAACTGCGATGCGGCTCGGTGGCCACCAGCACGAATCCGGCGTTCTGATAAATTTTGCGCGCGGCGACCAGGATGCTCTGGGTCCACAGCGTGATCTTGCGATAGCCGCAGGCCTTGGCGAAGCCGATGCATTCGGCGACCAGCCGCTGGCCCAGTCCCTGTCCGCGCCCGGCCGGATCGACCAGCAGCAACCGCAATTTGGCGACATCGTCGGTGTGCCTGACCAGAAATACCGAGCCGACTTGTGCGCCATCGATATCGGCGATCCAGCAGCGTTCCCGCGAGGCATCGAACGAGCCCAGGAAACGCGCGGTGATCTCGGCGACCAGGCCTTCGAACGAGGAGTCGAAGCCATATTCGCTGGCGTAGAGCGAGCCATGGCTCTGCACCACCCACCCCATGTCGCCAGGGCGAGGCTCACGCAGCACCGCAAGCGGTCGCGAAACCGGCGGCTCGCCGAGCAGCCGTTCGACCGTGGTCATCGCCTCGACCAGGCGTCGGCTATCGCCGGGAGCCAATGCGGCAAGCATGTTGGCGATCTCGTCATGGGAACTGCGATTGATCTTCGCGAAGGCCTGACGTCCCTTGGATGTCAGGCTGAGCTGGTATTGCCGCCGGTCCGACGGTGCCGGCTTGCGGGTGATCAGCCCGTTGTCGTCGAAATTCTGGACAATCCGGCTGAGATAGCCAGGATCAAGACCGAGTTCGATGCCGATTTCTTTCGCCAAAAGATTTTCGCGGGTGGCGAGTTCGTACAACACCCGCGCCTCGCTCAGCGAGAACGGGCTTTTCAGCAAGTGCTGGTCAAGAAAGCCAAGCTTGCGGGTATAGAAGCGGTTGAAGGCGCGTACCGCCGATATCTGGCCGTCTGGGTCCATGGCATACCTCGATACTTGCCATTGTCAAATAATTATTTGACTTTGGCAAGTATTGTCGTCTGCTTACGCCACGATGATCCGGCTGCGCAGCAGCGTCCGCGACGAACGGCCGAGCTGCCGCAGCAGCCGGGCCTCGGAGCGGCGGGCGTCCGGCAAATAGCCCCCGAGCCGGTCGTAATGGTCCCGAGCGATCAGCAGTCCCTGGTCCGCCGACGGTCCTGCAATCAGCCTGGCCACAAATTTGAAGCCGTCACGCAGCCGCGGTTCGGCATAGGGCGAGCGGGCGTAACGGAAAACGCCGGCGCGTGGACGATCGCTGCCGGAAACACGCTGGATGAATTGCGAGGTCTCATCGATCCAGCCCGAATCCAGCACCGCGCCGGCATGCAGAAACATCAGCCAGGGCGAGCGGGCCTGCCGGGCGCCGGCCGCAAGCGCTGCCGCCTGCGATCCCTCGAACGGCAAAAAGCGGCATCCTGCGACATCGGCGACGCGCTCGATGACATCGGTACCGGCCCGATCGACCAGCAGCACCTCGCGGATCAGGCCGGCCGCCGCGCCCGGCACCAATGCTGCAAGGGTAGCGACGGTCGGCTGCTCGGCGCCTTCGGTCGGAATGATCACGCTGAGCATGGACGGTTCTTCGACGCCTCGAACAAGGAGAAAACAGCCGCACTGTTATCACCTTGTCACACTCAAATCAGCCTGCCGGTTGCAGCTTTTTGCGGCAGGCGCGCGACGGGGGATTCATCGGCCGGACATTTTTCAGCTGTGGATGATGATAAGATGTTCTTGATTTGTTCCTATCGTGTGTTATGTCCTGACCATGAGCCGAGCATCCTCACATGCCCTCAAGCACCCGCCGGTCACGGCGCCCTCCGAGCCGGCGGGTGCACCTTCTCCTTTTCCCGAACTGGCGGTCGCCATCGAGCGCGAGCGACGGCGTGGTCGCGGTGCACAATCCAACGACAGCGGCCGCTTCGAAGCCGAAGCCCGCGTCGCATTCGACGATGGCTGGCAGAGCCTGGATGACTTGCCGCCGTTCAAGACCACGGTCGCGCTGGATACCGCGCGCAAAGTCATCTCCCGCAACGACTCGCCGGATATCGGCTTTGACCGTTCGATCAACCCTTACCGGGGCTGCGAGCATGGCTGCGTTTACTGCTTTGCGCGGCCGACCCATGCCTATCTCGGGCTGTCGCCGGGGCTCGACTTCGAATCCAAACTGTTCGCCAAGCCGGACGCGCCTCAGTTGTTGGAAAAAGAACTGGCGGCGCAGGATTATGAGCCGCGCATGATCGCGATCGGCACCAACACCGATCCCTATCAGCCGATCGAGCGCGAGCGGAAGATCATGCGCGGCATTCTCGAAGTGCTGGAGCAGGCCTCGCACCCGGTCGGCATCGTTACCAAATCGGCATTGGTGACACGCGACATCGATATTCTCGCGCGGATGGCAAAACGCAATCTCGCCAAAGTAGCGCTCTCGGTGACGACACTCGATCCCAAGCTTGCACGCACGATGGAACCGCGCGCCTCGACGCCGGCGAAGCGGCTCGAGGCGTTGCGGCAATTGTCCGAAGCGGGAATTCCGACCACGGTGATGGTCGCGCCGGTGATCCCGGCACTGAACGATTCCGAGATCGAGCGCATTCTGGATGCCGGGGCGCATGCCGGCGTCAAGGAAGCGAGTTATGTGCTGCTGCGGCTGCCGCTGGAAGTCCGCGATCTCTTTCGCGAATGGCTGATGGCGAACTATCCCGACCGCTACCGCCATGTCTTTACGCTGATCCGCGACATGCGCGGTGGCCGCGACTACGATTCGCAGTGGGGAACACGGATGAAGGGGACCGGACCGATGGCCTGGATGATCGGACGCCGTTTCGAGATCGCCTGCGAAAAGCTCGGGCTCAACAAACGGCGCTCGAAATTGACCACCGATCATTTCGCGCGGCCCAAGCGAGGCGGCCAGCAGTTGAGTTTGTTCTAGGCACGAAGACCGCCGATGAACCAGAAACCACCTGAGCCGATCGCGCGACTGACCATGGTTACGCTGGGCGTCAACAACATGTGAACGTCGCAAATTCGGCGTGTGGCGCGGGTGGAACCGTGAACTGGCGCGTGAACAGCGGGCATAGTTCAATTTTTTCCGTTGTACGGTGGCGGCTGCTTGCGCACCATCGCCGCATGATTCGCGAAAAACCCACAAAAGATCCGGCTCGCTTGCCGAAAGGCGTCATCGCGGTCGCGCCGCCGAGCTTTCGCCGCGAGCGCGCGCTGATCAAGCGCGGCGTCTGGCCGGTAGCCGGCTGCGACGAGGCCGGGCGCGGTCCGCTGGCGGGCCCGGTAGTCGCAGCGGCCGTGGTGCTCGATCCCAAGCGGATCCCCAAAGGCATCGACGATTCCAAACGGCTGACGCCGGAACGCCGCGAGGAATTATTCGAGGAAATTTGCGCGACCGCGTCGTTTGCGGTGGCCTTCGCTTCGCCGGCGCGGATTGATCGCGACAATATCCTGCGCGCGTCGCTCTGGGCGCTCAAGCGCGCGGTGCACGCGCTGCCGGAAATGCCGAAGCACGTGTTTGTCGATGGCCGCGACCGGCTCGATACGTCCTGCGATTGCGACGCCGTGATCGGCGGCGACGGGCTGGTGATCTCGATCGCGGCGGCCTCAATTATCGCCAAGGTCTCGCGCGACCGCCTGATGTGCAAGCTGGCGCAGGATTGCCCCGGTTTTGGTTTTGAGTCCCACAAGGGCTACGGCGTGCCCGAGCATCTCGAGGCTTTGACCCGGCTCGGGCCGACGGTGTATCACCGCCGCTTTTTTGCGCCGGTGGCGGCGGCACGGGAAAAACATCAGGGGGCGACGGTAGAAGCCACCGTGACCGCGACGGAAACACAGCTCGATTTCGCAATTCCGGTTGAAGTCTGAGGGAGTTGCCTCAGTGGCTCGCGCGCTCTATCACACATTCGAAACCGAATAGGCCGGCTTGCAGGGCCGGCTGGGGCATTTCAGACGTTTCATGCGTTTCACATCCCTGATTGTCGAACTGATCCGCGCCCGGCCGCGGCTGGTGGTCTGGCTGGTGGTGTTGCTCCAGGCGGCGTTGTGGCTGATCCTGCCGATGCTGTTGTACCGAAGTCCGCCCGGCGATCTGGCCATGGTGCTTGCCTATGGCAGGGAATATCAGGTGGGAACCGACCTTGGTCCGCCACTGGCGTTCTGGCTCGCCGATATCGCATTTCGTGCCGCCGGCAATCACATCTTCGGCGTCTACCTGCTGGCGCAGCTTTGTTCTGTCGCGACATTCTGGACGCTTTTTCTGCTGGCACGCGCCGTGGTCGGCGGGCAACAGGCGGTGCTCGCGGTGTTGCTGACCATGACGGTGGTGGCGTTCAGTTCGCCCGGCGTCGAATTCGGACCCCTCGTGCTGGCGCGCCCGCTGTGGGCGCTGCTGTTGTTGCATTCCTGGCAACTGATCGGCCAGAACCGGCGCCACGCCTGGTTCGCCTGGTCCATCGAAGCCGGACTTTTGCTGCTGACGACATCTGCCGCGATCGGCCTTTTGCTGCTGATCGCCGGATTTGCGCTCGCCACCGCCCCCGGACGGCGCGTGCTGAAGTCGTTCGATCCGCTGTTCGCGTTGCTAGTGATTATCGTGCTGGCGTTGCCTTATTTTGTCTGGCTGATCCGGGCGGATACGTTGGCGCCGCCGCACTGGCCGGCGATCGCGGAGCTGAGCGCAAGGGCGCTGCATTGGGCTTGGCTGCTCGGCGGCCTGCTGTTCGCCATATCCGGCATCGCGGTGCTGGTGGCGTTCGGTTCCGGCTGGTTCGCCCGCAACCCGGAAGATGCGCCGATCATTTTTCGGCCGCCGGTCGGTCCGCTGGCGCGCAATTTCGTTTATTTCTTCGCACTCGCGCCCGCGCTCGCGGGAAGCCTGATCTCGGGCCTGTTCGATCTCGACCGTGTCGTCGGCGGTGCCGGCATCGCGCTATTGATGTCGGGACTGGCCGCGATTGTCGCGACCGGCGACCTGGTTCAGCTGCGGCGTCAGCGCGTGCTGCGTACGATCTGGGCGGCCGCCATCGTCGCCCCCGCGCTCGCCGTCATGGCGGCGACGCTCCTGCTGCCCTGGACTGGAAGCGGCGAGGTGGCGACGGCACTGCCGGCGACCGCGATCGGGCATTTTTTTGACGACAGTTTTCAACGGCGGACCAACCAGCGGCTCCGTGCGGTGAGCGGCGATGCCCAGCTTGCGACCTTGATCACGCTGGACCCGGCGCGTCCGCATCTGTTTCTCGCCGAGACGCCGGAACGCACGCCGTGGCTGAATTTGGCGAAGTTCAAAGAAACCGGCGGCGTTGTGGTCTGGCGCGCGTCCGATACCGCCGGCACGCCGCCGCCCGATATCGCGCAGCGATTTCCCGGCCTGGTGCCTGAAGTGCCGCGGGCGTTCGAGTGGCTGGTGGATGGCCGGGAGCCGCTGCTGCGGATCGGCTGGGCCATCGTGCGGCCGAAGGCGCCGTAGTTGCGCTTCAGGATGAGGATGCCTGCTCCAGCGCCTTTGCGATCGCGCGAAGGTCCTGCCACGACATGCGCTTGTAGGACGGCGAGCGCAGCAGATACGCCGGGTGGAACGTGGCGATCGCCCGGACCACCCGCGTGCCGGTGTCGTAGTCGAACCAGCGCCCGCGGGTTTTCATGATGCCTTCGCGGGTCGACAGCAAGGTCTGGGTCGAGGGATTGCCGAGCGTAACCAGCACGTCCGGATTCACCAGTTCGATTTGCCGGTGGATGAACGGCAGGCAGATCTGGGTTTCCTGCGGCGTCGGCGTGCGATTGCCCGGTGGCCGCCACGGAATGACGTTGGCGATGTAGGCGCTGGAGCGGTCAAGGCCGATCGCCGCCATCATTCGGTCCAGCAGCTTGCCCGAACGCCCGACGAACGGCAGCCCCTCGATGTCTTCTTCGCGTCCGGGGGCTTCGCCGACGAACATGACGCGCGCCTGCGGATTGCCGTCGGCGAATACCAGGCGCGTGGCGGTGAATTTCAGCGCGCAGCCGTCGAATTTTTCCAGCAGCGCGCGCAAGGCTTCGAGCGAAGGCGCCGTTCGGGCCGCTTCCCGCGCTGACAGGATCGCGGCCTCCGGCGCCACCGTTGCTTCGCCGCGCGGGGCCAGATTTGCCGCCGCAGCAATTGCCGCGGGAACCGTCCTGAGGGGGGTGGGCGAAGCGGCTTCACGGGCTGCAGGCACGATATCGGGATCGGCGAGCCGATTGACCGGTTCTTCCGTCAACGCGCAATCGACCCCGGCCTCCAGGTAAAAGGCCAGCAATTGCTGGACGGTGGGGGCGCTTTCAGGCGCCATGGCGGGATGTCAGGGGCATTGGGCCAATCTTAAGATGGATCGCACCGCAGCGAAACGACGATCTGCGCATTTCCATGGTTGTTCTTGATGTAAAAATCGGAAACAAACCACTCTTAGAAACAAACCACCTTTGGAAACGTTCTCAACCGGGCTGAGACCAGACCATGAGCACCGAAGAACTGCCGCCACGCGAATCCATGGAGTTCGACGTTGTGATCGTCGGCGCCGGACCTTCCGGCCTCGCCGCCGCGATCCGGCTGAAGCAGCTCAATGCCGATCTGTCGATCGTCGTGGTCGAAAAGGGATCCGAGGTCGGCGCGCATATTTTGTCGGGCGCGGTGATCGACCCGGTGTCGCTCGACAAACTGATTCCGGATTGGCGTGAGGACGCCGAATGTCCGCTGAAGACGCCGGTCAAGCTCGACAAGTTCTATTGGATGACCGCCGGCTCGGCGATTTCGCTGCCGAATTTCATGATGCCGCCGCTGATGAACAATCATCATTGCTATATCGGCTCGCTCGGCAATGTCTGCCGCTGGCTGGCGCCGAAGGCGGAGGCGCTGGGTGTCGAGATCTATCCGGGCTTCGCCGCGACCGAAGTGCTCTATGATGAGAAGGGCGCGGTGCGCGGCATCGCGACCGGCGATATGGGGGTCGCCAAGGACGGTTCGCACAAGGCTTCGTTCACGCGCGGCATGGAACTGCTCGGCAAATACACCCTGTTCGCCGAAGGGGCGCGCGGCAGCCTGACCAAGCAATTGATCGCGAAATTTTCCCTCGACGCCAACCGCGAGCCGCCGAAATTCGGCATCGGCCTCAAGGAGGTCTGGCAGATTGATCCGGCCAAGCACCAAAAGGGCCTGATCCAGCATTCGTTCGGCTGGCCGTTGAATAATTCAACCGGCGGCGGCTCCTTCCTTTATCACTATGACGACAATCTGGTGGCGATCGGCTTCGTCGTGCATCTCAATTACGACGACCCCTATCTGTCGCCGTTCGATGAATTCCAGCGTTTCAAGACCCATCCGGCGATCCGTCCCTTGCTCGAGGACGGCAAGCGGCTCGCTTATGGCGCACGTGCCATCACCGAGGGGGGGTATCAGTCGGTGCCGCGCCTGAGCTTCGCCGGCGGCGCGCTGATCGGCTGCGCGGCGGGTTTTGTCAATGTGCCGCGCATTAAGGGCGTGCATAACGCAATGGGCAGCGGCATGCTGGCGGCCGAACACGTCATCGCAGCGCTGAGCGCCGGCCGTGCCAATGATGAACTGGCCGACTACGAGAATGCGTGGCGGGATTCGCCTGTTGGCAAGGACCTGTACAGGGTTCGTAACGTCAAGCCGCTGTGGTCGAAGTTCGGCACCATCGTCGGCGTGGCGCTCGGCGGTATCGACATGTGGTGCAACACGCTCGGGTTTTCGCTGTTCGGAACGCAGTCGCATGCCAAGCCCGACCGCAAGACACTCGATCCGGCCAAGGCCCACACGCCGGTCGCGCCGCCGAAGCCCGACGGCAAGGTCACATTCGACAAGCTCTCCTCGGTATTCCTCTCCAACACCAATCATGAAGAGGACCAGCCGGTTCATCTGAAGGTCGCCGACATGAACCTGCAGAAGACATCCGAGCACGATGTCTATGCCGGCCCGTCCAACCGCTATTGCCCGGCTGGCGTCTATGAATGGGTCGAGGAGACGACCGGGCCGCGTTATCAGATCAACGCCCAGAATTGCGTCCATTGCAAAACCTGCGACGTCAAGGACCCGAATGGCAACATTACCTGGGTTCCACCGGAGGGTGGCGGTGGGCCCAACTACGAGGCGATGTGACCACGATTGTGTGAGCAGTCCCTGCCCATCGGCCACGATACCGCCACACTGGAAGCGTTTTCAGGCTAGGCCAGCTGGATTGGCGGCTACTGGGCCATTCCGCGGATTGATTCGTCACCCCGTATCCTTGCGGTTGATCGCCAAACGCGGCATTGTCGCATGGCTTGATGCCACCGATCGGGTTCGCATTCGAGATTGATCGTAAGATCCTGCCGTAAATCCTGGAGCTAAGGCGAACCGTGATGTTTTCCATTCGTTTCAATCGCTGGACGATTGCCGCTTTTGCCTTCACTGCGCTGGCGCTGCCCGGCTCGGTTTCGGCGCAGACACCCGATCACCCGGCCGACAACTCCGCGCAATTCCCCTCCAGTCACGATCTGAAATCGCTGACGATGTCGGGCAGCTATCTCGCCGCCCGGCATGCCAGCGTGGAGCGCGACGCCAGTTCGGCGGCGACGTTCTATCGCTCCGCGCTTCGTGTCGATCCGAAGAACAATGAATTGCTCGATCGGGCTTTCATCTCCTCGCTCGCGGACGGCGATATCGAAGAAGCCGTAAAACTCGCCGACCGGATTTTGACGGTCGACAAATCCAATCGGGTCGCCCGGCTGGTCATCGGCGTACGTGACCTGAAGCAGAAGAAATATGCGACCGCGCAGACCAACATCAACCAGTCGATACGCGGTCCGATCACGGATCTGGTCGCGACGCTGCTGTCGGGCTGGGCCAGTTACGGCGCCGGCGACGCCAAGACGGCCGTCGCCAACATCGACAAATTGACCGGTCCGGAATGGTATCCGCTCTTCAAGGACCTGCACACCGGCATGATCCTCGAACTCGCGGGCAAGGAAAAGGATGCCGGCATGCGTCTGGAGCGGGCCTACAAGCTCGACGACTCCATGCTTCGCGTGGCCGACGACTATGCGCGCTGGCTGTCGCGCAACAAGGACGATCCGTCGGCGCTGGCGATCTATGAGGCGTTCGACAAGAAGCTGCCGCGACATCCGCTGGTCCTGGAAGGCCTGCGCGAGACCAAGGCCGGCAAGAAACTGCCGCCGCTGGTGGATTCGCCGCAGACCGGCGCCGCCGAGGCGCTTTACGGTATCGGTGCGACGCTGACGCGCCGCGGCGGCGAGGATCTCGCGCTGGTCTATTTGCAGCTTGCGCTGTATCTCGCGCCCAATCATCCGCTGGCGCTGTTGTCGCTGGCCGATCTCTACGAATCGGTCAAGAAGCCGGCGATGGCGATCAAGGTCTATGAGCGCATGCCGGCGAATTCGCCGCTGAAGCGCAACGCGCAGATTCAGCTCGCGACCAACCTCGACGCCGCCGACCGCAGCGAAGAGGCGATCAAGATATTGAAAGCCGTCACGGCGGAAGATCCCAAGGATCTCGAAGCCATCATGGCGCTCGGCAATGTCGAGCGCGGCCGCAAGAAATTCGCTGACTGCGCGCAGACCTATTCGCAGGGCATCGACGCCCTGCCGACGACCACCGACAAGGCCAACGCGGTTTATTATTATTACCGCGGCATCTGCGAGGAGCGCTCCAAGCAGTGGAGCAAGGCCGAGGCTGATATGCGCAAGGCGCTCGAATTGCAGCCCGAGCAGCCGCATGTGCTGAACTATCTCGGCTATTCGTGGATCGATCAGGGCATCAATCTCGACGAAGGCATGAAGATGATCAAGCGCGCCGTCGATCAGCGCCCCGACGACGGCTATATCGTGGACTCGCTTGGCTGGGCCTATTATCGCATCGGCAATTACGAAGACGCGGTGAAAAATCTCGAGCGTGCGATCGATCTCAAGCCCGAGGACCCGACCATCAACGACCATCTCGGCGACGCCTATTGGCGCGTTGGCCGCACGCTGGAAGCGAAATTCCAGTGGGCCCATGCCCGCGACCTGAAGCCGGAGCCGGAAGATCTGCCGAAGATCGAAGCCAAGATCGAAAACGGGTTGCCCGAAGACACCTCCTCGGCGGCTTCCGCAGACAAGAAAAAAGAAGACGGCAAGGGCGGCTAATCGAAGGGTTGGTTCGCCGATGCCGGCGCTGATTGAGGAGGCACGTGCCAAGGTCAACCTGACCCTTCGGGTGGTTGGTCGGCGCGTTGACGGCTATCATGATATCGAAAGTCTGGTTGCGTTCGCCGATTGTGCCGATCGCCTCAGCCTGACGCCCGGGTCAAGTCTTGATCTCGAGACCATCGGACCGCTCGCCGGCGCTTGCGGCGAGACCGCCGACAATCTGGTGCTCAAGGCGGCGCGGTTGCTGGGCGAGCGCGTGCCTGAGCTGAAGGTCGGCAGTTTCACTCTGGACAAGGTGCTGCCGGTTGCCGCCGGGATTGGCGGTGGTTCCGCCGACGCCGCAGCCGCACTGCGCTTGCTGGCACGGCTTAATGATCTGGCTTTCGATGACGAACGGCTGCGGCAGGTTGCGTTGCTGACGGGCGCCGACGTCCCGGTTTGTCTGGCTTCGCGCCCCTGCGACATGACCGGCGTTGGTGAGACATTGTTGCCGTTGAGCTTGCCGAAGATGCCGTGCGTGCTGGTCAATCCGCGTATTCCCGTGGCGACCAAGGACGTGTTTGGCGCGCTCGGTCTACGCAACGGTGAGCTGCTGGTCGGCGCCAGCGACATCATCCAGGCCACCGCCTGGCCGGAAGACGGCGCCTCGGTCGAAGATTGGGTGGAAGTCCTGGCGGCCAGTTCCAACGATCTCGAAGACCCGGCCAGGCGCATTCAGCCCATCATCGGAGAAGTGATCTCAGCGCTTAACGCCACCAATGGAGCCTGGCTGGCGCGGATGTCGGGATCGGGCGCGACCTGTTTCGCGATCTTTGAAAACACCGCGGAAGCGCAGCGCGCGGCGCAGAAGCTTCAGCTTGATCATCCCCAGTGGTGGGTGCATGCTGGGGTGCTGAGCTAGAAAGGCCCTCATGGTGAGGAGGCGCGTTTGCGCCGTCTCGAACCATGAAATGCGGCCGTTGCTTCATCCTTCGGGACGCGGCCTATCGGCCGCTCCTCAGGATGAGGAAAACTCAGCTCGAAGGATAGGTTGAGCGCAGCGAAACCCATCAGCTCATCGTAAGCCATTGATGGGTTTCGCTGCGCTCAACCCATCCTACACGTCCATGCCTTACAGAGTTTGCCGGACGGGATTGCTAGTGCGATCGCGCCAGGCAGAACGCCACCACCTGTTCCAGCGCGCTCTTCATCTGCGATGCCGGAAACAGCGCCAACGCGTCGACCGCCATCGCGCCGTAGTGCTGGGCGCGGTTGATGGTGTCCTCGAGCGCGCGGTGCTTGGTCATCAGCCCGATGGCGTGATCGAGATCGCCGTCGCCGATCTCCCCGCGCTCCAGCGCATTGATCCAGAATGCACGCTCGCTGTCATTGCCACGCCGGAACGCCAGCACCACCGGCAGCGTGATCTTGCCCTCGCGGAAATCGTCTCCGATGTTCTTGCCGAGTTTGGCGGCCTTGCCGCCATAGTCCAGCACATCGTCCACCAGCTGGAAGGCGATGCCCAGGTTCATGCCGACCGAACGGCATGCGGTCTGCTCCGCCTTCGGACGATTGGCGATCACGGGGCCGACTTCGCAGGCCGCCGCAAACAATTCAGCCGTCTTGCCGCGGATCACAGCGAGATATTCGTCTTCGGTGGTGGCAGTATTTTTTGCTGCCGCCAGCTGCATCACTTCGCCCTCTGCGATGGTCGCCGCGGCGGATGACAAAATGTCGAGAGCGCGCAGCGAGCCGACCTCGACCATCATGCGAAAGGCCTGGCCGAGCAGGAAGTCACCGACCAGGACGCTCGCCTCATTGCCCCACAGCATGCGCGCGGACAGCTTGCCGCGCCGCAGTTCGCTCTCGTCGACCACGTCGTCATGCAGCAAGGTGGCGGTATGCATGAACTCGACCGAGGCGGCGAGCTTGATATGGCCGTCGCCGGAATAGCCGGTCAGATTGGCCATCGCCAGCGTCAGCATCGGGCGCAGCCGCTTGCCGCCCGAGGAAATCAGGTGATTGGCGACCTCGGGGATCATGGTGACTTCCGACCCGGTCCGCGACAGGATAGTGGCGTTGACGCGCTCCATATCGGCGGCGACAAGCTCGACCAGCTGATCTATCGAAGCGTTCGAGGGGCTTTCGAAAGGTACAATAACCGCCACGCTGGTCTCCACATTTGCCCAATTGGCTCTATCCTCGGGTATAACAATAGAAAGTGCCGGCTAGCGCGGCAAGGGCACGAAAGCGATAACACGCGTCACGGCGCTGTAGCGTCCGGTCGACAAAGGAGAGCCAAAGGTGCGGGAATTGGTTCGGACCAACGATATGGTGCTGGTTTCAGCCATCGGCGCGCTGCTCGACGGCGCGCATATCCATCATCTGGTGCTGGACCAGAACATGAGCATCATCGAGGGGTCGCTTGGGGTGCTGCCGCGCCGGATACTGGTCCATGAGGACGACCACCGCGAGGCGCGCCAGATTCTCAGGGATGCCGGCCTGTCTCACGAGCTGCGGGCCGATGACTGAGCTATCCCGCCAATTCACCGACGATGCATTCCTCGGTGGCAAATTGCGTCTGCGACAACTGAAATCAGGTCATCGTGCCGGCCACGACGCCATGCTGCTGGCCGCCGCGACCTCCGCGCAATCAGGCGACCGTGTGGTTGACTTGGGGGCCGGCGTCGGCGCCGCGGGTCTCGCGCTCGCCAAACGCGTGGCCGGGATAGAACTCGTTCTGGTCGAGATCGACGGGACGCTGGCGGGGCTGGCGCGAGGCAACGCCGTCGCCAATGCCGTCGCAGCCGACGTGATCGTGCTGGACGTGACATCCGCCGCCGCCGAGTTTGCGGCAGCCGGCCTGATCGCCGACAGCGTCGATGTCGTCCTGATGAATCCGCCGTTCAACGATGCCGCTCGGCACCGCGCCTCGCCGGACAAGGCGCGCGAGATGGCTCATGTGACGACAGGCGCGGCGCTTGAAGGCTGGATTCATGCGGCGCGGCGGATTCTGAAATCCGGCGGGGTGCTCACCCTGATCTGGCGCGCGGACGGCCTGGTCGAACTGCTGGCGGCGCTGGATCGCGGTTTCGGCAGCCTCGCGATCCTGCCGGTTCATGGCGATGCGGCGTCTCCGGCAATTCGCGTGCTGGTTCGCGCCGTCAAGGGTGGAAAGGCGCCGCTGCGAATGCATGCCGCGTTGATACTTAATGAGGCTGCAACGCCCAATCCGCAGGTGCAGGATGTTCTGGCCGGGAAGGGGGTATTGCCGCTGGCGCTACAATGACGATCGCCAGATCGCTTGAAGCCGGGCAAAGGCTATTACGGGCAGATTTATTGTGGAAGCGTCTTCGAGCGCGCTGAAGTGAAGTGAATCGCCGTCAAAAGTGTACCGATCAGCAGCATCAGCAGATAGATTTTCATGACTTGCTCCGCTGCACCCTGCGGCCTGACTACCACGGCAATGCAAAAGGTTTTTCCTCTGTTCAATGACAGTGGCGTGATAAGAAATGGTTAATTTTGAGGTAATGGCATGACGGAAAAGACGGATATCCCTGCGACATCGCCGGGCCTGATCGATCGGCTGATGGAATGGATTCCGGCGCGTCTGCGGCGTGGAACCGCCGTGGTGCCGGTGATCCGGCTGTCCGGTGTGATCGGTGCAGTGACGCCGCTGCGGCCCGGAATGTCGCTGGCCGGCGTTGCCCGGACGCTCGAGCGCGCCTTTTCCACCAAGAATGCCAAGGCGGTGGCGCTGGTGATCAATTCGCCCGGCGGGTCGCCGGTGCAGTCGCGCCAGATCTATCTGCGCATTCGACAACTCGCCGCGGAAAAGAAACTGCCGGTGCTGGTCTTCGTCGAGGATGTCGCGGCCTCCGGCGGCTACATGATCGCCTGCGCGGGCGATGAGATATTCTGTGATCCCTCCTCGATCCTGGGTTCGATCGGCGTGGTCGGAGGCTCCTTCGGATTTCAGGACTTGATCAAGAAGGTGGGTGTCGAGCGGCGGCTGTATACGGCGGGTGCGCACAAGGCGATGCTCGATCCGTTCCTGCCGGAAAATCCCGATGACGTCGCGCGCGTGAAAGCGCTTCAGCGCGAGATCCACGCCATCTTCATCGCCTTGGTGAAGCAGAGCCGGGGCACGCGCCTCAAGGGCGCCGACGACGTGCTGTTTACAGGGGAATATTGGGCCGGCGAGATGTCGATCTCGCTGGGCCTGGCGGATGCGATCGGCGATCTGCGCTCGACGCTGCGGGCCCGCTACGGGGACAAGGTGCTGACGCCGGTGATCGCGCCCGCGACTGGGATGCTGTCCGGCCTTCTGGGCCGCCGGTCGGCGGGAACGCTGGCCTCGCTGGAGGGTGTTCCGGGCCTCCCGGAAGAGGTGATTTCGGCGCTGGAGAGCCGGGCAATTTGGGCCAGATTCGGGTTTTGAACGGGCGGCTTCGCGCCATTTGGTCCCGGAAAAGTCAATTGCAGGCCGGGCCGGGTTGCGCAACAATAGTGACAGGGGCGTGACGAATGGACAAGGATCGACCGATGCCGCCGCTTATCGCATTCGCGGGTGCCCTGGGTGGGCTGGCCGTGGTTCGCTGGGCTTACCGGACAGCCCTGCGGGTTAACAGGGAATTGGAAGAGGCTCGCCGGGTCAGGGTTTCCGAAACCGCTTGGCCGCACGAAATTCCGACCCTGCGGCGGGATCCCAACACCGGCGCCTATCGTCCGGGCTGACATCTCCCGTGCCATTCTGTCTTGATGCCGCGGGTGGCAGCCCGTGCCTTGAAGGATGACAGGGTACCGGCGTCATCGTTCTCCCGGCGATGCGCCGCCTCGTCCGTCGATGCGCGCCTCGCCGTGATGGGACTGGAGATCACCTCGCCTTGATTCCCCGCTCCGCCGCCGATACGGTCCGGCGCGCCTCTACCCCCCTCGCGAAGACCTGACCCGACGATGGATTCCCTGCCTCCGCACATGCGCCCGGAACGCTCGTTCCAGGGTTTTATTCTGGCCCTGCAGCGATTCTGGGCCGATCAGGGCTGCGTGATTCTGCAGCCCTACGACATGGAAATGGGGGCGGGCACCTTTCATCCGGCCACAACATTGCGCGCACTGGGGCCAAAACCCTGGAACGCCGCCTATGTGCAGCCCTCGCGCCGACCGAAGGATGGCCGCTACGGCGAAAATCCCAACCGGCTGCAGCATTATTATCAGTTTCAGGTAATCATGAAGCCGTCGCCGCCGAACCTGCAGGAACTTTATCTGAAATCGCTCGCTGCGATCGGCATCGATTCGCATCTGCATGACATCCGCTTTGTCGAGGACGACTGGGAAAGCCCGACACTCGGCGCGTGGGGATTGGGCTGGGAATGCTGGTGCGATGGCATGGAAGTGTCGCAGTTCACTTATTTCCAGCAGGTCGCGGGTGTCGAATGTGCCCCGGTCGCGGGTGAACTCACCTATGGGCTGGAGCGGCTGGCGATGTATGTGCAGGGTGTCGATCGCGTCTACGATCTCAATTTCAACGGCCGCGACGGCGCCGAACGCGTCAGCTATGGCGACGTATTCCTCCAGGCCGAGCAGGAATATTCACGGCATAATTTCGAATACGCCGACACCGTCATGTTGTTCGAACAGTTCAGGATGGCCGAGGAAGCCTGCAGGAAATATCTCGATGCCGGCTGGAAAGACGGCCAGCGCGAGGCGCATCTGATGGCGCTGCCGGCCTATGACCAGTGCATCAAGGCCAGTCACGTGTTCAACCTGCTCGACGCCCGCGGCGTGATCTCGGTGACCGAGCGGCAAAGCTACATCATGCGCGTGCGCGAACTCGCCAAAGCCTGCGGCGAAGCCTGGGTGCATACCGAAGCGGGCGGGGCGCTT